>Ga0265327_10000555_pt1 | contig 63987 bp, 43 predicted proteins | sample 41621metaG_FD_202089 | JGI IMG/M metagenome (GOLD analysis project Ga0265327, IMG submission 202089) | Rhizosphere microbial communities from Carex aquatilis grown in University of Washington, Seatle, WA, United States - 4-16-21 metaG | ecosystem: Host-associated > Plants > Roots > Rhizosphere...
CCGCTGATCACCGTCCTTGGCGTGCTGCTCTCGGCGCCGGTGGGGGGCATCGTGGCATTGTGGCTGACGAACACGCCGTTCTCGGTGTCGTCGGGCATCGGTTTCCTGGCGCTTTTCGGGGTGTCGGTGCAGACCGCGGTCGTCTATATTTCATACGTCAACGAACTCCGCGGGGGCGGGCTCGGCACCACGGAGGCCATTCGCGAGGCGGCGATCCTGCGGCTGCGGCCGATCATGATGACCGCGTTGGTGGCGGCGTTCGGGTTGTTGCCGGCGGCGATGTCGACGGGCGTCGGCACGGACTCGCAGCGGCCCTTCGCCCTCGTGATCGTCAGCGGCCTGTTCACGCGGCTGCTGATCAGCGTGTTTCTCATGCCGGTGCTCTACGCGATCGTGGCGCGGCCGGGAGACCGCCTCGAGGTGTGACCAACCCATTCGCACCAACCGGGTTGCGCGTTCGCGCGACGCCGCTTGCCGCAACCCCACCCAAGTGTCATTCCTATTCCGATGAGCTCCGACCACGAGCACGCGCATTGCGCGCACGACCATGAGCATGGCCACGACCATGATCATGGCGACCACGATCACCATGGGCACGGGCGTCATGGCCACGGCCACCACGGCCACAGCCATGCTCCCGCCAGTTTCGGCACGGCCTTCGCGGTCGGCATTTCGCTGAATGCGGGCTTCGTGATCCTGGAGGTGATTTACGGGCTCGCGGCGCACTCGCTCGCGCTCGTGGCGGACGCCGGGCACAACCTGAGCGATGTCTTCGGTCTGGTGCTGGCTTGGGGCGCCACGGTGTGGAGCCGGCTGCCCCCGACCAACCGCCACACCTATGGCTGGAAGCGCTCGTCCATCCTGGCGGCGCTGGGCAACGCGGGTTTCCTGCTGGTCAGCGTCGGCGTGATCGGGTGGGAGGCCATCCGGCGGCTGCGGGAGCCCGCGCCGGTCGAGGCGAACACGATGATCTGGGTGTCGGCGGCGGGCATCGCCGTCAACACCATCACCGCGCTGATGTTCATGCGCGGGCGCAAGGGCGACCTGAACGTGCGCGCGGCGTTCCTGCACATGGCGGCCGATGCGCTGATCTCGGCGGGCGTCGTCGGGGCGGGCGTGGCCATTGTTTTCACCGGATGGCGCTGGCTCGACCCGGTGGTCAGCCTGGTGCTGGTGGCGGTCATCCTCGTCGGCACGTGGGGGCTCTTACGCGACTCGCTCAACCTGGCGCTCGATGCCGTGCCGGCCGGGGTCGACGCGGAGGCCATTCGCGGCTACCTCGCAAGCCTGCCGTCGGTCGTCGAGGTCCATCACCTCCACGTGTGGGGGCTGAGCACCAGCGATGCGGCGCTGACGGCGCACGTGGTGCGGTCGGGCAACCTGGTGGACAACGCGCTCCTCGGCGTGATCAACCATGATCTGGCCGAGAAGTTCGGGATCGGCCATGCCACCATCCAGTTTGAGGTGGCCGGCCAGTCGGAGTGCCCCAGCCGGGAATGCCATTCCGCTGCGGGGCACTGAGGTGTCACCGGCGCCACCCGCCGGCCGCGCGACCACGTCTTTCCTCCCGTCTCCGCCATGAACGGCACCGGCAGCCACCAAGCTGAAGTCGTCGAGCGCGTGCTGTGCCTTCCCGTCATGCTGCGCCTCCGCGGCCAGGTGTCGCTCGGCCGACTTCTCGACGAAACCGGCTACCGGGAGTTCGAGGGCGTCCTCGGCCGGCCGCAGTGGCGCGAGGGCATCGGCGGACGGATGGGCCTGGTGGAGACGTGGCTGGCCTATTCGACCGACAAGCAGGAGAACTGGGGCTGGTATTTCGAGGGCCCGCACAAGGGCCAGTACCTAGTCGGGTGCCGCACGAGCTTCACCCTGGCGCCGGGGCAGTTCACGGACCCGTTCGAGGCTTGTGCCTATTTCATCGACGAGGAGATTGGCGCAATCCGCGGCCGGGAGGCCGGACCTCCGGGCAGCCGGTCGGCGGAGCGGCCGGGCTGACCCGCCCGGTCAGCGGACCATCTCGAGCTTCACGTCCGGATCGAGCACGCGCAGCGGGCCAATCTCCACCGACGGATGGTAGTGTTTGCCCACGTCGATCCGGATCGGCCGCGCCGTCTCCCGGCCGATCAGCGGGGCGGCGACGACCAGCATCGTCGGGAGCACCTCCGGCAGGTAGAATCCGCGCGCCGACGAACTGATGTTGGTTTTCCAGATGAGGTGGGCCTCTCCCTTCAGCGCGCGTTCGTAGTCGAAGGCCCAGAACGTGATGACGTACATCCCGTGGGGAAGGAAACCCGCCACCGTGGAGACGTCCGGATTGAGCGACGTCAGCCCCGGGCCGAGGTCGCGGACCCCGGTGCTGCGGGAATCGGTGCGCAGCCCGAGTTTGTAGGCGCCGAGAAACTCGAGCATTTCGCCCGCAAAAGTGTGCGCGTAGGGAGTTGGATTCAGATAGAACGTTCCCCACGAATAGAGGATCATGACGGACGGCGGGTGCTCCGCGCTGGCCACCTTGAAGCCCTGGGCATCGAGGATCTTCGTCACCATCTGCAGGACGCCATGCCGGTCCGGGATTTTCTCGCCGCCGATGAGAAAGCCGAAATCCCGATAGCCTTTGGAGATCGCCAGGTAGTACACGGGGTGATCGGGCGCGGGCGCGGGCCAGCGGCGATCGAGCACGTCGGTGTTCGCGATGACGTCGGGCTCCGGCGGGTACATGAGCGAGAGCAGGTCGGCCCTTGCCGGCAGGCAGGAGGCTACGGCGGCGATCCAGATCAGGCGCATCAACAAGTTCACGTGTTTACAAGGGCGGAACGCAATATACACCCTGGACGGGCTGTCGGCAATGCCTGTCGCGAATGGGTAGTGGGGCATTTCGGTGGAGCGCGGCCTCCCGGAAACTGCCACACTACCCGCGGAGGCCGAAGCTCGCTTGCAAGAGACTGCTTGGCGGAATGTCCAAAAGACGCACGAGGCGCCGAGTCTACTTCTTTTCCGGCTCGAATTCGATGACCTTGAGGTCGCCAATCTCGACGTGGCCCTCGGGCAATTCCTTCCGCACGACGCCGTGGCTGTCCTGGCCGAAATACCGGCCCGCGGTTTGCGCCATCGCCGCCAGTTGGTGGCCAAAATCATTCCGGTGTTCGCGAATGCTGAAGCGGGTTTCCCACAGCAGCTTGTGCTTCTTCTCCTTCCACAGGAGCTGGAAGTCGTAGGCCATCAGCACCACAAAATACCGGCTGTCCTCGATCTCCTCCATCAGGTCCTGCTGGCGGAAACGCATCGCGGTCGATTCGAGTCCGCGGGAGCCCTTGAGATCGTCTTCGAAGCCCAGCAGCCGGGCGTTCCGCACGTCGGCGCGGTCGCGAACCACGTTCTCGACCGCCATGGCGAACACGGCGTTCTCATCGATGACCTGGAGCGATTTCCGGGGATCACTGGTGCCGCCGGTGCTGACGGTCTTGCCGTTGGGCAACTGGACAAACGAGGGGGCCGGAGGCAGCGACTGGCTCGATGACAGGTTTTGGGCCGCGACGGAATTCGACACCCCGCCGCCCGTGCCTGCGGTGACGCCCCAATACACCATGATGAGCAGTTTCGTGTTCTTCGGATCCCGCGACGGCAGGTAGTGTTGATGAGCCAGCGGTGCCGCGATCGTCCGGGCGACATCGAGAAAATGCATCTGGTCCATCGTGACGTCGTTGGAGACGGCCCAGACGCCGCCTTCGCCAAACGCATACCCCTCGGGCTCAAACGTGCCGTCCGCCCGTTTGGCGCGAACATAATCGTCGCTGACCTTGGAAGACACCGCGGTGATGTCCCCGGTGTCGGCGCGGATTGCGGTCGGCAGCAAGCCGGCCAGCGCAGCCAAGAGATACAGCGGTCCAAGGCGGCCCGGCGAGCCGCCCCTGGGGAGGCGAGCGGCATTCAGCGACCCGAAGAGGGCGGGGAGGAGGAGCATGGAAATGGGGTGATCGCGGTGAGGATGAACCAGCATTTTCAGCCGGTCATTGACGAGGGAGGAACAGTCGATGGTGCAAACAAGACGCCGGCCCGCGCAAAACCAACTTTGCGCGGCCGGCGCCTTTTTTCAAGTGCCGACCGGAGGAAACAACCTTGTTCCAACCGGTGGCCACCGGCTAACGGTAGGACTTCACCTCGCGGGTGGAGACCTTGTGGGTGACGTAGTGATCGTTGAACATCAGCAGCTCCACCGTCACCTCGGTCGCAATCCGCACGTCGCCGTATTGGGTCGTCTCGCCGGTCTGTTGCTGGTGGGCCTTGCCGTCCGCGCTGACGACGGTGACCATGATCGGGATCGACGCCACTGGAATCCGGTCCATGCGCTCGTTGACAAGCCGCCGGAAGACCCAGACCTCGGCTTTGCCACTCGGCGCCTTCATTGGGTTGACCTCCTTGGGCTCGCCCATGATCTGCCGGACCTGGTCGGCCGACATGTCCTGCTTGAGGGCGCTTTCGGGATTGTCGGCCGGCGGGGTCGGGGATTTGGCCGCCGGGGCGGCCGGCGATGCCCCGGCGGGCGGGGTGGCGCTGAATCCGTGGATTCCCAGCGCCAAGAGACATGCCGGCAAAAGAAGGATGCGTACTCTCATGGCAGTACAGTATAACACCGGCCACGCCGGAAGTACGTCACTTTGTGCGAATCGAAAGTTAGCCCAATAACTCCGAGAAGCTGCTGTAATGCAGCGACCACCGCCGTGAAGGCCGGCTTCTCGCGATCCGCGCCGCCTCCGCCCCGCCTGCCCCGTGTGGCACTAGCCAGGTTCGCTGCCTAGAGCCGGCGCGAGTTCCCATTCGCCTGCAAACAGGCTCCTCCATTCTGAAAGGAACCGGCCTGACAGGACCCTAGCGCACCGCGACTTCGCGGTATTCGCCCAGTTCGCGGTAACGCGCGTACCGCTCGTCAAGCAGTTGCTCGATGGGCTTGGCCAAGAGCTCCGCCAGGTGACGCGAGAAAGCATCGGCCAGCGCGGCGGCCGCGGCGGCGGGATCGTTGTGGGCGCCGCCGAGCGGCTCGGGGATAACCTCCTCGACGACGCCGAATTCCTTGAGGTTGGCGGCGTTGAGTTTGAGGGCCTCGGCGGCCTGGGGGGCGTTGGCGCGGTCCTTCCAGAGAATCGCGGCGCATCCCTCGGGCGAGATGACCGAATAATAGGAGTTTTCGAACACGAGGACCCGGTCGGTGACGCCGATGCCGAGGGCGCCGCCGGAACCGCCTTCGCCGACGATGATCGCGAGGGTCGGCACGCGCAGCATGGCCATTTCGCGGAGGTTCACCGCGATGGCCTCGGACACGTGGCGGGCCTCGGACTCGACTCCCGGGTAGGCACCGGGGGTGTCGATGAAGCAAAACACCGGCAGCCCGAATTTCTCGGCAAGTTTCATCAGGCGGAGCGCCTTGCGGTAGCCTTCCGGCTGGGGCATGCCGAAATTGCGCAGGATGTTCTCCTTGGTGTTCCGGCCCTTTTGCTGGGCAATGATCATCACGGACTTGCCTTCGAAGAAGGCCGTGCCGCCGATCAACGCCTGGTCGTCCTTGAATTGCCGGTCGCCGTGCAATTCCTGGAAGTCCGTGCACAGCGCATTGACGTAATCGAGCGCATAGGGGCGCTTCGGGTGGCGCGCGACCAGCACCCGCTGCCAGGGGCTGAGGTTGGAGTAGATCTCCCGCTTGGTGTTCTCGAGCTTGTCCTCGATGGCGGAGAGCTCGGCGGACATGTCGATGTTGTTCTCGAGCGATTGCTGATGCAATGATTCGAGCTGTTTCTCAAGTTCGCGGAGGGGTTTCTCGAACTCGAGGAGATAGGCGGGTCTCTCCATAGGCGGAGAGGCTAGTCGTCCGGATTGCGCGCTGTCAACGGGAGTGTCCTTTGGCCATGATCCGCCGCGAGTTGCGGCGGATTTGGGAATCTTGCGCCAGTCGTCGAGCGCGCGCGGATTTGTAGGAGCTTGTTTACGGGCGACCCTCAATCATCGATCCGCCGGGTCGGGAATTGCCTGCAGGCAGGGTCCCACGGTTGGAGGATGGTGGCCATGCCGATCCGGGCTGGTCGACCCCGGCCGCCCGCCACTCATCCCAGCCCGCCGTCGCCGGCGGCGCCCGGGTTCCGGAGCTGGTCCTTCCAGCTCTGGATCTTGGCCTGCGCGCCGAAATGTTCCGCCCGGGCCTTGTCGCCCTTTTCCATCCAGATTCGCGACAGGGTCGTGTTGATGAAAAGATCGTCCGGCTGGAGGGCGTGCGCGCGCTCGCCGGCGACGAGCGCGGCATCGTAGCGGCGCAGCGAAAAATTGATTTCCGCGAGCGCATGCCACGCGGGAAGGAAGTCCGGCGCGGCCTCGGTCGCCCGGGCCAGTTTGGCCAGCGCGGTGTCGTTTTCGCCCATCGTGTAGTCGAACGTGGCTTCGTCGACGAGGGACTGGACTTCTTCAGGCGTCACGGCGGCAGGTTAGCACAGGTGTTGGAAAAAAAGAAAGGACGGCCTTCCGGCCGTCCTTCGCAAATTCGCAGCGCGTCGCGCTCAGCCCTTCTTGGCCTCGATCGAGATGTTCACGGTCACGTCGTCGCCGAGCACCTTGCCGAGCATGGGTGGGCCGGAAACGCCGAAGTCGGACTTCTTGATCACGGTGGTGGCCTCCCAGCCGGAGAGAAACGTGCCAGGCTTCATGCCGGGACCGAATCCGAGCAGGGTGGCGTGCAGCACAGTCTCCTTGGTGACGTCCTTGATCGTGAGGTCGCCGGTGATGTCGAAGGTCGCCTCGCCGGTCTTCTTCCAGGACTTGCTCTTGAACGTGGCGGTGGGGAACTTGGCGGCGTCAAAGAAGTCGGCCGACTGCAGGTGCTTGTCGCGGTCCGGGTTGGCCGTGCTGACCGAAGTGATCTCGATCGTTGCCGCCACGTTGCTGTTCTCCAGGTTCGCGCGATCCACGCTGATGGTGCCGGTCGTCTTGGTGAAGCTGCTGGTGAATTTCGACAGCATGTGACGGACGCTGAAGCCGGTTGAGGAGTGGACCGGATCGATCGAATAGGTCTCAACCTCGGCGCGCGCGGCGGCGGCCAGGGCCAGAACGGTGAACAGGGCGAGGAGTCGTTTCATAGTTGATGATTTGATGAGTGTCGGAAGTCTATTCTTAGCCAGCATGTCCGCCCGCGCAACTAGAGAGTGTATCCGGCCGTTCCAATGCTGCCACGGATGGCACGGGTGAACATGGATACGACGGGTATGGCGGCAGAACTTCCAATGACACACAATACGGCTGGGCTCCCGTTCGGGGCTGTTGCGGTGCCACACCGATCGAAGGGAAAACCCCCCTTGGCAGGTAGGAAATGGTCCGAGGCACTCCCCCGCGACCTGCTTTCCTTATCCGTGCCCATCCGCGAAATCCGCGGCCAGTCTCATCCCTTTGCCGCGGGCATGAAAGGAATTCACAGGATCAGCATGGCGTCGCCATAGCTGAAGAACCGGTACTCGCGCGCCACCGCTTCGGCGTAGATCGCCTTCAGCCAGTCGATGCCGTCCAAAGACCCGGGGGTCAGGAAGGCCGCCACCAGGCACAACAGGGTGGAGCGGGGCTGGTGAAAGTTGGTGATGAGCCCGTCGATGCCCAGGAATTCATAAGGGGGCCGGATGAACAGGCCGGCTTCGCCGAAATAGTCGGCCGTCGGCGGGCTGCCAGGCGGGGAGTCGGGCCGGGTCCGAACGGACAGGTAATCCTCGATCGAGCGGACCGACGTGGTGCCGACGGCGATTCGCCGCGCCGCCGGGTCGGCCAACGCGCGCTGCGTCGCGGCGGGCAGCTCGTAAACTTCCCGATGGATCGCGTGGTCCTCGATCTGCTCGGAGGTGATCGGCCGAAACGTGCCCAGTCCGACGTGGAGCACGAGGTCGTGCCACTCAACTCCCAGAGTCGAAAGGCGCGCGAGCAGCTCGGGCGTGAAATGCAGCCCGGCGGTGGGGGCGGCGGCGGCGACCTGCCTGGCCCGGTCCGCATAAACGGTCTGGTAACGCTCGCGGTCGAGCTCCCGCTCGGCGTCGTCCGCGCGGGCGGCGATGTACGGGGGCAGCGGCATCTCGCCGATCCGGTTGGCGACGGACAAAATGTCACCGCCGCCTTCGCCCAAGAACGAAACGCGTGCGGTGCCGTCGGCGGCCTTGGCGACGACGGTGGCGGTGAACTGCCCAGGCTGGCCAAAGCGCGCCCCGACGGGAAGTTTTTTGCCCGGCCGGAGGAGGCACCACCATTCCGTCACCGGCGTTGAATTTCCGATCGCGTCGATACCGGCGGGTCGGAGCAGGACGCATTCGACCTGGCCGCCGGTCGGTCGTTGCGCGTGCAGGCGCGCCGGGATGACCGCGGCCTTGTTGCGAAACAGCCGGTCACCGGCCCGCAGGTATTCCGGCAAGTCGCGGAAATACCGGTGTTCGACCCGCTTTTCCAACCGATGCACGACCAGCAGCCGCGACTCGTCGCGCCGCGCCGCCGGATGTTGCGCGATCAACCGGTCGGGGAGGGGATAGTCAAAAAGGTCGGTTCTCATGGAAAACGCCTTGGGGAAGGCAGTCTGCTGTACGAGGGGCGGCCGGCCCCGACAAGCCGGTTCGTGTGCGAAGCCGGGTCGGGAGGATTCGTTTCTGATAGATCGCGCCGGGCGGGTGGGGCGAGTCCGCCCCGTTCGAATCCGCTCAGGGCCCCGAGCCGGTCGAGTGGGCGGACAAGCCGTGAATTTATCCGGCTCGTCCGGAGGACTCGCCCTACCGGTCGGCTTCATTAGGTTCTGGTCAGGCGCGCTTTCAGAACCCACATGTCATAAAAATTTAAAGTAACATTGACGAGGGCCGTTGTAACGGTATCAACAGCACACCTTCGCGGAAATGACCAACGCCGGCCACAAGCTCAACGTTCTCGCCACCCTGATTATCGTGGCCGTCATTCTGCTTACCCCCAATTCCGGGCGAGTCTCCTGATTTTAATTCCCAACGAATTTCAACAGAGGCCGCCCACACCAGGGCGGCCTTTTGTTTTTCACTCGATGAAACCCACTGTCCCGCTAATCTCTTCATTCCCGCCCGCTGCCCACGTCGGCGCGCGGTCCCCCTGCACCCATGAGTGACCTGAGGAAACACAGCCGCGCCATCACCGAGGGCCCGCAACGCGCCCCGGCCCGGGCCATGCTCAAGGCCGTCGGATTCACCGACGCCGACCTGCGCAAGCCATTGATCGGCATCGCCAACACCTGGACCGAGATCGGGCCGTGCAATTTTCACCTTCGCGAGCTCGCCGAGCACGTGAAGGCGGGCGTCCGCGCCGCAGGCGGCACCCCGATGGAATTCAACACCGTTTCGATCTCGGACGGCATCACCATGGGCGTCGAGGGCATGAAGACCTCCCTCATCAGCCGCGAGGTCATCGCCGACTCCATCGAACTCGTCGCCCGCGGCAACCATCTCGACGGCCTCGTCTGCCTCGCGGCCTGCGACAAGACCAACCCGGGCGTCATGATGGCGCTGGCCCGCGTGGACATCCCCGGGCTCGCGCTCTACGGCGGCTCGATCGACCCCGGCCACCTCAATGGCAAGGCCCTCACGGTGCAGGACGTCTTCGAGGCCGTCGGCGCATTCGCGGCCGGCAAGATCGACGACCAGCAATTGCTCCGCGTGGAGGACAGCGCCTGTCCTGGCGCCGGCGCCTGCGGCGGCCAGTTCACGGCCAACACCATGTCGACGATCATGGAGGCGATCGGCATCTCCCCGGCCGGCCTCAACGGCATCCCGGCCACGGCTGCGGCCAAGAAGCAGGCCGCCTACAAGTGCGGCGAACTCGCGGTCGAGCTGGTCCGCCAGGACCTGCGCCCGTCGAAGATCTTCACCCGGGCGGCGTTCGAGAACGCCATCGTCTCGGTTGCCGCCTCCGGCGGCTCAACCAACGGCGTGCTGCACCTGCTCGCGTTGGCGCGTGAATTCAATGTGCCGCTGAAGCTCGACGAGTTCGACGCGATCAGCGCCCGCACGCCGACCATCGCGACCCTCAAGCCGGGCGGCCTCTACAATGCGGTTGAGATGCACCAGGCCGGCGGCATCTCCCTTTTCCTCCGCCGCCTGCTCGAGGGCGGCTTCCTCCACGGCGAGTGCATCACCGTCACCGGTCGCTCGCTCGCCGACGAGGTCCGCGGCGCCGCCGAAACGGCCGGCCAGCAGGTCATCCGGCCGACCGACAAACCCTTCAAGGCCTCGGGCGGCCTCGTCGTCCTGCGCGGCAACCTCGCCGAGGAGGGCTGCGTGTTGAAGGTGGCCGGCAGCGCCATCACCAAATTCCACGGCCCGGCCCGGGTGTTCAATTGCGAGGAGGACGCCATGGCCGCCGTCAGCGCGCAGCGCATCAAGGCGGGCGACGTTGTCGTCATCCGCTACGAGGGCCCCAGGGGCGGGCCGGGCATGCGCGAGATGCTCGGCGTCACCGCGGCGCTCGCCGGCGCGGGCCTCGCCGAGAGCGTCGCCCTCCTGACCGACGGCCGTTTTTCCGGCGCCACGCGCGGACTGTCCATCGGCCACGTCGCCCCCGAGGCCGCCGTCGGCGGCGCCGTCGCCCTCGTGCGCGAGGGCGACCTGATCGACATTGATGTGTCCGCCCGCCGCCTTCAGCTCGACGTGCCCCCGGCCGAACTTGCCGCGCGCCGCCAGGGCTGGTCGGCGCCCGAACCGCGCTACCGGCGGGGCGTCATGGCCAAATACGCCGCCACGGTCTCGTCCGCCTCCGAGGGCGCCGTCACCACCTGAACCTTTCCTCCCCCACCTCCAACTCCTCCAAACATGAAACTCACCGGAGCAGAAATCATCTGGGAATGCCTAGTCCGCGAGGGCGTGGACGTTGTCTTCGGCTATCCGGGCGGCGCCATCCTGCCGACCTACGATGCCATGACGAAATACCCGCAGATCCACCACGTGCTGGTGCGCCACGAACAGGGCGCCACGCACATGGCGGACGGCTACGCGCGCGCCAGCGGCAAGGTCGGCGTCGCCATCGCCACCTCGGGCCCGGGCGCAACCAACATGGTCACGGGCATCGCCACCGCCATGATGGACTCGTCGCCGATCGTGTGCATCACCGGCCAGGTCGGCTCCAAGGCGATCGGCACCGATGCGTTTCAGGAGACCGACGTCACCGGCGTCACCCTGCCGATCACCAAGCACAATTACCTCGTGACCAAGCCGGGGGACATCGCCCGCGCGATCCGCGAGGCGTTCTACATTGCCAAGAGCGGCCGGCCGGGCCCGGTCCTCGTTGATATCACCAAGGACGCCCAGCAGCTCACGGCGGAATTCGAATGGGAAGCAGCCGCGCCGAGCCTGCCGGGCTACCGGCCGAACCTCCGCGCGCTTCCGAGCGAGTACGCCCGGGCCTTGGAACTCATCAACACCGCGCAGCGCCCGGTCATCCTCGCCGGGCAGGGCGTGATCAAGGCCGGCGCCACCGCGCAGTTGTTGCAGCTCTCCGAGGTGTCCCGCACGCCCATCGCCGTGACTCTCCTCGGCCTCGGCGGCATCCCCGCCTCCAGCCCGCTCAATCTCGGCATGATGGGCATGCACGGCGAGGCCTGGGTGAACCAGGCGATCCAACAGGCCGACCTCCTCATCGCGCTGGGCATGCGCTTTGACGACCGCGTGACCGGCAACCTCAAGACCTACGCGCCGCATGCGCGCAAGATCCACGTCGAGATCGACCCCTCCGAGGTCAACAAGAACGTCCACGTCGATGTCGCCTTGATTGGCGACGTGCGCGAGGTGCTTGAGGAACTCCTGCCCAGCGTCGGCACGGTCGATCGCAGCGCCTGGTGGTCCAAGATCGCCGAGATGAAGGGCGATTCCGCCGTGCGCGACATCCAGACGCTCCCCGACAGTGGCCACCTCTACGCCGCGCACGTCATCAACGATCTCTGGCGCCTCACCCGCGACCGCGAGACCATCGTGGTCACCGACGTCGGCCAGCACCAGATGTGGGAGGCCCAGTACTACCACCACGAGAAACCCCGCTCGCTCATCACCTCCGGCGGCCTCGGCACGATGGGCTTCGCGCTGCCCGCCGCCATCGGCGCCAAGTTCGCCTGCCCGGAGAAGGACGTGTGGGTGGTTGTCGGCGACGGCGGCTTCCAGATGACCATGCCGGAGCTCGCCACCGCCGCCCAGGAAAAGATCAAGGTCAACGTCGCCATCATCAACAACCAGTTCCTCGGGATGGTGCGCCAGTGGCAGGAGTTCTTCTACGACAAGCGCTATGCCGCGACACCGCTCACGGGCCCGGATTTCGTGAAGCTGGCCGATGCGTTCGGCCTCAAGGGGGTGCGGGTCACAAAGCGGTCCGAGGTCAAACCGACCGTCGAGGACACCCTCGCCCACAACGGCACGGTCGTCATCGATTTCCGCGTCGAGCAGGAGGACACCGTCTTCCCGATGGTCCCGGCGGGCGCCGACCTCGACAAGATGATCCGCCGCCCGAAGCGCGACATCCTGGCCGAGACCGGGGCGGACGGCGAATGGCAAATGCCTTCCGCAGCAGCCGGCTCCGCGGATTCGGGCCGTATCGTGATCAAGGCCGCCACCAACGGCCACGGCAAGGCCGCCCGCAAAACCGCGCCGAAGCCCGCCAAGGCGGCCAAAAAGGCCGTCGTGGTCGCCGCGGCCAAGCGCGGCAAACCCGGCGGCAAGCGCTCGCTCACCCGGAACTGACCAACCTTAAAAGCTCCCTCCCATGTCGAAACATACCCTGATCGCGTACGTCGAGGACGTGCCCGGTGTCCTCAACCGGGTCGCCTCGCTGTTCCGTCGCCGCAGCTTCAACATCGATTCCCTCACGGTCGGCCGCACCGAGCACGCCGGCATCTCGCGCCTCACCGTCGTCGTCGAGACGAGCGAGGCCGGTGCCCGGATCGTCGAGGCCAGCCTCTACAAGCTCGTGAACGTCCTCCGGGTCGACGACCTCACCCACAAGCCGTCGCTCATGCGCGAACTCGGCCTCGTCAAGGTTCTCGTGACCCCCGAGACGCGCGCCCAGGTGCTGCAACTCGTCGACGTCTTCCGCGCCCGCGTCGTGGACGTGGACGAGAAGTCGATCTCGATCGAGGTCACCGGCACGCCCGAGAAGATCGTCAAGTTCGAGCTCGTCCTGCGCCCCTACGGCATCGTCGAGATGGTCCGCACCGGCGCCGTCTCGATGGCGCGCGGCCACGAATCCCTCAGCGCCAACCCGCCGCTGGTCCGCGCCGAGGTCACCGGCCAGCCCGCCGATCATGCCCACGACACCTCCGGCCTCGCCATGTCGGTGTGAGCAGGTGCGAGAAGCATTGGGCAATAAGCAATAAGCGATATCCAATCGGCGACAAACCTGTCTTCACTCTCAACCCTCATCTCTCAACGCATCATCATCCATGGCTAAAATCTACTACGACAAGGACGCGAACCTCTCGCTCATCCGCGGCAAGAACGTCGCGATCATCGGCTACGGCTCCCAGGGCCACGCCCACGCGCTAAACCTCAAGGACAGCGGCGTCAAGGTGCGGGTCGGCCTCGCGGCGACGAGCAAATCGGCCGCCAAGGCCAAGAAGGCCGGCCTCACGGTCGGTTCCGTCGAATCGGTTTCCGCCTGGGCCGACGTCATTATGGTGCTGGTGCCGGACCACGTCCAGGCCCGCCTCTACCGCGATTCCATCGCGCCCTTCCTCACCGCGGGCAAGATGCTGATGTTCGCGCACGGCTTCAACATCCGCTTCAAGGGCGTCAAGCCGCCGAAGAACGTCGACGTCACCATGGTGGCGCCCAAGGGGCCCGGCCACCGCGTGCGCGAGGTTTACCAGGAGGGCGGCGGCGTCCCCGGCCTCGTCGCCGTGTACCAGAACGCCACCGGCAAGGCCAAGGCGCTCGCGTTGTCCTATGCCCGCGGGATCGGCTGCACCCGCGCCGGCGTGCTGGAGACGACCTTCGCCGAGGAGACCGAGACCGATTTGTTCGGCGAGCAGGCCGTCCTTTGCGGCGGCTGCGCCGAACTGGTCAAGGCCGGCTTCAAGACCCTCGTCGATGCGGGCTACCAGCCCGAGATCGCCTACTTTGAATGCCTGCACGAGCTGAAGCTGATCGTCGACCTCATGTACCGCGGCGGCCTCAACTACATGCGCTATTCCGTGTCCGACACCGCGGAGTGGGGCGACTACGTCTCCGGCCCGCGGGTCGTCACCAAAAAGACGCAGCAGGAGATGAAACGCATCCTGAAGGACATCCAGTCGGGCAAATTCGCCCGGCGCTTCATCGCCGAGAACAACAAGTACGGTCGCAAGACCATGAACAAGTTCCGGAAACGCGAGCGCGGCCAGAAGATCGAGGTCGTCGGCGCCAAGCTGCGCGCGATGATGCCGTTCCTCAATCCGGTCGTCATCTCGAAATGAGGGTCGAGTGAAAGCGAGGGGGAAAGTGAGAGTGAGGCTGACCCGATCACCGACTGACCCACCGCCTTCGCTCGACCCCCCGCTTTCCCGCCCACAGTCCTTCCCCCTTTAACCCTCACCGTCACCGCCGTCACTTTCACCTCCACTTTCACTCTCCCTCACCCTTCCACCATGCCCTCGAACTACATCAGGATCTTCGACACCAGCCTCCGCGACGGCGAACAGGCGCCGGGCGCGAGCATGACCTCGACCGAGAAGCTCGAGGTGGCCCGGGCGCTGGCGCGTCTGGGCGTGGACGTGATCGAGGCGGGGTTTCCGGCCGCGTCGCCCGACGACCTCGCGGCGGTCCAGGCGATCTCCAGCGAGGTCGGCCGGGAGCCGGTCGCGGGCCGGCCGCAGGCGGAGCCGCCGATCATCTGCGGCCTCGCCCGCTGCACGCGCAACGACATCGAGGCCGCGTGGAATGGCGTGAAGGATGCCCGCCGGCCGCGGATCCACACGTTTCTCGCGACGAGCGACATTCACCTTCAGCACAAGCTCCGGCTGACCCGCCCGGAGATGGTCGCGCGGGCCGTCGAGATGGTCTCATTCGCGCGCTCCCTCTGCGCCGACGTGGAGTTTTCGCCCGAGGACGCCGGCCGGAGCGACCCGCTGTTTCTTTACGAGGTGCTCGCCGCCGTCATCAAGGCCGGTGCGACCACCCTCAACATCCCCGACACCGTCGGCTATACGATGCCCGACGAATTCGGTGGGCTCATCGCCGGGATCATCGCGAACACCCCGGGGGCAAAGGACGTGATCATCTCGGTGCACTGCCACGACGATCTGGGCCTCGCGGTGGCCAACTCGCTGGCCGGCCTCCGCGCGGGCGCGCGGCAGGCGGAGTGCACGATCAACGGGATCGGCGAGCGCGCCGGCAACGCCTCGCTGGAGGAACTGGTCATGGCGATCCACACCCGCGGCGAAAAGCTCGGACTGAAGACCGGAATCGACACCCACCAGCTTTGCCGGACGAGCAAGCTCGTCTCCCGCAGTACAAGCTACCCGGTGCCGCCCAACAAGGCCATCGTCGGCAGCAACGCCTTCGCCCACGAGTCGGGCATCCACCAGGACGGCATGATCAAGAACGCCCAGACCTACGAGATCATGCGCCCGGAGGATGTCGGTGCAACGCAGACGATGCTGATCCTCGGCAAGCACTCCGGCCGGAACGCTTTTTCCAAGCGGCTCGCCGAGCTCGGTTACCAGCTCGAGGGCGATGCGCTCGCGAAGGCTTTCGCCGAATTCAAGAAACTGGCCGACCGCAAGAAGGCGGTGCACGACGCTGACCTGATCGCGCTCGCCTCCGACGAGCGCTCGCCCGCGCCGGAATTCTGGGCCCTCGAAAATCTCCAGGTCGTCTGCGGCACCACCGGCCTGCCCACCGCCACGGTCCGCCTGCGCGACCCCGACGGCAAATCCCATGTGCACGCCTCGGTCGGCACCGGCCCGGTCGACGCCACCTACAAGGCCATCGACGCCATCACGAAGATGCGCGTCACGTTGCTCGAATTCGGCATCAGCGCCGTCACCGAGGGCATTGATGCCCTGGCCGAGGCCTCCGTCCGCGTCCGCCAGGACGACCAGCGGTCCAGCCACGGCCACGCCGCCGACACCGACATCGTCGTCGCCAGCGCCAAGGCGTACATCTCCTCGATCAACCACGTGCTGTCCCGCACCGCGACCGGTCGCGCGCAGCACCCGCAGAAATCCGCCGTCACCACGGAGGTTCCCGCGAAATGAGTCCTTCCGTTCGCTTGCCGGCCAGGTGGAACGCGGCCTCTGGACGCGTTCGATGCGCGGCGGGGACGCCGCGCTCCACCCCATCCCCATTCCTGTCACATGACTCATAAACCCCGCACGCTTTTCCAAAAAATCTGGGATTCCCATGTCGTCGCCGAGGAACCCGGCGCGCCCGCCGTCCTCTACGTCGACCTGCACCTCGTGCACGAGGTCACGTCGCCGCAGGCCTTCGCCGTCCTGAAGGAACGCGGCCTGAAGGTCCGCCGCCCGGACCGGACCGTCGCCACGATGGACCACTCCATCCCGACCAAGGGCGGCTACGAGGCCGCCGACGAGATGGGGCGCATCCAGTTGCGTCTCCTTGAGTCCAACGCCCAGGCCAATGGCGTCCGCATCTACGGGCTGAACTCGGTCCAGCGCGGCATCGTGCACGTCATCGGGCCCGAGCAGGGCTTCACCCAGCCGGGCATGACGATCGTGTGCGGCGACAGCCACACGTCCACCCACGGCGCGTTCGGCTCCCTCGGCTTCGGCATCGGCACCAGCGAGGTCGGCCACGTCCTCGCCACCCAGTGCCTGCTCCAGCGCAAGGCCCGGACCTGCGAGGTGCGGGTGGACGGCGCGCTCCGCCCCGGCGTGACGGCGAAGGACATCATTCTGGCCGTGCTCGCCAAGATCGGCGTGGGCGGCGGCACGGGTCATGTTTTCGAATACACCGGTTCGGCCATCCGCGCGCTCGACATGGAGGGACGCATGACGGTCTGCAACATGTCCATCGAGGGCGGCGCCCGCGCCGGCATGGTCGCTCCCGACGACAAGACCTTCGAGTTTGTGGCCGGCCGCGAATTCGCGCCGAAGGGTGCGGCGTGGGACCGTGCCGTGGCGCGCTGGCGCACGCTGCCGACCGATGAGGGCGCCACGTTCGACAAGACGGTGACGCTCGACGCCGGCACGTTGGAGCCGATGGTGACGTTTGGCACGAATCCCGGTCAGGGCGTCGCGATCACGCAGCCGCTTCCGCAGCCGTCGAGCCTCGCCGATGCCAATGAGCGCGCCGGTCTGGAGAAATCGCTGGCTTACATGAAGTTTGAGGCCGGCAAGCCGATCCTCGGCCAGCCGGTCGACGTCGTGTTCCTCGGCTCGTGCACGAACTCGCGGCTGGTGGACCTGCGGGCCGCCGCGAACCTCCTGCGCGGTCGCAAGGTCGCGTCGACGGTGCGCATGATGGTCGTGCCGGGCTCACAGTCGGTCAAGCTGGCCGCCGAGGCCGAGGGCCTGGACAAGGTGTTCAAGGAGGCCGGCGCCGACTGGCGCGAAGCTGGCTGCTCGATGTGCATCGCGATGAACGGCGACCAGCTCGCACCCGGTCAGCTCGCCGTCTCCACCTCCAACCGCAACTTCGAGGGCCGGCAGGGCAAGGGCGGGCGCACCGTCCTCGCGTCGCCGCTCACCGCCGTCGCGACCGCCGTCGCCGGCCGGATCGCCGACCCGCGGGCGTTGCTGGGGTGAGGAAAGGGACCAAGGGACCAAGAGACCAAGGGACCAAGGGACCAAGAGACTAAAGGACCAAGAGACTAAAGGACCAAGGGACTATAGGACCAAAAGACTAAGGGACCAAGGAACCGGAAGACCAACGAACTGATTCATCCAGCACTTCGATGAGAGATTTTCGCAAAATTGACGCATGGCGACTCGCCGACGACTTTGCCGTCGCGGTTTACGAGGGCACGCAGTCCTTTCCGCGCTGCGAGGCCTACGGATTGACGAGCCAGTTGCGCCGCGCGGCCACGTCGGTGCCGGCCAACATCGTGGAGGGCTCGGCAAGACTTGGTCATCGCGAGTTTTTGCACTTTCTGGGCATCGCGCGGGGCTCTCTCGCCGAATCGCAGTATTTTATCCACCTGGCGACTCGTTTGAAATATCTCGACGAAGCCACCTCTGTGCGCCTGGCGCAACAGGGGCGCCAACTCTTCGCCTGCTTGCACGGTCTGATCGGCGCGGTCGAGAGCGAAGCACGACGAATTCCATTTCGCGGGCAACAGCAGGGCAAGCAGGTTGAAGAATCGCAGGCTCAATATGATTCGGAGGTCCCCGCCGTCCGGTCGTCCCTTAGTCCCTTTGTCCTCCAGTCCAGTTCCGGTCGTCCCTTAGTCCCTTTATCCTAAAGTCCCATCGTCCATTTTTCGACCATGTCCGCCCCCCAATTCACCACCCTCACCGCCCGCTGCGTCGTGTTGCCCAACACCGACGTGGACACCGACCAGATCATCCCGGCCCGTTTCCTCAAGGTGACGGACAAGCTCGGGCTGGGTGAAAAACTCTTCTGCGACTGGCGTTACCTCGACAATGGCGCGCCCAACCCGGCGTTTATCCTGAACCAGCCCGAGGCGAAGGGCGTGAAGATCCTCGTGGCCGGGCACAACTTCGGCTGCGGCTCCTCCCGCGAGCACGCCCCGTGGGCGCTCGTCGGCTGGGGCTTCCAGGCGGTCGTCTCGACCATGTTCGCCGACATCTTCAAGGGCAACTCCGTCAAGAACGGCCTGATCCCGGTTGTCGTCGAACCAGCCGCCCATGCCGCCCTGGTCGCGGCGCGCGCGCAGGACCCGAACCTGCCGGTGACGATCGACCTGCAGACCACGACCGTGAGCTGGCCCGGCCAGGCGCCGCTCAGGTTCCCGATCGACCCGTTCTCGCGCACCTGCCTGCTCGATGGGGTGGATGAGCTCGGTTACCTGCAGAAGTTCACGCAGCAGACGGAAGACTACGAGACCGCCCATGCCTGATTCCACCCTGCCTTCCTCCGTCGAGATTTTCGACACGACTCTCCGCGACGGCGCGCAGACGGAGGGCATTTCCTATTCGGTGGACGACAAGCTGCGGATTGCGCGCAAGCTCGACGAGCTCGGCGTCGCCTTCATCGAGGGCGGCTGGCCGGGCTCCAACCCGAAGGATGCGGTCTTTTTCGAGCGCGCCCGCACCGAGGCGTGGAAGCACGCGAAGATCGTCGCGTTCGGCTCCACGCGCCGGGCCGGCTTGAAGCCCGGCGACGATTCCAGCGTGCGCGCGCTGGTCGAGGCCGGCACCGAGGTCTGCGCCATTTTCGGCAAGTCGTCGGTCCTGCACGTGAAGGAGGTCCTCCGCACGACGCTCGAGGAAAACCTCCGGATGATCGAGGACACCGTGGCCTGGCTGCGCGGGCAGAACCGGCGCGTGATCTACGATGCCGAGCATTTCTTCGACGGTTTCGACCAGGACCAGGCCTACGCGCTCCAGACGCTCGGCGCGGCCCACCAGGGCGGCGCCGAGACGCTCGTCCTCTGCGATACCAACGGCGGCCACCTCCCCTGGCAGATCGAGGCGACGGTCCGCACCGTGCGCGCGCATTTCGGGCCGGCCGTCCGCGTCGGCGTGCACCTGCACGACGACACCGGCTGCGGCGTGGCGAACAGTGTCGCGGGAGTCCGGGCCGGCGCCGGGCACGTGCAGGGCACGATCAACGGCTACGGCGAGCGCTGCGGCAACGCCAACCTCTGCGTGGTCATCCCCAACCTCGAGTTGAAGCTCAAGGTCCGCGCGTTGCCCGAGGGCGGGCTGGCCCGGCTGCACGAGGTGGCGACGTACGTGGCCGAGGTGGCGAACTTCGCGCCGAACGACCAGATGGCCTACGTCGGCAACAGCGCGTTCGCGCACAAGGCCGGCGTGCACGTGTCCGCGATGCAGCGCCATCCCGACGCCTACCAGCACGTCGACCCCGCCCGGGTGGGCAACCAGATGCGGGTGGTGGTGAGCGAGCTTTCCGGCCGGGCCAACGTGGTGTCGAAGGCCGGTGAGCTGGGCCTGCAGGACCTCGATGCCGCGACCGGTGCGAAGATCGTCGAGCTCATCAAGGCGAAGGAGCACGAGGGCTTTTCCTTCGAGGCCGCCGAGGCGAGCGTCGCCCTGCTGGTGCGCCGCCTGGCGCCGTCCTACCAGCCGCTGTTCACCCTGCTCGACTACCGCGGCATGGTCAGCCGGCACGGCGACCGCCGGATGGCCGAGGCCACCATCAAGCTCAGCATCGGCGGGCACGAGGTCCACACGGCCGCCGAGGGCAACGGTCCGGTCAACGCCTTCGACCAGGCGCTGCGCAAGGCGCTCCAGCCGCTCTTCCCGCAGGTGAAGGACATCCAGTTGGCCGACTACAAGGTGCGCATCCTGAACTCCAACACCGGCACCGCCGCGGTCACCCGCGTGCTGATCGACTGGCACGACGGGGGCAGCCTCCACCGGCCCTCGCAGGCCCGGGGCGACGGCGCCCCCACCACGGTGCGCCGCTGGAGCACGGTCGGCGCCGGCACGAACATCCTCGACGCGACGTGGCTCGCGCTGGCCGACGGCTACGAATTCGCGCTCGCGCCGCAGCCCGCGCCCAAGGCGGAGGTGCCGGCATGAGCGCGAAAAACCCGGGCGGGTGGAGTGCGGCCTCCGGACGCGCTTTGAATTTGCCGCCGCCTGCGGCGCCGGGGAATGAAACGCGCCCGGAGGCCGCGTTCCACCCCGAGCCCATTTTTCCCCCCGCATGAAAGCCAAAATTGTCCTGCTGCCCGGTGACGGCATCGGTCCCGAAGTGGTGAGTGAGGCGCGCCTCGTGCTTGAGGCGGTCGCCCAGCGCTTCGGCCACGAGTTCAACTTCGCGACGCACCTGCTCGGCGGCTGCGCCATCGATGCGACCGGCACGGCCATGCCCGACGCGACGCTGGCGGCCTGCCGCGCGGCGGACGCCGTGTTGCTCGGCGCGGTCGGCGGACCGAAGTGGGACGATCCCCAGTCGCCGGTGCGGCCGGAACAGGGCCTGCTCGCGATCCGCAAGGGACTGGGGTTGTACGCCAACCTGCGCCCGGTCCGCGCGGTGCCGGCGCTGGCCGCGCTTTCGCCGCTCAAGGCCGAGCGCCTGGCCGGCGTGGACTTCCTCGTCATCCGCGAACTCACCGGCGGCCTCTATTTCGGCCTGCCGAAGGGCCGCGAGAAGACCGCGGACGGCGAGCGCGCCGTGGACACGCTGGTTTACACCGACGTCGAGATCCGCCGGATCGTGCGGCTCGCCTTCGAACTCGCGCGCCAGCGGAGGAAACAGGTGACGTCGATCGACAAGGCCAACGTGCTGGAGTCGTCGCGCCTCTGGCGCAAGATCGCCATCGAGGTGGGGAAGGACTTCCCCGACGTGAAGCTCGACCACCAGTTGGTGGATTCGGCGGCCATGCGCCTCATCACCCACGCGGCCAGCTTCGACGTCATCGTGACCGAGAACATGTTCGGCGACATCCTGACCGACGAGGCGGCGGTGCTGGCCGGATCGCTTGGGCTGCTGCCGAGCGCGTCGCTCGGCGAGGGCCGGCTCGGACTCTACGAACCGATCCACGGGTCGGCGCCCGACATCGCCGGCCGGGGCATCGCGAATCCGATCGGCACGATCCTTTCGGCCGCGATGTTGCTGCGGCATTCGCTCGGGCTCGAGGCCGAGGCGGCCGCCGTGGAGCAGGCGGTGGCCAGGGCGATCGCGGACGGCTGCCGGACCGCGGACCTCGGTGCAACCAAAGCCCTGAACACGGCGCAGATGGGCGGAGCCATCCGCTCCCACCTGGCCGGCGTGCCCGCCCCGGTGGCGTGAGGGGAGCGAGGCGCCGCCGAGTTGAGAGTTGAGCGATGAAGGTTGAGAGACCAAAGCCGACAAACCATCATAAGGCGCATGGCGTTAATTCAGAAAATCCACTATTTGGACACGCCAGCAGTTTTGACTGACCCCTCGACACTCGAACACTCGCCTTTGAGCCACCGCGCCGACCCTTTCGCACCATGAGCACCACCGCCCGCCCCAGTGACAACCCGCTGCCCGCATCACCGGGGGAAGTGTTTCCCCGCACGTCGGTGCGGCTGCGTCCGGCCAATCTCAATCATCACCTGTGGAACAACAACGGCACGTGGTACCTGCACTACACGATGCATCCGACTCCGTTGACGAAGACCCGGGTACGCGTCTCCCTCGAAACCAAGAGCCTGGAGAACGCCCGCCGCCGCCGCGACGAGATCCTGACGCAGGCGGGAGTGGTCTTGTAGGGCGGGGTCGCTGACCCCGCCGAGATTTGCCCACGAAACACGCGAATTGACGCAAATGAAGACGCGCGAACCAGTCGAGGCGCGCCGATCGGTTATGTAGGGCGGGGTCTCCGAACCCCGCCTTTACGCGTGGGAGCGACCTTGCTCGCGGCTACAGAACTGGCGCGGGGTGAGCGCGCCCCGCCTCGAAGGGCAATTCAACCCGCGCGGCAGGGACTGGTGTCCCGCCGGTCCGATCGGCGGCCCGGCATCATGCGCCGGCCCTACACCGAGATTGCCTGCTCAGCATCCATGACGATCAGTGCAACCCGTGGCTCAAGGCTTCCTGGGTTGGATTCGCGTGGTTAGCGGGCAACACAAGGCGGGGTTCGGAGACCCCGCCCTACATCAAATCTTCACGCCCTCGCGCGTGACCCGCTCGCGGAAATTCGCGAGGACGCGCTGCGTGATCGGGCCGGGCTTGCCGTTGCCGATCTCGCGGCCGTCGAGCGCAATCACGGGGACGACCTCGGCGCCGGATCCGGTGAGGAAACACTCGTCCGCGCACCAGATGTCGTAGCGGGTCATCGTGGTGTCCTTCACGGGCACGTTGAGGTCGCTCGCGACGTCGAAGATCGTGTCGCGCGTGATGCCCTTGAGCGCGCCCTGGGACGCGGCGGGTGTGTAGATGACGCCCTTGTGGACGGTGAAGATGTTGTCGGCCGTGCATTCGGCGACGTAGCCCTGGTCGTTGAGCATGATGGCCTCGAGGGCGCCCGCCTGCTTGGCCTCGATCTTGCCGAGGATGTTGTTGACGTAGTTGAGCGACTTGACCGTCGGCGGCAGGGCGGCCGGGTTGATGCGGCGGGTCGGCACGGTGACGATGGCGAGGCCGTTGTCGTAGTATTCCTTCGGGTAGAGCTGGATCGTGCTGGCGATGATGAACACGGTCGGCTTCGCGCACGACCACGGGGCCAGCCCGAGATCGCCCCGGCCGCGGGTGACCACGAGGCGAATGTAGCCGTTCCTAAGGTTGTTGCGTCGGCAAGTCTCGCAGGTGGCGTCGATCAACTCCTGGCGGGTGAGCGGAATCTTCAGCAGGAGCGCCTTGGCCGAGTACTCAAGGCGCTCCAGGTGCTCGACGAGCCGGAAGACGTTGCCCTCGTACAGGCGGATGCCCTCGAAAATGCCGTCCCCGTAAAGGAGTCCGTGATCAAACACCGACACCTTTGCCTGGGTCTCGTCCACATACTGGCCGTCGAGATAAATTTGCATCCACCTAGCATCCCGCCACGGCGGATATTTGCCAAGGATGGAGTGGGCTATGACATTTTGGGTCGGCGCAAATTGTGCCGGACGGATCGAGCGGCACAGCCGGGCATTGGCCCCGGGCGGAATGAGGTGGCGGCGGCGGATGCGCCTGCAAAAAGCGGGGTGAGGGCACCCCGCCCCCAATCGCGTTCCCCGCGGCAGATCGTAGGGCCGGCGCTTGCCGCGGGGCCGGGCGCAGCGCACGGTTTCGGCCCGGCGGCAAACGCCGGCCCTACCGCGAGGCAAGGTGGCGGATTCCCGTTGGCCGCCGATTCTCCGTGGAGCCCGCCGGTTTTAATCATCCGAACCGGTTGGCCGGCGAACGGATTGGCCGGGTGGCACGACGTCGGAACCGATAGGCGTCGTATTTGGCGGCTTCGAGTTCTAGAATATCGGGCTGGTCCAGAAAGCTCGGCCGAAATGCTGCGCAACGCCACCCTCAACCTTTTCCAACATGAGAGACGACTACCTGCAAAAAGCCCTGAAGACGATCGACGATCCCTACATCCTGGTCAACGTGGTCTCGCGCCGCGTGAAACAGTTGCGGCGCGGCAGCCGTCCGTTGGTTGAATCGCTGGAGAAACTCGCCCCGGAGGATGTCGCCCTGCGCGAGATCATCGAAGGCAAGATCAGCTACGAGGTTGGGAGTTCCGAAGTGCCGGAGCCGTATCGCCCGATGCCGCGGTCGCGGACCGCGGCGGCGTGAGGACGGTAGGCGGCGGGATTCGGCCGACGCCAGGGCCGGGGTGGACCGCGCAGGCCCTGCCTCCGGAGATAATTTCCGCGGGTCGCGGGGTCGGGGCACTCAGGCTGCAGGTAGGAATTCACGGCAGATGGGCCGTTGAAACAACGGCCCCTACCGGAAATTCGCAGTCGCGGCCGACGCGCCCACGGCATTTCCGAAACAGCGCCGGTCGCTTCGCCTCCCGCCAAGAGTCAGGTGATCACCCAAGACGCTTTGTGTCTTCGTGTTTTCCCCTTGTCCGCTCAATTCCGGATCGACCACGCCACCGGCACGGTGCCGAGCGACACGCCGGAGACGAAACTTGGTCCGCTCATCAGCCAGATCGCCCGATCGCCCGTGGCGGTGTTCTGCCAAACGATGTCGCAATTGCCGTCGGCGTTGAAATCGCCGGTGCCGGCGATCGACCAGGCGAGGGGAACCGTGCCCAGCGACACGCTGGATGACCAGGCTGCGCCAGTCATCAGCCAGAGGTAACGTTCGCCCGTGGATGTGTTCTGCCAGAGGAGGTCCGCGCTGCCGTCGAGATTGAAGTCGCCGACTCCCGCGATGGACCACGCAGTCGAGACCACGCCCAGGTAGACGCTCGCGGAATAGCTTGTGCCGTTCATGAGCCAGATGACGCGCTCGCCGGTGGACGTGTTCTGCCAGACGATGTCGGTCTGGCCGTCGGCGTTGAAATCGCCGGTGCCGGCGATGGACCAGGCGGTCGGAATGACGCCGAGGGAGATTCCGGAAACGACGGTGGGGCCATTCATCAGCCAGAGATAGCGTTCGCCGGTGGACGTGTTTTGCCAGAGGATGTCGGTCTGGTCGTCACCATTGAAATCTGCGGTGGCGGCGATGCTCCAATTCGTGGGCACCGATCCCAGCGAGATCCCCGCGGCGAAGCTGGTGCCATTCATCAGCCAGGCGAAACGCTCGCCGGTGGCGGTGTTCTGCCAGAGGAGGTCCGACTTGCCGTCGGAGTTGAAGTCCGGCCCGGCGGTCAGGACATCCGTGAAACCGACCATCAGGGCGTGGCCGAAGCTGGCCACCCAGACCTGGCCGGGATCGTACGGGTTGAAGAACACCCGCTCCGGCTGGCGGAACGGGTAGCTGTTCACCCGCGTGATGGCCGGCGACGGGGCCCGGAGATTGGCGGTGTGCCACAGGCCGTCGGTCTCGGTGGTGAGAAACGCCTGCCCGGAGTGCAACGGATCGAAGGTCACGGAGGTGACGCGATCGAGGCTGTTGACGCGGGTCCAATGGGCGCCCCGGTCGACCGTGCGGTAGAGGCCGCCGAGCCCGTTGGGCGGGCCGCCCCAGCCGCTGAAGACCGCCACGTACCAGGTGTTTTGCGCGGTGTCGCCCGGATCGAGAACAATGTCCTTCGTCCAGTACAGCATGCCGGCGGCCGACACGTCAGTCCACGCCTGCGTGCCCGGGTCGTAGAGGAACACCCCGGAGCTCGCGGTGAACGCGGTCGTGCGGTGTCCGGAGTAGGTGCAGACCACCTTGCCGTCATTGAGCACGACGATCGAAGCCGGGTGGCCCTCGGTCCGCGGCGGGTTCGCGAGCTTCGTCCAGGTCGAAGCCGCGCCGTCCTGCAGGTCGTTGGTGACGAAGATGCCGCCGGCAGTCGAATGAACCACGCTGGCGTACATCCGGTTGGAATTGTTCGGATCCAGCGCCACCCAGAAAACGGGATGGCCGAAGCTGTGCACGACCTGCCACGCGGCCCCATTGTTCGAGGACATGATCACCTTGCCGTTGGCGTCCGCGTTGTTCAGCGGGCTGTCGGCGAGCCGCGTGCTCTGGTACATGTCGTGGATGTCCGAAGTCGCCGCGTAGAGCGCGTGGGTCGTCGGATGTTGGACGATCCGGTACATCGTGTTCGCGTCGTCACCGGTGTTGCCGAGGGTCCAGGTCGCGCCGCCGTCGGCGCTGCGGATGCCCTTGATGTCGGAAAACCCGGCAAAGAGATGCTGGGCGTCACCCCAGACGACCTGCCACGCGGAAGTGTCCTCGAGACCGATGCTGTGGTACATGCCGCCGGCGATGGCCGTCGTGTTGACAGCGTGCTGGTCGGCCGGGTTGACGTAGGCCTGCTGCCAGGTGGTGCCGCCGTTGGACGTGCGGTGGACAAAGCCGTAGTCGGTGAAGATCACCTTCGCGGAATTGTTCGGCGCGACGGCCAGGCCGAAGACCACCTCGCCGTAACCCCAGCCGCGGTCGCCGCCGGTGCCGGACCAGCCGGTGTTGATGTTCTGGTTGTTGGCGGTGAAGAAAGTGTTGGCCCAGGACCCGCCGGCGTTGGTGGTCTTGAAGATCACGGGCACGCCCGCGTCGCTCCCGCCGGCGGCATAGACGGTGTTGATGTCGTTTTGCGCCATCGCGACCGACAGGAGGAAATCGGAGGCGACAGTGATGCCGCCGCTGTGGGCGGTCCAGCTTCCGGTGGCGTTGTCGAGCGAGTAGATGTTGCGGAAATTCCCGTAGTAGTCGGCGCCGAAGTCATAACCGGGATAAGACGACGCCCCGGTCAGGCAGAAGAACCGCATCGTGCCGCCGACCTTGGCGCCGGTGAACGAGAACATGAGCTCGCCCGCCGGGATGCCCGGCGCGCCGGCGTTGGTGAAGGAGGTGCCGCCGTTGGTCGAGACGAGCAGGCCCGCGTTGGTGCCGAGGTAGATGTTGTTGCCGTCGAAGAACACTCCGCAAATGAGGACGCCATTGCTGGTGTCAACCGTCACCGCGATCGGGGCGAACGACGCGCCGCCATTCGAAGAGAAATACAGATCGGAATAGCCGGCCAGCACGACGCGGTTGGGGTTGTTGTAGTCGACCCACAGGCTGTAGACGTCGTCGCTCGGGATCGGGTTGCCCGCCAGGACCGTCCAGGTTGCGCCGCCGTCCACCGTCTTGGTCGGGAGCGCATTGTTCCCGCCGGTGTAGGTGACCGTGTAGGCAATGAGGGGATTGCTGGTGAACCGGACCGCGGATTCATGCCCGCCCTGCACCTGGCGGGAGTCGACGGTGACGTACGAGTTGCCGAAATTCTTCGTGTGGTAAAGGCCGCTCATGTCGCTTGCCACGTAGTATTCGCTGTCATCGGCCGGATTGATCGACGGCGAGTAGAACGCGCCGCCGGCGCCGACGCCGCGGTCGAACCAGGCGACCGGCACCTGGCCGGCGAGCGGGCCGGCCAGCAGCAGGGCGATGACCGGGACGAGCAAGCATGGAGCGACGCGTTTCATGGGAGTCCGCGCAACCTAGGCCGGTTCGCCGGCGGCTCAACGGGAATGCGACCGGGAGCGTCCTGCGGAGCGGTAGCGGGCCGATTTTCATCCCAGATTTACCGGGTTGGCGTCCGGCGGGGTCGCCCGACCCGCCAGGTCACGCGTGTCCGGAGGCCGCGGGCCACCGCGAATATTGTTGGGCGGGGTCTCCGAACCCCGCCAAGGCGCCCCGGCGACCAGCGCCGGCCCTACGGGATGCGTTTTCGTTGTAGGGCGGGGTCGGTCGCCTTCGCCACGGCTACGGCGTGCCGAGGCGACCCCGCCCGGCCAGGTTGCGTCATCAATTGCGGATCGACCAGGCGACCGGCGCGGTCCCGAGCGTGGCATAGGCGGAGAACGCCGTGCCATTCATCAGCCAGAAGACGCGCTCGCCGGTGGACGTGTTTTGCCACACGAGATCGCATTTGCCATCGCCGTTGAAGTCACCGGCGCCGGCGATCGACCACACCGGGGAAACCTGGCCGAGGGCGACCGAGGCCGCATAGGTGGTGCCGTTCATCAGCCAGAGCACGCGATCTCCGGTGGAGGTGTTCTGCCAGATGATGTCCGTCTGGCCGTCGGCATTGAAGTCGCCGGCGCCGGCGATCGACCAGGCCGTCGGGACGACCCCCAGCGAGGCGCTACCGGTAACGGTGGCGCCGTTCATCAGCCAGACGACGCGCTCACCGGTGGAGGAATTCTGCCAGAGGATGTCCGTCTGGCCGTCGCCGTTGAAGTCGCCCGTGGCGGCGATCGACCAAACCGTCGGGACGACACCAAGCGACGCGTACGACGAGTAGGTGGCGCCGTTCATGAACCAGAGGAGGCGTTCGCCGGTGGAATTGTTCTGCCACAGGATGTCTGCCTGGCCGTCGCCGTTGAAGTCGCCCGTCGCGGCGATCGACCAGGCGGTCGCGACCACCCCGAGCGACGCGCTGCCCGCATAGGAGGTGCCGTTCATGAACCAGACGACCCGCTCGCCCGTGGCGGTGTTTTGCCAGACCAGGTCGGAGTTGCCGTCACCGTTGAAGTCCACCGGTGCGCTGCGGTGCATCGGCCGTTGCAGGATCCACTCGCTGGGCAGCGTCGTGAGCGAAGCCGAGCCCGTCACGTTGTTGCCGTTCAGAAACATCACCGACCGGGCGCCCGTGATCGTGTTTTCGAACACGATGTCGGGATTGCCGTCCCGGTTGAAGTCGCCCACACCGGCGATCTGATTGAAGGGCAGGGGATCAAGGACCGGGTTGAGCGACACGGTGGAGCCGGGGACGGTCCCGTTCATGAGCCAGATGGAGACTGCGCCGGTCGACCTGCTCTGCATGAGCAGGTCGGGCTTGCCGTCCCGGTTGAAGTCGGCGACGCCGGCGATCTCCGAGTCCGTCGGGACCAGGCCGAGAGAGACGCCGGACGAGAATGCGGTGCCGTTCATGAGCCAGAGGAGGCGCTCGCCCGTGACCTTGTTTTCCCAGACGATGTCGGTCTGGCCGTCACCGTTGAAATCACCCGTGCCGGCGATCGACCAGTCGGTCGAGATCGTGCCCAGCGAGACCAGGGACGAATAGGTGGTGCCGTTCATCAGCCACACCAGGCGCTCGCCGGTCGAAGTGTTTTCCCAGATCAGGTCGGTCTGGCCATCGCCGTTGAGATCACCGGTCGCGGCGATCGTCCAATCGGTGGATACGACGCCGAGGTTGACGGCCGATGAAAACACGGCGCCGGACATCAGCCAGATATAGTGCTCGCCCGTGGCGGTGTTTTGCCAGACGAGGTCCGATTGACCATCATGGTTGAAATCGCCGCCCGCGAAAAGCACGGTGAGCTGGGCGGTATTCGAGGTGGCGCCCACCACATCGGTGGCGACCAGCCGGTAGAGATTGCCGTTGAGCGCTGACGTGGGATTCGTGATCGTCAGCGTTGCGGAGGTGACTCCGCCATAGGTGGCATTGTTGGCCAGATTGCTCCAGGTCGAGCCGCCGTTAACGGACACCTGCCACTGGAACGTCGCGGCGCCGTCATTCACCTGGGCGGTGAAGCTGGCGGCCTGGCCCGGGGAGACCGTCTGCGGGGAAGGCTGCGACGTGAAATTCGGCGCGACGGGATTGACCGTGAGCAGGCCGGCGAAGGAGTTCTCGACGCCGGGCGTGCCGGTAAAGGTGACGACGCAGCGATACCGGTACGTGTTCATGGCGTTCGTCGCGGCGCTGATCGCCAGAGTCGGGGTGGTGACACCGGAATACGGCGCCGAGTTGGCGAGGTTGTTCCAGACCGTCCCGCCGTTGGTCGAGACCTGCCATTGGAATGTCGGCGAGCCCGGGGCGTTGGTGGCGATGACGAAGGACGCGGGGGCGCCCGTCGGGACCGTCGTGGGCTGCGGCTGGAGGGTGATGACCGTCGGGACGAAGTTAATGTTGGCCAGCGAGGTGCTGACATTCGGGAATTTCTGGTTGAAGTTCACGCTGTTCGCATACGCATTGAGGCTCCAGATGCCGCTGACGACCGGCAACGAATAGTGGCCGGTCCCATCGGTCTGGGCGTTCGCCGCGTAGTTTACGGTGGAGATGGTGATGGTGCCGTAGACCGAGGCGTTGGCGATCGGGTTGGCATTCAGATCCTTAACGGTGCCGCTGATCGTGCCCGTGGCGCTGATGACGTGGAGCGCAATGCTGTTGATCGTCTGATTGTCCGCGATCGGATAGGATAGGACCTGGCTCACGAGGTTGTTCGACGAGGTGCTGGAGCTGTCCAGGACGACATTCCACGTGCCGGCATTCACCCCGAGGTCGAAGTTGCCGCTTCCGTCGGTCTGGGCCGAGACCCCGTTGCCGGCGCCATTTTGATAGGCGTCGACCTGCACATTTGCCACTGGCACGCCGAGGTTGGTGACGGTGCCCTGCAGGTGGGCGGAGACCGGCAGCGCCACGAGGGTTTCCAGCACGGCTTGGTTGGCGGTCACCGTGACATTGAAGCCCGAACCGGCGATGTACCCGGCCGGAAGCTGGTCGGTCGAAAGGCCGCCATTCCAGGTGCCGGCGACGACACCGAGCGAATAGGTGCCGCTGGTGGGGGCGCTGAGCCCGCTGGCCGAGAAGAGATTGGCCTGGTCGTTGGCGCCGACGCCGACGCCGCTCAACGGATTGGTGCCATCGGTGACCGTGCCGTAAATCAGCGCGGTGGCCTTGGTCAGCGTGACGTTCACCGTCTGGTTGCCGCCGGTGGTATCGGCCGACGGCTTGGTCTGCGGCTTGAGGAAGCCTTTTTGGGCGAGTTGCCCGTCGATCGCGTCCAGTTGCCACTGGGTCGCCGATGTCGACAGGCTGTAATTGCCTGTGGAGTTGGTGAAGCCGCCGGTGATATGGTTGTCCGCCGACTGCGCCACCACGAAGATGCCTGCGACCGGATTGCCGTTGGCGACGTTCGTAAACTGGCCGGAGATGGTGGAAGTCCCGGTGGCCAGGGCTTCGTTGAGAGTCGTGAATGCGCTGGCGTTCACGGTGGCATTGGCGGTGGACATGTCGGTGACAAACCCGGGGGCGATGGCAATGACCTGGTAGCTGCCGGTCGGGCTCGGGAGGTTGTAGTGGCCCGTGGCGTCGGCGATGATGCCGCCGACCGCATTGCCGTCGCCGGTCAGGAGGACGATCATCGCGCCAGGGATGGGCGCGCCGCCGGTGAGGGCGGTAATCTGTCCCTGGACACCCTGGGGATAGGCATGGGCGGTTACCGTGAAGGCCTGCGTCTGCGGCGTGAACGCGCTGCCGGTCGCATCGGAAACCCGGTACACGTAGCTGCCCACCATGGCGCCAAAGACATCGTCGATGCCCGGCTGGCCGAGGTTGATCTGGATTTGTCCGTCGGCCGTGGCGTCGTCGTCGCCCGGCATATTGGTATTGCGAACTCCGCCGAACAGCGGGCGCGCGCCGTCGGTCACCGTAAAGCTCCGCACGAGCACGTCGGAGCCATCGATGGCCCCGTTGTTATTCAGGTCGGCGTATTTCTCGACCAGCACCGCCTGGCCGGTCGGCAGGCCGGTGATCGTGAGCGTGAGCGTGCCCTTGAAGGCATTGTCCACGGTCGATGAGGAAAGTGTGAAGTTGACGGCGGCGCGAAGGCCGGTCGATCCAAGGGCAATGGCGGCGACGGCGGTCAGGGCATGGGAGCGCAACCAGCGGGCGGAGGTATTCATGGATGTCGGATGTTTTTTCCAGCGAGGCGCCGGGAATTTAAGTGCAACACCACTCGCAGTCTGCGCGGCGGCGGGCCATTGCGCAACCCCATTGGGCGTCCCTTTGCCGTTTCGCCGCAGGTGACGACGCCAGCTTGGGGGCCGGCGCCTTCCCGGTGGGGGACTCGAGCGGGACGGCCTTGGCAAGGCGAGGGTCTGGAAACCCTCGCTCTGCCCGGAATATGAACGGAAGCGGGGTGCGAGCCCCGCCGTTCATCAATTGCGGATCGACCAGGCGGTGGGAACCGTGCCGAGCGACACCGAGGAGCCGAAGGCCGGGCCGTTCATCAGCCAGATTGCGCGGTTCCCGCTCGAAGTGTTCTGCCAGACGATGTCCACGTCGCCATCGGGATCGAAGACGCCGGTGCCGGCAATGGACCACGCCGTGGGTACGACACCCAACGAAACGGTCGAGGCATAGGCGGTGCGGTTCATCAGCCAGATGACGCGTTCGCCCGTTGAGCTGTTTTGCCAGAGGATGTCCACGCTGCCGTTGAGGTCAAAGTCGCCGGTGCCCGCAATCGACCAGGCGGTCGGGACGACGCCGAGGGAGACGCTGGAGGAGAACGTGGTGCCGTTCATCATCCAGACAGCGCGCTCGCCGGTGGCGGTGTTTTGCCAGAGGATGTCCGTCTGGCCGTCGCCGTTGAAATCACCGGTGCCGGCGATCGACCACGCGGTCGCCACGACTCCGAGGGAAACGGAGCCGGTGAAGGTGGTGCCGTTCATCAGCCAGATGACGCGCTCGCCGGTGGACGAGTTCTGCCACACGACGTCCTTCTGGCCGTCGCCGCTGAAATCGCCAGTCGCGGCGATCGACCACGGGGCGGCGATGACCCCCAACGAGGCGCTGCTCGTGAAGGTGGTGCCGTCCATCAGCCAGACGACATGTTCGCCGGTGGAGGCGTTCTGCCAGACCAGGTCGGAGTTGCCGTCCCCGTTGAAGTCGACCGGTGCCGGGCGGCGGATCGGGCGGTTGAGGACCCAGTCCGTCGGCACGGTGGCCAGGGAGACCGTGTTCGTGTGGCTGATGCCGTTCATCAGCCAGACGCTGCGTTCGCCGGTCAGCCGGTTGGTCCAGAGGATGTCCGCCTTGCCATCGCCGTTGAAGTCACCGGCGCCGGCGACCTGGAGTTGCGGGGAGACCACTCCCAGGGCGACGTTCGAGGAAAAGGCGGTGCCATTCATCAACCAGATGCTGAGGGCACCCGTGCGCTGGTTTGACCAGAGGAGGTCCGGCTTGCCGTCGCCGTTGAAGTCGGCCACCGCGCCGATTTCCCATTCGGTGGAGACGATTCCCAGCGAGGCCGTCGACTGGAGGGTGGTGCCGTTCATGAGCCAGACGGCGCGTTCGCCGGTGGTCAGGTTCTCCCAGACAATGTCCGTCTGGCCGTCACCGTTGAAATCGCCGGTGCCGACCACCGACCAGGCGACCGGCACGATGCCGAGCGAGACACTCGAGGTGAATGCGGTGCCGTTCATGAGCCAGGCCACGTGCTCACCGGTGGTCGAGTTTTCCCAGAGGAGGTCCGGCTTGCCGTCGCCGTTGAGGTCGCCGGTGGCGACAATCTTCCAGTCGGTCGAGATTGCTCCCAGGTAGGCGGAGGACGAGAAATTCGTTCCGTTCATCAGCCAGATGGAGCGATCACCGGTGGCCAGGTTCTGCCAGACCAGATCGGAACCGCCGTTGCCGTTGAAGTCACTGGCCGCGGGCGACTGCACAAACGTGACCGTGAAGCTCCGGTCCACCGCCGTGGCGGCATTGAAGTTGGCGTCGCCGGCCTGGGCGGCGCGAACCGTGATGGTCCCGGCGCTGGTGAGCGTCAGGCTCGCGCCGTTGATGGTGGCCGGGCCCGACACGACCGAGAACGTGACGGCCAGGCCCGATGAGGCCGAGGCCGAGAGCGCAATCGGCGTCGTGCTGAAGTTCTGGTTGGCTGGTCCGGCGAAGGTGATCGTCTGGCCGGCCTTGGCGATCGTCCAGTTCAGCGCGCTGTTGCTTCCGGTATAGTTGCCGGTGGCGGTGGCGGTCGCGGTGTAGTCGCCGGCCCCTGTCGCCGTGAGCGTCCCGCCCGAGGTGAACGTGGCGCCGGAGGGCGTCGGGTTGACGGTCGGACCCTGGGCCGCGCCGCTGTAGGTGAAGCTCGTCGAGCTCAGCGCGAACGTCGTCGGCGCCGGATTCACGGTGACCGTGAAGTCGCTGCTGAAGGCCGACGCGTTGTGATTGGAATCGCCCGCGAACTGGACCTTGATGACGACGGTCCCGACGCCGGTGAAGCCGACCGCGCCGGTGGTCGCGTTGATGGCCGCGCCGGGCGCCGTCGAGCCGGAACCCAGCGCCCAATTCAGCGCGCCGGACCCGGAATTGGCGGCGGCCGTGTAGGTGCCGCCGAACGTAACCGATGCACCTGACGAAATGACCGGCGCGGACTGGCTGGCCTTGGCAATCGTCCAATTCAGGGCGCTGTCACTCCCGGTGTAGTTCCCGTTGGCCGCGGCGGTCGCGGCGTAGTCGCCCGCGTTGGTGGCGGTGAGTGTTCCGCCCGTGGTGAAGGTGGCTTGGGACGGAGTCGCCAGCACGGTCACGGCTTTCGCAGAGCCGTCGTAGGTGAATGCATTCGAGCTGAGCGAGAAGGTCGTCGGGACCGGATTGACGGTGACGGTGAAGTCGGCCGACGCCGGGGAGGCGTTGTGATTCGCATCGCCGGCATACTGGACATTGATGACTACCGTGCCGGCGCTCGTGTAACCGATCAGCCCGGTGGCGGCGTCGATGGAAGCGCCGGTGGCGGTCGATCCTGAGCCGAGTGCCCAGACCAGCGCGCCGGAGCCGGCATTGGCCGTCGCCGTGTAGGTGCCGCCGAACGTAACCGATGCACCTGACGAAATGACCGGCGCGGACTGGTCAGCCTTCGCGATCGTCCAATTCAGCGCGCTGTTGCTCCCGGTATAATTGCCCGTGGCCGTCGCGGTGGCAATGTAGTCGCCCGCGTCGGTGGCGGTCAGATCTCCGCCGGAGTTGAACGTGGCGCCGGCCGGTGTCGGATTGATGGTCGGGCCCTGCGGCGAGCCGGTGTAGGTGAAGGTCGTCGCACTCAACGCAAACGTCACCGGCGACTGGCCAATCACCAGTGTGCCCGCGGCGGAGCCGGTATAGTTGGCGTCGTTGATCGTGCCGACGACCGCATAGCTGCCCGGGTCGGTCGGGGCGGTGGAGCCTCCGTCGTAGGTGAGATCAACCGTCAGGCCGGTCGGATTTGTCGTGGCCGTGGCCGCCTTCGGCGTGCCGTCGTAGGTGGCGGCGAGGTCGCCGAGGGTGACCGCGGCGACGCCCTTGGCCACCGTGAGGGTGAGCGCCAGGTTGCCCGTGCCACCGGGGTTGGTGGCTCCGAGCGTGACATTAAAGGTCCCCGCCTGGGTGGGCGTTCCCGAGATCGCGCCGGTGCCGGTGTCGATCGTCAGGCCGTTGGGCAGGCCGCTGGCCGAGTAGCTCGTGGGCGAGTTGGTGGCGGCGATGGAGTAGCCGGCAAACGAGGTTCCCGCGGCGCCCGAGGCAACCGTGTAATCGGCGTACGATTCCAGAGTTGCCACCGGTGTGCCGGCGGTGCTGAAGCCGCCGACGGCGTAGAGGGTGTTGTTGTAATTGACCGTTTCCAACGCGGCGGCGGGCACGTTCATCGGCGTGGCGGCCGACCAGGAGTCATGAACCGGATCGTAGGCCTCGACCGTGTCGACGGCCGCGGCGCCGTCGAAGCCGCCGGCCGCGTAGAGGATGCCGTTGACGACGCTTGCGGACACATAGCCGCGGGCCGTCGGCAGGGGCGCCTTGGTCGACCACGTGTTCGTCGTCGGATCGTAGGCCTGGACCGTGTTCACGTAGTTGGTGCCGTCGTAGCCGCCGACGACGTAGAGGATGCCGTTGACCTGCGCGACACCGGGGACCGACAGCGCGGTGGGCATCGAGGCCCGGGTCGTCCAGGAGTTTCCGACCGGGTCGTAGGCTTCGAGCGTCGAAACCGCGCCACTGTTGTCGTATCCGCCGGCGACGTAGAACAGGCCGTTGATCAGCGCGCCGCCGACGCCCGCGCGCGCGGTGGGCGCGGAGGCACGGGGCGTCCAGGTGTCGCCGACCGGGTCGTAGGAGGTCACCGTCGAGGTCACGACGGCGAAATTCGTGCCGTCGAAGCAGTAGAGCTGGCCGTTGATCACGCCGGCGGCGGCGTTGGTCTGCGGTCCGGGTGCGCTCGTCCGGGGCGACCACGTGTTGGTGGAGAAGTCGTAGGCCTCGTTGGTGGTGACGTGACTGCCGTTGTAGCCGGCGGCAACGTAGAGCACGCCGTCGATCACGCCGGCGCAGGAGGCCCAGCGCGGCGTCGTCATCGGCGCCACCGAGGTCCACACGCCCAACGGCAGCACCGGCGCGGGCGGAAGGGTGATCACCAGTGTGCCCGTGGCGGAGCCGGCGTAGTTGGCATCATTGATCGTGCCGACGACGGCATAGCTACCGGCGGCCGTGGGTGTGGTTGGGCTGCCGTTGTAGGTAAAGTCAACCTGCAGGCTCGGTGGATTCGTCGTGGCCGTGGCCGCCTTCGGCGTGCCGTCATAGGTGGCGGCGAGGTTGCCGAGGGTGACCGAGGCGGCTCCCTTGGCCACCGTGAGGGTGAGCGTGAGGTGCCCCGTGCCCCCTGCGTTGGTGGCGCTGAGCGTCACCGTGAACGTCCCCGCCTGGGTGGGCGTTCCCGAGATCGCGCCGGTGCCGGTGTCGATCGTCAGGCCGTTGGGCAGGCCGCTGGCCGAGTAGCTCGTGGGCGAGTTGGTGGCGGCGATGGAGTAGCCGGCAAACGAGGTTCCCGCGGCGCCCGAGGCAACCGTGTAATCGGCGTACGATTCCAGAGTTGCCACCGGTGTGCCGGCGGTGCTGAAGCCGCCGACGGCGTAGAGGGTGTTGTTGTAATTGACCGTTTCCAACGCGGCGGCGGGCACGTTCATCGGCGTGGCGGCCGACCAGGAGTCATGAACCGGATCGTAGGCCTCGACCGTGTCGACGGCCGCGGCGCCGTCGAAGCCGCCGGCCGCGTAGAGGATGCCGTTGACGACGCTTGCGGACACATAGCCGCGGGCCGTCGGCAGGGGCGCCTTGGTCGACCACGTGTTCGTCGTCGGATCGTAGGCCTGGACCGTGTTCACGTAGTTGGTGCCGTCGTAGCCGCCGACGACGTAGAGGATGCCGTTGACCTGCGCGACACCGGGGACCGACAGCGCGGTGGGCATCGAGGCCCGGGTCGTCCAGGAGTTTCCGACCGGGTCGTAGGCTTCGAGCGTCGAAACCGCGCCACTGTTGTCGTATCCGCCGGCGACGTAGAACAGGCCGTTGATCAGCGCGCCGCCGACGCCCGCGCGCGCGGTGGGCGCGGAGGCACGGGGCGTCCAGGTGTCGCCGACCGGGTCGTAGGAGGTCACCGTCGAGGTCACGACGGCGAAATTCGTGCCGTCGAAGCAGTAGAGCTGGCCGTTGATCACGCCGGCGGCGGCGTTGGTCTGCGGTCCGGGTGCGCTCGTCCGGGGCGACCACGTGTTGGTGGAGAAGTCGTAGGCCTCGTTGGTGGTGACGTGACTGCCGTTGTAGCCGGCGGCAACGTAGAGCACGCCGTCGATCACGCCGGCGCAGGAGGCCCAGCGCGGCGTCGTCATCGGCGCCGCCGAGGTCCACACGCCCAGGGGCAGGACCGGTGTCGGCGGATTCACCGTCAGGGTGACCGCGGCCGAATTCGTCGGCAGCACGTCCGTGGCGGCCAACCGATATTGATATCCATTCAGGGCCAGCGAGGGGTTGGTGATCGTCAGCGTGCCGGTCGCCGCGCCGCTGTACGTGGCGTCGTTCGCCAGATTGTTCCAGCTCACGCCATTGTCCGTCGAAACCTGCCACTGGAAGGTCGCGGCGCCGTCGTTGACCTGTGCGGTGAAAGTCGCGGTCTGTCCCGCCGTCACGGTCTGCGGCACCGGCTGCTGGGTGAAATTGGGCGCGAGCGGATTGACCGTCAGCGTGGCGTCAGCGGAGATCTCGAAATCCGTGCCCAGGCTGTAGGTCACGATGCAGCGATACACGTACCCATTCATCGCGTTCGTGGCATCGAGGATGTTCAGCGTAAGGCTGGTGGTGCCGGAATAGGTGGCGTCGTCGCTGAGATCGTTCCAGTTTCCGCCGCCGTTGGTGGAAACCTGCCATTGCACCGAGCTGGGCCCGGGAGTGTTGGTCTGGATGGAGAAGGTGGCCTGGCCGCCGGTGGAGACGGACTGGTCCTGGGGCTGGACCGGGATGACGGTCGCGGTGAAGTTCACCGTGTCCGAACCGGTGACGGTCGTCGTTTCCGAAACGAAGCTGAGGCTGTTGGCGTTCGCGGTGACGGTCCAGGTGCCGTCGATGATCGGGAACGTGTAATTGCCGCTGGCATCGGTGCTCGCCCCGGCATTGTAAAGGACGCCGCCGATGGTGGCCGTGGCACTGATGCTGGCATTTTGGACCAAATTGTCAGACGCGTCCCGGACGACGCCGCTGATCGTGCCCGTGCCGGTCAACGCCTGGTACGCGATTCCGGTGATGTCGTTGTTGTCAGTGACGACGAAAGTGAGGTTGGGACCGACGATGTTGCCCGGGTTCGTGGTAGTGTTGTCCAACTCGATGGACCAGGTGCCGGCGTTGACTCCGAGATCGAAGTTCCCGTCGCTGTCGGCGGTGGTCGAGACCATGAAGCCGCCGTTTGGCGCGCCCTGGAGAAATGCGTCGATTTGGACGTGGCTGGCCGGAACGCCGTTGTTGGTCACGGTGCCTTTCAGGTGGGCGGTGACCTGTTGGGCCAACAGGTCGGCCTGCATGGCCTGGTTGACCACGAGCGAGAAGTTGGCGCCCGAACCGGGGATGTAGCCGCTCGGAATCGAGTCTGCCGACAAGCCGATGTTCCAGGTGCCCGGGGCGAGGACGGCGACGCAATAGCTGCCGTTGGGCGCGAAGCTGAGGCCGGCCGCCTCGTAGAGGTTGGCCTGGTCGTTCGCGCCGACCGAGAATCCGCTCAACGGGTTGTTGTTGGCGTCCTTGACCGTGCCGTAGATGAGCGCGTTGGCTCGCGTCACGCCAATGTCTTCGACGTCGTCGCCGCCGGTCGTGTCAGCCGTCGCCTTGCTCTGCGGCCGGACGAAGCCCTTCTGCATCAGCTGGCCGTCGACGATGTCAATTTGCCAATCGGACGCGGAGGCCGCCATGCTGTAGTTGCCGCTGGCGTCGGTGAACGCGCCGGTCATGTGATTGTCGGAGGATTGGGCGACGAGGAAAACTCCGGCGACGCCCGCATTGCCGCTGCTGATGTTCTGGAGCTGACCGGAAATCGTGGAAACTCCCGCGGCGAGCGCCACATCCTTGGTCGTGAAGGCATTCGCTGCGACCGTGGCGCCGGCCGCCGACATGTCGGTGACGAATCCGGGTGCGATCGCGATGAGCTGATAATCGCCCGGAGGCGCCGCCAGGGAGTAATTGCCGGTCGCGTCGGTAAAGGTGCTGCCGAGGCCGTTGCCGTTGTTCAGGGTCAGCAGGACAATCAGGGCGCCCGCGATCGGGCTGCTGTCGTCGACGTTGGTGATCTGGCCTTGAATTCCCTGCGACGAGGCGTCGGCGGTCACGGCGAACGGCTGCGTGACCGGCGAGAAGCTGCTGCCGATCGGGTCCGACACGCGGTAGATATAGCCACCCACCATCGCACCGAAGACATTGTCGAGGCCCGGTTGGTCGAGGTCGACGCGGATCTGCCCGTTGACGGTCGCGTCGTCGTCGCCCGGCACGTTGAGATTGCGCACTCCCCCGATGAGCGGACGCGCGCCGTCAGTCACCCGAAAGCTCCGCACGAGGGCGTCACCGGCATCAATGGTGCCGCTGCCGTTCAGGTCGGCAAATTTCTCGATTAGCACCACCTGCCCGTTGGTCAGGCCGGTGATCGTGAGCGAGACCTTTCCGGTGAAGCTGTTCGACACGCTGCTCTGCGACAGACTGAGTCCGACGGCGGCGCGGAGGTCTGGCGAGGCGGCGGTGAAGGCAGCGACCGCCACCAGGGCGAGAAAACGCAAACAACAGGCGCGAGTTTTCATGGGGTACTTTGGTAAACCAGCCACCAATGGACCGAGCGGAGCTGCCCGGTGAATACCCAAGTCTGTGCGCCTCAGCGTCTGGCGGCAATCCCATAAGGGCTTGCCCGGCGTGAAAGTGCATAAGCTTTGCGCCTATGTGGGCAAAATGGCGGCTTTTCGGGTGCCTCGCAGGACAGATGCGGGCGCCGACCGTGGCGTTCATGTGCCTGCTTGTCCGCCGCGGGCCGGACCCGCGGGGGACCGGGGGCAGGATTCCTGCCGCTGACAAAACGGTTGCATCCCAAACGGGACTTCCGGCATTCCGGAGGGCTCCGCCGATGAGATTCTCCACGTACGTTGTCGTTTCAGCGATTGTGGTTTTCGCCGCCGGTTGTTCAAACGTGGCCGGCCCGGGCCCGGAACCGACGCGTCACCAGCCCCCGCCCGCCGCGGCGAGTGCATTCGCAGCCGGCGCCGACCGGCAGGCCAAAGGCGACCCGGCCGGTGCCATCGAGGCCTACGACCGGGCCATCGCCCTGGACCCTGACTTTGCCGAGGCTTACAATTCCCGCGGAACGGCGAAAAGGGACGGGGGCCACCTGATTGAGGCACTGGCTGACTTTGACCGGGCGATCGCCCTCGTCCCGGATTTCGTCGTGGCCATTGAAAATCGCGGAATGGTCCGGTGCGACCGGGGGGATTTTGACGGGGCGATCGCCGACAGCGAGCGCGCCTTGGAACTCAATCCGCGGGCCGTGGCCGCCCTCGCCAATCGCGGCCGCGCGCTTCAGGGGAAGGGCGACCCGGCCGGCGCCATCGCCGACCTCGACCGCGCGATCGCGCTGGACCCCAGACTCGCCCGCGCATTTTTCGACCGCGGCTCGGCGAAGGAGTCCCGCGGGGACAAGGCCGGCGCCAAGGCGGATTTCGACGAGGCCATCGGGCTCGATCCGAATTTGAAACTGGCGCTGGCCGGCCGCGCCAAGCTCGCTTCCGGGCCGTACGAGCCCGTTCCTTCCCTTGAGGACGCCGACCGGGCGGTGGCCTTGCACCCGACCGATGCGCGCGTGTACGCCGATCGCGCCCGGTGGCGCCAAAAGAAAGGCGATCTCGCCGGTGCCCTGGCGGATTTTGACCGCGCCATCGAGCTGGACCCGTCGAAGCCGATGGCGTTCATCGGCCGCGGGCTGGCGAGGCACGCCAAAAAGGACGAGACCGGCGCCGTGCTGGATTTCGACGAGGCCATCCGACTGGATCCCAAGTCCGACCTGGCCTGGTCCGAACGCAGTGCCGCCAATTTCACGCGGCGGGAGTTCGACCAGGCCATCGCGGACGCCGACCGCGCCACGGCGCTGAACCCGAGGAACACCCTGGCCCTCGTCGAACGCGGCTGGGCGCGCGAGGTGAAGGGCGACCATGATGGCGCGATGGCGGATTTCGGCCGGGCGATCGAGGTGACGCCTTCGTTGGCGGGCGCTTTCCTGGGCCGCGGATTTTCCAAGAAGGCGAAGGGAGACTACCCGGGTGCCCGGGCGGATCTGGACGAGGCGATTCGCCTCGATCCCAAGCTGGCGAAGGCGTGGTTTCACCGGAGTTCGCTCGATCTGGCGCAAAACGATTTCAAACAGGCGATAGCCGACGCCGGCCAGGCTATTGCACTGACTCCCCAGGACGCCGATGCCTACCTCAATCGTGGCTGGGCGCGGCAAAAAGCGGAAGATTTTGATGGCGCCATGGGAGACTACAATCGGGCCATCGAGCTCAATCCCCGCCTCGCGATGGCCTACAACGACCGGGGCTTGTTGTGGCAGCAGCGCAAGGACCTCGATCGGGCGCAGGCTGACTTTGAGGAGGCCCTTCGCCAGAATCCGAAACTGGTATTCGCCCTCCTGAACCTCGGTTCAATCCGGTTCGCCCGGCAGGACCTTGGCGGGGCCATCGACGCCTACGACCGGGTCTTGGCCATCGATCCAAAGAACGGGCAGGCCCTGGATCTTCGCGGCACCGCCAAGCAGAACCTGCACAACCTCGACGGCGCGCTCGACGATTTCAACCTGGCGGTGAAGCTCGATCCCAAATCCACCCGCGCCCTGTGCGGTCGCGCTTTGGTGAAGGAGCAGAAGGGCGATCCGGCCGGGGCGATCGCCGATCTTGACGAGGCCGTTCGCGTGGAGCCCGCGAGCCCTTTTCCGCGGGCCATCCGGGGCACCACCCTGAACCATTGCAGCTTGTTCGAGCGGGCATCCGCCGATTTCACCGAGGCGAACCGCCTCGAACCCGAGTCCCCGCGGTGGTGCAACGACCTGGCCTGGTTCCTGGCGGTGTGCGCAGACGAGCACTACCGCGACGGTCCCCGGGCGTTCGAATTGGCCGAAAAGGCGTGCCGCCTGACGAAGTGGCAGCAGTCCGGAGTGATCGACACGCTGGCCGCCGCCTGCGCGGAGGTCGGGAAATTCGACGAGGCCGTGAAATGGGAGACGAAGGCGTTGGAAATCTGGCCTCCCGGGAAGCCTGACAGTGACGCGCGCCAGCGCCTCGATCTCTACAAGCAGGCGAAACCCTTCCACGAGGCGAGGAAACCCGTCCCCGCTCCGATCGCCGCTGCGCCGGATAACGCGTCACTTAATAAGTGACGTGTTCGGGGGGGTGCCCGGGAGGGGCAGGGCAGTTGAAAGTTGAAGGTTGAGGGTTGGAAGATCCGAGCACCGTTGGCGTTGTTGTTCAGCCAGGGGATGGCAGTTGAGCCGGCGACAACTGGGGAACCTTTTGGTCTGGCGCGTCGACACTGGTCGTCGGACCGCTCGACTGCCTGCTCTCGGCTCAGGGTTGGTCGGGCCCACGCGGCCGCCGCGCGGCTCACTGCCGCCGAAAGGCCGGATTCGTGATCAGGGACGCGATCTCTCTGCGAATCAGGGCCGGAATTTCCGGATCATTCTGCCAGAAGATCAGCCAGTCGGCCACCAGCGGGTCGGTCCGTTGAAAAGACGCGATCGACCAACCAGCGATCTGGTATTGGAGACCGCGCGCCACCGCCGCATTCAGCCCCTTCGCTCCGGGCTTGGTCTTGGTGAAATTTTGCAGGGCGGGATAGTCGTCCGCGCCGGCGAGCAGACCCACCAGCGCCCGCAGATAACTCCGGTCTCCGGTCGCCATCCAGGCGGCCCAGCATTCGTCCATCGGCACGCCAACGTGCGCAACGGCGTCGACCTCCACCGGGTCTTTGAATTCGGGCAGGTGGCGAGGGTCGGGCCGCGGCTCGACGGTCGCCAGCGACTCGGTGGACTCCGGCGGCAGCGTCTTGAGCAGGCTGGCAATGTCCTGGCCGCCGAGACGCAGGACGTAGAGGAGCGCGATCCGGGTCTTCGGGTCGAGCGAGGGCAGCGCGGCGGCCACCGCCTCGCGCGTAGCCTGGTCGCGGTGAAACGCGGCAATGAAGAAGCCGTAGATCGACGGGTTGTTCAGGCTGGCGTGCTCGGCGACGACCTTAAACATCGCGAGCAGCCGTCCCGGAGCCAGGTCCCCGTTGAAGTGGTTGAGCCCCTTGCCGATCTCTTCCATCGACGGCGCCGGGTCCTGCAGCCAGTCGGCGGTCGGACGCAGCTTGAAGCGGCAGGGCTCGAGCTTGGTCCCGGCCGGCCCGCCGGTGAGCGTGGCGGCGATCTCGATGTCTTCGGCTGCGCTCACGCTCGGAATGGTGCAGTCCGGCTGGAAAATCGCCAGGGAGACGAGCGACGTGTTTTTTTCGAGGGCGGCCCGATCCGAGTCGGCAATCTGGCCGGCCTGCAAAACCTGCATGACCATGTCGGCGCCCTCGGCCTTGATCGCGCGCTTTGTGCGCAGCTTCATTCGGCGCTCCTCAATGACCCCGCGCGTCACCGAGGAAATTCGAACCTGCAGCTCGGCGCCATCCAGCAAACGCTCGCGATCCGGGCCTTCGGTCAGGAGCGCCAGGGAAATTCTCTGGCCGGCGTATGGGTTTTGGAGGAAGGCGGGCGCATTGACGCGCGGACCCGGCGGAATGAGGTCGAGCCAGTTGGCCGCGACCAGCGCGATTTCCGGCCGGACCCGATTGGGCGTCTTGGCGTCCTTGACCGTCGTGACTTCGGCTTGCGCCGGCGCAGCCACGCCAAGGCAGAGAATCAGACAGAGCGTGCGCGCAGAAATCGGAGGCATGGGGGTTCGGCGGTATTTGCCGTCCAGTGTTGCCGACGCGCCACGGAAGGCAATCCGGCTCATCTGGACGTAGTGTGGCAGTTTCCGGGAGACTGGTACGGTGGAGCGCGGCCTCCGGACGCGCTTGTCCCGGACACAACGCTTCCGGAGGCCGCGTTCCACCAAATTGCCCCACTAACCGTTCGGCGGATTCCGTCGAATGGGCCGCGGCGGTCGCCGGCCGGGGCGCGGCCCAAAAAAACTGGGCCCCCGGTGACGGAGGCCCAGCGATGAATTGGGGCCAGCCCCAAACCTTCGACCGCCTTGCCTCGTCCCGGGCCCCGGCGAACATGTCACCTATTGGGTGACATGTCAGGTGGAGCCAGGCGACGGAGGCTATTTGGCCGGCGGCGGCGGGGGCGGGAGATCGGCGAAGGCGCGGACCGCGGCGGAGCTCCAATGGCCGTCCTTCTTCACCATCACGGCAACCACGTGGTGCTTGAAGACGGGCAGGGCGGCTCCGGTCTGGTCATGCATGCCGTTGATCTCGGAGGACCAGTCGGTGACGGCGACGGTCGGGGAGACGAACTGGATGGTGGTCGCGATGACGTTGTAGGTCGTTCCCTTCATCGCGGTGGCATGTTCCTCCGAGAGCAGCTTCTCGATCTCGGCGCGGCCGGAGGCGGTGCGACCGAACGGGTTGATCAGGTTTCCGTCCTCGGCCCACGTCGCGGCCATCGCTTTCGCATCGTGGTGATTCCAGGCGGCGACAAAGCTGGCGCAATGTTCGCGGACGGCGGCTTCATCGTTCGAGGCGGCGGTCAGTACCAGAGGAGTACTGCCCGCGAGGACCAGCGCGGTGGTCAACGCGTGAATGAATGATTTCATGGGGTACGTGCGATGACTACCCGGCAATCCCTCGGGCGGCAAGGGCGGTGATGGCAAATCCGAGCGCATGGTAGCGGCCGATGTCCCATCGGCCATTCAGGCATCGATCGCCTGGCGTCCAATTACCGCCTCACCCCACGAGCTACCGACTGATCGGTGGTTGCCCGCGATTCAGTTGAAACACTTCGCGTCCTGACGGAACACCGTGCTCACGATGGAGTTGTTAGCCTTGCGCGGAATTGAGTAGGGCGTAACATTGGCACTGCGGGCCGCATTCATGACAAGAAAGAGCATTCTAACTGTAAGTTGGATCGTGGCGATTGTTTGGCCCATGCTTTCTGGAGGGCAAGTAGTCCTCGCCAAATTGGCTACTGCAGCCGGGCGTTCCGGCCAACAAACGAAGTTTGCCGCGAAAGCAGCAGGGAACGCCCCGCCTGAGTTGTTCCGGCTGGATGCGAAAATGCCGATTTTGCCTGCTTCGATGGTGTTTTGTTTGGAAGCCCCTACGGATGGACAAGGGATTGCCATACCTGAGCCAAGGTGGCCTGAGTGGAAGATGCCCCCGATTTTTTCAGTTGAAAGGCTGCTGCCTACCGTTGAGGTGCAGGCGCAGTATATTGATGGACTGATCGATTTATTCGGCGGTCGACAGAATTTCGAGACCGCGTTTTCGGCCGACCAGATTCAACTTTCTCGACTGCATTTGAAAGAGGCGATACCGGCGGAAAACGGTCCGAATGATTATGAGGAAGGTCAGGCGGTCTCACTCGCCCCCGATGAAGTGGCGCTCGTCCGCTATGTCTTGACCAGCGACGGCACCTACAATTGGAGGGAAGGCTACGATTGCCTGCCGAATTACGGTGTCCGGGCGCGCCTGCGGAAAGGGGAAAAAGAAGTCATCGTCGACCTTTGCTTTCAATGTCGGACTCTTCGAGTCGCCGAGGCTGGTCAGGAGGTTGCGGTGGTGAATTTTGAATTCGGCGCAGATGCATTGGCGACAATCGCTGGTTGGCATTTTTCGGACCTGGGGCCACTCCCGGATACCGACGCATCTCGGGTTGGCCCCGACAATTTCTTTTTTCCAGCCGCCGTCGCCGCAAGACGGGCGGAAGAGGCGCGCCGCCAGCAGGCGTGCGCCGATGCAATTCAGCAGGCGCTGGCGAATGCATCTTCGGTTGAGATTTTCAGTGTCGATCCCACCTGGTGGACCTCAGAAGAGGCGAAAAACCGCGATCCGCGACCGAAACTGGAAAATCGTTGGCCGATCGATGGGACGAGTACCGTTACGTCACCGGACGAGATCAAGAAGCTCGCCGCCGCACTGGCGTCGGGCATTCGCGAGCACGGCGTCAACGATGGAGTAATGGGCTGTTTCAATCCGCGCCACGGATTCCGCTGGATTGTCGATGGGAAGCCAGTGACGTTGATTGTGTGTTACGAATGCCTGCAAGGCACAGTTAGCGGATTGGCAGGCGGCAGCTGGTTTCTGACCACACGGTCGCCGGAGGGAGCTATTGACCAGATCTTCAGCTCGCATGGACTGAAGAAGGCGAATTGAAAAAAAGGTGATAGGCATTAAATGGAGCCAGCCTTGCCAAGTAGAGGTAATGTGACGTAAGGTTATCGATCCGGCAAATGAAGAGGGTTCCCATTGTCGTTGCATCGGCAGTCTTCGCGGCAGGGTTGCTTTGGCTTTGGTTCCGTCAGCCCACTGACCGTTTTGCCACCGGAGCAACGTCGATAGAAAGCTGCAAGTATTTGGTTACCTGGCCAAACACCTCCAGCTACGAACCAGGTCCGATCGATGACCTGAAAAAAATGCCGCCCGTTGTCGGGGCAAAGGTAGACCAGTATCTGAAAGGAGTGCTTACGAAAGCTGCGCATGAGCGGACGCATTTTGTAAGCGGATGCCTAATTGATCCCGCCAAAATCCGACTGCCAGCGAACACCGTATACGCAGTGCGACTAGAGGTTGATTCTAGCGGCGGCGTTATCGAGGCCTTTGACTTCGTTCTTTACTTGGACAAATACGGAGCGATTACGCAGGAGCCGAAGATTCCAAAGGCGTGCTTAGACAATGATTTTAGATTCGCCGACAAAACGGTAGTCGAGCAAGCGGCGGTGAAAGCTCTTGGCCATTGGCATTTCGGTTCGCTTAACTACGTGGAGGGCGAAAAGAAATTGGTCTGGAGTTTTAACCGTATCAACAAACCACATTGGTGGCAGTCTGGAAGTGGGACTACGACCTGGGTGTCGATTGATGCCTGTACTGGAAATATTGAAGAGACAGGGACTGGTATCTGGATGGATTGAAACACGGCGAGCAACGTTGTCGGTTTTCGGAGCTCCAGCCTAGCTGACTGGCAAAGTGCGGTCGAATTCCATTTGGTCTACGCTCCAACCGGAATAGGCGAGGAGCTCAACGAGGTCGGCTCCTGGCTGTGGCTGGCGGCGGATTTCGGTCTTGAGGAGGGCTGCATGGCCGATGGGGCATCGGTCGCTACCGGAAGGCAGGTGGTTGGGGGCGTTGGCTTTCCGAAGTCTCCGCAATCTCTGCGGCCTCCTGTGAGAACGATTGGTTGGGCTGTCAAAAACGGGCTTGCGTCGCGTCGGGCGAACGACCGAAATCCGCCCTTCAGCGCCAACATAGCTCAGCTGGTAGAGCAACGCTTTCGTAAAGCGTAGGTCGTCGGTTCGAATCCGACTGTTGGCTCCATTTTGGACCGGAGGAGGAAAAACACGAAGGCGTCAAGGCGAGGCGGGCTTGCACCTAGTGGACACAAGGCGCGAAGCCGCGAAGGCGGGACGCTCCAGCGACGAACGCGGCCCGCGAGTACGCGGGCCCTCCAGGGCTTTGTGCGGCCGGGTCGCTCGGGTCGAGCCTAGACCGCGATCCCATCCACCTTGGGCACGAGAAGGAGCGGCAGGAACAAGGCCATGTTGCGGATCGCCTTGCTGAAGCGATCGTAGTCCACCGGCTTTTGGACATACCCGCTGCAGCCGAGCAGGTGGCACCGGTCCACCTCCCGCGCGTCGTCCGTCGTCGTCAGCATGATGACCGGCAGCTTGCGCAGCTCGGGATCGGCCTTGATCTGGCGCAGCACTTCCACGCCGTCGACCTTGGGCATCCGGATGTCGAGGAGGACCAGGTAATTCAAGCCGGACTGGCGTTTGCGGCCCTCGCCCCGCATGAACATGAAATCGAGAAATTCCTGTCCGTCTCGGAAACTTTCGATCCGGTTGAGAAGGCCGGCGCTCTCCAAATTCTCGCGAATCAGGTACGAGTGGCCTTCGTCGTCGTCGACAATCGCAATGGTCGGCAGCATGGTGGGTGGTCAGTTGAGTTTCACGTGCGGGCCCGTGACTAATTCTCAACCTAGCGGACGGCGTGCAGCCGCACCGTTTGGCGTGGATAACCTACCATGCACCGCCCGGCTCCAGACACAAAGCCTAAATGGGCGCAATCAGGCCGTGGGCTCCCGCCCCAGCGGGTTGGACGAGGGGCAAGTAACGAGGACTAAGGGCCGAGGACCAAGCACCTAAAGCCAAGTGACAAGGGCCGGGTGGGGGTTGGATCGTTCCTCCAAATTTCGTGTCGTTCGTGTGTTTCGTGGGCAAACGAAGGTACGGTCGGGAGACCGACCCTCCAACATTTGAGAGCGCGGCCCGCGAGTACGCGGGCCCTCCACCAGATCCATCGGTGTCATCGGTGGGGCCGGCCCCGGCCTCTCCTTGCGTCTGTTCGCGTCGTGCGCGGTTCAAAAGTCTTAACTGCGCTTGCAGCGTGAGAAGCTTGGTCGGTCCCGTCTTCCGGTTTTTCGCTCCTTCGGGTGAAACCGGCTTGCGCGTTTTTTCGCCCGCGTCCGAAAACCGCCTGTTGCGTCGCCACCGTGATCGTGCACCATTGCCTCCCGGACGTTTCATCCCCAATGACAACCCTGTTTCCCGAGGAACTGATCCAGCAGTTGACCGAGTGCGGCGTCGTGGCCGTTCTGACGATCGACAACCCCGACGACGCCGTGCCGGTCGCCAACGCGCTCGCGGCCGGGGGCGTCATGGGCATCGAGCTGACCCTCCGCACGCCGGCGGCCCTCGAGGCCATCAGGCGCATCCGAGCCGCTGTACCCGCGATGCTCGTCGGCGCGGGCACCGTGCTGAACCGTGAACAGGTCGGGGCGGTGAAGGCGGCCGGCGCGGTCTTCGGGGTCTCCCCGGGCTGCAATCCCGCCACGCTGCGCGCGGCGCGGGAGGCCGGCCTGCCGTTTGCCCCGGGCGCCGCCACGCCCACCGAGGTCGAGATCGCCGCGGAAAACGGCTGCCGGCTGCTCAAATATTTCCCGGCTGAGACCGCCGGCGGCCTGCCGCACCTCAACGCGATGGCCGCGCCGTTCGCGCATCTCGGGATCCGCTACATCCCGCTCGGCGGTATCACGGCCGGTCAACTCGCCGATTACATCGCGTCGCCGCTCGTCGCCTGCGTGGGCGGCTCGTGGCTGGCCAAACCCGACGTCATCCGGCAGAAGGATTGGAAGAAGATCGAGGAGCTCGCGTCGACCGCGATGGCCATTGTCCACTCGATCCGCCGACCCTGACCAGGCGGAGTTGCGCGCGCGCGACGCTGGGCCGATCGCAAGTCGCCTGATCGAGCGGCGCCGATGGGGACATCGACGCCCACCTTTTTTCGCGTTCTTCGTGCCTTCGGGTTCAAATTTCCCACCTCTCGATTCGCCCGGTCGTTCTTGCCGCCCGCCGGGCAACACGGCAAGGTTTGGACACCCCACCGATGCAACCCCAGGCGCATTTCATTTTTCTCGGTGGCTTTCTCGGGGCCGGCAAGACGACCGCTGCCCTCCGCCTGGCGGAATTCCTCCACGACCAGGGCCTGCGCGTCGGGATGATCACGAATGACCAGGGCCGGCGGCTGGTCGACACCGCCGCGATGCAGTCGCGCGGTCTCCCCACCGAGGAGATCGCCGGCGGGTGCTTCTGCTGCCAGTTCGACGCGCTCCTCGGCGCGGCGGGCCGGCTGGGGGCGGCGGAGTCGCCCGAGGTGTTCATCGCCGAGGCCGTCGGCAGTTGCACCGACCTGGTGGCCACGGTGGCGCAGCCCCTGCGGCGCCTGCATGGCGACCGCTACACTGTCGCGCCCCTGAGCGTGCTGGTCGACCCGGAACAGGCCCGCCGCGTCCTTGGCCCCGCGGGTGAGAACCAGTTTTCCGACGACGTCACGTACGTCTTCGGCAAGCAGCTCGAGGAGGCCGACGTCATCGTCGTCAACAAGGCCGACCAGTTGGACGCGACCGCGGCGGATTCGCTGCGGGCGGCGCTCGCGGCGCGCTATCCGCGGGCGCAGGTGCTGGTGGTGTCGGCGCTGGCGGGCATGAATCTTGCCCCGTGGTTTGACCATGTCCTCCGCGGACGCCCGGCGGGCCGGCCCGCGCTGGAAATCGACTACGATCGTTACGCGCGGGGCGAGGCCCGCCTCGGCTGGTTCAACGCCGTCGCCGAGTTGTCGGCCGAGGTTCCCTTCGATCCCGACGCCCTGCTGCTCCAGCTGGCGACGACCATCCAGGCCCGCGTGCGGACGCACGGAATCGAAGTGGCCCACCTGAAGATGTCGATCGAACCGGCCGGCGCGCCGCCGGCGGATTTGGCCATGGTCAATCTCGTGCGCACCGACGCCGCGGCGCGGGCCGGCGCGCGGCTGGACCGCGAGATCTCGCGCGGCACGCTGCTCCTCAATCTCCGCGCGGAGGGGGCGCCGGCGGATTTGCAGAAGATCGTGCACGCGTCGCTCCAGGTGCTCGAACGGTCCGTCGTCGACTTGCGGGCGCGCCTCGTGCACGTTGAGAGCTTCCATCCCGGGCGGCCCAATCCGACGCATCGCGACCCCGGCCCGATCCCGGTGGCGCCCCTTTGACTTCATCTGAGAAAAAAGCGTTCAACCCATGAACTCCGAAAGCGGCTCGTCCTTCTCCCGTCGCGATTTTCTCCGAATCTCCGCCCTTGCGGCGGGTTCGGTCGGCGCCCTCGGCCCGGGCGGCCTGGCGGCGGCCGAGCCGGCCGCGGCCCGCTCGGCGGAAGGTCGCAAGTTCAACGGCGAGTACGCGGGGTCGCGGCTGAATCGGGTCGCCTTCCCCATGGGCGGCTTTGGCGCCGGGATGATTTGCCTCGAGGGAACCGGCGCGCTCTCGCACGTCTCGCTGCACAATCATCCCGACGTGACCAACGAGCCCTGCGCCTTCGCCGCGGTGTCGGTTCGCGGTCCGCGGGGCGTGGCGCGGGTGCTGGAGGGGCCGGTGCCGGGCTGGAAACTTTTCGGCGCGCCCGACCGCGGCAACGGCGCGGGCGGCACCTCGTACGGACTGCCGCGCTTCCGGCAGGCGCGGTTTTCGGCGCGCTTCCCGTTTGCCACGGTGACGCTGACCGATGCCGTCGTCCCGCTGCGGGTCGAGATCACCGGCTGGAGTCCGTTCACGCCCGGCGACGCCGACAACTCCAGCCTGCCGGCGGCCGCGCTCGAGTACAAGTTCACCAACCCGACGGACGCGGCGGTCGAGGGAGTCTTTTCGTTCAATGCGCGCAATTTCATGTCGATGGGCGAGAAGACGCCCGATGCGGTGCAGGCGATTCCCGGCGGCTTTGCGCTCTGGGGCGCCGGGCAGCCGAACAGCCCCTGGAACGAGGGCTGGTTCGCCGCGGTGTCCGACGACCCGGGCGTCAAGGTGAACCATGCGTGGTTCCGCGGCGGCTGGTTCGATCCGTTGACGATGGCGTGGAACGACGTCGCCGAGGGCGCCGCCGTCGAGCGGCCGCCGGTGTCCGCGGGCGAGGCTTCGCCGGGCGGCTCCCTGTTCGTGCCGTTCCAGCTCAAGCCCGGCGAAAGCCGCACGATCGTCGTGCGTTTTTCCTGGTACGTGCCGGCCACGAACCTCCGGCGCGGCGCCCAGGGTTCGGCGCAGGACGACGTGGGCGACCCGGGTCAGCCGGCCTACCGGCCCTGGTACGCGGGGAAATTCCCGGCGATCGGGGCCGTCGACAGCTACTGGCGCGCGCACTACGCGGAACTGCGCCAGCGCTCGGACCAATTGGCGGAAGCCTTCCAGGACACGACGCTGCCGGCCGAGGTCGTCGAGGCGGTCGCGGCCAACCTGACGATCCTGAAGTCGCCGACCATCCTGCGGCAGGTTGACGGCCGGATGTGGGCGTGGGAGGGCTGCGGGGACGGCTGGGGCTGCTGTCACGGCACCTGCACGCACGTCTGGAACTACGCGCAGGCGATCGCGCATCTCTTCCCCGAACTCGAGCGCGGCCTGCGCGAGACGGAGTTCGGTCCGAACCAGGACGAGCGCGGGCACCAGCAGTTTCGCGCCGGCCTGCCGATTCATCCGGTCCCGGCGACGTTCCACGCGGCGGCCGACGGCCAGCTCGGCGGGATCATGAAGGTGCACCGCGACTGGCGGATCAGCGGCGACACCCCGTGGCTGCGCGGCCTCTGGCCGCGCGTCCGCCAGAGCCTCGACTATTGCATCGCCACCTGGGACCCGGAGCACCGCGGGTGGGTGGAGGAGCCGCACCACAACACGTACGACATCGAGTTCTGGGGACCGGACGGCATGTGCACCAGCTTCTACCTCGGCGCGTTGCAGGCCGCGGTGTTGATGGGCCGGGCGCTGGCGGACGACGTCTCCGGTTACGAGGCGTTGCTGGCCAAGGGCCGGCCGCGGGCGGAGGAGCAGTTGTTCAACGGGGAATATTTCTTCCAGAAAATCCAATGGACCGGGCTGCGCGCCGCCAATCCGCAGGACTTCAAAAGCATGCAGGGCGACTACTCGCCGGAGGCGCGCGCGCTGCTCGAGAAGGAAGGCCCGAAGTACCAGTATGGCACCGGCTGCCTGTCGGACGGAGTGCTTGGCGCGTGGATCGCCCGGATGTGCGGGGTCGGCGAGGTCCTCGATCCCGGCAAGGTAACGAGTCACCTGCAAGCGGTGCACCGCTACAACCTGAAGAAGGACCTTTCCGCGCACGTGAATCCGCAGCGCCCCAGCTACGCCTGTGGCTCGGAAGGGGGCTTGCTGCTCTGCACCTGGCCGAAGGGCGGGGCGCTGTCGCTCCCGTTTGTCTATTCCAACGAGGTCTGGACCGGCATCGAGTACCAGGTGGCGTCCCACTCGATGCTCATGGGCCTGGTCGAAAACGGCCTCGAGATCGTGCGCGCCTGCCGCGAGCGCTACGACGGGCGCATCCGCAATCCCTTCAACGAATACGAGTGCGGACATTGGTACGCCCGCGCGCTGTCGTCGTATGGCCTGCTGCAGGGCCTGGGTGGCGCGCGCTACGACGCGGTCGAGCAGGTGCTGCACCTGGAACCCGCGATTGCCGGCGACTTTCGCTGCTTCCTCGCCACCGCAACCGGCTTCGGCGTCGTCGGCGTGAAATCCGGCCGGCCCTTCCTCGAGGTTCGCTCCGGCGTCATCGCCCCGCGCGAGATCCGCTACGTCGCCCGCGCATGAAGCCCGGCCGAGTCGCGTTCCGGAAGCGGCTTCCCGGCGGGAGCGCGGGCGGCTTCGCCCGCGCCACACCCGACGCCGGAGTTCGCCGGGTGCGCCTGCGGACGAGCGCGCAGCCGGGTCGCGGCGCCTCCATTGGCGCCGCCGTCTGACTGGGGGTCTCCCGATGCAGCCGCGACCCTTGCTGGAGTTCAAAAAAATCGGGAAAAGCTTCGGGCCAAACCGCGTGCTCGCGGATGTCTCCTTCGACCTGCGGGCGGGCGAAGTGCATGTCCTCGCGGGCGAGAATGGCGCGGGCAAAAGCACGCTGATCAAGATCCTGGCGGGGATTCACACTGACTACGAGGGCACGATCGAGCTGGCCGGCCGGCCGGTGCGTTTCGCCCGGCCCGTGGACGCCAACCACCACGGAATCTCGGTCATCCACCAGGAAATGTCGCTGGTCGAGGCGATGAGCGCGGCGGACAACATCCACCTCGGCCGGGAACCGGCGCGCTGGGGCGGCTGGTGGCTGGACCGGTCCGCGCAACTGGGCCACGCGCTCGGATTGTGCCGCCAGCTCGATCTGGAATTGTCCGCCGAGGACCTGGCCTGTCCGGTGGAGCGTTTTCCCATGTCGGTCCGAAACCGGATTGAGATTGCCAAGGCGCTCGCCTTTGACGCCCGGGTCATCGTGATGGACGAGCCGACCGGCGCACTCAACGCGGCCGAGGTGGCGAAGCTCTTTGCGCTGATCGAGGCTCTCAAGGGCCGGGGATGCGGGATCATCTACATTTCCCACAAGATGGAGGAGATCTACCGGATCGCGGACCGGATCACGGTGCTGCGCGACGGCCGGTGGATCGGCACGGCCGACGCGAAGGACTGCCCCGAGACCACGTTGATCCAGTGGATGATCGGCCGCGACCTCGCGAGGCAATCCCGGGCGGCCGCCGGCATGGCTGCGGCGCCGGCGGCGCCGCGCCTGGCGGTGGAACGGTTGACCGTGCCGGATTTGCGGCCGGGCCGGCCGCCGGCGATCGCGGATTTCTCCATCAAGGTTGCGCCGGGCGAGATCGTGGGAATGGCCGGTCTCCAGGGTTCCGGCAGCACTGAGCTGTTCCAGGGATTGTTTGGGGTCCACGGCGCGGCTTGCCGCGGGGAGGTGCGCATCGATGGCCGGCCCTTCCGGCCCGAAAGCCCCGCGGCGTCGATCCGGCGCGGGCTTGCCTACCTGACCGGCGACCGCCAGGGCACCGGTCTCGTGGCGGACCTGAGCGTGGAAAACAATGTCTGCCTCGCCGCCTTGCCGCGCCATTCGCCTGGGGGGATTTTGCGCCCGCGGCGCGAGCGCGCGCAAGCGTCGCGCCACGTGGCGGCCCTGAGCATTCGCGGCGCCTCGCCGGATCGGCCGGTCGGCGTGCTTTCCGGCGGAAACCAGCAGAAGGTTGTCATGGCGAAATGGCTCGAGACCCGGCCGGGCGTCATGCTCCTCGAGGAGCCCACGCGCGGGGTGGACATCGGGGCGAAGCAGGAAATTTATGCGCTGCTGAACCAGTGGACGGCGCAGGGCATGGCGATCCTGCTGATCTCGACCGAGCTGCCCGAACTGCTGCTGCTGTCGGATCGGATCGTGGTGTTGCACCGCGGCCGGTTGGCGGCGGAATTCGCCCGCGCCGAGGCCACGCCGGAAAAGATCCTGGCCGCGGCCATGGGGGCGGCGGGCGATCGCGGCGAACCGGAGGCCGTCGCATGAGAAACCCGGTGGCCGCCCGCTGGCTTGAGACTCCCTGGGTGCGTGCCCTGCTCGCGCTCGCGCTGGTCATCCTCGTCGGGTTCGTCTTCAACGCCGACGGCGCCTTCCTGCGCTGGAGCACTCATCGCGACATGCTGCGCCAGATTTCCGTGTACGGGATCCTCGCGTGCGGGATGACGCTGGTGATCATCACCGGCGGCATCGACCTCGCGGTCGGCAGCGTCCTCGGCCTGAGCGCGGTGCTGTTCGCCCGATTGACGCTGGTCGGTGGACACGGTGCGGTCGTGGCGATCGCGGCGGTGCTGGCCGCCGGGCTGGGCGCCGGCCTCGCTTCGGGCGGGCTTGTGGCCCGCTTCAAGGTGCAGCCGTTCATCGCGACGCTGGCGATGATGGTGTTTGCGCGCGGCCTGGCCAAGTGGAGCTCGGGCGGCCAGAAGATCTCGCAGGCGGTGCAGGCCCCGGACGGGAGCTTCAGCTACGTCGACCTGCCGCGGGTATTCGACGTTCTCGGAAGCCGGGTGCTCGGCGGAAACGTGGCGGTGGTGACCCTGGTGTTTGCGGCCTGCCTCGCGCTCTCGTGGGTCGTCCTCGCCAAGCTTCGCTACGGTCGTTACCTCTATGCGACCGGCGGCAACGAGGAGGCGGCCCGGCTTTCGGGCGTGCCGGTGGCGCGGGCCAAGCTGGTCGCCTACGGTTTGAGCGGCCTGTTCGCGGCCGTTGCGGGCATCTGCCAGGCCGCGCAGGAACTGCAGGGCGATCCCGAGGCGGGAATTTCCTACGAGCTCACGGCCATCGCCATTGCTGTGATCGGCGGCAACAGTCTGGCCGGCGGTCGCGGCGGAGTGGGGCTGACGCTGCTCGGCGCGCTGACGATCGGGTACCTCGAAAAGATCCTCAGCATCAACTCCGTCGGCGAATCCAGCCGCCTGATGCTCACGGGCGGCATCATTGTCGCCGCCGTGCTGTTGCAGCGGCGGCGGACCGCCTGAAGATCCCGGAACGATGAGTTTAAACGCGAATTTTGGCCGGGAATCGGCTACCCTGGAAGGTGGTCGCCAATGTCCTCATTGGCGACAAGCGTCGGTGGGGACACCGGCGCCCACCCCAAAGGAGGGCTTCGCCCCATGCTGGCCGGCCCACCGATATCTTCTCCTCCCATGAAGAACCAACTCCTCCTCCTTGCGCTCGCCGCGGTCGCGGCCCTCGCCGCCGAGCCACCCTCCGGAAAGAAATGGGTGATCGGCATGAGCCAGTGCAACCTCGGCGAGCCGTGGCGCGTCCAGATGAACGCCGACCTCAAGGCGGCGGCGGCGGCCCATCCCGAGTTCGAGGTCGTGTTCAAGGACGCCCAGAACGACACGCTTCGCCAGCGCGCCCAGATCGAGGAATTCGTGAGCTCCGGCGTCGATTTGTTGATCGTGTCGCCGAAGGAGGCGGCGCCGCTCACCCCGCCGATCGCCGAGGCGTTCCGGCGGGGCATTCCGGTCATCGTGCTGGACCGGCGGGTCCTCGGCGCGGACTTCACCCAGTTCATCGGCGCCGACAACCGCCTCATCGGCAAGTCGGCCGGACAGTGGATCGCCCGCCGGGTCGCGGAATTGCCGCGCGTGAAGGCGGGCGGCCGGGCCCGGGTGGTCGAGCTCAAGGGCCTGATGACGTCGACGCCGGCGCAGGACCGCAACGCCGGTTTTCGCGAGGGGATCAAGGGCGCGCCGATCGACATCATCTTTGAGGCCGACATGAAGTGGCTCGAGCCGGAGTCGCGAAAGGAAATGGAGTCGGCGATGGGCGTAAATCCCGAGATCGACCTCGTGTACGCGCACAACGACCCCGGCGCGCACGGCGCGTACCTGGCCGCCCGGGCCGCGGGTCGCGCCGGCGACATCATCTTCGTGGGCATCGACGGCCTGCCGCAGGAGGGGCAGATCTACGTTCGCGAGGGGTTGCTGGCGGCGACGTTCGAGTACCCGACCGGCGGCCGCGAGGCGATCGATTCGGCGGTCGAGATCCTCCACGGCCGGCCCGTGCCGAAGACCCTCGTGCTCAAGTCCCGTTTCTTCACCCACGACAACCTCCCCGCCGGCGCCTGGGTGAACTGAGCAAGGAAATCTTTTCCACCACAGATCCACACCGATCGGCACGGATTAACAAGGGTGTGTTTGAAGAATCGTCCAATCCTCGGTTTCCGTCGATCAGATCCCGCCATGGCCAGAGAAGAATTCAAAGGAGGGCGGACGCCCTCGTCCGCCAGTTTCGCGGGGTGGGGCACCCCGCCTCCACCGATCCTTGGCGCGTTCAGGGGGACAACCCAATTTTGCAGAAACGGCCCATCCGGCGGCTTCGTGGCTTCGGTTATCTGTGTCCATCTGGGTTCATCTGTGGTTAAATGATCTTTTCGACGGACTTGCCGACGGGACTCGCCCCAAACCGACCCAGCACCCTTTCGCAATCAGCCATGAATAAGCCCAACAAGAATGTCCTGCTGGTCGCGAGCGGCGACCTGCGAGCCTCGGCCAATCAAGTCTGCTGGCCTGCGCAGCGGGCGATGGAAAGCGCGCTCGGCGCCGCCGTGGCCCGCTTCGGCCACCGGATCGTCCGGGCCCATCCATACAAGCCGGCGGCCAAGCATGGGTTCATCGCGTCGCAGCGGGAGGGCCTGGGGATCCTCGCGCGCCTCGACCGGGACGCTCCGCTGATCGTGGCCGAGGCGGTCTGGCAATATTCCCATCACGTCCTCGGCGGACTGCTCGCGCATCGCGGTCCGATCCTCACGGTGGCAAACTGGTCCGGCGCGTGGCCCGGGTTGGTCGGCATGCTCAATCTCAATGCCTCGCTCACCAAGGCGGGCGTGGCGTATTCCACGCTCTGGAGCGAGGATTTCTCCGATGATTTCTTCGTGCGCGGGCTGGGCGAGTGGCTGCAGACCGGACGGGTCAGGCATGACACGTCGCAGGTGAAGCCGCTCGCGCGCGCCACCGTCCCGGCCGCGGCGCGGAAAGTGGCGCGGAGCCTCGCGGCCGAACTGCGGGCCCGGCCGCCGATCCTGGGCGTCTTCGACGAAGGTTGCATGGGAATGTACAACGCGATCATCCCCGACGAGCTCCTGTTCAAGGCCGGGGTGATGAAGGAGCGCCTGTCGCAATCGGCGCTTTACTACGGCACGACGCAGGTGAGCGACCGCGAGGCGCGCGGCGTCTATGCCTGGTTGCGCCGGAAGGGGATGAAGTTCCGGCTCGGGGGGGACGAGGCGACCGAGCTGACGACCCGCCAGGTGCTCTGGCAGTGCAAGACCTACGTGGCCGCGCTGCGCATCGCCGACGAATTCGGATGCGACGCCATCGGCATCCAGTACCAGCAGGGCCTCAAGGATCTCCTGCCCGCGTCCGACCTCGCCGAGGGATTGCTGAACAACGCGGACCGGCCGCCGGTCCGGAACGCCGCCGGCAAGGTGATCTGCGCGGGCCGTCCGCTCACCCATTTCAACGAGGTTGACGAATGCGCCGGCCTCGACGGGTTGCTGACGCAGCGCGTCCACGCCGCGCTCGGCCAGCCGGTGGAGAACACGCTGCACGACCTGCGCTGGGGCGACTGGGACCGCAGCGGCACGACGACGGACTACGTCTGGGTGTTGCTGATTTCCGGCAGCGCGCCGCCGGCCCATCACGTCGGCGGCTACCAGGGCACCGATTCACTCCGCCAGCCGCCGATGTATTTCCGCCTCGGTGGCGGGACCGTGCGGGGTATTGCGAAACCGGGCGAGATCGTCTGGAGCCGCATCTTTGTCGAGCAGGGTAAACTCAAGATGGACCTCGGGCGGGCGCGGGTCGCCGCGCTGCCGCGCGAGGAAACGGAACGGCGCTGGCGCGAGACGACGGCGCAATGGCCGATCATGCACGCGGTGCTGCACGGCGTGACGCGCGACCAGATGATGGCGCGCCACAAGGCCAACCACATCCACGTGGCGTACGCGAAGTCCGCCCGCGAGGCTGATGTTGCGATGTACACCAAGGCCGCGCTCGCCCGCGAACTCGGCCTCGAGGTCAGCCTGTGTGGAACGAAGGCCGATGGCCGGCCGTTTTAGGCATTGCGGGTCGAAGAATCGACGGGAAAACGCGAAGACGCCAAGGCGCGAAGCGGGTTTTACCCGTTCACGGACCTTTGCGCGTTCGCGCCTTCGTGTCTTCTAGTTGTTCACGATGCCGTCGTCGGGCAGCGGGCCCTGCAGCTTGCGGCGAAGACGCTGGACCTCGATCTCGCCCTTGAGCTGCTGCGCGAAAAGCTGCAGTCGCCGGCTGGTGTCGAGTTCCTCGAGCATGCGCTGCTTGACCTCGTCGTCGTCGCACATGTTGAACGCCGCGACGTCCGCGAAGGTGTCGAAATCCTCGATGCTCTCGAGAAACTGGGTCATGCCCTTGGGGGCCCGGGTGCCGAGCCGGCGGCGCACGTTGAGGAGGCGCATGACCTCGTGGCGCATGCCCTCCAGGTGCGAGTGGTTGCCGCCGGCGGTGGACCGCAGCGGGCGGACCGCGATGATCCGGTAGGGGCGCTCGCGGACGACGTCGCTGATCTCGACGCGCGTGACGCCCTGCAGCAGCAGGTTGGACGTGTCCTTGTCGGCTTTCTGGCATGCGCGGATGACGCCGACGGTGGCGATCCGGTTCGACGGCTCCTTGGCGCCCGGCCGGACTGCCTGGGACGGGTCCAGGCGGGCCACGGCGAACACGCGCGTGGTCGCCAGGACGTCGCGCAGCATTTCGCGGTAGCGGGGCTCAAAGATATGGAGCGGCAGCAGCGCCTGGGGAAAAAACACCACGCGCGGCAGCGTCATGACCGGCAGCGTTTTCGGCACCTGGAGCGTCTCCATGGCCGCACCGTAGGCAGGGCCGGCCGAAACTCAACTCGTGGTTTGGGTGGGCCGGCGATTTGGTCTGGGACCCGGGTGGCGCGCGGCGTTTTTGTGTAGGCGCGGGTTTACCCCGCGATAAATCCGGGTATATTGAGACCTCCACGTGAACCGCACCACCTGCCGCTGCCAATCCGCCCGGCAGACGGCCCTTTCCAGGTGTGACACGGCCGACGGCCCACGCTGTGACGCCCTGACACGATGGCACACCTTCGGAGCTGCGGTTCGATCGCTCAAAATAATTTAATATATTGGTGGTAAGGATTTTAAAGATTGTGATTACAAAGGCACGCGCATTGCAGGTAATCGGCCCATGAGCAGAATTTTAGGCATTGATCTAGGTACAACCAACTCGTGCATGGCGGTCATGGAGGGCGGCGAGCCCGTCGTGATCCCCAACGCCGAGGGTGCCCGCACCACGCCGTCGGTGGTGGCCTTCACCAAGACCGGCGAGCGAGTGGTCGGCCAGGCCGCGAAACGCCAGGCCGTCACGAATCCGAAGAACACGATTTTTTCCGCAAAGCGTTTGATCGGCCGGAAGTTCACCGAGGTGAGCGAAGAGGCCAAGAATCTCCCGTACAAGGTGTCTGCCGGCAAGAACGGCGATGCCTATGTCGAGGTTCAGGTCGGCGGCAAGACGGAGCAGTTCGCGCCGCAGCAGATCGCCGCGTTCGTCCTCGGCAAGCTGAAGGCTGACGCCGAGGCCTACCTGGGCGAGAAGATCACCCAGGCGGTCATCACCGTCCCCGCCTATTTCAACGACGCCCAGCGGCAGGCCACCAAGGACGCCGGCAAGATCGCCGGCCTCGAGGTGCTGCGCATCATCAACGAGCCGACGGCGGCCTCGCTGGCCTACGGGCTCGACAAGAAGAAGGACGAGAAGATCGCGGTGTACGACCTCGGTGGCGGCACGTTCGACGTGTCGATCCTCGAGATCGGCGACGGCGTCTTCGAGGTGAAGGCCACCAACGGCGACACCCATCTCGGCGGCGACAACTGGGACGACGCCATCATCGGCTGGCTCGTGGACAATTTCAAAAAGGAGAACGGCATCGACCTCCGCAAGGACCCGATGGCGCTCCAGCGGCTCAAGGAAGAGGCCGAGAAGGGCAAGATCGCCCTGTCGTCCGAGACCACCTACGACATCAACCTGCCGTTCATCACGGCGGACGCGTCGGGCCCGAAGCACCTCAACGTGCAGCTCACCCGCGCGAAGATGGAGCAGATCTGCGACGCGCTGTTCGAGCGCTGCATCCAGCCCTTCAAGAATTGCATCAAGGACGCCGGCGTCACGACCGACAAGATTGACGAGCTCGTGCTCGTCGGCGGCATGACCCGCATGCCGAAGGTCGTGGAGATTGCCCGGCAGCTCGCCGGCAAGCAGCCGCACCAGGGCGTCAATCCCGACGAGGTCGTCGCCGTCGGCGCCGCCATCCAGGGCGGCGTGCTCAAGGGCGAGGTGCGCGACGTGCTCCTCCTCGACGTCACCCCCCTGACCCTCGGCATCATGACGGCCGGCGAGGTCGCCACGCCGATGATCGCGCGCAACACGACGATCCCGACCAAGAAGACGCAGACGTTCTCGACCTTCAGCGACAACCAACCCTCCGTGGAGATCGTGGTGCTGCAGGGCGAACGCCCGATGGCGCGCGACAACAAGACGCTGGGCACGTTCCGGCTCGACGGCATCCCGCCCGCGCCGCGCGGCGCCCCGCAGATCGAGGTCACCTTCGACATCGATGCGAACGGCATTCTCCATGTCACCGCCAAGGACCTCGGCACCGGCAAGGACCAGAAGATCACCATCCAGGGTTCCTCCGGCCTGAGCAAGGAGGAGGTCGAGAAGATGACCAAGGAGGCCGAGCTCAACGCGGCCGAGGACGCCAAGCGCAAGGAGGCGGTCGAGGCCAAGAACCAGCTCGACACCACCGTCTACCAGCTCGAGAAGACCCTCAAGGATGCCGGCGACAAGATTTCCGGCGACCTGAAGACCAAGTTCGAGGGCGCGATCGCGTCGGCGAAGAAGGACCTCGAGAGCAACGACGTCGCCCGGATGAAGGGCGCCCTCGAGAATCTCCAGAAGATCGGCGCCGAATTGTACCAGCAGGCCCAGGCCGCGGCCGGTGCCGCCGGTGCGGGCGCCCAGCCGGGCGCCGCCCCCGCGGACGAACCGGCCCCGAAATCCGCCGGCAAGGCCGCCAGCCAGGACCCGAAGGTGGTCGACGCCGACGTCGAGATCGTCGACGAGGAGAAGAAGTAAGCTTTCACGCGGGCCCGTTCCGCTTTGGAACGGGTTCGCGTCGTTTCAAACCAGGAAATCCCAACCTCTAAACCCAAAACCATAAACCAACATGGCAAAAGTGAACATCAAACCCATCGGTGATCGCGTGCTCGTGCAGCACATCGAGGAAAAAGAGCAGGTGCGCGGCGGGATCATCATTCCCGACAGCGCCAAGGAAAAGCCGCAGGAGGCCAAGGTCATCGCCTTGGGCACCGGCAAGAAGGATGAGAATGGCAAGGTCACGCCCTTCGAAGTGAAGGTCGGCGACAAGGTCCTCATCAGCAAATACGGCGGCACCGAGGTCAAAATCGAGGACGCGAAGTACACGCTCGTCCGCGAGGACGACATCCTGGGCGTCATCGCCTGAACCGACCCGGACTTTCAACACTCAACTCTAAACTAACTACTCATTATGGCAGCCAAACAACTACTCTTCGACGAGGCCGCGCGCCAAAAGGTGCTTCGCGGCGTCGAACTCCTCTCCCGTGCCGTCAAGGTCACGCTCGGCCCCAAGGGCCGCAATGTCGTCATCGACAAGAAATTCGGGTCGCCGACCGTCACCAAGGACGGCGTCACCGTCGCCAAGGAGATCGAGCTTCCGGATCCCTACGAGAACATGGGCGCCCAGATGGTCAAGGAGGTCGCCTCCAAGACCAGCGACGCCGCGGGTGACGGCACCACCACCGCCACGCTGCTCGCCGAGGGCATCTATCGCGAGGGCCTGAAGAACGTCACCGCCGGCGCCAACCCGGTCTATCTCAAGCGCGGCATCGACAAGGCCGTCGAGGCCGCCGTCGCCGAGCTCGCCCGCGTTTCCAAGAAGGTCAATGACCGCGAGGAGATCCGCCAGGTTGCCACCGTTTCGGCCAACTGGGACGAGACGATCGGCAACATCATCGCCGATGCCATGGACAAGGTCGGCAAGGACGGCACCATCACCGTCGAGGAAGCCAAGTCCATCGAGACGACGCTCGACGTCGTCGAGGGCATGCAGTTCGACAAGGGCTATCTCTCGCCGTACTTCGCGACCAACGCCGAGGCCATGGAGGCCGTGCTCGAGGACGCCTACGTGCTCATCCACGAGAAGAAGATCTCCAACCTGCAGGAATTCCTGCCGTTGCTGCAGACCGTCGCCAAGAGCGGCAAGCCCCTCCTGGTCATCGCCGAGGAGGTCGAGGGCGAGGCCCTCGCCGCGCTCGTCGTGAACAAGATCCGCGGCACGCTCAACGTCTGCGCCGTCAAGGCCCCCGGCTTTGGCGATCGCCGCAAGGCCATGCTCGAGGACATCGCGGTCCTCACCGGCGGCAAGTGCATCACCGAGGACCTCGGCCTCAAGCTCGAGAACCTCACCGTCTCCGACCTCGGCCGCGCCAAGCGCATCACCGTGGACAAGGAGAACACCACCATCGTCGAGGGTGCCGGCAAGTCGTCCGACATCCAGGGCCGCGTGAAGCAGATCCGCCGTCAGATCGAGGAAACCACCTCGGACTACGACAAGGAGAAGCTCCAGGAGCGCCTCGCCAAGCTCGCCGGCGGTGTCGCCGTCATCAATGTCGGCGCCTCCACCGAGG
>Ga0265327_10000556_pt1 | contig 63939 bp, 51 predicted proteins | sample 41621metaG_FD_202089 | JGI IMG/M metagenome (GOLD analysis project Ga0265327, IMG submission 202089) | Rhizosphere microbial communities from Carex aquatilis grown in University of Washington, Seatle, WA, United States - 4-16-21 metaG | ecosystem: Host-associated > Plants > Roots > Rhizosphere...
GTCAGAACAATAAAAGCCGCAGTCAAAACGGTTACACAGGATGATATCATTGGCTATGTAAATCATGCAGAGGAATTTTTACAAGTAACTGGCTAACTTTAGAAACGCTGTAATCCTTGAAATCAAGTCAAGCAGGTTGATTTAAAAAATGCCAGTTCGGCTGGGCGCTAATCTTGTGAGGAATTCCATGGTCAATGATTCAGATAAAAAAAAGGAATCCCTATATAAATGGCAAAAGACAGCCTAAACTGCGAAAGTCAATAACGGCATTCATTGATATTCTTGGATTTAAGGGGCTTGTCAAAAATGCAAAAGGAAAGAAAAAGTCACAAAAGTTACTTTTGGATTTTCATCGGGTACTATCCACTTGGTTTAATCGCATAGAAAGTAGTTCGGCATTGATGTCTGAAATATCTTTCTTTAGAAAACAGAAAGATAGCTATAAGGTTCGCATCTTTACAGACTGTATCTTGGTCGGTTGCCCGGTGAGAGAGAAAGAGCGCAATTTTAGGTTTTCAGAAGGTACTGAAGAACTTTGGGATGTATTGTCGCTGCTCTATCTTTTTCAGATGGAAATGACAAATGCCGGTTATTTTGTTCGAGGTGCAATTACCGTTGGTGAACTTTATATGGATGACATTATTATTTACGGAAATGGAGCTATAGAAGCTTATGAGACGGAATCAAAGGAAGCCAAGTATCCACGCATTATATTAACTCAATCAGCAAAAGACATGCTCGACGAGATAGATAAAGGTTTCGAGAATGAAAATTATATAAACTATATTACCAGTCTCTTGTGCAAAGATTGTGATGGGCAAATTTTTCTAAATTACCTTGAGTCCATCAAGATTGGCGATGATCATTATCAGTTCGTGGACGAACTCGGAAAGCATAAAGACATGATTGAATCAAAGCTAATTAAGCACAAGAACGAGCCGCATTACCTAGAAAAATATATATGGACGGCGAATTATCACAATAAATTCTGCAAACAAGGTTATGCCGAATACTGCATCGATTTGGCTAAGTATCAAATGCAACCTGTTGTGGGTTTTCATCCTCTGTAACAGGCGCTGCATCGGATTCTGCCACCTTCCGTCACTGGATACGACTGTTATCCGTCACTAAAACAATAAAAAAACCCATGAACCGCTCCCTCCTTTTTTATCTGATATTACAAGCGGCATTAACCGCCCAAGCCTCAGATAATCCAACGCCCGCCCAGCCCAGCGCACCGAAAACACAAGCGCTGAACCTGGAGCAATTGGTAAGCCTGTCCTTCGAGCGCAACCCCGACCTGCAAGCCGCGCAAGAGCGCATCGGCCAGGCCGAGGCGCAAGTGGCCGAGGCGGCCGCCGCGTTTTATCCGAAACTGACCGGCGCGGTGGGCTACAGCTATACCAACAACCCCGCGCTGGCCTTCTCGGCCATAGTCGCGCAACGGCGTTACAGCCCGAGCTTGAACATCAACCAACCGGGCTTCGTGGAGAATTTCCGCCCGGAACTGGTGGGGAGCATGTCGCTGTTCCGGGGCGGCCAGGATTATTACCGCAAGAAGGCGGCGGAGCTGGGCGTGCAGGCGGCGGAGCTGGAGCGCGCCGCGCTGCGCAACCGCCTGGCCGCCGCGGTCACGGCGGCGTATTACGCCGTGCTGGCCGCGCCTAGGCAAGTGGAGGTGGCGCGGCATTCGCTGGAGGCGGTGGACAGCGAATTGAAAAACGCCCGCATCCAACACCAGGAAGGCGCGTTGCTGAAATCCGACGTGCTGTCGCTGGAGGTGCGCCGCTCGCAGGCGCGGGAAACCGAGTTGCGGGCGCTGAACGCGGTGGAGTTGAGCCGCTCGGGCCTGAAAACCTTGCTGGGCCTGGACACCTCCGAGCCCTTGGACATCCGCGAGGGCCTGGATCTGGTCGCGCCGAAGAATCCGGACAATCTGTCCGGCCTGATTACCCAGGCGCTGACGCAACGCCCGGAGATGCAGGCGGCGGCGCGGCAGATCGACATGCGCGAGCAGGAATTGCGCGCCGAGCAGGGTGGGCATCTGCCCAGGATCAACGCCTATGCGGCTTATGGCCTCAACGAGCGCTCCCCGCAATTCAATTTCAACAACGACAACCTGACGATGGGGGTCAACGCCGAGGTGGAGATTTTCGGCGGCGGGGCGACGTCCGCGCGCGTGTCCGGGGCCGAGCGCAAGCTGGCCGAGGCGCGGGCCATCCGCGAGCGCACCCGGCTGGAAATCGAGGACGATGTGCGCAAGGCCCAGACCAATCTCAGCGAAGCCCGGCAGCGCCAGGAAGTCGCCGAAGCGGCCACGGCTTCGGCCAACGAGGCGCTGCGGTTGGTGCGTGAGCAATACCGGGCCGGCGCGGCGACGGTGCCCCGCTATTTGGAGGCCGAGGCCGACCGTGCGCAAAGCGAGATCCACGCGGTGACCGCCCGCTACGACGCCCAAGTCGCCAAGGCTTGGCTACAGCAGGCGCTGGGCAGTTGGCAGTAGTAAAAATACAACAATAATTAAAGGGGGGGTAATGGTCAATTTTTCCGATTATATGATCCAGCACATCTTTTACATTAAAGGCGTGGAGAAAAGCATTGCCAAAAAAACCGCGTTCGCACACAAGAAACCCACTGAATGCGCGTTTGGGAAAATGTTCTACGGAACGCTCAAGCCTAATGTCGAAAGCTTTTGCGAGGACAAGCGCGGGTTGATTGAGGAGGTGGAAAAAATCCATATCCAATTCCACGAATCCGCCCAGCACATCCACGCGGACAATCCCGATAGCGATCAATATCAGCGGGACGCCTGGCTGTATTCGGCCAGGCTTATCAATTTGCTCGGGCAGTTGGAAAAAATGCCGGATTAGCTTCGGAAAATGAGAGTGATGGATCTATTGTCCAGAGGGCATGATGAGCGATAAACAAAGTTACAACCGCAAGCTGATCCAGGCGTTGGCGTCCATCGCCGGGCTGGTCTTGCTGCTGGTGTGGATGCAAGGCGGCTTCGTCGCCAAGACGCCGCCGGGCAGCGTCCAGGCCGCCGAAAAAAGCGAATCCACGCAGGGGCCAACGGCGAAAGTGGAGCTGCGGGACATCGGCGAGACGATGCGCTGGCCCGGCACGGTGGCGGCCCGCAGCGTCGCGCAGGTGTCCCCGAAAGTGCCGGCCCGGATTGTCGACATCAGCGTCAAGACTGGCGATCCGGTCAAGGCTGGCCAAGTCGTCGCCCGGCTGGAGCCTAGCGAATTGCAATCCCGGCTGGGCCAGGCCCGCTCTACGCTGGAGGCGGCGGAGGCGCAGGCGGCGAAAACTTCAGCCGATCTGCGCCGCACGCAAAACCTGTTCGACCAGGAGGCGGCCACCCGGCAAACCCTGGAAGCCGCCCAGGCCGCCGCCCGCGGCGCGGCGGCGCAAGTCGCCGCCGCCCGCGCCGGCATTGCCACCGCCGAATCCCTGCTCTCCGAAACCGTGCTGCGCGCGCCTTTCGACGGGACGGTGGTGAAGCGCAATCTGGAGCCCGGCGACCTGTGCCTGCCCGGTTCGCCCGTGCTGACCGTCCAGTCCAGCCAAAAACTGCGCGTGGAGGCCGCCGTGCCGGAATCTTGCGCGCGTGGATTGCAGCCGGGTTCCCGTCTTAAAGCCATCATCGCCGGGAACGCGCAAACCGCCCAGGTCGAGGAAATCGCCCCCGCCGCTGATCCGCAAACCCGCACGGTGCTGGTCAAGGCCGGGCTGGAAAACCCCGGCGCGGCCCAGCCCGGCGCGTTCGTCTGGATCGAACAGGTGTGCGGCCAGCACTCGGCGCTGTGGATTCCCGCCGCCGCCGTCAGCCGTGCCGGCCAGTTGGAAAGCGTCCGCCTGCTGGAGCAAGGCATGCCCAAGCTGCGCCATGTCCGCACCGGCAAGGGCCGCGACGGCTGGGTGGAGGTGCTGTCGGGTTTGAAGCAGGGCGATGTGGTGTTGCTAGGGGCTGGACGATGAGTTCATCCCCCGTCAAACGCGGTTTCACCGCCGAAATCGTCCGCGTCTTCATCACCTCCAAGCTCTCTTTGTTGTTGCTGGTCGCTTCGCTGCTGGCTGGCATGGCGGCTTTGCTGTTGACGCCGCGCGAGGAGGAGCCGCAGATCGTCGTGCCCTTGGCCGATGTGTTCGTCCACATGCCCGGCGCGTCGGCGGAGGAGGTCGAAAAGCTGGTCGCCTCGCCGTTGGAGGCCAAGCTGCGCGAGGTGGATGGCGTCGAATATGTCTATTCGGCCTCCCGCGAAGGGGAGGCGATGGTGACGGTGCGTTTCTATGTCGGTGAAAAGCGCGAGGACAGCCTGGTCAAGGTGTGGAACAAGCTGATGTCCAACCAGGACATGATTCCGCCCGGCGTCAAGGACTGGACGGTCAAGCCGGTGGAAATCGACGATGTGCCGATTGTCACGCTGGCCTTGTCTTCGGCCAATCCGGTTTACGACACCGCGGCCTTGCGGCGGCTCGCCGACGAGGTCAAGGACAAACTCGGCGAAGTGGAGGACGCCGGCAAAATCAGCGTCGTCGGCGGCGAGCCCAGGCGGATCTTGGTCTATCCCGACGCGGCCCAGTTGGCGTCGCGGGGATTGACGCTGCCCGAGTTGATGCAAGCCTTGGCTTCGGCCAATGTCAATGTGCGGGCGGGCCGCTTCGACGCAGGCGATAAAACCGTGCAACTGGACGCCGGGCCGGCCTTCAAAAATGTCGAGGAAATCGCAGGGCTGGTGGTCAAGGCCGAGGCGGGTAGGCCGGTATATCTGCGCGAAGTGGCCGAAGTCCGCGACGGGCCTGCCGAGGCGGAGGGTTATACGCGGATTGGGTTTGGGCAGGGGGCCAAGAAAGCCCTCTCCCCAACCCCTCCCCCTCAGGGGGAGGGGCTTTCTTCCTCCCCTCCCCCCGTGGGGGAGGGGCCGGGGGAGAGGGCAGAACGCCAAGCTGTCACCTTAGCCATCGCCAAGCGCAAAGGCGCGAACGCCGTGGCGGTGGCCGAGGACACGATCAAAACCATGGAAGCCCTGCGCGGCAAGCTGATTCCCGAAGACGTGGACGTCACCGTGACCCGCGACTACGGCGAGACCGCCAACCACAAGGTCAACGAGCTGGTGAAGCACCTCGCCATCGCTATCGCGACGATCATCGTGCTGCTGGCCTTGGCGCTTGGCCCCAAAGAAGCCTTCATCGTCGCCATCGCCGTGCCGATGACCTTGGGCGTGACTTTGCTGTTCGACCTCATCTTCGGCTACACCATCAACCGCGTGACCTTGTTCGCGTTGATCTTGTCTTTGGGATTGTTGGTGGACGATCCGATTGTGGATGTCGAGAACATCTACCGCCATTTCAAGCTGCACCAGGAGCCGCCGCTGGAGGCCACGCTGACCGCCGTGGACGAGGTGCGTCCGCCGACGATCTTCGCGACCTTCGCCGTGATCGTCTCGTTCCTGCCTTTGTATTTCATCACCGGGATGATGGGGCCGTACATGGGGCCGATGGCGTTCAACGTGCCGATTGCGATGCTGATGTCGCTGCTGGTCGCGTTCACGGTCACGCCGTGGGCCAGCTACCATCTGCTGCAAAGCGAATACGGCAAGGGCCACGAAGAACCCGTGGCCCTCAAGCAAACCGGCGTTTACCGGTTTTACGACCGTGTCCTCGGCGGCTTGGTGCGGCATCCAAGCCGGGCCAAATGGTTCTTGTGGGCGATGGTGGCCGCGATGGTCGGCTCCAGCCTGCTGGCCGTCTACCGCATCGTGCCGTTGAAGCTGTTGCCGTTCGACAATAAAAACGAGTTGCTGCTGGTCATCGACCTGCCGCGCGGGGCGACTTTGGAGGCCACCGACGCCACCGCCCGCGATTTGGGCGCGTATCTGGCCAGGGTCAACGAAGTCACCGATTACGAGACCTATGTCGGCCTGGCCTCGCCGATGGATTTCAACGGGCTGGTGCGCCATTACTATTTGAGAGAGGGCGGCAATGTCGGCGAGATTCGCGTCAACCTGCTGCCTAAGGAAATGCGCGAGCAGCAATCCCACCCAATCGCGCTGCGCATCCGCCCCGACATTGAGCGCATCGCGAAGGCGCATGGCGCGAAAGCCAAGATTGTCGAAACCCCGGCCGGCCCGCCGGTGTTGTCCACTTTCGTGGCTGAAGTCTACGGGCCTTTGGATCGGGATTACGGCGAGTTGGCGGCTGTCACCGAGGGCGTGCGCAAGCAAATCGAAAAAATCGGCGGCGCGGCGGACGTGGACGATCTGGTGGACGAGCCTTCACTTAAGCTGCGTTTTCAATTAGACCGGCAAAAAGCCGCGCTGCATGGCGTGACCGTGCAGGCCGTCGCCGACACATTGCGCGTGGCCTTGGACGGCGGCATGGCGGGCACGTTGCATGAGCCGTCCGAGCGCCTGCCGCTGGCAATCACGCTGCGGCTGCCCCGCGCCGAGCGCTCCAATATGGCCGATTTGCTGGCCTTGCGGGTCAAGGCGGCGGATGGTTCGCTGGTGCCGCTGCGCGAGCTGGGCGGCTTGACCGAGACGCAAGTCGATAAAACCATTTACCATAAAAATCTCAAGCGCTTGAACTATGTGACCGCCGACACCGTGGGCACCAGCCCGGTCGAGGTGGTGCTGGACTGGTGGGACATCGAGAAGGCCCAGCCGCTGCCGGCGGGCTATTCGGTGGATCTGGCCGGGGAGGGCGAGTGGAAAATCACCGTGGACGTGTTCCGCGACTTGGGGCTGGCCTTCGGCGCGGCGCTGCTGATGATTTATGTGCTGCTGGTCGCGCAGACCGGCTCGCTGGGGATGCCCTTGGTCATCATGGTGGCGATTCCGTTGACCATCATCGGCATCATGCCAGGCTTTTGGCTGCTGAACCTGTTCGCCGGGCCGGTGGCCGGCTACGCCAACCCGATTTTGTTCACCGCCACCGGCATGATCGGCATGATCGCGCTGGCCGGGATTGTGGTGCGCAACTCGATTATTTTGATCGACTTCATCGAGCGGCTGCGCGAGCAGGGCTTGGGGCTGGTGGACGCGCTGGTGGAGGCCGGGTCGACGCGGTTGCGGCCAATCTTCCTGACCGCCGGCGCGGCGATGTTCGGCTCTGTCGTCATCACGCTGGATCCGATTTTCTCCGGGCTGGCGTGGAGTTTCATCTTCGGCATCTTCGCCTCGACGGCGTTCTCGCTGCTGGTCGTGCCGGTGGTGTATTTCTTGATCAACCGGGAAAGTTCATAATGGCTGGCGGAGGTGAAGCTTTATGAACACAGTCCCTGTTTCCCCCGAGCCCGCATGGGAGGTTTCCCGCTTGTTTCCGGCGCAAGGCGCTTGGAGCGAGGAGGAGTATTTGGATCTGCCTGGCAACCGCTTGGTGGAGTTCGACCTAGGCCATGTCGAGGTGTTGGAGATGCCCAGCCAGTCCCATCAGTTGCTTGTCGCTTTTCTCTATAGGCTGCTGTCGGATTTCGTCGGTCGGCAAGGCTTGGGGCTGGTGTTGTTCGCTCCGCTTCCGCTCAAGCTTTGGGAAGGCAAGATGCGCGAACCGGATGTCTTGTTCATGCGCCGCGAACATCGGGAGCGACGCCATGAAAATTATTGGCGCGGCGCGGACTTGGTCATGGAGGTCGTCAGTCCCGACAATCCTGGCCGGGATAAAATCACCAAGCGCCGGGAATACGCCCGCGCCGGGATTCCCGAATATTGGCTGGTCGATCCGGTCGAGCAAACCGTGACGGTGTTCAGCCTGCCGGAACAGGCGGAGGAATATGCCATCCATGGCGTCTTTGGCTTGGGTGAGCAGGCCACATCGGCCAGCCTGGCAGGCTTTTCCTTGGCGGTCAGCGACTTGTTCGCGGCGGCGGAGGATTTGGGCTAGCGGCCTGCGTTTTTAAGCCCGGGACTTTTCCGCCGATTCCGCACTCTAACTGCCGTTGCGTTCAAACCCTGGAACGCGGCCTCAAGGCCGCGAAACATTGCAAACCGTCGCGCCGGGCTTGTCGTAGCGCCAGCGGCTTGTTATTGTCCCTCTTTAGTCTTGCGCCACCAGCCTCAAGCGCCTGCCCGCCTCGCCTGGACACCCGAACCTGCGACCTTTGACGCCGACAACCCGGATGAACCCTGCCCAACTCAAATGCCTGCTGGTGTTCAGCGTCTTTGCCGTCATCGGCTTTGGGCCGGTCTCGCCCGGTTGCCTGATCGGGCTGTATGTGGTGGCCTTCCGGCCCCGCTGGTTCATCGAGCTGGCCCGCGAGTTGTACACCGCGGCGGACGGAACCCGGCTCCAGCCCATGCCGCCGCCCCCGACTAACCCGCTGCGCACCCGGCAAAAATGCTTCTTGAGCCTGCTGGCCTTGTTCATCGTGGACATTGCCCCGGTGCCTGTGACCCCGACCGTGGCGTTTGTGATTTTGCTGGCGCGGCCGCGCTGGTTTTACCAGACGGTGGAAGCCGTCTACTGGCGCGGCGCCTAGTGCTTGCCGTTCCGCTTCCCGATTTTTACCCCAACCGCATGTCAACACCATGTCCCTAGAACAATTTTTTTCCATGGGCGGATACGCCCTTTATGTCTGGACTTCCTACGGCGTCGCCTTGGTGGTCTTGCTCGTCAACCTGGTGCTGCCGATGCGCCGCAAGGCCGAGGTGCGCGAGGAGATCGCCCGCGCCTTCAGGCAGGAGGCCCTCAGGCAAAATGCCGCCCGCCAAGAGAGGGCGCGCCCATGAGCATGACGCCGCGCCAACGCCGCATGGTCCTGGTGGGTTTGATTCTGGCCGGCGTGGCCGGCGCGGTCTTTCTGGCGCTGACCGCCTTCCAGAAAAACCTGTTGTATTTCTACACGCCCGCCCAAGTGGCCGCGGGCGAGGCGCCGAAGGATTACACCTTCCGCGTCGGCGGCCTGGTGGTCCAAGGCAGCGTCAAGCGTTCCGAAGGCGTCACCGTGCATTTTGACGTGACCGACGGCGTCGCCACTGTGCCGGTGTCCTACACCGGCATCCTGCCCGACCTGTTCCGCGAAGGCCAAGGCATCATCTCCATCGGCAAAATGAACAGCCAGGGCCTGTTCGAGGCCAGCGAAGTGCTGGCCAAGCACGATGAAAACTACATGCCGCCGGAAGTCGGCGAAGCCCTCAAGAAAAGCGGCAAAATGCCGCCCACCGCTTATAAGGATTACCAAAAATGATCGCCGAACTCGGACATTTTGCCTTGGTGATGGCTTTGATGATGGCGCTGGTGCAGGCGTTCTTCCCGCTGTGGGGCGCGCACCGGGGGCATACGCTGTGGATGGCGTCGGCGCAGCCTGCGGCGCGCTCGCATTTCATGTTCTTAAGCGTGGCCTTCGCCTGCCTGACGGCCTCTTTCATCTACAACGATTTTTCCGTGCTGTATGTGGCCCAGCATTCCAACAGCTCGCTGCCCTTGTATTACAGGATTTCCGCGGTGTGGGGCGCGCATGAGGGCTCCATGCTGCTGTGGGCCTTTATTCTGGGGCTGTGGACTTGCGCGGTGACGCTGTTCAGCCGGGCCTTGAGCGCAGAGATGCTGGCCCGCGTGCTGGGCGTGATGGCGCTGGTCAGCATCGGCATCGAGTTGTTCATCCTGTTCACCTCCAACCCCTTCGACCGCATCGTGCCGACGCCTTTGGACGGCAACGACATGAACCCGCTGTTGCAGGATTTCGGCATGACCATTCACCCGCCAATGCTGTACATGGGCTATGTGGGCTTGAGCGTGGCCTTCAGCTTCGCCATCGCGGCGCTGTTGGGCGGTTCCTTGGATTCGGCCTGGGCGCGGTGGTCGCGGCCTTGGACGCTGGTCGCGTGGATTTTCCTGACCTTCGGCATCACTTTGGGCTCGTGGTGGGCGTATTACGAGCTGGGCTGGGGCGGCTGGTGGTTTTGGGACCCGGTCGAAAACGCCTCGTTCATGCCTTGGCTGGTCGCCACCGCGCTGCTGCATTCGCTGGCGGTCACGGAGAAGCGCGGCGCGTTCAAGGTGTGGACGGTGTTGCTGGCGCTGTTCGCGTTCTCGTTGAGTTTGCTGGGAACCTTCCTGGTGCGCTCCGGCGTGCTGACTTCGGTCCACGCCTTCGCCTCCGACCCGGCGCGCGGACTGTTCATCCTGATTTTCCTCGCCATCGTCGTCGGCGGCTCGCTGTTGCTATACGCGATCCGCGCGCCCAAGGTGAAGGACAACGCCCGTTACGCGCTGGTGTCGAAAGAAAACCTGCTGCTGCTCAACAACATCCTGCTGGTGACCGCCTCGGCCAGCATCTTGCTCGGCACCTTATACCCGCTGGTGCTGGACGCGCTGGGGCTGGGCAAGATTTCGGTGGGCTCGCCGTATTTCGCCAGTGTGTTCGCGCCGCTGATGGCGCCGATGTTCCTGCTGGCCGGCATCGCGCCGATGTTCGCCTGGCGGCAGGCCGACGCCCCACGCATCGTCAAACGGATGTGGCCTTTTTTTGTGGGTTCTTTGGTGTTGGGCGTGGTCTGCGTCGCGGTGTTCTGGAAAGCGGACGACATCAAATCCATGGCCGGCCTGGCCATGGCTTTTTGGCTGGTGGCTGGGGCGCTGTTGTCGCTGCACGCAAGAGTGAGCCTGCGCGCCAATCTGCTGGATGGCCTGCGCAGCCAGTCGCCCAGTATTTACGGCATGACCTTGGCCCATATCGGCGCGGCGGCGTTCCTGGTCGGCGCGGTGCTGTCCAACCAGTACAGCGTGGAGAAGGTCGTCCGCCTCGCGCCGGGCGAGTCGGCGGAGGTGGGCGGCTATCAGTTCAAATTCGAGGGCGTGGCCGAGGTGCCCGGCCCGAATTACCACGCCCGGGAAGGCAGTTTCAAACTCTCCAAGGATGGGCGGGAGGTCGCCGAACTCAAGCCGCAGAAGCGCTTTTACAAAGTGCAGCGCAACACGATGACCGAGGCGGCCATCGACCCCGGGCTGTTGCGGGATGTCTATGTGGCCTTGGGCGAGCCGATGGACAAGGGCGCGTGGAGCGTCCGCCTCTACGTCAAGCCTTTCATCCGCTGGATCTGGCTGGGCGGTTTGATGATGATGGCCGGGGGCTTGTGTTCCGTCGCCGACCGCCGCTACCGGCTGGCCGCGTCCGCGCTGCGCGAGCCTTTGAGTGAGACTGGCGGCGAGGCGGGCTTGGCGGGCCGCAAGGCGTAGCCGCCACGCGCCCTTTACCTCGGCCCGGTTTTCCCTTAACTTGGTCGGCACGATTACCTTATGACAACGACGAGGCGACAATGAGCAAGCTACCGGACGATTTGCGTTATGCGAAAAGCCATGAATGGGCGAAATTGGAAGGCGACAGCCGGGTGCGTGTCGGCATCACCGATTTCGCCCAGGGAAAATTGGGCGATGTGGTGTTCATCGAACTGCCCGCGCCGGGCCGGGTGGTCGCGGCGGGCGAGGCTTGCGCGGTGATCGAGTCGGTCAAGGCCGCCTCCGACATTTACAGCCCGGTGTCGGGCGAGATCGTCGAAGTCAACACCGCGTTGGACGGCGCGCCGGAAATGGTCAACGCCGACAGCTACGCGAATTGGCTGTTCGCCGTCCAGGCCGTCAACCCCGCCGAGCTGGACGCGCTGCTCGACGCCGCCGGCTATCTCGCCGCCACACAATAAGCACACTGATTTTATTCAACACTAATCTAAGGAAACCCCTGAATGAGCGTTTTAATTTGCGGCTCCATGGCTTACGACACCATCATGGTGTTCCACGACCGCTTCAAGCACCACATCCTGCCCGAGCAAGTCCACATCCTCAACGTCTCCTTCCTGGTGCCCGAACTGCGCCGGGAATACGGCGGCTGCGCCGGCAACATCGCCTACAACCTGAAGCTGCTGGGCGGCGACCCGGTGCCGATGGCGACGGTGGGCAAGGATTTCCAGCCCTACGCGCAGTGGATGGCGTATAACGGCCTGTCGCAGGCGTTTATCAAGGTCTTGGACAATAGCTTCACCGCCCAGGCCTATATCACCACCGACATGGACGACAACCAGATCACCGCCTTCCACCCCGGCGCGATGTCGTTCTCCCATGAGAACGACGTGGCCAAGGCCGTGGGCATCAAGCTCGGCATCGTCTCCCCCGACGGCAAGGAAGGCATGGTCCAGCACGCCCGGCAGTTCAAAGCCTGCGGCATCCCGTTCATTTTCGACCCGGGCCAGGGCATGCCCCTGTTCAACGGCGAGGAATTGCTGGAGTTCGTCGAACTGGCCGACTGGATCACCCTCAATGACTATGAGGCCAAGCTGATGGAGGAGCGCACCGGCCTGAGCCCCGAGCAACTGGCCACCAAGGTCAAGGCGCTGATTATCACCAAAGGCGGCGATGGCTCGCTGATCTACGCCGACGGCGGCATCGTCGAAATCCCCTCGGCGAAACCAAAGGCTGTGATTGATCCCACCGGCTGCGGCGACGCCTATCGCGCAGGCCTTTTGTACGGCTTGACCGAAGAACTGGACTGGGCCACCACCGGCCGCATCGCTTCGCTGCTCGGCGCGATCAAGATCGAGACCGCCGGCACGCAGAACCACAGCTTCACGCTGAACGAGTTCAAAGAGCGCTACCGCGAAAACTTCGGCCACGGCTTTTAAGCAATGGAAAACACCCGCCGCCTGTTAGGCCTAATGGCCCGCTTGCGCGATCCCGAGGGCGGCTGCCCTTGGGATCTGAAGCAAGACTTCGCCAGCCTGGTTCCCCACACGCTGGAGGAGGCCTACGAGGTGGCGGACGCCGTCGAGCGGCAGGATTTCGCCGACTTGCGCGACGAGTTGGGCGATTTGCTGTTGCAAGTCGCCTTCCACGCCCGCCTGGCCGAGGAGCGCTCGCTGTTCGGCTTCGAGGACGTGGCGGCGGCGATCTGCGACAAGCTGGTGCGCCGCCATCCGCATGTGTTTGCAGGGCTTGCCTTCGACAGCGACGAGGAACGGCTGCATTTTTGGGAAAACTCCAAGATCGAGGAAAAACGCGAGCGCTCGGGCGTCGCGGCGGAGGGTGCGCTGTCCGGCGTCGCCGCCAGCCTCCCGGCCTTGATGCGGGCGCAAAAGCTGCAAAAACGCGCCGCCCGGCATGGTTTCGACTGGCCGGCCATTGAGCCGGTGTTCGCCAAAGTGGAGGAGGAGCTGGCCGAAACCCGCGAAGCCTTCCAGTCCGGCGACCGCGCCCATATTGAGGAGGAAGTCGGCGACCTGCTGTTCGTCGCCGTCAACCTCGCCCGCCATCTCGGCGTGGACGCCGAAACCGCGCTGCGCGCCAGCAACGCCAAGTTTGAACGGCGCTTCGGCCATGTCGAGCAAAGCTTGCGGCGGCAGCAGCGGGCGATGGGAGAGGCGGCGGCGGAGGAGTTGGATGGGCTTTGGGAGGAGGCGAAGCGCTTGGGGTTGTAGCCCCTGGTTCTCAAGCCCTATCCTCTGTGCTTTGACTACTCAATGACATTTCACGCCCAACGGGTGGATACCATCGCATTGTCGCCTTGCGCGGCAAATTCAGTGCAAGTCTTTACGGCTCCAGGCCGACGCCGTACAAATCCATCAAGTCGAAAAACCATGGTTCCGCGAGCAAATTCGGCGCAATGGTCGGAGTTCCTAGTGCGTCGGCGGTGCGGTCAAATATGGCTAGGCAAAGCGCACCGTCGTCATGTTTGGAGCGATAGAGAATGGCGTCGGGCAGGTCAGGGTGATTATGGAGCGCCGCCGACCAAACTTGCGGAAGGGGATAGTCATAGGGTTCGCAAGCGCACACGTTGGCCGTGGCGCCCATACGTGACAGGCCGTGGCTGTGGAAATGGACAGCGCGTAGGGAGCGGGCCAAGCCATAGGACGCGCAAGCCCTGGGCTTGATGTCGTCTTCTTCGGATAGCAAGGTTTCGCCCGGATTGCGCAGAAGGGTTTCGGCGAATGCCCCGCGCCGATCCAAAGCCGCGTACAAGACGCCATAGCGCCCATCTGGCGAATTAAAGCGTCCACCCTGGGATGTGTCGAAATAAGTGGGAGGATACGCAAGCCTGTGGAATCGAAAGAGCTGCGTGCCGACGGGTAATTCTTCGATGACAAGCTTGCGCCGATGCAAATCCGGGGGAGGCAGCGGGGCGGTCTGGCTCATGCGGCGATGTGTTCGCCGACTAGACGGACGGCAGCGATGACTTGGTCGATTTCGCCACGGCGCAACGAATCAATCGGGCGCTTGCCGCCCAAGCGCAGATCAGGATGCACCAGATAGTTGAGGCGAACCCAAGGACTTCTGCCAGGAAATGCCGCCAGAAACTCGCGCAGCCCTGGCACTGGCGCATTCCCTTCAAACTGGATGGCGGGAAACACAAGCCCGCTTTCCGTTGGCAATGCAAGCAACGACTGCTGCTCGACAAGATGCTGGACTTGGGCAGGTGTTGCTTCAAGCAACTGTGCCACCGTTTGCACGTTTAAGCCGCCTCCCGCTTTTTCAAGATCCGAGATTTGCAACCGCCTGCCACGAGCCAAGGCGCGTTCCCGCGCCGCCTTTAACAAATCCTGTTTTGTCGGCGCTGGCGTGTCCCAGCTGGAAAAGCGGTGGGGAACTGGGCGGGTTTCTTCAGAGAAATAATCGAATAACCTGCGTCGCAAGTACATGGGCAAGCCGTAGCCATCCAAGACCAATTCATCTATCCGCCGCAGCCTAGCTTCCAATTCGGTGGCGTCGATGAGTTGGCCCGCGTCAATGGCATCCAGTCCGGCCCGGTAACTGGCCACGGCACGGAGTAATTCCGGCTCATCCAAGTTGGAGGGCATCGGAAGCTCTTTGAGCATTTCGTTCGTAAAGTCCTGGTCATTTGAACGTTCGAACACATAAGCGTTTGCGAGCGGATTATTCAAAATCGCCGCAAGCGCGTCGATAGAAATTTGGTTATTGATAAGCCAGATGCCAAAGATCTGCTGCGAGGCAGCTAGGCCCAGGGTATCGGGAGCAGCTTTAATTCGCCACCTTCCCTGGGAAATACGTTTTGTATTCATCAATACTTTAGGCTTTTCCCAGGGTCGGCTCGGTGGTCCTGGGTACATAAGATCTTCCGGTCTGAAACTAAGGTGGCGAATTGCCGGGAGCAACTTGAACGCTCGCAAAGACTCTCTGGGACGGTATATGCCAGGCCTGAAACCCTCGCGTGGCATGTCGCTAATCCCCTCTTTTTGTTTCCACCATTTAAGGCCACGATAGATCAAAGCACTCTGGCCCAATTTGGGCTTATCCGCCAACAGAGCCCACAGGTCATCAAGCGGCCCCACCCAAAGCTCATCGCTGCCTGCCGGGCGTGTGGCGCTTGACAGGGAGGGCTCGCCATTTTCGAGGAACGCCGCATAGTTTTTACGGGCAATCCTGCCGCTCCTGATGCGGGCCGCTTCGGTTGATTTATCCATTCTCAACTCGGTCGCCACAACTAATGCCGTCTCGAATCGTGCTTTTTCAAAAATCCCCTCAGGCAATGAAACCAGCTCTATGGATTTATATTGATTTGAAAGTTTGGCTCTCAGTTCTTTGAATTGTGACTGGCGAAGAAAGCCATGCGGCATAATAAAGCCGAATGCTTCCGGCTTGGCCTCAAGCGCGGTTTTAAAAGCAAATTGCGCTTTGGAAAAGGAAATATTTGTGGTTTTTTTATACTTGCTACGCTCGTCGGGGTTGAAGTTTTCAAAAGGCGGATTGCACAGCACTACAGTGGAGCCGCCCACTGTTTGCGCCAGCGCCCCCTCCTCAAACAAATCCTGGCAATGGATTTTATTTTTCCAGCCGTTGGCGTTGGGATAGTCGGCCAGAATCAGCGAGAGGGTCGCCACCTCGCAGGCGAAGGCGTCAAGTTCACTGCCTGATATTTTGGGAATGAGGTAGTTGTGTCGTTCCTCGGGCGTCCATTTGGTCGGCAGCAAATCTTGCAGATGGCGCAGGGCGCTGACTAAAAATACCCCAGCCCCGGCAAAGGGTTCGTGGATGCGCAGCGAGTCCAGGTCGAAACGGCTCAAATCCAAACGGTTCATCACATAATCGGCAAGCTGTCGGGGTGTGCTGTGGGTGCCGAAGCGCTTGCGGCTGTCTGCGGTGACGAGGGTGTTCTCGTACACGAAAGCCAACGTGTCGGCGGAGATATTTTGCAGGCTTACGGAGTGCGAGAAACGATCCCACGCCAAATCAAGTTTATGTCGATCAAGGAAAATTCCCGCCGTCTGAGAACCCACCAATTGGTAATGGCTGGCGATGCCCTCTAAAACCGCCCGCACGTCACCGCGCATCCAATCAGCGGCAGCCGGATGCTCGCGGTCTTTGAGTATCTTGGCTGCAAGGAGGCGGAATGTGGTTTGGAAAGCGGAGACTTCTTGATCGCGGCTCGGCGCTTTGCCTAGTAGCAGCCCTAGCACATCGCCCAGAACCCTGTGCAGCTTGGCCTGAATTTCACGCTCAATCGCAGGCAGCAAGCCCAAATCGACAAAATCCAATTGCCGTGGGGTTGTTGGTGGCAAGGCTTTGGCGCGGTGCAAGGCTTGCGGATTCCAGCGTTCGCGGTTGTGTGCAAATAATTCGTCCAGCGCGTCAAGCTCGACGGTTTGCAGGCGTTGCGGCGCGCCGGATGCGCCTACTTGCCACACCGACACCCGTTCGCCCGCGATGGACAGGAACAAGGGCGCGCCCAAGGCCCGTCTAGCCGCTATGGCCTCCAGAGCCTCTTCGTCGCGCCCCTCAATAACGCCGAAAGCCGCCGAGCGGTAGGATTCAGGAAGCTGGGTGAACACCGCCAGGTTCACTGTACGCACAGCCGCGTCCGCCGCCCACACGTCGGCAAATTTGTAATCCCGCCGCCGAACCTGCGACAGGTAGCCTAGCTTTTCAAAGCTGCTTTCAATGGCCTGCAAGGCGTTCATTTGATTTGCGCCACAGGAAAAAGGGGCAATTGTCTTAAGGGCTCCTGGGCGTCGAATTCGGCGCCGAGAACTTCCAGATGGGGATCAAGGCGAAGCAACACGACGCTACGGTCTGCGTCTGGCTTCTCGCCAGGACGCAAGAGCGCCCAATCGCCGCCCGCATAGCAGGCGAGGCGGCAACCCAGCAGCGAGGGGAAAGAAGTGCCGGCCAGCCGCCGGGCAAGTCCGTCAAGCAGATTTCGGTGCGTCTGCAATTCCATGCGGAAAGCGTCGCGCATTTCGATAGCGAGCCGCAGAACGAGAACCGTCTGCCAGCTATACAGGGCCAAAGTCCCCGAACCAGAAGGCGGGACATCCGGCTTCACCAAGCCTCGGCGGCAAGTCCATTCGCGAAGTTGGTGGGCGCTGAGCCCAGTGAGTTTCAGAACTTTCTTTGCCTGAATCATCGCGCTTGCCCGTCTGCTGATTGGGTGGCACACCCTGTTTTTCGCCAAATGAATGGGTATGATACCCGCTTGTCTTCGTGGAAGCTTGGATTTTTTGGCAGGGCTAGCAGTCCGTGCCTGGTTCACGGCATCAGCGAGAAGAAGGCGTCCGAGTCCCTGTCTTTGCATGTTGATCCAGCCCGCAGTGCGCGCGCATTGGCGTTCACAAACCCGGGGCTTCCATGCCCCGGCGACCGTTCAAAGACGGGAAAGCATCCGGGCATCAAGGGCAAGGCTGACCGGCTTCGGCCAGATGGCTTCCGGCCACCTAGCCGGTGACGCCTCGGTATTCCACTTTGCACCGCCTGGGGTTTTGCTTGAAGCCAAGTGGCCGATCTGACCTGCCTACCAAATGCTGATGCGCTCGGCTTTGGGCAAGAACAAGGTATTGCTTTCCTTGACGCCGAAGGCCTCGTACCAAGGGTCGAAGTTGCGCACGACGCCATTGGCGCGGAATTCGCCGGGGCTGTGGGGGTTGGTCAGGTTCAATAAGCGAACCTCGTCATCGGTGGTGATATTCCGCCAAAGCTGGCCGTACCCTAAGAAAAACCGTTGATTGCCGGTGAACCCATCCAATACCGGCGGCTGGCCGCCGGGATATTTGGCCGCGGCGTAGTTTTGGTACGCGGTATAGGACGTGGTAATGCCGGCCATATCGCCGATGTTTTCGCCCAAAGTCAATTGACCATTGACGTGCACGCCGGGAATGGGCGAGTACTGGCTATATTGGGCGACCAAGCGCTGGGTTTTCTGTTGGAATTTCTGGCTGGCGGCCTCCGTCCACCAATTGCGCATTTTGCCGGTGCCGTCGAATTGGCGGCCTTGGTCATCGAAGCCATGGCCGATTTCATGGCCGATAGCCGCGCCAATGGAGCCAAAATTCACGGCGGGGTCGGCGTCGGCGTTGAAGAAAGGCGGTTGCAAGAGTGCGGCGAGAAAGACGATTTCATTGCGATCCGGGCTGTTGTAGGCGTCGACCGTTTGCGGGGTGTTGCTAAACTCCCAAGTCCGGATTGGCTCGTCCAGCTTGGCCCGCGCGTCAGCCCGAGCCCGCGCCTCCAATCGGTGGGAATTGCCCACCACATCGGCGGGGTCGATTTTGACAGAACGGTAATCGTGCCATTTTTCCGGATAGCCAATCTTGACATGGAAGCTCGCCAGCTTGTCCAGTGCTTCCTTGCGGGTGGGTTCGTCCATCCAGTCCAGCTTTTCCAAGCGTTGTTTCATGGCCTCGACAATGAAGCCCACCATCTCTTCGATTTTGGCTTTGTGGCCTTTCGGGAAATAGCGTTCCACGTAAAGTTTCCCCAAAGGCTCGCCTAGCAAGTGATTGGTGACATCCAGCGCTTGTTTTTCCAAAGGCTTTTGTTCGGCGATGCCTGACAGGCGACGGGAAAAAAGATCGAAATGGGCATCGGCCCAAGCTTTGGAGAGCAAGGGGGCATGGTTGTTCAAATAATGGTAGGCCACGTAGGCGCGCAGCGTTTCCACGGGGGTTTTCCCATAGAGCTTGGCCATGCCCTGGATAGGCTTGTCGGCGAACAATTGGATCCGCTTGACACCGCCAACCTCATTTCCGGTCAAAAACGCCGGCCAATCGAAACCAGGCGCATAGCGGGGCAACTGGTCAACATCCATGACGTGATAGGACTTGGGGAGGTCGCGCAATTGTTCCGGCGTCCAATGCAGCTTGGCCAACTGGGTTTCAAACTCAAACACGGCTTGGGCTTTTCGGCCCGCATCGGCCATCCCGGCCCGTTGCAAAACCCCTTCGATATAGTGCAAATACGCTTGCCGGTGGCTGGCAAACGGCTCGCCCTCTTGTCGATAAAAGTCCGGGCTGGGCATCCCCAAACCCGATTGGTCCACGACCAGAATATAATGTCCGGGTTGCCCCCAATCAATCATCGGCCCTAGTTCAAACAGCGGCTTATAGCCCACTTTGGCCATGCGGGAAGCCAATTCGCGGCGGTCTTTCGCCTGAAGGATCGCGGCCAACTCTGGCTTCAAGCGGTCAAACCCGCGTTCCTCGCGGCCTTGGACATCCATAAAGCTGCGGTAAAGGTCGGCCACTTGCTGTTCGGGTGAACCTGAAGCCGGGTGGCTGGCAAGCAAATCCTGGAGGAGGGTTTCCAACTGCTGTTCCGTGCCCAGGGTCACCGCCGAGAAAGAATTCAGCGAAGACAAGCCTTGGGGAATCTTGGCTTTGGCCAGCCAGCCTTGATTCACGTAGCGATAGAAATCGTCGCCAGGCTGGATGCCCGGCGCGATATTATTGAGATCGACTCCCCAATTTTTGCCGGGGATGGCGGCGGTTGCCGCCTCACTTGGTTTGGCGGGATGGCTGCAACCCTCCAGCATCGGCAAGGCGCCCATTAAGAGCGACGTTATGGCAAAGGGAAAAATCCGTTTTCTCATAGCGGGCAATCGGTCGGTCTGTGGTGGGCGGGCGGGGGCCATTGTGTGGTTTTCCTCAATTGAAAGCTCGTCTTGACCTTGGCCGTTCAATCAGTGGGCTAAGGACGCCGTGGATTGTCTTGCCATTACTCGGAGACAATCGGGCCTTTGCTGCCGGCATCCGAATCGACCCAGTAATCCTCGTTTTTCAGGCGGCGGTCGCCTTGGATGGTGTAGGTGATAAACCCGTCGCGGAACACCAGCGCGCCGTCGCTGCGTTTGGCTTTTACTTTCTTCCCATTCACCCAGACATGCTCTTTGTTGTCGACGCGGATGGTGGCCACGGTGGCCCCGGCAGTGCCTTTGGCCACCCATTGCCCGGCATAAGGCGTCTGGCTTGCGGCACTGCTTTTATCGGCAGGCGCTTCCGACCCGAAGCCGGCTTTGGCGTTTTCCGCCTTGCTCTTGTTGATGTCGCACCCTTGCGCCTCGGTGACTTGGGTGCAGCCGGAGCGCTCAAGTTGTTGCCGGTATTTCGCGTTGATCGCATAGGCGGGTGTTTGTGCCAGCAGGAGGACGCCCAGGGCGGCGATCAGTTTTTTCAACATCGTCAGTCTCAAGTAGGTTGGTTTGGATGCGCGCTTTGAAGCCCAAGCGCGCGCAGGGGGAACAGTGGAAGCCAGGCGCGTCGAAAATGTCTTGCCCAAAGTTTAACAGCGGCTGCCAGAATGTCACCAGGCAAGCCTGTTGTTTTATCGGCTTTTCAGCGCCTGCGACACGTCCTCCCGCGAGATCTCGTCGGCCCATATATCGAACTTCTCCAGCCGGTGCCTGCCAAACGTCGTCGTCAGCGCCGCGTCGGCGGCGTCGCGGCCCCGCGCCATCAAGATGCGCCCGACGCGTGGGATGTTGTTGCGGGCGTCGAAAGTGTGCCATTGCCCGCCGAGGAACACCTCGAACCAGGCGCTGAAATCCATCGGCGGCACCAGCGGCACTTGGATGTCGCCGAGGTAGCCGGTGGCGTAGCGGGCGGGGATGCCCATGCAGCGGCAGAAGGTGATGGCGAGGTGGGTGTAGTCGCGGCACACGCCGCGCTGGTCGATGAAGGTCTCGTAGGCGGTGCGGTCGCAGCGGGCGGATTCGTGCGCGAAGGTGACATGATGGTGTACCCAGTCGCAGATGGCTTGCACCCGCCCCCAGCCGCCCGGCCCGGCGCCGAACAGATCCCAGGCCGCTGCCGACAGTTTTTCGATTTCGCAATAGCGGCTGCCCAGCAGGTATAGCAGCGTGTCGGTGGGCAGTTCATGGACGGTGTGCTGCCGGGCATCCGGCGTCAGCCTGTCCGGCAAGCCGCCGTCGACCATAATGGCGTCGTTGCGCAGGTGCAGGCGTCCGCCGGGGCAGAAGGCGCGCGCGCAGCGGTTGCCGTAGCTGTCGATGAAATCTTCGATGACCAGCGCCGGGTCGCCGGTCAAGCGCTCCGGTTTTATCACGAACGCCGACCGGCTCGGATGCGTGTACAGCAGCATGATCATTTCAGTGGGCTGGGGGAAGGAATAGGCGATATCAAAACCAATTCGAATGAACATGGCGTTCCTGGTGGGTGGGGAGGAAGGGGCCGGCGCGGCATTGGGGGCGCTGGGTGTGCGTAGGCTTGGCCGTCCGTGGGCCGGTGGAAGCGGTGTCATGTCAGCGCGAAAAGTGTTAGTCTGGCAAGCCATGCAACACGAGGGCGGCGAGGGCTTATGTCCCCGTCCGCCGATGAATCAGGGGAGCGCTATGACGTACTGTGTCGGTATCCTGTTGGATAAGGGAATGGTCTTCGCCTCGGACTCGCGGACTAACGCGGGTGTGGACAACATCGCGAAGTTTTGCAAGATGTCGGTGTTCGAGCGCCCCGGCGACCGGGTGGTCGTGCTGTTGAGCTCGGGGAACCTCGCCGGCACGCAGGCGGTCATCAGCGTGCTGAGGCAGCGGGGCAAGGTCGAGGACGGCTCCCCGCACATCTGGAACGCCAAGACGCTGTTCGACGCCGCCGGTCTGGTGGCGGACGCGATGCGCGACATCGACCGCCGCGACGGGCCGTATTTGCTGGAGAGCGGCGGCTTCAACGCGTCCTTCATCCTCGGCGGGCAGATCAAAGGCGAGCCGCCGCGGCTGTTCCGGATTTACGCGGAAGGCAATTTCATCGAGGCGGATGTGGGCACGACGCCGTATTTCCAGACCGGGGAGGCCAAATACGGCAAGCCGATCATCGACCGCGTCATCACGCCCGCCACCAGCCTGGTGGATGCCGCCAAATGCGTGCTGGTCTCCTTCGATTCGACCATGCGCAGCAATCTGTCGGTCGGCATGCCGATTGACCTGGTTTGCTACCAGCGCGACAGCCTCAAAATCCAGATGCGCCGCCGCTTCGACGAGGGCGACGCTTATTTCACCGCGTTGAGCGGCCAATGGAGCGTCGGTGTGCGCGATGTGTTCAGCCGGCTGCCCGAGCCTGGGCTGGGCGCTTGAGCGCCCTGAACCCAAGCGGATAGGCTAAACGGGGCAAGCCTCAAGCCACAAACTCCACATCCACGGCGCAAGGCCCCTTGTCGTTGTTGCCGATCCGGTAGGTCACTTCGTCGCCGACGCGCAGTTCGTTGAAGTCGGCGTTCAGCACCGAGGCGTGGAAGAAGAAGAGGTTGCTCGACCCGTCGCTGGGGGTGATGAAGCCGAAGCCTTCGCGCAGGGCTTGGATCTTGCCCGACAAGCCGCCGCCGGGCAGCGGGGCGGGGGCGGGCGGGGTGGGCGGCGACTGTATCGTCGAGGCGGGCGGTTTCCTGACGATTTCCACCGGCTTTTGGAACGAGCCGATTTCCTTGTGCGGCACGAACAACTGGTCGATCCTGGGGTCGGATTTGCGCGAGTCGATGATCTGGTGCATCAGCACCGGATAAGTCACTTCCTCCAGCAGCACCTGCGCGGTGCGCGTCTCGCGGTCCTTGCCGCTTTGGTCGATGTAGGAGAAGCCCCAGCCCAGCAGCATGACCCGGGTGCCCAGCGCGTTCAGTTTGCGCACCAGCGGCAGGAAGTCGCCGTCGCAGGCGATCAGCACGATCACGTCGAAACGCTTGTAGATGGCCAGCTCGTAGGTTTCCAGCGCCAGCCACACGTCGATGCCTTTTTCGCCGTCCGGCCCTAGCGGCAGGTAGTGGGTGATCACGCCTTCGCGCATCAGGATGTCGTCGAACTGGCGCTCGCGCAGCAACAGCCCCCTAGCCTCCGCTTCCTGCGCGCGCGGACGGCCGCGGAAATAATGGGCGTCCACGATCTGACAGTATTTGACGTCTTCCCCTTCGGCCTCCGAAACCTGGTGGCGGATGAATTCATGCAGGCCGTCAATACTGATGCGCGCCTTCCTGACATGCTGGTATTGATAGTAATTGCTGACATGAAAAAAATAATTTCCATCATAGAAAACGCCGATGCGTGTTAATTTTGATTTTTCAAATGACATTGATTTCTCGAGTGGGTTTGATGAAGATTGGCGGCCGCCCGGCGCAAGCGCGGGCCAGACGGCCAAAACGTGCGGACGGCCGCGTCAGTCCCGGAAGTTGTTGAACTGCAAAGGCTGTTCCAGCTCGGTGGCGCGCAGCAGTGCGATGCATTCTTGCAAGTCGTCGCGCTTTTTGCCGGTGATCCGCACTTTGTCGCCTTGGATGGCGGCCTGCGTTTTCAGCTTGCTGTCTTTGACCAGTTTGACGATTTTCTTGGCGAGGGCGGACTCGATGCCCTGGACCAGGGTGATGGTCTGCTTGGCCTGCCGGCCGAGGGTCTTGGGCGGGTCGGCTTTGAGGCTGCCGATATCCACGCCGCGCTTGGCCAGCCGGAGGTGGAGGATTTCCCGCATCTGCTGGAGTTGGAAGTCGCTTTCGGCGGCGAGGGTGATGACGGAGTCGGCCAGTTCATAGCTTGCGCCCGAGCCTTTGAAGTCGAAGCGGGTCTCCACCTCGCGGTTGGCCTGGTCCACCGCGTTGGCGGCTTCGTGCAAGTCGATTTCGGAGACGATGTCGAAAGAGGGCATGTCGTTTTCTCTTAAAATAACTACGGTTACGCTTGATGTTAGTGATCCGCCCGGGGCGTCGGCGGACGCTTTGAAGGCTCAGGGCGTCGCGCCTCGCCGAATTCCGCGGCCGCTACGCGGCAAGGGGCGCTTCATAAATGGCGGGCTTTGCGGACGATTTCCCAGGCCTTGCGGATCTCGTGGGTTTTTTCGTTGGCGAGCCGCACTTTTTCCTCCGGCACGCCCGCGGCCGCCAGCTTGTCGGGGTGGTGTTTGCTCAACAGGCGGCGGTAGGCGCGGCGGATTTCGTCGTTGTCGGCGGAGGCGTCCACGCCCAAGGCGGTGTAACATTCCGCCAGCGAGGGCTCCTTTGGCCGCCCGAACGGCTGCTGCCCGCGCCAGCCGCTCCGCGAAATCCGCAGTTGCGCCTCGAGCGCGGCCTTCAGCGCGTGGAATTCGAAGCGGGAGAAGCGCAGGCGCTCGCACATCCGCAGCAGCAGGCGCTCCTCGGCGGGGTGCAGCAAGCCGTCGGCCAGGGCCAGCTCAAGCTGGAATTCCACGAAGGCGCGGATCAGCGCGAAGCGGTTGCCGCATTCGGCGCGCAACTGCCCCAGCGCATGGTCGAGGTCGAACGCTTCCCGCTTGCCTTCGGTGAACAGGCGCACGGCGGCTTTCCGCATGTCTTCGCTCAATTGCAGCCGGCCCATGATCCTCCGGGTCAGCTCGATTTCCGCCTCGTTCACCCGCCCGTCGGCCTTGGCGAGATGCCCCATGACCGAGAAGACGGCGGTGAAAAAAGCCATCTGCGCCCGGTATTGTTCGGCGGAATCGACCTCCACGCGGAACGGGCCTTGTTCGCCTTGCTTCTGGTCGAATTGGTGCCCCATCGCCGCGCCAAACATCGCGCCCACAGGGCCGCCCATGATGAATCCGAAGGTGCCGCCGATGAGCTTGCCTAGCCAGCTCATGGGTTCCGTCGTCGATTTATTTCACGCTTGCTTGCAAGCATGACAAAATTACATGATCGTCCGCTTTTCATCAAAAAAACCCAAGCGAGAAAGCATGAACGCCCCCGAAACCCTCTACGAGACCCACCTGTCCAGCCTGCCTTTGAAGGCGCGCGGCAAAGTGCGCGATATTTACGACATCGACGAGGAGCATATGCTCATCGTCACAACCGACCGGCTTTCGGCCTTCGACGTGATCCTGCCCGACCCCATTCCCGGCAAGGGAAGGGTTTTGACATCCATCGCGCATTTCTGGTTCCAAAAGACTCGGCACATCATCCCCAACCACTTGTCCAGCCTGAGCCTGGAGGACGCGGTGCGGAACTCCGGCGAACGCGCGCTGCTGCAAGGCCGGGCCGTCGTGGTGCGCAAGCTCAAGCCCCTGCCGGTGGAGGCCGTGGTGCGCGGCTATCTGACCGGCTCGGGCTGGAAAGATTACCAAAAGACCGGCTCGGTGTGCGGCATTCCGCTGCCTCCGGGGCTGCGGATGGCGCAACAACTGCCGGCGCCTTTGTTCACCCCGTCCACCAAGGCCGCGATGGGCAGCCACGACGAGAACATCGACTTTGCCCAAACCGTCGAACTGCTCGGGCCGGCCTTGGCGGAGAAAGTCCGCGAGGCCAGCTTGCGCCTCTACACCGAGGCGGCGGCCTACGCCTTGGCGCGGGGCGTCATCATCGCCGACACCAAATTCGAGTTTGGTCTCGACGGCAGCGGTGAATTGTACCTGATTGACGAGGTCTTGACTCCCGATTCCTCCCGTTTCTGGCCGCTGGACCAGTACCAGGTCGGCATCAGCCCGCCCAGCTTCGACAAGCAAATCGTCCGCGACTATCTGGAAACCCTGGATTGGGACAAGACCCCGCCCGGCCCTAGGCTGCCGCCTGAGGTGTTGGCGAAGACGTCCGCCAAGTACCGCGAGGCGGAGGCGCGGCTGACCGGCGCTTAAGGCGGGCTGGTCAAAAGCCGGCGGGGCGGTGGCGCTTTCAGCGCCCCGCCCAAGGATGGCTCACCGCGCGGGGCGGGCCAGTTCGCCGCTTTGGTAGTCTTTGACCGCCTGTTCGATCTCTTCCTGTGTGTTCATGACGAAGGGCCCGTGCTGGACGACCGGCTCGCCTAGCGGGTGGCCCGCCAACAGCAGAAAGCGCGCGCCTTCGGGGCCGGCGCTGACGTCGATCCGCCCGCCCGCCGACAGCACGCCGGCCTGGTGGCTGGCGAGGCTCGCGCCGCCGATCCGGACGCTGCCTTCGTAGGGGTAGACGAAGGCGTTTTTTTGGCTGTCGACGGGCTGGGAGAATTCCCCTCCGGCGTCCAGGGCGATGTCGAGAAACAAGGGCTCGGTCGCCAGCCCTTGGATGGGGCCTGGGATGGCTTCGCCGCCTGCGGCCAGCGTGCCGGCGATGATTTTGACGCTGCCGCCGCCGGGCCAGTCAGCCTGCGGAATTTCGGCGGGCTGGATGTCGCGGTAGGACGGTTCTTTCATTTTCTCCCGGGCCGGCAGGTTGATCCACAATTGAAACCCGCGCAGCCGGCCTTGCTCTTGTTGCGGCATTTCCGAATGGATGATGCCCCGGCCGGCCGTCATCCATTGCACGCCGCCGCTTTTCAGTTCGCCCACGTGGCCGAGATGGTCTTCATGGCGCAGGTGGCCGTCCAGCATGTAGGTCACGGTCTCGAAGCCCCGGTGCGGGTGGGGCGGGAAGCCGGCGATGTAGTCTTCGGGCGAATCGGAGGAGAACTCGTCCAGCATCAGGAAGGGGTCGAGCCGCCGCTTGCCGCCGAGGCTGCGGCGAAGTTTGACGCCCGCGCCGTCGGTGGTGGGGAGGGATTCGATGACATATTGCAGCGTGCGTGTCGCCATGGCTTGGCTCCTGGTTGTTTTTAAAGTGCTTGGGTTGAGGATCGCTAAACGATTTACCCATTGCAAGAAAAGTGCGTTATTTTTGTCACTCTTCCGGCCTAGGGCCGGCCCCCAGCGCCAGGAGAACCTCGCATGCCCAACTCTGAACAACCGGCGGATTTGTCCAATGGGTCACGCCTCGATGTGATTTTTAGCTACGCTTTCCGGCCTTTCTTTCTCCTGGCGGGCGCTTACGCGCTGCTCATGCTGCTGGCCTGGGCCTCTTACTTGAGCGGGGTCGTCGGCTGGCCCGACGGCCTGCCGCCGAGGATACGGCATGGGCATGAAATGATTTTCGGCTTTGGCGGCGCGGCCGTGGCCGGCTTTCTGCTGACCGCCGTCGCCACCTGGACGGCCCGCCCGCCCGTGTCCGGGCGGGCGCTGATGGCCTTGTGCGCGGTCTGGGCCGCAGCGCGGCTGGGCGGCTTCCTGCCGGGGGCCTTCGGCTGGGTCGTGTGGGGCTTGTCCAGCCTGATGTTTTGGGGCGGGCTGCTGGCCTTGATGGGCGGTGAGCTGTTCGCCGCGGGCAATGCCCGCAATTACAAGGCGCTGGTGTTGTTGTCGGCCTTCCTGGCGACCGAAGCCGTTTTCTTTATGACCGCCGGGGGCCAGGTCGAGTTGCAGGAAACTTGCCTCAGGACGGGGATTTTGTTGCTGGTCGGGATGATTATTTTGGTCGGCGGACGCATCATTCCGGCGTTCACGCAAAACTGGCTGCGCCAGAACCGGCCGGCGTCGGCTGTGCAACTGCCCGCTTTCGACCGCGTCGACGGGGCTTCGGTCGCGTTGACCGCCTTGTTCGCGGCGGGTTTTGTGTTATGGCCGCAGTCGGCCTTGACAGGGGTGGCGGGCTTGGCCGCCGCTTTCGCGCAAGGCGCGCGCCTGGCGCGCTGGCAAGGCTGGCTGGCGGCGAGCGAGCCTTTGCTGTGGGTGCTGCACCTGGGCTTCGGCTGGATTCCGCTGGGCTTTTTGCTGTTGGGCGTCAGCATTCTTGGCTTCCCTGGCCTTTGGGAAAGCGGCATCCACGCCCTGGCCTATGGCGCGGTCGGCACGCTGGTCCTGGGCGTCGCCGCGAGGGTGGCGCTGGGCCACACGGGCCGGCCCCTGCAAGCGCCTCCGCTGATGACCTTGGCTTTTGTGCTGGTCAACCTGGGCGCGTTGTGCCGAATCCTGGCCCAGCCCGGCAGCGGTTCGTGGATGACGCTGTCGGTGGCCCTGTGGCTGGGGGCGTATGGCTTGTTTTTAATCCAATATGTGCCGATTTTATTGGCTTCCAGGGTGAAGGCGGATTGAGCCGGTTTGACTGGGCGCGGGGGTGTTGCGCGTTTTGCTTTTCTATCAATGATCAAGGATCGCTCCAAAAGCCAATGTCCCGCTTGACTCACGCTGTTCCCGCGCTGCTGGCGGCTTGTTGGCTGACTGGCGCCGCTGCCGCCCAGGCACCCGAGCCGGTCGTGCTCCAGCTCAAGTGGAAGCATTCCTTCCAGTTTGCCGGTTATTACATGGCGCGGGAGAAAGGCTATTACCGGGAGGCGGGCTTGGAGGTGGAGTTGCGCGAGGGCGAGCCGGGCAGCAATTTCGTCGGTGAAGTCTATGCCGGCCGGGCGCAGTATGGCACGGGCTCGACCAATGTCTTGCTGGACCGCAACGCCGGCCAGCCGGCGGTGGTGTTGGCGGTGATCTTCCAGCATTCCCCGGAGGTTCTCATGGTGCCGCAAAAGTCCGGCATCACCACGCCCCAGCAATTGGTCGGCAAGCGTGTCATGATGACAAGTTTCAGCACGCCGGCGATTGCGCCGATGCTGCTGAACGCGGTCGGCTCCCTGGACAAATTCACGCTGCTGGAGCAAACCAACAACCTGCAATCCTTGATCGATGGCAAGATCGACGCCATCGCCGGCTATTACACCGACCAGCCGTATTATTTCCAGGAAAAGGGGTTTCCCGTCCATTCGCTGAGGCCCATTTATTACGGCGTCGATTTCTACGGCGACAACCTGTTCACCACTGAAACCGAGTTGCGCAACCATCCGGCCCGGGTGAAGGCGTTCCGGCTCGCCAGCCTGAAAGGCTGGGAATATGCGATGGCCCATTCCGAAGAAGCCATCGCGGTTGTGCGGCAGTATGGATACCCGTTTGACATCGGGCATTTGCGTTACGAGTACAACACGATGAGGGAATTGCTGCTGCCGGAATTCATCGAGATGGGGCAGATGACCGTCGGGCGTTGGCGGCATGTCGCCGACGCCTATGTGCAATTGGGCATGTTGAGGCCGGACTATTCCTTGGACGGTTTCCTGTACGACCCCCACCCGGTGGTCGAGTTTGAGCAAGTCAAGCGCTATGCCTTGTTCACGCTGGCCGGCACGGTCTTGGCCGCGCTGGTGATCTTAGGGCTGGTCGCGTTCAACCGCCGTTTGCGGCGGGAGGTGCGGGAGCGCAAGCGTGTCGAGATCCAGTTGCGGCAAAGCGAGCAGCGCTTGACGGAAGCCCAGCGGATCGCCCACATCGGCAGTTGGGAAGTGGATCTGGCCGGTGGCGGGGCGATCTGGTCGGACGAGACCTACCGCCTGCGAGGCTACGAGCCGGGGGCGGTCGAGCCGTGCCTGGAGAATTTCCTCTCCCCCATCCACCCGCAAGACCGCGCCAGCGTGGAGGCGGAAATCCTCGCCGCGCAACAACGCGCTGACGGGGCGTACGGGGTCGAGTACCGGGTGGTTTTGCCCGGCGGCGGCGAGAGGCTCATCGACGGGCGGGGCCGGGTGGTTTTCGACGGCGAGGGGCGGCCGCTGCGTCTCGTCGGCACCTCGCTGGATATTACCCGCGAGCGCAAGCGCGGCGAACAAGATTTGGCGGAAAGCCGCGCCCGGCTGGCCTGCGTCGTCGAGTCGGCGATGGACGCGATCATCGCCGTGGACGAGGGGCAGCGCATCGTCCTGTTCAATTCGGCGGCGGAGAAGATGTTCCGCTGCCCGGCGGCGGACGCTTGCGGCCAGTCCATCGGGCTGTTTGTCCCCGAACGCTTCCGGCAGGCGAATATCGAGGGCATATTCCTGGCGGGCGGCGGACTCGCCGGCCAGGACAGCGCGCTCACCGGCTTGCGCTCGGACGGCGAGGAGTTTCCGGTCGAGTTTTCCATCGCCAGGGCGGAGGTGGGCGGCAGCACGCTGTACACGGTCATTCTCCGCGACATCACCGAGCGCAGGCGCGCCGAGCAGGCTTTGCGGGACGCCACCCGCCGCAAGGACGAGTTTCTGGCGATGCTGGCCCACGAGTTGCGCAACCCGCTCGCGCCGATCCGCACCGCCGTGCAGTTGCTGAAACAGCCCGGCGTGGGCGGCGGCCCCCAGGGCGAGTGGTGCCGGGATGTCATTGACCGGCAAGTGCGCCATCTGGCCAGGCTGCTTGACGACTTGCTCGACGTCGCCCGCATCATGCAGGGCAAAATCACCTTGAAGACCGGGCGCGTTGTGCTGGGCGAGGTTGTGGAGCGGGCGCTGGAAACCAGCCGCCCGTTGATCGACGCGCGCCAGCAAGGCTTGGCCGTGACGCTTCCAGGGCGGATGCCTTGGCTCGATGGCGACCCCGTCCGCTTGGCGCAAGTCTTGTCGAACCTGCTCAACAACGCGGCGAAGTACACGCCGGAGGGCGGGCGCATCGTGTTGGACGCGGTGGTGGAGGAGGGCTGCGCGGTCATCCGGGTGCGCGACAGCGGCATCGGCATCGCCCCGGATCTGCTGCCCCATGTCTTCGACCTGTTCACCCAGGCCGACCGCTCCCTGGCCCACGCCCAAGGCGGGCTGGGGATCGGGCTTGCCCTGGTGCGCAAACTGGTCGAGTTGCACGGCGGCAGCGTGGTGGCCGCGAGCGCGGGGCTGGGCCGGGGCAGCGAATTCACCGTGCGCCTGCCGCTTTTTGCCACCGCCGCCGAACCGGCCATGGCCGTCCCGGCGGCGGCCAGGCCGGTGGCGTCGAAGCGCCGCGTCCTGGTGGTGGACGACTACGCCGACGCGGCGGCGACCCTGGCCTTGCTACTGCGGGAGGCTGGGCATGAGGTCGAAACGGCGGACTGCGGCGCGAAGGCCCTGCAACTTTCGGCCGGGTTCCTCCCCCAGGCGGTGGTGCTGGATATCGGCCTGCCCGATTTGGATGGCTACGAGGTCGCGCAACGGTTGCGCCACAGGCCGGAAACCCGGCATGCGCTGCTGGTCGCCGTGTCCGGCTACGGGCGGGCGGACGACCGCAAACGTTCGCAGGCCGCAGGCTTCGACCACCATTTGCTGAAGCCGGTCGATTTGCAGGCTTTATGCGCCTTGCTCGAATCCGTCGCACCGGGTTTGATTGGCGACAGCCAGGCGGGATGACGCCCCGGCCCGCTGTTGCTATTGGGAGACCGTAAAACGGGCGACCGTGCCGGCTTTGCCTTTCGGCTGCGCAAACGGCTGGCCATTGAGTTCGATCTTGGTGGCGGGAGAATTGCCCAGCACCATTGTGAACGGTGCCCGTCCGGCGTAGGCGCGGTCGGTGCCGGCTGGCAGGTTTTCGTACACGAGGCGGCGGCCGGTCTGGTCGTGGATGGCGACCCAGCCGCTGGCCGAGAGGTGGATGGCGATGCTGTCCGGCCCAAGGCCTGCGGGCTCGCTGGGCGGTGCGGGGCTGGCGGGGGGCGGCGGTATGCCGGTCGCCGCTTCGGGCGGGTGGCTGGCCGGCGCGGGCGGGTTCGTGGCGGGCGGTTCTTTTGGCGTTGGCTGGGCGGTGGGCTCGGTTCCTGTCCCGCCGGGCTCGGGTGGCTTAGGCCCGGCCAGGCTTGCCGTCTGGCCGGGAAGGGGGGCGGAGGGGCTTGCTTCCCCGGATTGCGCGGGCACCGCCAAGTCCGCCTTGGCCATTGGCGGGCCTGTGTCCTCGAATGCCTGGAACGCTTTGCTGGCGGCCCACAGAACCAGTGGCAGGCTGACCACGGCCAGCGGCAGAAAAAGGCTTAGGGCGGATTTTTTAGCCTGCGCCGACTCGCTTTGCGGTTGCGCGGGGAGGTGGTCCGGAACCTGTGTCCGGTTGTAGGATTCGATCAGGGGGTCGGCGGGCAGATTCAGCAGGCGCGCGTAGTTGCGCAGATAGCCGCGCACGTAGACCGGCTCGAAGCGGCCAAATTCATCCCCCTCCAAAGCCTCGATCACGCGCGGAGAGAGGTGCAACGAAGCGGCGGCGGAGGCTATCGACAGGCGGCAGGCTTCGCGGGCCAGCCGCAATTGCAGGCCCAGCTCTTGCGGACGGATGGGCAGTTCAGCAGGGGGGTCGAGTGATTTTCCCAAACATCATCTCCTGTCATTGGCAGTATTTGCGGATGTTGGCTTCGATTTCGCCATAGTCTATGACGCGGTCGCGGTTTAGCGCTTCGTCGCGCAGGACATAGCCGACGCCGTAGCCCATCAGCGGCGTCCACTCCGAGCGCGGGTTGGCCGCCGCGTCGCGGATAAATTCGGCCTTCAGGCTTTGGTAGCGTTCGCATTCTTCCTGCTGCCGCTGCACCGCCTGGTGGATGCTGTCGGCGTCGCCGCCCGCTTGGCCAGGCGGCGGGACGGCCTGGCCTGCGTCCTGCGCGCGCTCAAGTTGCTCCTGCGTCATCACCTTTTCCGCTGCCGTCGCGGCGGCGGGGGGATGTTCGCCGTAATGCACCTCCCCGCGCTCGTCGGTCCATTTGTACACATCGGCCTGGGCGCATCCGCACCCCGCTATCAACAGCATCGCCGCAACGCGTTTCATCTGGTTTTCCTCGCCGTGAAGGGATGCGAAGCATCTTAAGGCCTGGGCCGGCCGGGTCAATGTCGGCCAGTATAGTTGATTTTCACGGCTTTGGGCTTTGCGTCGGCGCGGTTTTTTTAGTGGGGCGTGTCCTGGGCGGTGTCGCTTTTTCCGGTTTTGTGCTTGCCGGCTGGCATGGCCTTCCCGGCTGCCTTGGGTGCTTGCTTGGCCTCCGCCTGCGCGCCGTCCTTCAGCGTCTGCGCGGCGTTTTCCTGGCCTTGTTCCTTGACGGCGGCGGGCGCATTCGGTACGGTTTCTCGGGCGGCATTGGCCTTGTCCGCCGCCTCGCCGGCGGCTTTCACTCCCTTGGCTGGCTCGCTGGGCGCGGCGTCCTGGGCTGCTTTCGCCGGCTGCCCCGCCTGGGCGGCGGGTGCCAGGCTGTGGAAGCCGGCTGGCGCGCCGGCCTCGGCCAGGCCCAGGCCGGCGAACGAAGACAGGGCGAAGGCGATGATGATCGTTAACTGCGTTTTCATGGAGCGTCTCCTGATAAGGATTGTGGGTTTGTGGAATGCCCGCCGTCTTGCTGAATTAAGACCTGCGGATAATCCAAAATAATTCGCTTGAAACCCCGGTATCGGCTGTTTCGCCTGGGTTTCCGGCGGCACCTTGGTCGTTTGGTGTGATACCAATCTACGCCTTTTCTCTTAAATGAAACTTAAAACGTGAATAGCATGAAAAATCTGACGGAATGTCCTGGGCGGAAGCGGCTCAACGACGAAATACACGCCCGCCCCTATGTCGAAGTCAACTCGCCCGAGCAGGTTTCTTACATCGCCTTGCTGGTGGACCGGGAGGAGCGCTTGCGGGAATTGGCGCACTTGCAGGCGCTGTGCCAACATTTTCAACTGCCTGCCCCGGACAATTTGGACGGCAAGGAATTCCACATCGACTGCGGTGGTTTCCGGCTGAAGATGGAGTTGCACGCGGAGTTTACCCACTACAAGTTTTTTCGCCAGCAAGCCTTTGCCGACCCGTTCGCCGAGCCGGTGATCGCCGCGGTGCCCGAGGACTGGCTGGCCGGCCTGCCCGGCCGGGTGCTGGTCGGCATCCATGTCGCCATCGTTGACGCGGCAGACTCGCCGTTCGACCTGTCGCCGGACGGCCTGCCACAGTTTTTCGACGGCAACCGCTTGATCGGCGGCAAGGTCTCGGGCGGGGCGGCCGCGGCCTACAGCGACTTCAACCTGCATGGCGACGGCTTTAGCCGCCTGCTGATCGTCAATGAAAATTTCGCCCCCGGCCAGGCGGGGCGCTGCTTGCAGCGCCTGTTGGAGATTGAAACCTACCGCATGATGGCCTTGTTCGCGTTGCCGAAGGCGCGGGCCATTTTGCCGGAGCTGCCCGACGCCGACCGCAAGCTGGTGGCATTGACGGCGGCCTTGGCGGAAGGCCGGGAGCATTCCGACGAAGCCTTGCTCGACGAACTGACCCAGTTGGCCGCCGTGATGGAGAACAAAGTCTCATCGACCTATGCGCGCTTCAACGCCACCCGCAGCTACGCCTCGCTGGTCAACATCCGGCTGGAGCAATTGCGCGAGTCGAAAATCGAGGGCATCCCGACCTTCACCGAGTTTTTGACCCGCCGGCTGACGCCCGCGATGGGCACCTGCGAGGCGGTCGACCAGTGGCTGCACCAGTTGAGCCAGCGCATCGCCAACACCAACCAATTGTTGCTGACCCGGATCGACGTGCGGCGCAAGCAGCAAAACCAGGACATTTTGGAGTCGATGAACCGGCGCTCGCGCGTGCAATTGCGTTTGCAACAGGCCATCGAGGTGTTGTCGGTGGCGGCGGTCACGTATGCGGCGATCAGTTTGCTGGGCTTGTTCTTCAACGGCGTCAAGTCGGTCGGCATACCCTTTAATTCCGAGCTGGCCATGGCGCTGTTAATCCCGGTTATCGGGTATCTTGTCTATTTGGGCGTGCTGCATTTGCATGAGACGATTGAGCGGGAGGAGGGGGAAGACAAGCCTTAGTGTGCGGTTTCAGGTGCGCGGCGTGGGCTTTTCTCGCCATCAGGGTTCGTGTTCGACCAAGCGATAGCCCACCCCCACTTCAGTCACAAGATAGCGTGGCCTGGCGGGGTCGGCTTCCAGCTTGTGCCGCAACTGGCCCATATAGATTCGCAGGTAGTGGCTGTCATGGACATGTTCCGGCCCCCAAACTTCTTTGAGCATCTGGCGATGGGTCACTACCAACCCGGCTTGGCGGACGAGCAAGGCGAGCAGGCGGTATTCGATGGGGGTGAGGCTGACCTCGGCACCGGCTTTGAACACTTTGCGCCGCAAAAGGTCGATTTTCAACGGCCCCAGCGCGAAGACTTCTTCTTTGGCGGCTGCTTTGGCTGCCCGGCGCAGCAGCGCCCGCAGCCGGGCATCGAGTTCGCCGGTGCTGAAGGGTTTGGTCAGGTAATCATCGGCCCCGGCGTCCAGCGCCTCGATTTTGTCCCGCTCCTGGCTGCGCGCCGAGAGAATGAGGATGGGCAAGTCCGATACCAGCCGGAGGCTGCGCACCAAAGACACGCCGTCCATGTCGGGCAGGCCCAAATCGACAATAGCCAGGCCGGGAGGTTCGGCTTTAACCGCGGCCAAACCCCGTGCGCCAGTTTCCGCTTCTTGGATGCCCCAGCCACGACCGCCTAAACCGGCTTTGAGAAAACGCCGGGTTTGCGGGTCGTCCTCGATGATAAGGATCAATGGGCTTGGCCCGGTCATGGCAAAACCTCCTCTTCCCGCGCCATGGCGGGCGGTTCGCGCAGCGGCAGGCCCAGCATGAACACGGCGCCGCCGCCAGGCCGGTTGGCCGCGCTCATGCTACCCCCGTGGGCTTCGGCGATGGCGCGGCACAGGGACAGCCCCAAGCCCATGCCGGTTTGCGGGCTCTCGGCTTCGAGCCGGAAGAATTTCTCGAACAGCCGGTTTTCCAGCCCCGCCGGAATGCCGGGGCCACGGTCGGCCACGTCCAGCCGGAGCGCGGAAGATTGCGCGCTGGCGCTGATGTCGATGGGGCTGCCGGGCGGGGTGTATTTGATGGCGTTTTCGACGAGGTTGGTCAACACCTGCTGCACCAGCACGGCGTCCATCCACACGAGGGGCAGGTCGTCGGGCAGGCGGATGTTCACCGGCCTGTCTTCCAGGGCTTTGTCCAGGCGCGCCAGGGTTCCGCCCACAACCTCCTCGACGGCGTTCCATTCCCGTTGCAGGACGATTTTGCCGGTGGTGATCCGCGCCATGTCGAGGATCTTGCTCATCAGTTCCGACATGCGCTCGGCCTCGTCCAATATAGCCTTCTTGAAATCGTTGCGTTCCTCAGTATCCAGGCTGGTTTCCCGTTCCACCAAAATCCCGGCGGCCCCTGTGATCCGCGTCAAAGGGGTGCGCAGGTCGTGGGAGATGGCGCTCAACAGGGAATTGCGCAGCGCTTCCGCTTCCGCCTGCAAGGTGGCCTCCCGGGCCTGCGCCGCCAGTCTGACCCGTATCAGCGCCTGGGCGATTTGATTCAAAAATGTGTTCATGAATGTCGTGACCTCCCGGTTGGACAGGTTCGGCACCGATGCCGTCCGGATTGCCAGCACGCCCACCATGCCTTGGGAGGCTTCAAGCGGAAAATAGGTGATGTGGTCTTTGACCGGTATGTAGGCGTTATCGCCAGTGCTGGACTTTTTGCTGTCGAACAGCCATTGGGCGGTGCCCAAGTCGGCGCCCCGCAGTGATTGCCGGAGCGGTCGGCCGGCAGGGTGGCGCAGATGGCCGCCGGCGTCCGGCAACAGGAGCACGGACGAAGCCCCCAGTTCGTCATCAATATTGGATACCGCCGTCTGGACGACGGTCTGCTCATCTTGGACTTCGGACAAGGCCCGGCTCAGGCAATACAGCGCAGTCGCCAGGCTTTCCCGGTGCGCGGCGATAGCCGCTTGAAAGCGCACCCTCTCCAGGAGGTTGCTAGTGACGTTGGCAACCACCAGCATGACCCCGAGGCCGATGATGTTTTCGATGTCCGAAATCGCCAATGAAAAGATCGGCGGCGCAAAGAAAAAGGCGAAGGCCGACGCGCTAAGGAGCGAGGCGATGATCGAGGCGGAACGGCCAAACCGGGTCGCCACCAGGAACACGCCGAGGAGATAAATCATCAAGATGCTGGCCGACCCCAAAGTGTGCCGCAATGGCCAGTCGGCCAGCGTGCAAAGGCCCGGCGTGGCCACGCCCCACCAATAGCCGCCGTATCGGCTTTGCTGCCGCTGCGGTGCCAACTGGGGCGCTTGTAACAGGCCGTCCCGTCCAGTTTCCGGTTCTTCTTGGCGGGCCGTGACTCGCCCCTTGATCTTGCCCGGCGACATGCCCAAAACTAAAAGTGGCCGCCGTTGATTAAAAACAGCGTGGCAATACTGGCAAAAAAACCTAACAAAATGGCAGGCATCCAGCGTAAATGCAGCGTGAAGGTATAGCCTTCGCCTTCTTTCATATTGCCTTTCATCAAGCCCAACACATGCAGGCCCGGCGCGGAACCAATCGCCAACAAACTGCCGCCCACACCCAAGGTCAAGGTTAAGAGCAGCCATTGTCCGACTGGAAACGGCGGGCGCATGTTTAACACCGCAAACATCAAAGTGCCGTTGTCAATGGACGACGACGCCAAGCCGATCACGATGTTTGCCAGGGTCGGGCTGATTTCCGTGAACAAATAGTGCGCCATCGCGTCCAAATACCCCAAAAAACTGAGCGCGCCGACAATCATCATCGCGCCGTAAAAAAACAGCAAAGTATCCCAGTCCACGCCCGCGATGCACTTGAAGACATCGAAGCCTTTTTGTGATTCAATATATTTTTGCGTTTCACGGTTGGTGATGAAATGGCTGATTTTTTCAGATTTGGTCAAATAGTAGGCAAGGAATTGCAGCATCGCCAAACCCAGCATCATGCCTGATATGGAGGGCATGTCAAGAAACACATTCGACAAAACGGTAATGCCGACGGTGAGGATGAATATCGCAATGACCCGCTTGCTGCCGCGTTTTAGCACATGGGTTTGTATGCAAGAGACGGGCGCTTCGCTGAAAAAGTCAGGTGATCCTTTGTCAACCGAAAAATGCATGATGGCCGCAGGCACCACAAAGTTTACTATGCAGGGGATCGTCAACGCAAAAAATTCAGTGAAGTGCAGCATGTTTTGTTGCCAGACGAAGAAGGTTGAAATGCCGCCTAAAGGGCTGATTGTGCCACCGGCGTTCGCGGCGACCACGGCATTCAAGCCTGCCAGGCCCACAAACCTAGGCTGGCCTTTGCCTATCTGCAATATGATGTATCCCATCAACAAGCCAACCGTCAGACTGCTGATAACCATGGACAGCAAAAAGGCTATCGCTCCAGTAATCCAAAATAGCTGCCGGTAACTGTAGCGTCTATTCTCCAACACAATGCGCAAAGCGTCGAAAATGCCCCGCTCGGTCATGGCGTTTAAAAAAGTCATCGACACGGTGATAAACAGGAACAGCTCAGCGTAAGCCGTCAAGTTGCTTTGAAAAACCGGCGCGACATTTTTTGCCGTCCCATAGGTGTAAGAATAGTATATAAAAATCGCAAACCAAATAATCGCCGAACCCAGCACCATGGGTTTTGCTTTGCTCAGTTGGTGCAGGTCTTCAGTCATGGCGACGGCATAGGCGACAACCGTGACGGCAAGCGCGAAATAACCAATGAAATGATGCTTCAAATCCACTTGCGTCGCGGCAGTCGCTTCTTGGGCCAGCCCCAGGGAAGGCGCAAGAAAAAAAACTGTCAAGATCAGGAGATGGCGAACATTGAGGGAGGTGTTTAGGGTTTTCATTGTCAGCTCATAGCGTTGAGAGGTATGAGAATGGATGGATTCTCAAGAAACGCAATGAGTGTAATGAGGAGAGTGTAAAAAAGGTGTAAAGACCCCGGTGCCATGATCGGATGTTTTTTAAGCAAGCCAGCGTGGCCCGGACGAAGGGCGACGGAGTCCGGGAGGGTCGGATTCACGAATCCGCGTATTGCGCTGGGATAGATGGCCGTGGATTCAGCAGACGGCAGGCCGGGGTGAAGCTAGGCCGCCTATTTTCGTGGGAGCGGTTTTTAACCGCGACGATGCGGCGAGTCGCGGTTAAAAACCGCTCCCACAACACCCCGGCTCGATTCATCCCGCCGACAAGTCCACCCTGACTACATCGCCGCGCACGTCCACCAGTTGGTGCGAGGTCAGCACGGCCATGCCGCCGCTGTCCAGATGCGCTTCCAGCAGGCTGCGCACCAGACTGACGCCGGCGCTGTCCAAGGCGGTGAACGGCTCGTCCATGATCCACAGCCGCGCCGGGCAGGCCAGCAGGCGGGCCAGCGCGACGCGCTGCTTTTGGCCGGCGGACAGCGCGCGGGCGGGAATGTCCTCGCGGCCGGCCAGGCCGACCCGCTCCAGCGTCAGGAAAACTTTCTCCTCGTCGAAGGGCAGGCTCGCCAAGGCCAGGTCGATGCGCAGATTTTCCACTGGCGACAAATCGGCTTTCACGCCCAGTGTGTGGCCCAGATAAGCCATCTGCGTGAAATAAACCGGGCGTTGTCGGCGGATGTCCACGCCGTCCCAGCGCACCTCGCCTTCGCTGGGCAGGCTCAGGCCGGCTAGGATGCGCAGTAGGCTGGTCTTGCCGCTGCCGTTGGCGCCTTCGATTTGCAGCAATTGGCGGGGGTGGAGCCCAAAGTTGAGGCCGGTGAACAGGAGGTTGTCGCCGCGCAGGCATTCCAGATCGACGACTGCCAGCAAGGCGGTGGCATGGGGCATGGTGGGGGAGAGGCTCGTTGAATTGGCGAATAATACCCGCTCAGCGCTGCCATTGATAGACGGACAGATACCCGCCCCAGCCGGATTGATACACCAGGGACTGCTGCTCCAGCGGCTTGGCGAGGGAAGTCGTGAACGGCAGCAGCCGGGCCAGCAGGGTTTTGACGCCGGCCTCGGTGGTGACGCGCCAGACCCTCGCGCCGCCGCCCGGCAGTTGCTGGACGAGGTAGGCGTCCAGCCCGGTTTCACCGGCCCAGCGTTTCACTTCGGCGATTTGCGCATGGATATTGTCCGCCTGCGGAAAGACCCGCGCCTCGAACGGCAGCTTCACCCCGCTCAAGGCTTCGATTTCGCTTAAGCGGGCGAGGTCGTCCAGGCACAGCAGCCAATACACCGGCTGGCCTTTCGGCAAGACTTGCTCCATTTCCGCCAGCGCGGCGTCGGCGTCCATGCTCAGCCAGCGGGCCAGTTGCTTGAGCCTGGACTCGTCTTCGGCGAAACCGCCGCCGGCCTGCCGCCAAAACGCCTGCTGTTTTTTGTCGGGAAAGGCGCTGGCGGCTGGCAAGTCCAGCCAGGGCTTGCGCCCGGTGAGAAAACGCACGCGCTGGCCGTCGTCCCACCAGGCGAGAAATAAGGCGTCCTGTCCTGTGTGTTGCTGGATGGCTTCGGCGGCGGCCTGCCACAGGTCGTGGCGCAAGCCTGCCTCGCCTTGGGCCTCGGGCGGGAACACGATGGCGCTGGCTGGCTGGCCGCCCTGGTAATGGGCGACATTCAATTCCACGCCGGCCGATTCCCGGCCGATGCGGTAACGCGCCAGGCTTTCGACAGGGTAGGCCCCGCGAATGTCGGGAAAACCGGCTTCGCCCGCTTTTTGTTCGGCGAGCTTTTCATAGTTCAAGCCTTGGCCGGAAAAATCGGGCAGGCCGAAAACCATCAGCGCCAGGCCCGCGAGCATCGCGAGGCCGCCTAGCGCGGTTTTCAGCCTGCTTTTTGGCTGCTCAGTCGGGTTCACTGCTAGCGCTTGCGGCGGATCATCACAAAGCCCACGCCGACCAGCAACGAGCCCAGCAGATAACGCCCGCCATCTTCCAGCACCGCGTGGATTTCGCCGGCCTGGCTGGTTTTGACGTTTTCGCGCAGATGCGTGTTCTCGTCCATGATCTCGGCGTAATCGCGCAGCAACGGCGACCAGCCTTCGCTATAGGTGAAGCCGCCGGGATTGTTGTGGAACAAGCCCTTGTACAGCTTGATCACATCATGCTCCCACATGTCGGCGTAAACGCGCTCGACGCGGGACGGGTTGTTGCCCTTGGCCCAGAACAACTGGAAGAACCCGCCGGCGGCGTCCGTCTCGGGCTTGGGCGGGGCGGGGCGGTTGGTCTTCTGGCCGGTCAGCAGGCCGTCTTTGTACAGCGCGTCGACCACTTTCTTGGCTTCCTGCTCGACTTTCAGCCCGGAGATCGTGCCTTTGTCGGCGGCGGTCAGCACCGCGTCGGCGAAGCTGGGCGAATGGCAGTTGGAGCAGGTCTTGACCCACATCGCCTTGCGGTCTTTAAACCAGGGATGCTCCAAATTCTCGGCGATGGCCGGGGTCGGGTTGAACGCCCAGCGCACTTTCTTGACCAGGTTGTGCGAGAACTGGCCGTCGGCCTCGAAATGGCAGAACTGGCAGGTCGGCGCGGTGTAATGGCCTTTGGTCAGCGCGTCTTTCAGCGGCGCTTCAAAATTCCAACCGGCCTTGCCCAGCGTCTGATACACCGTGCCGTGCTTGGAGGCCATGAAGTTTTCAAACTCGTTGTGATCCACGCCGTTGTGGCAGGTCGCGCAGGCTTCCGGCTGCCGGGCTTCCGCCGCCGAGAACGTGTGGCGGCTGTGGCAGCCGTCGCATTTGTTCTGCTGGTAGTGGCACTGGTCGCAGCCCTGGGCGATTTCGCGTTCGGGCATCGCCGCCCACACCGCCGTCTCGACATTGGCCTGCCAGTCCACCGCATGCGAGGGATGGCCCTTGCCCCATTGCTTCTGCGGCCATTCCTGGTTTTTCTCCGACTCGGCCTCGGCGAACTCGCCGACATGGCAGGTGCCGCATTTGGCGCGGTCGGGCATGACCAGATCTTTGTCATGTTCGATGGATTTCGCCCCCACCGGCCCGTGGCAGTCGATGCAGCCGACTTCTTTCAAGGGCTCGCCTTCTTTCAGCAAGCCTTGTTTGACCAGGTTTTGCTCCACCTCGGCCAGCTTTTCCTTTTTGTAGTAGCGGGCGTCCTGGCCGTTCGACAGCTCGCGGATCTTTTGCAGATTGGCATGGCCCGAGCCCTGCCAGGCATGGTAAGCGCCCGGCGTCGTGGCCTGGTGGCAGGCCACGCATTGATCGCGGCTGACTTCGCCTTTCACCGCGGTCGGCGGCTTGTAGAAATCTTTCGGGTTCCAATATTTTTGGATTGGGATCGCCTCCCAGAAGGCCCCGTGCTTGCCCTTGCCGGGGTGGTCTTGGTAATACTGGTCTTTGAGCGATTGATAAGACGGCTCGGACGCCGCGAACGCGGGCCAGGCCAAAAATTGCAGCAGCGCTAGGACGGATACTAGCGCCAGTTTACCGATGGTTTTCATTGTTGTTCTCCCCGTTGAAATGGCCCGCGTCGGCCCGGCGGCGGCGCACCGGGCCGAGCCATAGTATCGAATCAAAACCTTAAGCGCGTCAATAGGATTTTCGCCGCGCGGCCCCGCTTACTCCGCCACGAACACCGACAGCGATTCAGGATTGTGTTCCATCTCCAGATCTTTGGATTGCTCTTCCTGCACAAACACCTGGACTTGGGAGGGCGTCAGGTTTTGTTGCGCGGCGACGCCGGGGTCGCTGTCGAAACTGCTGCTCACATTCGGCAACAGCACGGGGAAGCGGCGTTGCAGCAGTGGGCTGAACTTGACCGTGGCGGGCAGATGGCCCGCGGTGGCGTCCAGCACTTCGACCCGCCGCCCGTCGCTGGCGAGCCCGGTGCCTTTTTGAATAGCGATCCAGCCCAAGGTCTCTTGAGGGTGCCCGTCGGTTTTGCTCTCTTGCTCCTGCATGGCGATTCCGAAACCGGCCAGCGCGGCATTTTTGATGCGGGTGGTCACCGCCTCGGCGTTCGCGTAAGTCATCACGCTGGAGAACAGGCTGGGCACCGCCGGGAAGGGCTGGGCATAGCTGACCGCCGCGGTGCCGCCGGCCAGCACTTTATTGGTCGGCAACTGGCCGGCTTCGCCTTTGAGCCCGGCCAAGGTGAACGCGCCCTGCTCGGCGACCAGATAGAAAATCCGCTCGGGGCCATGTTGCGCAGGCAGATAATCCCAGGGCTGGAAACGCGCCTGGAAACTGCCCGCCGCTGTGATGCGCTGGCGTATGACGCCTAGGCGGGCGTCGGCTTGCTGCGCCACTTTGGCGACGATGACCGGCTTGACATAGGTCTTGGCCAGCGGAATCGTCACCCAGTCCAGGGCCACGCCCTCGGCCACGCCCCATTCCACAGGCGTCGTGTATTCGGGCGGTTTGCGCCTTAGGGCCACCGGGTCGGCGTCGAGGCTGGTGCTGTCTTGGGCATAGAGTTGGTTGCCCAGCGCCAGGGCCGACAAGACCTCGTCGCCGTGGTTGGTCTCGGGGTTCGAGGACGTGTCTTCCTGCAACATCACGCTGCTGCTCAATAACGGCGTCCAGCGTTCATCGACCGTCGGCTGTTGCAGCAGATAAGGCACATTCTTGCCACCGATGTTCACGGTGCCCGAGCCTGAGGCGCTGTAAATGGCGAGATAGCCCACCGTCTCCACGCCATGGCCGCTGGCCATCGTCGATTCTTGTTCAAACAGCGCCGCCTCAAAGCCGCCGGCCGCCAGCTTGCGCGCCCGCGCCGTGACCGCCGTGCCGTCGTTGGCGGTTTGCACGGTCAGAAACAATTTGGGCGCTTTGGCGAAAGCCTGGCTGAAGCTTTGCGCCTTCCACGCGCCGGTGCCGCCGAGGCTGAAGGTGCCGGCCTCCCAGAGGCTGCCGTCGGGCATTGTCCACCGCCGCACGGTGGAACTCGGATGGGCCTCGTCCGCCGTGTCGATGACCAGGTAAGGCGCTGTCTCGCTGGCGTGGGTGCCGTTCAGATACTCCCATTCCTGATAGCGCGTTTCAAAGCTGCCGTCGCTGAGGTTGCGTATCCGCAGCACGCCGCCCTCGGCCTCGTGGTAACTGGGCGGGCCGGCGATGACCACCGGCTTCACAAACCAAGAGGGCAGGGTGACGGTTTTCCAGCTTTGGTTGACGGTCGCGGTGACGCGCTCGGAGCCCAGGAAAGCCGCGTCCTTGTGCCAAGGATCGAGCGTGTCCGGCACGCCGTCGTTGTCGTCGTCGGGATCGGTGCTGTCGGGGATGCCGTCGCCGTCGTTGTCGTTGGCTTTGACCTTGAATTCGACGCTGACCGGCGCGAAGGTTTTGCTCTTCTGCTCGGCGCGGGACCAAAATTCGCCCGACAGCGTGACGACCTGGGTATCCGCTTTGGTATTGGCCGGGGGAGGATCGGGGATGGCGGCGCTCGACACTTTCAAACTCACCCGGCCTACATTCCCCGACGTGCCCGCCGGGCTGAAGCCGTCCAACAGAATCCGCGTCCGCTGGCCACCGTCCGCCGAATGGTTGGCCTCCACGCGGGGCTCGGGGCCGAACGGTGTGCTGGGGAAATACGCGCCGCGCACCAGCCAGTCCGAGGTTGGCAGGCTCAAGACGCCGCCATTGGCGAAGGCCAGTTTCAGGCTGAAGCTTTGCACGTCCGCCGGGTTGGACAGCGTGATATTGGCGCTGGTGAAGCCGCCGGGCGAGGACGGCTGGACGGTCAGGCCCAGCGCTTCGTTCAGCGCCAGGCATTCCGGCGCGGACAGCGCCGACAGCAGCGCCGCGCCGACGAGCAAGGGGAGGTTGTGGTCGCGTCGAGTCTTCATAGAGAGTGTCCCGGGGGTTGTTAGCGTGCGCCGCCATAAAGCGCCTTCATGGCGTCCTGGATCGTCTTTTCGCCGTTGGCGCAGTTCGGCCCCGGCGGGCTGCCGACTTTGAGATTCGCCGCCGGATTGCGGTAGAGATTCATCGCGGCGCTGACATCGCCGAACTCGATGGCGCTGGGGTCGGCTCCGCCGGCGCGGATTTCGTCCAGATCCAGGCAGCCGTCGCCGTTGCCGTCCTGGCCGCTGGCCAGCGTCGTGGGCAGGGGTTTCATCAACTGGAACGTGCCTTTGATGACCAGCGGCGCGGGCAGCATGCCGTCCACCGTCTCGGTGTAGGTGCCGGCCAGCGCGGCCCCGCCCTGGCTGACCGTGGCCCCGTCAAGCTGGATGCGCCGGGTCACAGGCTTGCCGCTGGCCAGGCCGGGGAAGGTCTGCGATTGCAGCGTGAAGCCGCTGACGCTCAAGCTCCCGCCCACCCGCGGGCCGACCGCGTTGCCGCCGATCTTCGGATCGACGGCGGGAAACAGCAGGGTTTTATTCAAGTCGATATAGCTGCCCGCCTGCTGGATCGTGGAGCCTGCCACATCCAGATAAAACGCCAGATCGACATTGCCCAGGCTGGCCGGCTGGCTGATCGAGGCGGTGCCGTAATAAAACCCGGTCAGCGGATTGTTTGCGTCGGCCCAGGCCGAAGCGGACAACAGCCACAGGGCGAGCCCGGATAGCGCGAGGCGGCGCGGCGATAATGGTTTCTGCCTGGTTGTCATAGGATGTCCTCTGGTAATGCGCCTGGCTATGGAAGCGAGGGTTGAAATAGTATTTCGCCATATCGTTCCCACGCTCCGCGTGGGAATTTCGCCCCGGACGCTCCGCGTCCCGTGTGCCGTTTGAACTCCTTTGGCTCCGCCTAAAAACGCGACGCGGAGCGTCTTCGGAGGCGTTTCTACGCGGAGCGCTCATCGTTATACACAAGTGCGCAGATGCCGGTGTTTTGCAACCCGGAGGGTTGCCAGCTATTAGCCGGTGGTTGAGCGCAGCGATACCCCCGGGTAGCGGCGAAAACAAGCTTTCGACCCTGGAAGGGTCGCAGTCATTTGGGCCGCAATTTCGCTGAAGCATGGATTTCTGCGACCCCTTTCGGGGTCGTGACATTTTTTTCCGCATTATCCGGGGGTGTCGCTGCGCTCAACCCCCGGCTAATCGCTTGAACCCCTATGGGGTTCCATTTCAACATATTCCGTGCCGACTTATGCATAACAATGAGCGCAGAGCGTGGGAACGATAAAAGCGCCGCGCCTAAGCTACAATGCTGCGTAGGATGTGCCGACGAAGGAGGCGCATCGTTCGCGATTGATGCGCTTCGTGCCTCAGCGCATCTATGCGGGCTAAAATCCTAGAAAACTTGATGTTTTATTCACAAAATTTTCAATCCCTGCTTGAACTTGTTTTCCGCTAATATTAGCTGTGCCTAGCGAGGCAGCGTTTAATGCAATCGCGGTCACAGAGGTAGTGCCTTCAATGCTTGCTTTCAATAAAGCATCTGGATTTTGTAAACCAAAAGCTATATTTTCAGAAGCGTTAGCCCATGCATTTCCAACATCCTTTAATGAATATCCTCGATCTTTTAATTCTTCATAACCGCCTTTGACAACAGAAATAACCGTTGCTGCTCCAGCTTTTTCGGCGATCTCAAGTCCACCTTGGGCAGCATTTAATGATGCTCCAACATAATCGCCATTAATAAGTTCTGAAGCTGCTCCTAGAAAAGATGCAGATGCTCCAAAGCGCTCACTGGCTTTTATTGCCCCTGGTGCTCGCCTCCAATAACCGCCTTGCATAAAAGTGGCTTTGTATGCTCTATTTGCCAAGCTTCCACCACCTAGCCCTTTTGGAGAAACTGGAACTATTTTCCAATCTAAAACGTGACTTATTTGGGTAAACGAGCTTTCTCCAGCTTCAAGATATTTGACGGCATCCTCCTTTGATAGACCGCTAGAGTCGGTGAAGCGAATTGGATTATATCCGGCATACAAATACGCTGGCGAAGGAGAATTTTTTGATTCGCCCCCGCCATTAAAGCTTAATGAAAGCAGCGGATCAACACTCACAAACCTCCCCGTCCCCGAATCATAATACCTGGCCCCAAAATAATGCAGCCCCGTCTCCCCGTCCAACTCCTTCCCAGTAAACCGGTACTCGCTGGCAAAACTCCCGCTTCTGGCCCGGTCTTTGCCATAAGGATAAAACACCGACTGCTCCACCACCGCGCCTTTGGCATCCGTCACGATGCTGGCGCTGCCCAAATGATCTGGCAGGTAGAAATAAGTCTGGCTGCTTGAAGGCCCGGCGAACACCCGCGCCACCAGCCGCTCGCCGGCATAGATGTTTTTCACCAGCCGCCCTTGGCGCAGTTCCGAATAGCGGTCCACATACAGCGTGGTGTCTGAACGGCCATTCAGGCTCACCGTTTTGCGGCGGCGTTGCTGGCGGTAGTCGTAGGCGTATTCGACCACCGCGCCGTCCGCCGAGCGATCCACCCGCGCCAGCCGGTCTTTGGGGTCGAACTGGTAGGCGAAGCCCGGTTTGCTGGCGAGATTGCCGTTGGCGTCGTAGCCGTACACGGTGTTGCCGGCGGAGGTCAGCGCATGCGGCCCCGCGCCGTGCGCGCCGTAACCCATCGCGCCCAAGTCCGACTTGAACGTCATATTGCCGATGGGGTTGTACTGGTACTGCTCGCTCCAGGCTGGGGCGGTGGCTGCGGTCAGCCGGTAAAGGTCGTCGTAACGGTAATCGGCACCGCGGTCTTCCGGCGTCTTCACGGCGCGCTGGTCGATGATACGGGTGATATTGCTGGCGGTGTCGTACTGGTAGGCCAAATCTTGCAGCACGGCGGACGCGTTCGCGCTGGACAGCCGGTTCAAGCGCTGGCGGACATCGTAGGCGTAGGCGCTTTGCACGCCATTGGCATACTGGAACGCCGCTTTCTGGCCGCTGGGCGTGTAGTCGATATTGGCGACATAGCCCGGCACGGCGTCGAGTTGGTTCATGGCGTTGTAGCGGTAGGCCACCCGGCTGCCGTCGGGATAGGTCAACCCGGTCAGGCGGTCCAGCGCGTCGTAGTCCATGGCGGTCACAAAACGCTGCCCGTCCAAAGCGCGGGTTTGCGCGCCGACCCGGCCCCGCGCGTCGTAGGAATAAGCTTCGGCCCCCGCCTCGTCTTCGACCCAGGCCAGCCGGCCCAAAGTATTCTGCAAACCCGGCAGGTTGGATGGCCGGTCGGCGTCGTAGTGGTAACGCACTTTGACGACGCCTTGCTGGCTCTCGCTCAGTGTGCGGTTGGCCGCGTCATAGGTGTAGGCCAGCGTCTGCTGTTTGGCGTCGGTGGTTTCCAGCAGATTGCCCGCGCCGTCGTAGCGGTAGCCCATGACGCCTTTGTCCGGGTCGTCCATCGCGGTCTTGCGGCCCAGGCCGTCGAATTGCAGGGTTTTGATATTGCCTTGGTGGTCGGTGATCTTGACCAGGTTGTCCAGGCCGTCGTAGGCGTAGCGGGTGGTGTAAGTGTCCGCGCCGTTGCGCTCCCGCGCCTCGACCAGCCGGCCGCGCCCGTCCGAGACCAGGGTGTGGGGCGTGTTTTGATGCGCGCCGCCGGCCCGGTTGTCCTCCTCGTCGTATTGGATCTTTTCCAAAGGCCGGTAAACCGTGGAACGGGCGCTGCCGTCGGGATTGGTTTCCTTGACCGAACGGCCTTTGCCGTCATAGGCGAACAGCGTGTGCGCCTGGGCCAGGGCGGGCGCGGCGTAGCCGGGGCTGGCGGCGAAATACGGCAGCCATTGGCGTTGGACGCCTTTGCGCAGGTTGAAGCGGCTGGCCTCGCTGACGACCCAGCGCCCCGCCTCGGCCTCGGCGCGGGTCTGGAGCTTGCGGCCCAGCCCGTCGAAATAACTGACGCTGTCATAGCTGCCGGGCTGGCCGGATGCCTCGCGGCTGTGGGTGGCGATAGCGCTAAGCGGGTCGGCGAGTTGATAGGCGAAGGTTTGCGTCGGATAGGCGGCGCTGTCGCCGGGCTTGATGAGGGCGGCCAGCCGCCCGAAAGTGTCGTAGCGGAAAGCGGTGGCGCGCCCGTTGGGGTCGGTGAAGCCGGTCATCACGCCCAGGCCCAAGTCGTAAGCGGCCTTCAAGACCAGATTCACGCCACCGACGGTTTCCTGGACGGGCAGCGCGTGGAATACAGGGTCATAGGCAATGCCGCGCCAATGGCCGTTGGCGTCGGTGGTTTTGACGATATTGCCGTAAGCGTCGTACTGGTTGCGGGTGACGGGAATAAAACTCGCGCCGTCCGGCGAACGCTCGTCGCGCAGCAGGCTGCCGTTGGCGTCGTAAGACAGCTTTTGCCAAGCGACGAAATTGCCCGCCAAGCCGGTTTTGCGCACTTCGGCGGGGCGGTCCACGATCCATTTCGCCGAGTCGATCCGGTATTTCGTATAGCTCAATACCTCGTCGGCGCCTGCGGCGAGATTGGAACCTTCGACCAAGCCATAATCCAGTTCGCTGATGATATTGCCATAGGCGTCCTGGTTCCATTGCCGCAACAGCGTTTTCGGCGTCGCGCCACGCTCGTAAAGCCGGGTTTGGGTGGCGGAGGTGAATGAATGGCTGACTTTCTGTCCATTGATGCCAGTGAACAAGGTGCGGGTTGTCAAACTATGCTCGGCGAGTTCATACAAGCCTTTCGGCGGGGCCACCGTGCCGGTTTCATCAAGCAAAGCCAGCGATTTCAATAGGCCCTTGCGGCTTTCATACAGTTTGCCGACATCAAAGCCATGCACACTCACCAAGCCCGGCGCGCCCGGCTCGCCGTATTCATGCTTTAGCACTTCGCCGAAGCCGCGAAACTCTTTTTCCAGGCCGTCATAATAGCCATCGCGGTAATGGTAATCGCTGGTGTAAACCTGTCCACTTAATTTGTCTTTGACGGCGACGCGGCTGACCACTTGCACCGGGAATGGCAGTTTTTGCGCCCAAGGCTTGCCGCTGTCGCGGTCGGCCAGATAATCCACCGTCGAAGCCTGGTAGGCAATCGTCGTTGCCATGCCCAGCCCATTGTCGATCCGAGTCAGCAGATTGGGATGCGCGCCTTGGTTGAATATCAGATACTGGTAACGGTTCGCGGCATTCTCGTTGGTGATCAGCAAATCGCGGAAACCGTCGCCGTCCATGTCGGCGAAGCGGTGGGCGGCGATGCCCACGGTGGATGGCGTGTCCTTAAACATCGATTCCGCTTTGAAACTGCCGTTGGCGGCATTGAGCCAAACCCGGACATATTCATTGCCGACCAGCACCAGATCAGCCAGCCCGTCGTTGTTAATATCGGTCAATTCCAGTTGCGACGCCTGGCTGCCGAGTCCGTCGGGCGCTTGGCCCATGACGACTTCGGCGTCGAACTCGCCAAAGCCCTTGCCAGGGAAATACGACACATAGCCATTTTGGACATGGACTAAATCTTCGATGCGGTCGCCGTTCATGTCACCTAGTTTTGTGCTTGCACTGTCTAGGCTTATGTGGTTGCCGCCAGGCAACCAAGTTTCATAGTCAAAATTTTGATTCCATTGCCCGTTTTTTGGGTTTAGCCAAATCAAATAGCTGGAGCCGCTATCGCGCACCACATCAATCAATTTGTCGTTGTTGACATCCAGCAGCCGGGTATTCGCGCTCTCGAAGCTGAAATACGGATTGACATTGAACGGCTTCCAAGCAGTTTCTTCCCAAGCCAATTGGCCTTTGTTTTTGTAGTACCCTGTTTCCGTGGTGCCTTTGACATACAAATCCGCCAAACCGTCGCCGTCCATGTCCGACATCATAACGTCGGCAGTGGCAAGGAAATGTACGGGCGAGGCGGCAGGCAACACCGGTTCGGCCCGCCAAGCGCCCCGGCCTTGGTTAAGATAAAACTTGTGCCGGCCTGCGCTCTGGTCGGTGTAAAGCAAATCCGGCAGGCTATCGCCGTCGATGTCGATCAAATCCGCGTTGGCATTGGTCAATGAAATCCCAACTGGCGGCGGATCGGTCATCGCCACTGTTTTGAATTGCGTGGGCGAATACGCGCTATAGCCAAAAGACAAAGGCGGCAAGGCGCTGCTGCCATCGGCACCGAATTGCGTGACTTGCGCCAACAGCGAAAGGTCGCTGCCCGCCTGGTAGGACAGACGGTATTTGCGCACCAATGCGCCCCGCGAACGCATCTCGACAGCGGCCAAGCGCCGGGCCGTCAATACCCGGCTGCGGCTGCGATAATCGGTGAACGCATCCGGGCGTACTTCGTAAATAAAATGGGCGGATTGGTAAACCGCGGCCGCGGCCAAGCTATAACGGATTTCCCGCAAATAAAGCTGGCCCTGGTCGGTGTCGTAGAAATATAGGATGGCGTTGCCATGGGTGTCGACTGATTTTTCAAGCCGCCATTCAAACATGCCTTTTGGCGTTTGCAAACGCGCCGCGCTGGATGTGCCGAAATAATGGTGCGTGCCGTTCTTGTCCCAGGCTTCCCAAGCGTCGGCGTTGCGCTTGAATTTCATGAACGCCCCTTCAATCTTCAGCCGGAAACTGCCATCGGCCAATGGCACCAATTCCCCGGCCTCGGAATGGATAAACACATCCTGGTCGTTGAAATTTGGCAAGCCCTTGTCGGTTTGGCGCTGGATGGAGGGGAGGTTCAAGCGCCAACCGATGCCCAGCGGCGAATTGCCATAACCGCTGTTATAGACCAGCGCCAAGTCTGGCTGATGGTGGTTGACGCCGGGCGGCACGGCGAGTTTGACGCGGTAAGCCGCCGTGCCGGTGTTCAATTGCGGCTCGAAGGATTCGCCCAAGCCTTCGATGGAACCCGGCCCTTTGGGCAAGGACAACACCTGCGGCTCCACGGCGGACTTGTTCGTGGCAAAGCTTGCTGGTGAGAGCAGGCAACTTATCAGCGCGGCAAGGGCTGGGCGGCGTCGCATCGGTTCGTCCTTTTTATCGAATGCTTATTTTGTACATGCCTCACTCGGCGATGGTGTCGATGTTCAGATAAATATCTGTGAGCTTGCTGAAATCCGTTTTTTTATACACTGGGTTCCAGTCGAAAATTTCCATTTCCCAATTCGAAGACGAGATACTTTTGCCTTTGAATTTATTCGTCCAACTACCGTAAAGCCCGCCCTCGCGCGCATCGCCAATAAAGGCGACGGTTTCGGATTGTGTCGATGGCGCATAGTCTCCGCTGCCTTCAAACAGAAAGTGGGCATCATAAACCGGGATATATTCATGGAAAATTCCACCGCCGTCTTTCAGCGAGGAATGTCCGGTCTGCTGCAAACGAACCTTGGGCCGCAGGCTAGTAATCTGGTTGGTAATCAGGCTGACGGCCGTACCGACGACGGGTGTCGGCAGCGGATCGCAGGTCGCCGGAACCGGGCCACTCCACATCTTGACATTGAACAAGATGGAATTGGACAAGAAAGAAGCGCTTTCCGAAAGGGAGAAGGTAAATTGCAAATTGCCCTGCGCATTGATGTGTTCGCCGATGAACGCCTGCACCCGGTCGCGGCGGGCTTGTTCAATCGTCTTACCGCCGTCGGCTTTGCCATCGCCATCAGGGTCAAGGTAGGCATCGGTCAAGCCTAAGATATGATAAGCCAGCGAGATGGTTTGATACTGCGGATTGAACGTTCCCCAAGGGCATTGCTGGGTGTTGACAGCTTTGAGTTTAAGCAGAAAGCTTTCCAAATCTGACGGGGTTTGCGCCTTGAACAGGTCGGTCAGGCGCAGTCTTCCTCCGGCTATGGGCTTGTCCACCAGCGGAGTCAAATACCGATATTCCAAGGCCTTGGCGGACAGATAGGCATAATGGGCGGTATAGTTCATAGTCTTGGACAGGTCGATGGCTGCCTGGGATCGAAGCACCCGTAACGAGGGCGTCTGAGCGTTATAGTAATCGAGTTGCTTCAATGCCGTTTGGTATAAATACCAGAGATTTTCCTTCTCTTGGAACAGGTTGTCAAAATCAGCAATCGCCGAGTTTTTTTGCTGGGCAGCTAGTTGAATTTCAAGTTCGGATTCCGCCTCGTTCAGCAACAGATCTTTGACAACTGATTGGGTTTCCAAGTTGATTTGCTGGATTTCAAAATCCGTCGTGAGGCGTAGCAGATCCTTTTCCTTGTCCGTGTTTATATCCAGCGCAGGGTCATCGACTTTGAACGATTCCAATGTGGCATGATCCCGTGTCTTGTCCTTTTTTCCCCATTTTCCGCCTGACCATGTGCGGGTGGATGTCGTCGTCACCGTGTCGGTGATCGTCCTGGCCGACTTGAGCTTTGGCAGGTATTCATCGAGTTGGGCGATGTGCGCATCGGTCAAGTTTTTCTTGATTGCGATCAAGTGGTTGGCTTTTTCGTTTTCATCCGCCACTTTTTGCAAGATGTTGTCCCGTTTCAACCGGGCCTCATTCAAGCGGATTTGGGCGTCCAGTAGATTCCTATATTTTAATGCCAAGCTTCCATGGGTTTTGGCATTGGTGACACAGGCATTGAAATCGGCCACGCTCATATCCACTCGGCAATCAAGCAGATCGCCGCCAGCTTCACCGGCACAAACCAGAAAATCTTGTCTTTGTTGATCGTCATCCGGATTGGCCGGTATCGGGCAGCCGGTGTATGAGGCTAGATTGCCCATGTATTGGCTGCGCAACGTACCCAATTGGCTTTGCAGGGCATCATGGTTGGCGTCGAACAGTCTTTTTTCGCCGTCAAACGCTATTTTTGCATTGTTGGCCGCGCTGAGGTTGTCGCTTGCCAACAAATAAAGATTTTCAAAATCCAGCGCAGGCACATAGCGGTTGTCGTATCCCAAAGGGTTTAGCCGTTGGCTGTAAATATTGCCTTGTTTGCGCAAGGCGTTGAGCGCGCCGATCAGGCTGCTGCCCACGCCGCTGTCGTCAAAAGCGGCGCCGCGCTTGGCGGCGACGGCGGCAGTGGTCAGATAAGCGGAAACATTGGCCGATTTCAGTGTTTCGGCGGCTTTCGCCCAGGCATCGCTCCATTGCTCGGCGGGGTCGGGGGCCATTTGGCGGGCCAATTGCCTGGAGGATTTTTCCCGCAATGCCAGGCTCAACCGTTCAACGGACAAATTGAACAGGCTATAGACCGCGTCGTCGAAGCTGTCAGAAATATAAATATTGGTGCCCACTGCTGGGCTAAAGCTTGATACGAATGCGGCGACGGCGTTTTCATAATAAGTTTGCGCCTTGCCGAGCAATTCAATCTGCTTGTCCAGCATCGGGTCGGCCCCGACCGTGCCCGCCGGAAATCGCCATTCCAACGCGTCAATCAAAAATTCGTCGGCCACCATCAACTGCAAATTCGCCAGGGTCTTGACGGTGTCAAGCAGGTTTGCCTTGGCCGTGGCGGCATCGGGATAGCCTAAATAAAGATGGTAAGCGAATGTGTCCCTGGCTTGGATCAACGCGGCCTCTTGCACCGCGAAAGCGCCTAGCAAGCCGATGGTCTCGTAATTCGCTTCAGGATGGTTGAGCAGATAGGCCAGCGCACCGCTGCCTTTGGGATCTACGCCGATCAGCAGCAGGCTATTTCGATAAGTTTTGCCAGTCGATAACTCCGCAACCGCGAGATTGCGCCAATAAGCGAGTTCTGCTGTGCTGCTGCGGGTCTGGTAGGGGTACATATTGCTGGCCAGCAGTTGTTGGCTGGCGCTCTGGACATTCCCGCCGACGGTGGAAAAATCGGGCTGATAAAGACAGTAACCGGCGCTTTGCGTCGCCGTGCCGGGGCAGGCGGCACGGGCTGGGCCAACCATGCCTGTCAGTAGAACAGCTCCTGCCAAAAAGCCAATGCCTTGGGTTTTGAGCTTCATCGAAATCCCCTTTGAGTGAGTCCTTAAGTAGACGAGGTCGGCTTTTAGGCTAGAGTTTTATGATGAAGGCGAGGGCGTAATAAGGAGGGCGGTTTTCCAAAGCCGTTGAACCTGCCGCGCCTGTGGCCCCGCCGTGGGAATGGGCGTTGACGGTATGGCTGTGCGCGCCTGCTGCCGAGGTGTCTCCGGCAAAATTATGAGTGTGCTGGCTTCCTGCCGTATCCCTTAAATCGTCGGTCTTGCTGCGCTGATCCGTATTGTTATTGGTCGTAGTTGTTCCACTAAACGAGTGCTGATGGTCGCCCACGCCACTTGTGCCAGGACTTTCAGCGGCAATAGCATGGGAATGGCTAATGTCGATGCTGTTCACTCCGCCAGTGTTGCCGGAGGCGTAGCCACTGCCTGCCCCCACCACAAACCGATCCCGCAAATCCGGCGTGCCGTTGCTCCCGTCGCACAAGGCCCAACCGCTGGGGACGGCGGTTGTGGCACCGCTCCACATCACAACCACGCCCTTCGGGATGGCGTCCGCTGCTTTGAACGCATAGGCCACGCTGGTGAATTTCTGCCGGGGCATTTCCGCGTCGGTCGCCACTTTGACGCCGATATAGGTCTCGCCAGTGAATTTTTTGGGGTCTATCGGCTTGGCGGCATTGGCGCCTAAAACCACTGAGAGTTTGCCGTCCTTCAGTGTGAGGGTTTGCGTTTCCGACCAGAACGCGGTGCCGCCAGTGGCTGCGGTATATAGGCTGAAGGTGATGGTTTTGCTGCCGTTGATCGGCTGGCCGGTGCTGTCGGCCAGCGTGCCTTGGTAATTCAAGGTGGCGGGGACATCGGCGAACACCGCCGAACTGAGCAGGACGGCAGCCCACAAGAGGCGGCGGCTAAGGCGGGCGATGCGAGCCATGGCGAGTTCCTTATTAGATGGATTCAATTCTCAAGTGCAATAAGACTTGGCAGGGTAATTTATAGGCTTTCCAGCCAAGAAGACTCGGTATGGCGTTTTGCATCCAAGCCTACTCAAAGGGCCAGTCGTTAAGACGATACAACACCTGCGCGGGCGGAGCAAATTTTTTACGGAGGGTTTGTCGTCGGTGCCCGACGGTTTTGAGGCGTGGCCTTAGACGGGCCTATTGCAGCCTGTTAACGGTGATGATTTTGCTAATCAGCTTGGTATTTTCAGGCAAGTTTTTCAAGCCATAAGCCCGGCTTTTTTGGGCTCGCAGCAGTTCCGCCGAGCGCGGATTGTCGGTGGCCACCACAAAGGTTTCATAAGCGTAGTTGGGGGTTGCGAACACGCCTTTAAGCGACCATTCGGCTGTGTTGGGCAATTCCGCTTGCGGATAATATAAGCGCCCATAGGCTTCGGCTTTCGAGCGGATGATGAGGAAAGCGTGTTGATTGTCGCCCATCGCCTCCAAGGTGCCTGAAATCTCGACGGCCCGTCCGACGCTGCCGCCGTCTGCCGGCGACAGGATCTTGGCCGCGGCGGCTTGCGGGGCGGGTTTGCTGGCGGGCGGTTCTTTCGCCTTCTTGGCGGCTTCGGCCCTGATTTCCTCCGCCAGTTCCGCCTTGGCCCGCGCGGCGCTGTCCGCCTTGGCTTCCGCCTCTTCCGCTTGGCGCTGCGCCTCGGCGTCCGCCTTGCGTTTCGCGTCTAGTTTTGCCCGTTTTTTGGCTTCGGCATCCGCCGGGGGTTTGGCCTTGGTTTCGGCTTCCACGCTGGGGGCGGCGGTTTCCGCCGCCGGTTCTTCGATCTTGGCCGGCCGGGTCGGCGGCGGCGGTTGGACGGCTTTCCAATAGCCGAAAAGCCCAAGGCCGGCCAACAGCGCCGCCGCAAGCCATGCGGGCAGGCGCTGCGGAGACTGTGGCGGTGTCGGCTTGGGCGGTGGTGTTGCAATGGGCGAGGCCAGCGGTGTCAACGGGGTCGGCCCGATCCGGTCTTCGTTGCCGCCAGGCTCCGCGCCGAGGGTGGGCGATTCGCGCAGGCGCGCCACTTCAAAGCGGCGGTAGGCGTCCATATCGGCCAGATTCTCCAGCAGGCCGTCGATGTCGGCGATCAAATCGTCATGGGGCATCAGCTTGCCGCCGCGCCGGCGGCCGTCGCCATAGCTTTTCAGCCGCTCCACCAAGCCGCGCGCGCCGTCCATGGCCGCCACCCCGCCGAATCCTGAGGGTTGCAACAGGCCCGCGTCCAATATCCGCCCGGCGAGATAGCCCAGGCTGTAAAGATCGACCCGATAGTCAAGCTGCTGGACGGCCAAGCGGCCCGGGCTTTTGCCGGCGCGGTCAGCCGCCAACGCGGTTTTCAGCAAATTGGACTGGTAGGGCGCGGCGGGCAGGATTGGCAGCGGATAGGCGAGGGGCCGTTCCGGCGTGATGGAAAAAGCGAAGTCGATCAGCCGGACGCGCTCGAAGTCGATACGGATGGCCTGGCCCGGCGTGTGGGGGTAGGGGCTGTAAGGCAGGCAGATGTTGTCTTCCTTGATGTCGCAATGGACGATGCCGAGGGCGTGGATTTCCTTCAAGGCCGCCAGGCAAGCGCGCAGCAGTTGCAAAAACAGGCCCGCATGTTGGAACGGATGCGGCCAGACCACGCCGTTTTCATAGCGGGGCTGCGCCCGCAGCCAGTCCTCGACAGTGACGCCGGCGTCGCGGGTGGCGACCCGTTCGACGACCGGGGTTTGCTGGCCCTCGCCGCCCTGGGCGAAAGCCGCCAATTCCACCGTGTGGCGCAGCCGCTTGACGGTGAAGTCCAGCAGGAAATCGTTTTCCCGCTGAACCCAATACGCCGCCTCGCCCAATCCTTCAGGCTTGAACCGCTTGCGATATTCGCAAGCCCGCCCGCCTTGCGGCGCATGGCGCGTCACCCGCACATGGGGCAGGTCGCGGATCACGGCGTCGCCGAGCTTGAAAGGGTCGTGCATGGTGTTCCAGTGTTTGGCGTTGCGGGAAGTGTGGGGGAGATTATAGACGTTTCGCAGATTTGCCCCTGCTTGCGAGCCGGTCTCGACGCTTCCTGGCAGGCTGACGCGCTGAATGCCGCCGAATTGTAACTGAACCCCGCCCACGGCCAGCCCCAACTTTTTGAGCCAGGCTTCCTGGCTTGGATCATCGTGGGTCAAAAATTGATAAGCCCGGCTGTGCCAGTCTCTGTTACATATGTAAAATCGCACCAATAAAGATCATTTCGTATAGCCAGAGCGGGCGGCGTGGCGGGGGCAGGCTGTCTCGAATGGGCACGCGATAGGCTGGCGAACGCTCAAGAGCGGACATTTTGGCGGTGGCTGGAGGCGAGGTTTGGCGAAAAAAGTCATATAAATTATTATCTTATAAATAAATTCGGTGAGTGTGCGCAAGGCCTGGCGGGGAAATTTTTACAAGTTGTTTACTATTGATCCGAAACTATGTATCTTTTATGTGCCTTCTTTAGGATAACGCACCAAAGAAGAGCTACTTAAGATCCGTCCATCCCAGTGGAGAACATTCATGATTCGTTTCATTCATTTCAGCGCCGGGCGCGCATTCAAATCGACCGCACTCGGCTTGCTGGTGCTGGCTTGCACGGTAGCCACGGCGCAGGCCCAGCCGCGCGAGTCCAAGGATTTGGACACGCAATCCTACTGGTGCGGCGGGCAGCGCTCGGCGAATCTGACTAGCCCCCCGAACGAGGTGGCGGCCCAGCAACCCTTATCGGGCCAGGACGGCGGCTCTTTCCAGGCAGAGAGGTAAACCAACATGAGCGCGCACAGCGAACAACCCAAGAAAGACTTTTTTTGGCTGTATGTGGCCGGCTTCACGATGGCCCTGGTCGGCGTCGTCGCCATGGCCAAACTGAGTGAGAATGAAAAATACGACCCGATCAAGCAGCAGATGAGCGAGGAATCGGGCAAGATGAATATCCGCGTCATCAAGGAATATTGAGCGGTTTCCCAAACTTAGCATAGAGGGTATGGGCATGACTACAGCGATTTCTCGACTGGCCAGACTGGCCTTGTGCGCGGCTTTGGCCGCGGGTGCCGGCGGCGCGCTGGCGGAAGATTACATTCACCGGGATCTGATGGGCAACACCCTGGCTTCTCCTCGCTGCCTGGAGAAATCCGCAGCCGAGGCGCATGCGCAGGACGCCTATCTGGTCAAGAAAAAAGAAAAAGTGTTTTGCGAGACGCAAGGCTACGGCTGGCATGTCGCGGAGGAGAAAAGCGCGGGGAAACTCGTCTGCGACGAGTGCGGGGGCGATGCCGGGAAATACCAATGCCACTTGGAAGACATCGTCGTCGCCTGCAAGCGTCTTAAACCCGGTTCGGTCGGACTCATCCCCGGAAAAGGCTAGCCATGAAACTATCAAACGCACTCATGATTCTAGCGATAGCCTGCTCGGTGTCGATCCTGGAGGCGCAAGCCGACACGCAAGGCTTGGTGTTAAGCACGGGGCTCAAAGAAACCCCGCATACCGCCTGCCTGAGCCGGGAAAACGCGGTGGCGGAAGCCGGCGGCCTGGCTTTGAAAACCGCGCAAGCCTACTGCCGTAGCGAGGGCTTTGGTTGGCGTGCCGCGGCGGTCAAGGATTTGGGCCAGCTCGATTGCCACCGCTGCGACAACGGCCAGTATAGTTGCGGCCATACCCATGTCGCCCTGGAATGCCGCAAGGCGGAGCCGAAGCTGACTTGGCTGGGATGGATTTCAGGCACTCCATGAGCGGCCTGCGTAAAACCGGCAATAGCTTCTGTCCCTGTCGGCGCGCGGCGGATCGCGGGCTTCGACCCCTCCGCGATTTGCCGCGTCCCGCCGGGACGGGCTTGCTTCATTGGCTGGCAGGGCCGCTCAAGAGCCCTGTCATTTCAGCGGTGGGCAATGGCCGGCTAAAATAATACCCTTGGATAATATCGCAGCCCTGCTGGTTCAAAAACAGATATTGCGCTTCATTTTCAACGCCCTCGGCGACCACTTTGTAGCCCAGTGAATGTCCCATTTCAATGATGGCGCGGACAATTTTCTCGTCTTTGGAGCCAGGGGTCATCCCGCGCACAAAGGATTGGTCGATTTTGACCACGTCAATAGGGAAATTTTTCAAATAAGCCAGCGAAGAATAGCCAGTGCCGAAATCGTCCAGCGCGATTTTGATGCCCCGCTTTTTTAGGCGGTTCAATTGCAATTCGATTTTTTTGGTGTCGCCAATCAGCAGCGATTCGGTGATTTCCAGTTCCAGGCAGGCAGGATCCAGCCGGGTTTTCGCCAAGGCTTCTTCGACGGTCTCGACAAAATGCGGATCCATGAACTGTCTTGCCGACACATTGACCGACACTTGCCGTATCGGATAGCCTGCGTCCAGCCATTTCTTTTGTTGTTTGCAGGCGGTTTCCAGTATCCACTTGCCGATGGCGATAATCAGGCCGGTTTCCTCGGCGACATCAATGAAATAATAAGGGGAGATCAAATTGGTTTGCCCTTGCAGCCAGCGGATCAGCACCTCCGCCCCGCACAGTTTTTGCGTGTTGGCTTTGTATTGCGGCTGGTAGTAAAGCTGCAATTCTTTTCTGTGCAAGGCCTTGCGCAAATTCATTTCCAGTTGATGCCGGTCCCTGGCGCTGGAGGTGTGGTCTTTTTGAAAGAACTGAAAACTGTTGCGGCCTTGTTTCCTGGCTTCGTTCATGGCCGCGTCGGCGCTTTTCAGCAGGGTTTCTATATTGTCCGCGTCTTCTGGGAAAATGGCGACCCCGATGCTGGCCGTGACAAAAATCTCTTGCTGGTGGATGTGGAATGGTTCCGCCAGGTTTGAAATAATTTTTTGCGCGATGATCGAGGTCGAATAAATGGCTTTTTCATGTGATTGTTCATTAAAACACATGATGGCAAATTCATCGCCGCTCAATCTTGCGACAATGTCCTCCTTTCTTAACAGCCGGACCAAGCGCTCCGCGATTTGCTTAAGCAATTCATCGCCGATTTTCCGCCCCAAAGAGTCGTTGATAGATTTAAAGCGGTCAATGTTGATGAACAAAACCGCCGAGTTGAGCTTGTGGCGCAATGCCGTGGACAAGGAGCGCGCCACTTGTTCGCAAAACAAAGTCCGGTTGGGCAGCCCGGTCAGATCGTCGTAATGCGCGATCTTCATGATCCGTTGTTCGTCCTGCTTTTGCTTGGTGATGTCAAAAAGGCAGGCGAAATAATAAATAGAGTCTGTGTTATTCGTTTGGGTTCTCAGTTCCGAAATCAGCAGCCTCACCGGGAAACTGGGGCCTCTTTTGGCATGGCAGGGGACTTCTCCGCTCCATAATTCATCGGGGTTTTTCCTGAACCATGCGCCTAACGTGGAGGCGAACTCACTGGCCAGTTTTTGCCCCCCCAAAAAAACAAAATATTTGCCGATGGATTCTTTTTTGGGATAGCCGGAAAATGCCTCGAATGCCGTGTTGACATTGATGATTTTAAAATCGCCATCAAGCAGAATGAAGGGCAGCTTGTTCATATAAAACGCCGAGGCGAACACGCCGGGGGCCATGGTTTTTCGCGGATTCAGCCGGTTGCCGGTCAGCAATAGCTGGAATCTGCGGCCATCCCCGGCATAAATTGGCGTCCGGGTGATGTCAAAGCTCGACTCGCCGTCATCGTCCGCGGACAGATACACAGTCTTTTCATCCCGGAGCGGCTGGTTCAACGCCCAGGCCTCGTCATCCTTGAGAGCGCTTAAACGCAAAGCGTCTTGATCGCTGCCAGGCTGCTGGCACAATTCCATGTCGGTTTTCCCGATGCAGTCGGCATCGGTCAAATTGAAAATATCCGCGTAGCGCTGGCTGGCCTGCAACCAATGGCCGTCGGCGTCTTTGAGGCATAAAAAGCCGGGGATGCGGGTGAACAATGAGGCCGCGTCCGGATTTTGCGCTGTTGGCTGGCCGGTTTGGGCGGGGGTGTTTGCTCTAGCGCTGGTTCTGCGCCACAGGAATAACACTGTGGCGGCGAGACCGGCAAGAACGGCGACGATTGCAAACAAAGTCATGGCGTGGTCGAGGGTTGTTTGAGAGCAGGGCAGGGTGCGCACCGCACACCCTCATAGCTAGCGCCTTAACCGCGATAGTTTGACAGCCTTCTTTTTCCGGTTTAAGCCTGGGCGGCTGCCGGAACGCCAAGCCCCAGCTTGGCGTTGTCCAGCTTCGGGCCAAGCTGGGGCTTGGCGCTCCGTCAAGCGTCAGGGGTCGGAACAAGGCGGACTGGCAAAATAAAACGGTTACGGCACTAGCGGCGTGGATGTGCTGACGAAGGAGGCGCATCGTTCGCGAATGATGCGCTTCGTTCCTCAGCGCATCTTATGCGGGCTAGATCTACCCGGCTACGCCGGATTGTTCCGTTGTTTCCGTTCGAGTGCCTGGCGCTCCAATTCTTTCGCGATGCCTGCTACTTCTGTCACGCTTTTACCTGTCCAAAGACCGCGCCGCCATTCGGTATAGTCGAACCCCTGCCTCTCTCTCGATAGTAACATCAGAAAACGCTCGGCGTCCACTGGGCCAAGTTTCTCGAACAAGGCGGAATAGCCTTCCGATTTGATAATAACATCATTTTTCATTTTCAATGTGTTCCACGTAATCGCTAATAAAGTCCACCGGGTTGACAACCCGCATTTCGCCAATCCGGTTCGTTTTCCGAATCAGTTTTTTATCGGTCGTCACCAAGAAATCGCAGCCAGCTCTTACAGCGCAAGCGACGTGCAACGCATCCTTCGCATCGACGCCATTTTGCTCCATCAAATTGGCCGCGTAGGTTTCTATTTCAAGATCATATCGAACATAGATCGTCGCCAAATCCATCCAATCGGCGATTTTATCGCGGATGTCATGGTCGGGATTGGCTTCGTTTTCAGCGGTCAGAATGAAAGACCAAACCAACTCGATTTCTTGATTTCTGACTTGTTGCTGAATATGTAGCTTAGCCTGGGTTTCCAGATAAACTGGCAAGCTGGATTGATCGTCGTAAGGACGGTTAAAACAGCAGTTGTCGAGATAGATGCGCAAACATTTCATTTGTGTCATTAGGTGGTTTCATAGCCATAAGGCGCAATAGCGAAGCGTATTGCGCCGCATGGCAAAGCTTATAACCTCCGACGAAGGAGGCGCATCGTTCGCGAATGATGCGCTTCGTGCCTCAGCGCATCGCCCGCAATCGAAAATGTTGGGGTTTGTTCCTCACCCCAGCCTACGGCCCTATGGCCCTCTTCATGGGATTAGGCCGTATAATGAGGAATCACATAAAAAAAGCATGTCTGGATTCGTTATAGTAAACTTTATCCGTTGAAATGAACTTAAGGTTTCTTTGGTAGGAACACCAAAAACACAAACATAAGCAATATCTTGATTCAAGGAAAACTCATTGAGGCCTCTCAAAAGAGCATTTGCCACGGTATTATTATATTTTATATTGTGATCATTTATCGCTGAAATATATAAAACCCCTATCGTCTGGTAGCTTTTATTTTTGTCTCTAAATTTATGAATAAACTCTATTACACATCCAGGTTCTTCCGTTTCTGAATTTGGTTTGATGTAAGCTAAACCGAAATAACATCTTGGATGGCATAATATTTTATTGAAGCTTTGCTCATTTATTCTAAGAAGCAAAGAGGAATAAGGCATGAGAACATCACCTATTCTAATTTTTTTGCAATCAAGCATATTTTTTTCTTTATATCTTTTATATCTATTTATTATTGAGCGAACTGAATAAACCTTGCTTGTACTGAAAGATGGAGAAGTACCGGCCTTTACTAGTGGAGGCTTATATTTTAGCAGATGGTACTTTCTTTGTGTGTTGAAAAATTGCGTCTTGCTGTCATAGTAGTCCCGTGGCCTATCCGTAATAAATTCGTCAATATAATTTTCACTGACGCCAGATCGTTGGCGTTTTCCATTTTTTGATTTGTATGAAGGGATCAAAAGGGTTTTGTTATTTATCTCACATTCATATGAATGGAAACCATATACCCTAAAGTGCTGATGTTGCCTCATATCATGAAATTCCTTGTCAATATTGCAACACGTTATTTGTGCGTTGCAGTTTGGGCTAGGACAGACGAAAGCACGTTTGTCTGTAATAATTCCAGCCAGAAAATAATCGTATGCTTGTTCAGCATCAATTATTTTATTTATTTCAGTGCTTAAGGCAATATCCAGCGACATAAAACATAGCCCTCTATGAAACCTTTTAGTGTGGGCAAGCGGCTTTATCGTTTGCCCACGCAGAATCTCACACAACTTGGTGGGCAGACGATAAAGCCGCCTGCCCACCTTAACGCTTATCCCTTCAAATGCGCCAACACTTCATCCAGCATCTTTTTGGCGTCGCCAAACAACATCCGGTTGTTGTCTTTGTAGAATAGCGGATTGTCCACGCCGGCATAACCCGAGGCCATTGAGCGTTTCATGACGATGGAGGTTTTCGCCTTCCACACTTCCAGCACCGGCATGCCGGCTATGGGGCTGGAGGGGTCTTCCTGCGCGCCGGGGTTCACAATGTCGTTCGCGCCGATGACCATGGCGACGTCGGTGTGCGGGAAGTCTTCGTTGATTTCGTCCATCTCCATGACAATGTCATAGGGCACCCGCGCCTCGGCCAGCAGCACGTTCATGTGGCCGGGCATACGGCCTGCGACGGGGTGGATGCCGAAGCGGACTTCGACGCCTTTTTCGCGCAGGAACTTGGTGATTTCATACACCGTGTGCTGGGCCTGGGCGACGGCCATGCCGTAGCCGGGGACGATGATGACGCTTTG
>Ga0265327_10000557_pt1 | contig 63857 bp, 59 predicted proteins | sample 41621metaG_FD_202089 | JGI IMG/M metagenome (GOLD analysis project Ga0265327, IMG submission 202089) | Rhizosphere microbial communities from Carex aquatilis grown in University of Washington, Seatle, WA, United States - 4-16-21 metaG | ecosystem: Host-associated > Plants > Roots > Rhizosphere...
GCAGGCGTTTCACAAGATCCATCCTATACCGACTACAAGCTGAGCATCACCAAAGACATTTCCTCCTTGGCTAAAGACCTGAGCGGAACAACAGTTGGTCTGACTTACACCAACACCAATAACAAGGCTGGTGGAGTCAATACCGTCCTGGGCAATGATCTGGGTAAGGGTGTTGCAGTTCTGTCCATCAATCGCACGTTCTAAGCAACGGATAGTAGCAGCGGGAAGCCCGGCTTCCCGCACATCTTAAAGGAGATTGAAATGAAAATGGTCACCGCCATCATCAAGCCGTTCAAGCTCGACGAAGTGCGTGAAGCCCTTTCCGCCTTGGGCGTACAAGGGATCACTGTCACTGAAGTCAAGGGCTTTGGCCGGCAAAAGGGACACACCGAGTTGTATCGGGGTGCGGAATATGTAGTGGACTTCCTGCCCAAGATCAAGCTGGAAGCTGCCGTCAAGACGGAGATGCTGGATCAGGTGCTCGAGGCAATCGAGAAATCCGCCCAGACCGGCAAGATCGGCGACGGCAAGATATTCGTCCACGAGATCGAGCAAGTCATCCGTATCCGCACCGGTGAAACCGGCGTGGAAGCGCTGTAAAGGAGAAATTGAGATGAAAAAGTTAATCGCTGTTTTTACACTGCTGGCTATGCTGGGTAGCTACGTGGTTCCGGTGTTCGCTGAAGAGGCTGCTGCTCCGGCCTCTGCTGCGGCTGCAACGGCTGCTACAGCATCCGGAACGGCTGGAGCAGCTCCTGCTGCCGATGCCGCTGCCCCTACGCCGAAGTGTGGTGACAAGGGCTTCGACTGTAACAAGGGTGACGTGGCATGGATGATGACCTCCACTGCGTTCGTTTTGCTGATGACCGTTCCCGGTCTGGCGCTGTTCTACTCCGGCATGGTGCGTAACAAGAATGCCCTGTCCACCGTGATGCAGAGTTTTGCAATTTTCTGCGTCGTTGCGGTGCTCTGGGTTATTTATGGCTACAGTGCGGCCTTCACGGCAGGACACGACGGCAATGCGCTGGCACCGTTCATAGGTTCGCTCGACAAGCTGTTCATGTCCGGCGACGATCCTACAACGGCGGTGGCGGCAACCTTCAGCAAGGGCCAGTACATTCCTGACTTTGTGTATGCCATGTTCCAATTGACCTTTGCCGCGATTACTGTTGCGCTGGTTTGTGGCGGTTACGCTGAACGCTTCAAGTTCTCGGCCATGATCATTTTCAGTATCCTGTGGTTCACCTTTGCCTACCTGCCGATTTCGCACATGGTCTGGTACTGGGATGGTCCCGATGCGTACACCTCGGCCAAGGCGGGTGATATTGCCAACAGCCATGCAGGGTTCCTGTTCCAGAAAGGCGCAATCGACTTTGCCGGTGGTACCGTGGTTCACATCAACGCCGGTATTGCGGCACTGGTAGCAGCACTGATGCTTGGCCCGCGCAAGGGTTTCGGCAAAGTTGCAATGGCTCCGCACAGCCTGATGATGACTGCAATCGGTACCGGCTTGCTGTGGATGGGTTGGTTCGGTTTCAACGCGGGTTCTGCTCTGGAAGCAACCGGTGCTGCCGGCCTGGCCTTCTTCAATACCTTGTACGGTACAGCAGTTGCCGGGGTGGTATGGACGCTGGTTGAGTGGATCATCAAGGGCAAGCCCAGTCTGTTGGGCGTCTGTTCCGGCATTGTTGCAGGACTGGTGGCGATTACTCCGGCTGCAGGTTATGTCGGCGTGATGGGCGCAACGGTAGTATGTGCTGCAGCTGCGGTTATCTGCTTCTTTGCCGTGACCAAGGTCAAGGTATGGCTGAAATATGACGATGCGCTGGATGCTTTCGGTGTGCACTGCGTGGGCGGAATTGTTGGTGCGATCGGTACCGGCATATTCGTCAACCCGGCTCTCGGCGGTACGGGCGTATGGGATTATGTTGCCAACAAGGTGGGCGATTTTGATGCGACAGCTCAGCTTATCTCGCAACTGTGGGCAGTCGGTACCTCGCTGGTCTGGTCCGGTTTGGTTGCCTTCGTGATTCTGTTCATTCTGAAGAAGACGATTGGTATTCGTTCGAGCGATGAAGATCAGGAAGAAGGTCTGGATCTCGCCGATCACGGTGAACGTGCTTACCAACATTAAAAACTACTCCCTGAAGTTCTCTAAACTTCAGTTTAAAGGGCACCGCAGGGTGCCCTTTTTTTCGATTTGGATTACCCCGGCAATTCCTGACAAATTAAGTCGGCTTTAAGGTTGGGCTTCTATACTGTGCTGCTGTGCAATGAACTTTGCATAGTTTGAAACCCAATACGCCCTCAAATATTTAGTTCAGGAGAAGTTTGAAAATGAAGAAAGTGCTTATTTCTACAGGGTTGATTTTATCCCTTTCTGCTTGCGGGGATTCCAATCCGACGCTGACCAACCGTGAAAAATATATCTGCACTCAGTGCCATGCATTTCCACTGGCGGACCAGCACGCTGCGGCGGAGTGGCCGGGTGTTGTTGCGCGGATGATAGGGCATATGCAAGCCAACAACCGGTCGATGCCGGATGTGAAGGAACAGGAAGAAATTATCAAGTTTTTTCAAACCCGTTCCGGGCGTTGAAGCGGGTGCACGGTTTACTGGCATTCCGTGAGTTCTGCGGACTGGATCCGGTAGGTCGGGATAAATAATTCGAAAACAGTGAATCAGCGTTAAGCCTAGGGTTCCGGTATAATAACAGTATTTATGGAAGATCCTACAGCAAGTAAACTCACATTCTCAACCCTGAATCTCGACCCGAAGATTCTGCGTGCGGTCGAGGATGAAGGATATACCGAACCCACACCCATCCAGGTTCAGGCCATTCCGCATGTTCTGACCGGGCGGGACCTGATGGCCATGGCGCAGACCGGTACAGGCAAGACGGCGGCGTTTACCCTGCCGCTGTTGCAGCGCTTGCTGCCGCATGCCAGCAGCAGTGTTTCACCTGCGCGTCATCCGATCCGTGCCCTGATACTTGCGCCGACGCGTGAACTGGCAATACAGGTTGAGGAGAGCGTCAAGACGTATTCGAAACATGTGTTGTTGCGCTCAACCGTGGTATTTGGCGGTGTCGACATCAGAGCGCAGAAGCCCGAATTGATGAAAGGCATAGAAATTCTGGTGGCGACCCCTGGGCGCTTGCTGGATCACGTGGAAAGCAAAAACCTGATGCTTAATCAGGTGCAAGTGCTGATATTGGACGAAGCGGACCGTATGCTGGACATGGGGTTCATGCCGGACCTGAAGCGTATTTTGACGTTGCTCCCGAAGCAACGGCAGACGCTGTTGTTCTCGGCAACTTTCTCTGATGACATCAAGAGGCTCGCACAGGATTTTCTCGTTAATCCGGTTACGGTCGAAGCGGAGCGCCGCAATACGGCTGCGGAAACTGTCAAGCAATCCGTTTTGCTGGTTGACCAGGACAACAAGTTCAACGTGCTTGCCGATCAGATTCGCACGCGCGGCGTCAAGCAGGTGCTGGTATTCACCCGCACCAAATTAACGGCCGCGCGCGTTGCAAAAATGCTGGAGCGGGACGGCATTCCCTCGGATGCGATTCACGGCGACAAAACCCAGCAGGAGCGTATCAAGGCATTGGATGCCTTCAAGGAAGGTAAAATTACCGCTCTGGTGGCGACCGATGTTGCCGCACGCGGGCTGGACATTGACCAGTTGCCTCTGGTGGTCAATTACGAATTGCCACCCAATGCGGAAGATTACGTGCACCGCATCGGACGCACCGGTCGCGCGGGGGCCAGCGGTGAAGCCTTGTCACTGGTTGATGATAAAGAAGAACGCTTGCTCAAGGATATCGAGAAGTTGTTAAAACGCGAATTTCCGCGCGAACGGGCGGTTGCTATGCCCGTAGCCCATGCCTCTTCCAGCCATCGGGCGGCACGCTATTCAACACCCGTGCACGGCAAAAAAACCACCCCGGAAGAAGACTGGTTCATGAAACCCTACGAGCCTTCTCCTGTTACCGCAAAAGTTGAAGAGCAACCCGAGGTTCGGGAAGATAAGCCCAAGAAACAGGTTGCGGCATTACTCAGCAGAGTAATGGTCAAAGGGGGCGATTCAAACTGATGTGGAAGTCAATTATGCCATCTGCCCTACCCATGCCGAAGTGCCGTAGCCAGGATGGAGTGCAACGGAATTCGGGGAGTACGGAGCGTTAAATTCCCGGATTACACTTCGTTTCATCCGGGCGGCTGAGGTTGAGTGCATAAGGTGGCGTATCCCATGCGCATCATGGATTCGAGGTTTAGACGCCGTTCTGGTGCAGAAAAAATACAACAGCAGAAGCGCTCAGACAATAAACCCCGAACAGCGCCCAGCGTCCGCTTTCCAGCCAGCTTGAAAGCCATTTAAGCGCCATAAGCCCGGCTGCAAAGCTGAATGCCATACCCAAAAGGCTGGGCATGAAAATTTGGGTAAGGTCAGCCATGGATGCCGATGATGCGTGCTGCTCCTTCAGCAAGCGCATGGCCTCGCGCACAATGATAGGGGGGGTGAGAACTACCGCAAGGGCGAAACTGAATTCTTCAATTTTTCTGCGGGAAATACCCAATAAGAGTCCGGTGGATATGGTGGCTCCGGAGCGCGAGAATCCGCGGAATGGCAGGCAAATACCCTGAACTGCTCCCACGTAACAGGACTCCTTCAAACCCACGTTGCGACCATAGTCGGAAGAAGTGCGATTCCTGATTCCGGTGTACAAAATAAGCAAGCCGACAGCGGCCAAGGCTGCCGAGATCAGATACATATTTCCAAATAGCTGCTCGATTTCAGCATGAGGAACATCCTGCATGAAAAATTTCTCAATCATGAATTTCAGCGTCAATCCCACAATACCTGTAACCAGGGTGGAGGCAACGATAAATTTTGCCGAGTCGATAAAATCCTCCCGGGAAGAAAAAAAACTTTCTTTCCAGGATCGCCAGAAATAGAAAATAACCGCGAACATGGTGCCGGTATGGAGCATGACCAACAAGAGTGTCATCTCCGGGGCGGTCGGATCAAGCCCCATCAATTTTTCAGCCACAATCACATGGGCCGAGCTGGAAACGGGTAACAGTTCCGCCGCGCCCTGAATTACGGCAAGCTCCAAAATTTGTATTAAAGTCATTTGATATTATTCCGGGCTGAATATTTTACTCAGGCGAGAGTTTGTTCCCATTGCTCCAGTACGATCCTGCGATTTACTTCTCGCCGTTGCTCATCGCTCATCTGCGGCCAGAGCGTGACTTCTTCCAGCGTGCGTTGGCAACCGCGGCAAACATCGTCACCCAGAACTGTGCTGCAATGGCCGGTGCAGGGGCAGTCGGCAGAAATCTCATGGGGAGAGGGGGGGGAGTGCGGATGCATGGGAGGGAATTATACCTGCGCGTGGGATATTAGGAGTTGCCCTTATATTCTCAGCCGCTCAACCACGCAGCCGTTCTTCAAGTGCTTTTCTATAATTTCGTCGATGTCGCTTTCGTCCACATAGGTATACCAGACTCCCTCGGGATAAATCACCAGTACCGGGCCCTCGTCGCATCGTCCGAGGCAGCCGGCAGTATTGACGCGAATGCGCTTCAAATCGTTGGATAATCCCAGTGATTTGACTTTGTCTTTGACATAGTCTCGCATCTTGCTTGCCCCGTGATTGTTGCAGCAGGCCTCGCCCGGGACACGCTGGTTGGTGCAGAAGAAAACGTGGTTGTCAAAATAATGCATGTTAACCTTTCAAAAAATCCAACTACCAATGCTAATTATACAGGGCGTGCATCATGGCCGTCTCACGCGCCACAGGTAAGCCAGCAACAGAAATGGAAACACCAGTGCAACGGTTTGAGACAAGCCGTTGTAGTTAAGCAGATGGATGTAATGCCATTGGTACAGACGCAGGGCAGCGGAGGGCGAGCCGCTATCCAGTATGCAGTGCGCCAGCACCAGATAGGCCAATGAGGTGAACGCGGCCATCCAGATCAGGCGGGTGCGGGAAAACCAACTCGCCGCGAGCAGCAACAGCACGCCCGCGAAAATTCCCAGCATGGCCTCGCTGTTCAGCCACAGCAGTAATGCCCATGATTTAAGTAATACGGCTGCGGCAACAAATTTGGCCAGTGCCACCAGACAGAGCACCAGGAGCAACGCGCTGACCGCATGGCGGCGTTGGCGCAACAGGGTGAGCATCAGCATCCCCAGCATCAGCAGATTCATGGCCACCGCCACACATTCCAGCCAGTTGAACGGGGCGTCACGGACAACCTCAAAAAGCGGACGCGCCACTTCACTGATGAATACATTGCCCAGCATCGGCAGCGAAGGGTTGACTTGGGCAAATATCCACAGCGCGACCAGCGCCAAGCCAAAATCTCCGCTGGCATGGGTGTTGAACAAGCGTGCGCGCCAGCGCGCCAAGTGCAGTGCGAACCACGCCCTGGGTGCAATGAATACGGCCAGTAAGGCTCCAGCCAGCGTGCTGATGCAATTGGTGATGATATCGAGGTTCGAGCTGACCCTGCTGGGAAGATACATCTGCATATATTCCATCAGGACGGAGAGTGCTATTCCGGCCAAAGTGGCGAGCAGCACTCCCCGGACTTTTCCGAAGCGTATGCATAGCATCAGTCCAAGCATAAGCCCCAATGGAATGTAGGCCAGAAGGTTGACCACTGTGTCGAACCATGAATAGGTTTGACCCAGCGGGGCAGTCAGGACGGAAAGAAAATTCAGTCCCTGATCTTGCCAGCCGCTGAAGGGTGACAGGCTCCCGTACACAATGAACAGCGTATACCATACGGCAAGGTAGGTGCGCAGCTGCACACGGGGAGGTGCGGAAATGAAATCGGTCATGGTTGGTATAGACTGCGGAAACGTGCCGTGCAGTTACTGCGTGCGCCCCAATCCCCGGGTAGACGCAAAATACATTCCGGGTATAAAGCAGACTTAATCGCCTCTCTCCCGCAAGCGGGGAAAAGGAGGCTGAGTCGTGATGCTAGCTTTTGGGCACAAAGGTAAACGCATCGGAAAAAAATTCCTCGTTCGGTAAGCCCCGCAGGGTAGTGAAGTCGCGGTGGGATGCTTCCACTACGACGGGCGCACCGCAGGCATAAACCTGATGGCCGGACAAGTCGTTATAATCTTCCAGTACCGCCTGATGCACAAAACCTTGTCTGCCTTGCCAGTGGTCTCCGGCTAAGGGTTCCGAAAGTACCGGCGTGAACTTGATACCACGGGCTTCCCATTGCCGCGCCAGATCAGGCATGTATAGATCGGCAAGCACGCGCACTCCCCAGTAAAGATGCATGGGCCGTTTCATGCCAATGTGCAGCGCGTGTTCGATAATGGCTTTGACCGGCGCGAACCCGGTTCCGCTGGCAACAAATACGATGGGCTTGGGGCTGTCTTCGCGCAGAAAGAAAGTTCCCAGCGGCCCTTTGATACGCATGATGTCACGCTCTTTCATTTCAGTGAATACATGTTGGGTGAACGTGCCTCCGGGGATATTGCGGATGTGCAGCTGAAGAAATTCGTCGTCGTGAGGCGCGTTGGCCAGGGAAAAGCTGCGCGGCTTGCCCTCCTTCATCAGGATGTCGATGTATTGTCCTGCAATAAATTGCATGCGCTCGTTGGCGGGAAGCTTGAGGTAAAGCGCGATCACATCATCGGACAGTCTTTCCAGTTTATCAACGCGGCAGGGTAGTGTCTTGACCGGGATATCGTTGGCGACGCCGACTTCGTGACATTCGATGACCAGATCAGACTCGGGTTTCGCACAACAGAACAAGGTCAGGCCGGCGGCCAGGTCTGCCTCGCTTAAAGCATGGCTCTGATAGCTGCCGTGGTCCACCGAACCTTGCAGGATTTTACCTTTGCAGGCGCCGCACACGCCGTTGCGGCAACCGTAGGGCAGAACAAAGCCATGTTTGATGCCGGCATCGAGTATTGTTTCGTCAGCCGTGGCTGGAAATTGATGATTGCTCGGTTTGAGGGTGATGCTGAATGTCATGTCAGGTCTGAAGTGTACGTGAAGGCCGCGATTTTAACGCAAAAGTGGAGCGCATAACCAAGAGAGTGCAGGCAGCATTGGCGCTACTGGTTATTTAGCCTGTCCAGCAATTCTCGGATTTTCAGCGGATCTTCCGCGCGCAATATTTTTTGGGTAAGCAGCGCGATTTGCGGCAGGCTCGTCGTCAGCACCCGTTGCTTGGCACCCAGCAGTTGTGCCGGATTCATGGAAAATTGGCGCAGGCCCAAACCAAGGAGCAGACGGGTATAGGCTAATTCACCGGCCATTTCACCGCATACCGCGACCGGAATACCCGCCTTGTTTGCGGTGCCGATTACATGCGCCAAGAGGTGTAATACGGCCGGATGCAGCGGGTCGTAAAGATGCGCCACCTCTTCGTCGGTTCGGTCGATCGCCAATGTGTACTGGATCAGATCGTTGGTGCCGATGGAAAGAAAATCCAGCTTTTTGAGAAACACATTGAGGGACAACGCGGCGGCGGGAATCTCCACCATACCGCCAATCTTTACTTCGCGGTTATAGGGGATAGCGTCCGCATCCAGTCCCTGTTTGACATTCGCGATGAATTGCAGCGTCTGATTGATTTCTGCCGCGCCGGACAACATTGGCACCAGAATCTTGACATTGCCGTAGTGCGAGGCACGCAGCAAGGCACGCAACTGGGTACGAAAAAGTTTGGGTTCGGCGAGGCACAGGCGTATGGCGCGCAATCCGAGCGCGGGATTGCTGGCGACACGCTGTGCGCCGTTGATTTGCTTGTCTGCCCCCAGATCGAAAGTGCGAATGGTGACCGGTTTGCCTTCCATGCCTTCCGCCACGGCGCGGTATGCCTCAAATTGTTCTTCCTCGTCTGGCAATACATCGCGGTTGAGGAAGAGAAACTCGCTGCGGAACAGGCCGATCCCGGTGGCTCCGTTATCTTTCACTTCCGGCAGATCATGAGGCAATTCAATATTGGCTTGCAACTCGACGGGAGTGCCGTCCAGCGTGCTGGCGAGAGTGGCCTTCAGTCGCTTGAGTTTTTTGCGTTCCAGCCCGAATTGATCCTGGCGCAGCCTGTAATCCGCGAGTATATGCTTGTCCGGATTGACAATGACGACGCCCTGTTCTCCATCCACGATGAGCAGGTCATTTTCGCGCAGCAGATCGCGTGCGTGATGCAGGCCTACCACGCAGGGGGTGTTCAGGCCGCGTGCAATGATGGCGGTATGTGAAGTGGCGCCTCCCAAATCGGTCAGGATGGCGGAAAACTGGTGCGGCTTAAGCTGGATCAGGTCGGCGGGGCTGACATCGTGCGCGACCAGGATCATTTTGGTATCCTGATTGATCGCGGGCGGAGTATGGCCGGGCTGCCCGGTGAGGGTTTTCAGCAGGCGTTCAACCACCTGCATGACATCCGTTTTGCGCTCGCGCAGATAGGCGTCATCGAACGCTTCGAAATGGGCGACCAACTCATCCATTTGCACTTTAAGTGCCCATTCTGCATTGCAATGTTCCCGCTCTATCATCTCGCGCGGAGTTTGGCTGATGTGTTCGTCGTTCAGGATCATCAAATGCAGATCAAGGAATGCATCGAATTCTGCCGCTGCCTGCTGGGGGCGGCTGGCGCGCAAGGCGGTCAATTCGCTGCGTGTGAGGGAAAGCGCGGCATCGAAACGGGACAGCTCTTCAGCCAGCATTTCCCGGGGAAGTTTGTAATGCGCCACTTCCAGAGCGGTGTGGGAAATAAGATGGGCATGCCCGATGGTGATGCCGCTGGAGACAGCAATGCCGTGCAGGGTGAAATTCATTCACCCTCCCCGAAATAGTCGTTGATCAAAGCCAGCAAGGCGGTCATTGCCTCCTGCTCCTGATCACCGTCGGTTTCAATATTGATTGTGCTGCCCTTGGCCGCAGCCAGCATCATTACGCCCATGATACTTTTTGCGTTCACGCGGCGGCCCGCGCGCGACATCCATACTTCGCAGGGAAACCGCGAGGCGGTTTGGGTCAGTTTGGCCGAAGCCCGCGCATGCAGCCCAAGTTTGTTAATTATCAGAGCATCCTGTTGCAACATCGCAGCATCCCGAGTCAGAGTTGATTGGAAGAATACAATTGCGCCCGCTATCCAGTGCTTTTTGCGCAACAATTGCCAAAGGTTTATCGCTGTAACATACGGCGCGCAGAAGCATCGGAAGATTGACCCCCGACAAGCCTTCCACCCGTCCCGTCTGGCATAGCCGCCGCCCGATGTTGCTGGGCGTTGCGCCGAACAAATCCGCCAATATCAATACGCCGCCACCGCTATCCAGTTGCGCAATCAATGCGCGCGCTTCATCTTCCTTGGTCTGCGGATCATCGTCCGCCAGCACCGACAAAATTTTGAGGTTGGGCGGCACACTGCCCAGTACGTGCCGAACACAATCCACCAGACTGTTGCCCAAGCCGTTATGGGTTATCAATAATATTCCGATCACGCCTAAATGACTCCAAAATGACGCGCCAGCAGCCAAGCCGCCACCAGCAAAACAATCCAACCATAACGCAGAAGCGCCCGGAGCAATTTTACGCGGGCAGCTTCCTCGCGCAAATCCTGGTCCACGATGGCGCGAATTTCCTTGAGCGCGTGCAATCCCGCCGTCTGCCGCACATTTTGTTCGATCCGATCCTGCTCCATGCTCATGGCTCAATTTTCCTGATCGTGGCTTGATCCACGAATTCTAGCCGTTTCTGCATGTCTTCGGTAAGGTGTACAACGCCTTCCCCGTCTATCAGCAGCGCTTCGGTCAGATTCATTTTTTGTGCGGCGCTACGCCAACCTGTGCTTCCGGCAATGAACAAAGGCTTGGAAGGGGCGTCGGACAAGGTTCCCGCACTTACTCCATGAGTCAAAATAGTGACTGCTTGCACACCCTGCATCGGTCGCCCGTTGCGCGGGTCTATCAAATGACAGTAACGTTTTCCGCCGAATTCGAAAAAGCGCTGGTAGTCGCCCGAAGTGCCGATAGCTTCCCCGTCGCGCAATTCCAGGGTGGCAATCGGCCCCGGCTTGCGCGGATGCTGGATACCGATGCGCCAGGCTCGATCACCATGCTTCCCCATCGCCAGCACATTGCCGCCAATGTTAATCAATGCATTATTGACACCCTGCTGTTTCAGCAACGCTGCCGCCCGATCCAGCGCGTAGCCCTTGGCGTAGCCGCCGAGATCAAGCAACACGGACTTGTTGCTGCTACGCACCCATTCCCCTTTCCCGTCGGGGGCAGGAGAAAAGACCAGATCACTCATCAGCGGATGTGCCGCGACCAAGGTTGTGAGCTGCTTCTCATCCGGCAGTGCCGACTTGTACTCGTCGGCTTGGAATCCCCACAGTTTGATCAATCCACCGATAGCGGGATTGAACAGTCCCCCGGATTGCGCGGATAACTGCGCAGCATCCTTCAGCATTAGCGCGATTTCCGGCGTCACCTCGCGACTTTCACCCCCGGCGATGGCGGCATTCAAATCGCTCAACGCACTCGGCTTCCATGCATGTAACAGATCATGCAGACGCTGGAATTCCTGCATCACGGAAGTCACCGCTTTCCGTGCCTTGGCATCCTCCTCGCCATAGATGCTAATTTCTACCAGCGTGCCGAAAACGTAGCCTTGCTCCTCGTAGGTGGGAAGTTCCTTATTACCGCAGGCAGTGAGCAGCAACAACAGGGAAAGTCCAAAGAGGCGCAACAAAAAAATCACGGCTGCATTTCCTCCAGCTCAAATGAAGCAGCCAGCATCGCCAGCCTTGCCACCACGCCGTAAGCATAGAAACGATTAGGCATATCATCGGGAGCACAATCCGGATTGGGCAGCGTACAGCAGGTTTCGAACGCAAGCGGCTCGAAGTGCATGCCGGGTGCGTTGAGATTTTCGTCCGCGCCGCGTTCGGTGTGGACGCGGTAAAAACCGCCCACCACATAGCGGTCTATCATGTATACCACCGGTTCGGCAACCGCATCGTTTATGTTTTCGAAGGTATAAACGCCTTCCTGTACCAATACTTCATTAACTTCCAGGCCATCTTTCACGACCGCCATTTTGTTTCTCTGCTTGCGGTTGAGATGCTGCACTTCGCTGGCATCCTTAACCGACATGATGCCCATACCGTAGGTTCCGGCATCGGCTTTGACGATGACGAAGGGCTCTTCTTTTACACCGTAGTCGGCGTACTTGGCGCGAGTTTTGTTTAAAATGGAATCCACCTGCAAGGCCAGGCAATCCTCGCCGGTATGCTGCTGAAAATCCACTTTGCCGCAGCTGGCGAAATACGGGTTGATCAGCCAGGGATCAATGTTGAGGAGAGCGGCGAATTCTTCCGCGATACGGTCATAAGCCGAAAAATGAGTGGACTTGCGGCGCGTGGTCCAACCCGCGAACAAGGGCGGCAGCACGGTCTGCTCCAAATTCTTCAGGATATCCGGCACACCGGCGGAGAGATCGTTGTTGAGCAATATTACGCAGGGATCAAAATCGTCGAGGGTCAGCCGGTGCCCCCTGCGTTGCAACGGCTCCAGTTTCAATGTGCCGCCATTTTGCAATTGCAGCGTCGTGGGTTCGGTGATTTCCGGCAACAGGGTGCCAATGCGAACGCGCATGCCGGCTTGTTTGAGTATCAGGGAAAGTTGTGCGACATTCTGCAAATAAAACTGGTTGCGTGTGTGATTTTCCGGTATCAGCAGGATACCGCGAGCCTCCGGGCAGATTTTTTCGACCGCACTTTGTATCGCTTGCACACACAAAGGCAGAAATACCGGATTGAGATTATTGAAACCGCCTGGAAACAGATTGGTGTCGACCGGGGCAAGCTTGAAACCGGAATTGCGCAAGTCCACCGAGGTGTAGAACGGCGGTGTATGCTCCTGCCACTGCGAGCGGAACCAATGTTCGATGATAGGTTGCGCGGTGAGAATACGATGCTCAAGGTCGAGTAGCGGACCTTTCAGGGCGGTAGCGAGATGGGGAACCATGGTATGCCTGCAAAATTGATTGCAGGCATTTTAGCAGTGGTAAGGCGGATGAGCGCAACGTTATCCGCCATTTTAGGAAATTTATCGGCGGAATAACCAATGACTGCCCAGTGTTTTTGCCGGGTTAGTCAGATGGCTGGCAGTCATATCAGTCGTTCCATCATGGCCGTACGATAACATGCACAGCCTTGGCTATTTATCGGTTGGTGCAACTACCGGCGGTTTAAATTTTGCCTTGGCAGCCAATTTTTTAAACTTCTGGTCGAATGTCGCCAGTGCTTTGCAGCCAGTCGCACCGGCATGGTGCAGGGCATCGGCGAAATCAAAGTCCGATTGATAGTATTGAAGTGCTTGTTGAATATCAGACGGCCTTTCAAAATTCATATTTCGTACTGACAACAGCGCTTCGAATGATCTTACGATGGAGGGCTTATCCAGTGAGTACGCACCGCGCAACACCCACTCAAGCTCCAGAGTCACCGTAAGCGGCACGAACAAGGCATTGCCCGTGTCAATGAGCGAAGCCGCCTGGCGAGCCTGCACCGGATCGTCATTGGTCACCAGCCTTGCCAGGACATTGGTATCAAGCGCAATCATGGTTTGGTCGCGTATTTGGCAACGTCCATTTGTTCCGTAGAAATCGCCTTGCCTGTGTATCCGGAAATGCCAAAACAGTCGGCTGCGCATTTGGTTTTTCTGGCATCGTCCACCAACGCCCTGAATCCACCCGCATCGGGCAAAACATTCAACCTTGTGCCAGGTGTAATACCCAACAGCCGACGAATTTTTGCGGGGATGACCAGCTGGCCTTTTTCAGATACCGTTACAATCATGATTGACTCCCGGAGTTATCCTGCCCATTTTAAGATAATATCACATTGACTTACCGAAGTAAGCAATATCGCCCTACCCGGACGACGAATAAGCGATGGGATCATTTTGTCCGGGTCATGTATATTCATCGCAAAGCAAAGCCGCCCGCACAAGGCGGGCGATTGCTGTTGCGGGAGTTAGTGGAACCGAGATCAAGGAAGTTCAGGGCAAGGTTCTGGCAATACGGAATCCGTAGCGCGGATCGTCGTAAGTGGGATTGTCGGTCGTGCTGCGTTCGGCCTCTTGCGAGTCAGCTGACTCCATCCATGCGCCGCCGCGCAGGACGCACTCATTACCGGCTCTTTCTGTGGGTTGGCAGTGCGGTTTCGGTTATTTGCCTGGATGTATTCCTGATGGCGGTGGGCTTGGGGCAAATTGCTTCAACAAGCACGTCGCTGTTAGTGATGGGTTGGCTATATTTTCCCTTCAGACAGTGGTTATGGCAACGCATTGTGGATAAACACTCTCCGGGACTTGAATCGCTGCTTCCAGAGCTTTCCGGAGTTGCATTTACTGTTTCAACCAGCGAGCAGCAGACACGCTGGGAAGCATTGCTGCGAAACGCCTTCGATCCACTTGAAATCGCGCCGCTCAAGACAAAAGAGGGCGTGACTGGTGTGCGAGATGAAGGTTTAAGCTTGCAAGTTCCGGGTTGCGGCAGAATACCGGCATATGAATTGCGTTATGCCGGTCACGGTAAGCGGTTGTTTTCTACCCGTGATGCAAAATTCGCCACTTCTATGTGCCAACTACTGGAGCAAATCATGAGCGGTCGCACCAGTTACGAACGGGGTGTTGAGCAAGAACGCATGCGCATCGGACGCGATCTGCACGACAACATCGGCGCGCGACTGCTAAAGTTGATACATCATTTGCGAGACTCTCCCAATGCGGAAATCGCGCGTGATGCAATGAAGGATTTGCGCACAGCCATCGCGGCAATTGACTCTCATCCGGTGCCGCTCAAGAACGCATTGGCTGACTGGCGAGCGGAGGCCGGTTCGCGTTGTGAAGTGGCGAATTGCCGATTGGAATGGTGCCAAACAGAAGCATTGCCTGCCATCGAGCTTATACCCCGGGTGAAAGCCATGCTCGAATCTGTCATGCGGGAGACCATTACGAATGCGCTCAAACACGCTGCACCCAGCCGGATATATGTGGGGATGACGGCAGATTCAATGCATCTGTGTGCGTGTGTGGTTAATGATGGAAATATCGCAGATCCACTTGTGTGGAAAGATGGTTACGGATTGCGCAACATGCGTGGAAGGCTGAATGAATTGGGGGGCAGTCTTATAATTACTTCTGACAATAATGAAGTCCGGTTGACGATTGAAGTCCCACTGACATGAAAACCGCGCTACTTCTGGAGGATATGCCGGAGTCGCAAGATATCCTGCGCGAAATTGCCCAAACTGCCTTTCCCGGCATTCGGGTTCATTGTGTTGCAGATGTTGCCGGGGCGCTGTCGTCGCTCCATCGTTATGAGTTTGATCTTGCACTGATCGATTTGTCATTGCCCGATGGAAACGGCACGAGGGTTATGGAGGCAATCAGTGAACGATACCCGAATTGCATTATCGTTGTTGCAACCATTTTTGACGATGATGCTCATTTATTTCCGGCATTGCGCGCAGGTGCGCAGGGTTATCTGCTCAAAGATCAGGTTCCGGAACAATTGGTCAAACAACTGCACGGGATTAGTGAAGGACATCCGCCACTCTCGCCTTCCGTGGCACGCCGTTTGCTGGATCATTTTCGTGAGGGAAACGAGAGGGATACGGTCGGAACAGCCGGAAATACTTTGCTCACTCCGCGTGAACGCGAGGTGCTGGTACAACTCGCCCGTGGTATCAGTATCGCCGACATCGGTACGGTTATGGACATTTCACGTCACACTGTGGGCGATCACGTGAAGAGCATATACCGTAAACTGAACATCTCCTCGCGTGCCGAAGCTGCGTTGCAGGCGAAGAACATGGGCCTTGTCTAGGCGCGCTCGGTGGTAGAATGCGCGACTTTAATATTTTCGGATATCGCCGCGCCGAATTGACGGGACGGCGATATTCCCAAGGCAAATCATGTTAGCTACCGCAAATATCACCATGCAGTTCGGCGCCAAGCCGTTATTCGAAAACGTTTCCGTAAAATTCGGCGACGGCAACCGCTACGGCCTGATCGGGGCGAACGGTTGCGGCAAGTCCACGTTCATGAAGATTCTCGGCGGCGATCTGGAGCAATCTTCCGGCAACGTCATGCTGGACAAGGGTGAACGGCTCGGTAAATTGCGTCAGGATCAATTCGCCTATGAGGACACGCGCGTGCTGGATGTGGTGATGATGGGGCACACCGAAATGTGGGAGGTGATGGCGGAGCGCGATGCGATTTATGCCAATCCGGATGCCTCGGAAGAAGACTACATGCATGCCGCGAATCTGGAGGCAAAATTCGCCGAATTCGACGGCTACACGGCCGAGGCGCGTGCCGGGGAGTTGCTGAACGGGGTCGGTATTGCGCAAACATTGCATAACGGGCCGATGCGCGAAGTAGCGCCGGGATTCAAATTGCGCGTGTTGCTGGCACAGGCTTTGTTTTCCGATCCGGAAATTCTGCTGCTGGACGAGCCGACCAATAACCTCGACATCAATACCATACGATGGCTGGAAGATATTCTTAACGCCCGCAACAGCACCATGGTGATCATTTCGCATGATCGGCACTTTTTGAACAGCGTGTGCACGCACATGGCCGATCTGGACTTTGGCAAGATCACGGTATATCCGGGGAACTACAACGATTACATGCTGGCTTCGACCCAGGCGCGCGAGCAGCAATCGGCAGACAATGCCAAGGCCAAGGAAAAAGTCGCGGAACTCAAGGCGTTCGTGGCGCGTTTCTCGGCCAATGCGTCCAAGGCCAAGCAGGCCACTTCGCGCGCTCGGCAGATCGACAAGATCAAGATCGAAGACATCAAGCCCTCCAGTCGCCAGTACCCGTTTATCCGCTTTGAATACGACGAGCGCGAGAAGCTGCACCGTGTCGCGGTGGAGGTGCAACACATGGCCAAGGGCTTTGACCGCGTGCTGTTTTCCAATGTGAATTTCCGCATCGATGCGGGCGAGCGGGTTGCCATCATCGGACCGAACGGTATCGGCAAGACCACTCTGCTGCGCTGTCTGGCGAACGATCTGGTCGCTGACACCGGCAGCATCAAGTGGGCGGACAAAGCCAAGTTGGGCTACTACGCGCAGGACCACGCCGCCGATTTTGCCGAAGACATCGCCATGATGGACTGGATGACAGATTGGCGCGGGCCCAGCGACGACGATCAGGTGGTGCGCGGTACGCTGGGAAGGTTGCTGTTTTCCGGTGACGATGTAAAGAAAAAAGTGAAAGTGCTGTCCGGAGGCGAGAAGGGACGCATGCTGTTCGGCAAGTTGATGCTGCAAAAGCCCAATGTGCTTCTCATGGACGAACCGACCAACCACATGGACATGGAAGCGATCGAGTCGCTTAACACCGCGCTTGATCTGTACAAGGGCACGCTGATATTTGTCAGCCACGACCGTGAATTTGTTTCATCGCTGGCAACCCGTATTATAGAAATTTCAACCAAGGGCGTGACTGATTATCACGGTACGTACGAGGAGTATTTGCGTAGCCAGGGGATGGTGGTTTAAAGATGTTCATAATCAACTTCGTCATTGATGGAGCTGCTAGCCATTTCGCTAAGCCCCAAAGTACGGGGCAAGCGGCCGGTTATCCGGCGGAGGCCGGAATCCAGGCAATTGAGCAAGTCCCGCATAGCGGGACGACTTTTTAATTTTGTCCGCTACGCGGAGCTATTTGATTACTGGATTCCGGCCTCCGCCGGAATGACGGGAGCTAGGGTATGGCAATTTCTTCCGGAACGATCGGTGTATTCGATTCCGGCGTGGGCGGGCTTTCGGTGCTGCGCCACATACGCAATGCACTACCCAACGAGTGTCTACTCTATGTTGCCGATTCCGGGCATGTTCCTTACGGTGACAAGTCGGAATCCTACATTGAACAACGTTCGCTTGCTCTTGCCCGATTCCTAATCGGGCAAGGAGCCGATGCCATCGTCATCGCCTGCAACACTGCGACAGCCGCCGCCGCCGCCATACTTCGAAATCGCTTCAGTCTTCCTATTGTGGCTATGGAGCCGGCTGTTAAACCCGCCGTCGCGGCAACCCGAACGGGTGTGGTGGGGGTCCTGGCAACGGTGGGAACATTGGAAAGTGCCCGATTTGCCGCATTGCTGGAGCGCTATGCGGGAGAAGTTGAGATTATTACGCAGGGTTGTCCGGGTTTGGTCGAAATGGTGGAACAGGGGCAACTTGACGGGGGGCAGACGCGCGAACTGATTGCGCGATATACCGCCCCTTTATTGGCGCGCGGGGCCGATACGCTGATTCTTGGCTGCACGCATTACCCGTTTCTTGCTCCTGCTATCGCCGGGGTGGTGGGGAATGGCATCACGCTGGTGGATACCGGTGCTGCTGTGGCAAGGCAGCTTTGCAGCCGCCTTCAGGCTGAGTTGCCCGAGCCCAAAAAACCGCAACGTAGTGAGCCAGGCGAAGTGCAGCAAGGCAGTGTACAGTTTTGGACCAGCGGTAATGTAGTGCAAGCTTCGGGTATCATATCGGCGCTGTGGGGTGAACCAGTCGAGGCTTGCAACTTGCCGAATGAATTTGTGTAGGCTGGATTGACAAAATATAAATGAAATAGGAGTTTTTGCAGAATGACCGCCCGCCGTTATACATTGACTATTTCCTGTCCGGATCGATCCGGCATTATTGCTGCCGTGAGCGGGTTTATTGCCCGGCATAACGGTTGGATTGTTGAGGCGAGTTATCACACCGATCTGGAGACGCAGCGATTTTTCATGCGCCAGGAAATATTGGCGGACTCACTGCCCTTTGATCTGGTTGAATTTCACGCGCAATTTTCTGGATTGGCGGGTGAGTTTGGCATGGATAGCCGCATCAGCGATTCGGCGCATAAAAAGCGTCTGATCCTTCTGGTGAGCAAGCAGGATCATTGCCTGAACGATCTGCTGCACCGCTGGCGCAGCGGGGAGTTGCAAGTGGATATCCCCTGTGTGATTTCGAATCACGACGATTTGCGCGACTTTGTGGAATGGCACGGTATCCCCTACCATCATATCGATTTCACGGACAAGCCGGCTGCATTTGAAAAAATTGCCGGATTGTTCGAACAGCATCATGGCGATACGCTGGTACTGGCGCGCTTCATGCAGATCATGCCGCAAAATTTATGCGAACGTTATGCCGGTCGTATTATCAACATCCATCATAGTTTTTTGCCGTCATTTGTGGGGGCCAAACCGTATCATCAGGCTTTTCAAAGGGGGGTCAAGCTAATCGGGGCAACCTGCCATTATGTTACGGCTGATCTGGATGCTGGGCCGATTATCGAGCAGGATACCGTGCGGATAGACCACGGCGACAGTGTTGACGACATGGTGCGTTATGGTCGTGATATCGAAAAAACCGTGCTGGCACGCGGCTTGCGTTACCATGTGGAAGACCGTGTGCTGGTTTGCGGGAACAAAACTATCGTATTCAGATAATTGAAGTCCCCGTAATTCTGAAGGCCGGCTAAATATTAACTTTGTTCCCAGGGTAGCTCAGCCGCGCGCCAACCGTTCAGAGCATTACGTTGAGCGTCCGGGTTTTTGTCGCCTTCAAAGCCTTCCAGCACATTGTAGCAATCGGTATACCCCGCTTGCATTGCCGCAATGGCGGCGTTATGCGAACGTGCTCCGCTGCGGCAAATGAACATCACCAGGGATTCCTTGTCCACGGTTTGCTCAAGTTGGGTGATGAAATGCGGGTTGGGATTCATGCCGGGGTAAGTAACCCATTCCACTGTAACGGCATCGGGGATTCGTCCCACCCAATCCAGTTCGGCACGGGTGCGTACGTCAACCAGCGTGGCGCCGGGAGCGGATTGCATGATCTGGAACGCTTCTGCAGGTAATAATGCGCCTTCATACGGGAAATTTTTTTCTTTTGCCCGTTGTTGCGCTTTGTTCAGTATTTCAGTGATTTTACCCATGGTGTCACCTAATGTTTACGTTGAATGTTCATTGTTTAAGTTGCAAGTGTTATTCTGTACCCGAAAAGAGCAAACCAATACTTGGATAACAGGTACGGAATTGTTAACGCAATAGTTGCATACTAGCTCAACCGTAATGAAAAATCACATTCACGAACATTCGCTCAATAAATCAGCAGTTTTCGAACCGACCAATCCGGAGCGTTTTGCCGCTGCGAAAAAAAGTACTTGGGTCAGTATTTTTATCAACCTGTTTTTGACCATTTTCCAAGTGGCAGCGGGTTATTTCGGGCGATCTCAGTCTTTGATGGCGGACGGTTTGCATTCACTGTCTGACCTGCTCTCCGACATCATGGTGCTGTACGCCAATCGTCACGGCAACCGTCATGCCGATGCAGAACATCCCTATGGGCACGCCCGTGTGGAAACGGCCGCCACAATGATACTCGGTGTAGCTTTGGCTGCGCTGGGTGTGGCATTGCTGATTGCCGCAGGCATGCGTTTGCAGCATCCCGCACAAGTGCAAACCGTGCACCCGCTGACGATTTGGATTGCGCTGGTTGCATTGCTGGCCAAGGAGGGGATGTTCCGCTATATGCTGGCAGTGGCCAAACGCGTGCGTTCGCAGATGCTGATTGCCAATGCCTGGCACGCCCGCTCCGATGCGGCTTCTTCGCTGGTAGTGGTGGTCGGTATTGCCGGTAACTTGATGGGCTACACTTTTCTTGATCTGGTCGCCGCAGCAGTGGTAGGGGTGATGATCGCGCACATGGGCGTCAAGTTTGCGCTGGAAGCGCTGGCCGAGTTGATCGACACGGGTCTTTCCCCTGAAGAGGTGGCGGCTATCCGCGCCACCTTGCTGGCGACACCGGGCGTGCGCAGCCTGCATGAGTTGCGCACACGCAAGATGGCCGACAACGCATTGGTAGACGCGCATGTCATCGTGGATCCGAAAATCAGCGTGTCCGAAGGACATTTTATCGCCGAGTCCGCACGCCAAGCCGTGTTGCGCCGGCATCATGTGATGGACGTGATGGTGCATATCGACCCGGAAGATGATATGAAAGTCAGACCCAATGCCCATCTGCCGAGCCGTGAAGCATTGCTCGAACATCTTACCGGGCGTCTGAGCGACGAGTTGCCGCTGGGCAATCGCACTATGCTTCATTATCTGGATGGGAAAGTGGATGCCGACCTGTTCCTCGATGCGGCGGTTTATCAGGATTTCGCCAAAATCGAGGCATTACAGCAGCGATGCGACGAAATTACTGCAGACGATCCATATTTTCGAACTATCCACCTGTATCGGAGCTACGCACAAGAATAGTGCGGGTAAAAATGCCCGCGCCCTACTTCGGGGCGCATATTTTTATCCATTTATCCGAATGAATATGGCAAAATAAGCCCTTTGGCGCTGGGGGGCTGTGGCATGTTTCCTGCTAAAAGCTTCAGCTGAGGTGTGTTTGGTTTTTAAATTTTTTGGTCAGGTTTCATTTTTTTGATTCAGTCGTTACGTTTAGGGAGAAAGTTATGTCGAAGTCGGCAGCTGATGTTGCAAAGTTACTCAAAGACAATGAAGTTAAATTTGTTGACCTGCGTTTTACCGATACCCGTGGCAAAGAACAGCACGTTTCCATTCCCGCCCATGTGGTGACGGATAGCGATGACTGGTTCGATAACGGCCACGCTTTCGACGGGTCTTCCATTGCCGGTTGGAAGGGCATTCAGGCATCAGACATGCTGCTGATGGCCGATCCTGATTCCGCATTCATCGACCCGTTTATGGATGAAACCACGCTGGTATTGACCTGCGACGTGATTGAGCCTTCCGACGGCAAGGGTTACGACCGTGATCCGCGCTCTATCGCCAAACGTGCCGAAGCTTATCTGAAGAGCAGCGGTCTGGGCGATGCAGCGTACTTTGGTCCGGAACCCGAATTCTTTATTTTCGATTCCGTGAACTGGCAAGTGGATATGTCCGGCTGCTTCTGCAAGGTAAATTCCGAAGAAGCCGCCTGGTCCTCCGCAGAAAAATTCGACGGCGGCAACACCGGCCACCGTCCTACCGTCAAGGGCGGCTATTTCCCTGTTCCCCCGGTTGATTCGCTACAGGATATCCGCTCCGCCATGTGTCTGGCGCTGGAAGAGATCGGTGTACCGGTCGAAGTGCATCACCACGAAGTGGCAACAGCCGGACAGTGCGAAATCGGTACCAAGTTCAGCACGCTGGTCAAGCGCGCCGATCAAACCCAGAAACTGAAATACGTGGTGCACAACGTCGCTCACCAGTATGGCAAGACAGCGACCTTCATGCCCAAGCCTATCGTTGGCGACAACGGTTCCGGTATGCATGTACATCAATCCATCTGGAAAGACGGCAAGAACCTGTTTGCGGGTAACGGCTATGCCGGGCTGTCCGAGTTCGCGCTGTATTACATCGGCGGTATCATCAAGCACGCCAAGGCGCTGAATGCTATCACCAACCCCGGCACCAACTCCTACAAGCGTCTGGTTCCCGGTTTCGAAGCGCCGGTTAAGCTGGCTTACTCGGCACGCAATCGTTCCGCCTCGATCCGTATCCCTTTCGTGCAAAGCGACAAGGCGCGCCGTATCGAAGTGCGTTTCCCCGATCCTACCGCCAACCCTTATCTGGCTTTCACCGCCCTGATGATGGCCGGTCTGGACGGCGTGCAGAACAAGATTCACCCCGGCGATGCTGCCGACAAGAATCTGTACGATTTGCCCCCGGAAGAAGACGCAAAGATCCCAACCGTATGTTCCAGCCTTGATCAGGCTCTGGAAGCGCTGGACAAGGATCGCGAGTTTCTGACCCGTGGCGGCGTGTTCTCCAACGAAATGATTGATGCCTATATCGAGTTGAAGAATGAGGAAGTTACCCGGTTCCGCATGACCACGCATCCGGTTGAGTACGACATGTACTACAGTCTCTAAGCTGTCGTAGCATTGAGTGAGGAACGGGGCCGCTGGCCCCGTTCTGTTTTTAGAATGCTGTTTGTCACATTGCCTGCCTTTAACCTATACTTCCATCCACTATGACTTTGTCAGATTGCGATTCATGACGTTACGCCTTTTGTTCTGCTTGCTCTGCCTGGGGGGTACTGGATGGGCGCAAGCAGAAATCTATAAATCCACCGATGCAGAAGGGCATGTGACCTATTCCAGTACGCCAAGCAGAGGAGCGATAAAGCTGGGACTCGAATCCGCGCCCAGAACGCATGCGTCTGCCAAGGATGCGTTGACGCCAACTACTCACGCACGCGACCATTCCAGCCCGTCCGACTTTCCCAAAGTGGACAAAAACACTCAAAGAAACCGTGACAGCACGCGGCGCAAGATACTTTCCGACGAACTGGAGGCGGAGGAAAAGCTTCTTGCCGAGGCACGTATGAGTCTGAGTCAAACCGAAGTAAGCAACAGAGGGGAGCAAACAGGCGGGAAACTGCGCGCGCAACGTGAAGAGGTAACATTGCACGAGAAAAATATCAGTGCCCTTAAAACCGAATTGAACAACATCAGGTAGTCCCTATGGCTGGCATATTTTCTGCTTTATAATGGTCATGCCTAATTCATTCTTACCCACACTGGAACACCTCGCCACGGCTGTGATGCTGTTGGACGATCAGTCCCGGGTCGCTTATATTAATCCTGCGGCCGAGAATCTGTTTGCTTTGAGCAGCAAAAATTTGATCGGGCATTCTGTGCAGCATGCATTTACCCACACCGAGCAATTGGTTTCTGCAATGCAGCAAGCCTTGACCAACAATGCCAGTTATATAGAACATGACCTTACACTGGGAACGCATGCCCATGGGAAGTTGCATTTGCGCTGTGCCGCCACGCCATTGCAGACCGGCCTACATTATCTGCTGCTGGAATTTCATCCCATGGATCGTCCGTTGAAACTGGCCCGCGAGGAGCAAATGCTGGACCAGACACAGGCTAACCGACTGCTGTTGCGTAATCTGGCGCACGAAATCAAGAATCCCTTGGGCGGCATACGGGGAGCGGCCCAGCTGCTGGAGCAGGAGTTGGAGAAACCCAGTTTGCGGGAATATACTCAAGTGGTGATTCAGGAAGCGGATCGTCTGCGTTCGCTGATGGAAAAGCTGCTTACACCACAGCACGCGCCTCATTTTAGTGCGCTGAATATTCATGAAGTGCTGGAACGGGTGCGCAGTCTGGTTTTGGCGGAGATGCCAAAAGAGCTGGTTATCCAGCGTGATTTTGACATCAGCCTGCCGCCCTTGATGGGTGACAAAGAACAAATGATCCAAGTGGTGCTCAATATCGTGCGCAATGCGGCACAGGCCATGGGTGGACAGGGTACGATTGTGATGCGTACGCGTATTGCACGTCAGGTGACGCTGATCAAAAAGCGCCACAAATTGGCCATCATGGTGCAAATTGAAGACGACGGACCCGGCGTGCCGGTGCATCTGCAAGACAAGATCTTTTATCCGTTGGTATCCGGACGTCCCGACGGGCACGGCTTGGGGCTGACGCTTGCACAAGACTTCGTCAGCCAGCATCAGGGTAGCATTGAGTTCGATAGCGAACCGGGATGTACCTGTTTTACGGTGATGCTTCCGATACTATAAATTCAAAGGTGCAATTTAAATGAAACCTGTCTGGATCATAGACGATGACCGTTCTATACGCTGGGTGCTGGAAAAGGCTTTGACGCGGGAAGATATCGAGTTCAAGAGTTTTGCTTCAGCCGATGAAGCCATGCAGTCACTTACCCAGGGTACTCCGCAAATTGTCATTAGCGATATTCGGATGCCGGGGAGTTCCGGGCTGGAGCTATTACAGGTTTTGCGCGAGCGTTACCCGAATCTTCCCGTGATTATCATGACGGCTTATTCCGATCTGGAGAGCGCGGTTTCTTCGTTTCAGGGGGGGGCTTTTGAGTATTTGCCCAAACCTTTCGATATTAATCACGCTGTCGAGCTGATCCGCCGAGCTCTGGAGCAAAGCATGCGCAAGAATGCGTCTCCCGAGACAGTGCTTGCCGCGCCGGATATATTGGGTCAGGCCCCCTCCATGCAGGAAGTGTTTCGTGCTATCGGGAGATTGGCTCAGTCGCATGCCACCGTGTTGATTAATGGCGAATCGGGTACCGGCAAGGAATTGGTGGCGCATGCACTGCACCGTCACAGTCCGCGCGCTGACAAACCTTTTGTGGCCATCAATACTGCCGCGATTCCGAAGGACTTGCTGGAATCGGAATTGTTCGGCCACGAGCGCGGTGCATTTACGGGGGCAACCGCTACCCGGCGGGGACGCTTTGAGCAGGCAGAAGGCGGCACCTTGTTTCTCGATGAAATTGGCGACATGCCCGCGGAATTGCAGACGCGGCTGTTGCGCGTGCTGTCCGATGGAAATTTCTACCGTGTCGGCGGGCATCAGCCCATCAAGGCCAATGTGCGTATCATTGCTGCCACTCACCAGAATCTGGATGAGAGAGTGAAGCGCGGGCTGTTCCGGGAGGATTTGTTTCATCGTCTCAATGTGATTCGTCTTCGATTGCCGGCGTTGCGCGAAAGACGCGAAGATATTCCGCTGCTGGCAAAATATTTTCTGCAAAAGAGTGCGAGCGAGCTCGGTGTGGAGCAAAAAAAACTGAGCGAGACAGCTTTGCAATATTTGGCCGCACAGGACATTCCCGGCAATGTGCGGCAACTGGAGAATTTATGCCACTGGCTGACCGTGATGACACCGTCGCAGCAAATCGAAATTGCCGATCTGCCGCCCGAATGGCGGGAAACCCAGACTGTCAGCGTGGTTCAGGGGGATTGGCGTTACGAGTTGGCCCAACAAGTCGCGCTGGCGTTGCAGCGCGGCGATCAAAATGTTCTGGATAGCCTGAGCCGCCAATTCGAAAGCACTCTGATTACCCAAGCCTTGCAACATACAGGCGGCAGAAGAATCGAGGCTGCCACTTTGCTTGGAATGGGACGCAATACGCTGACGCGCAAGATTCAGGAGCTGGGTTTGGGCGGGGAAGAATAAAGGCCCACTAAAGCGGGTTTCAGGCCGAAATCACTTGTGGCTGCTACTCCATTCGCGCACCATCGCTTGCGCTTGTTCGATCATGTCGGGATCCATTTTGGTTTCGACCTCATGCTTGTTTAATTTTGCCGCTTCATTTCCAGAGGCGCTGGACAGGCTGTACCACATATAGGCCCGAGTCAGACTGACCGGTACTCCCTGGCCGTTTTCGTACATTTTTCCGAGGCTGTTCTGGGCGGGAGCATTTCGTTGCTCGGCGGCCTTTTGATACCATGCTGCAGCTTCCCTGAAATTGCGCGGAACTTCGCTTCCGCGACCAACAAAATTCATTAACCCCAGATTGAACTGTGCTGCTGCATTTCCCTGGGCCGCGGCCTTTTGATACCAGAATGCGGCATCCTTGTAACTACGTTCCGGCCCCGCTTCGGTTTCGTACATGTACCCCAGATTGCATTGGGCAAGAACATGACCCGCATCGGCGGCCTTCCGATACAGAAACATGGCCTGCGGATAGTTTTGCGGCAAGCCTTCAGCAGTCTCATACATTAAGGCAATGTAGTACAGCGCGACCGTATTGCCATCCTCGGCAAGGGGCACTAGCTCCTTTAAGGCGACTTTGTAATTTTTATTTTTGTAAGCATCCAGTCCTTCCTGCAGTCCGGCATGCGCCCCCGTGCTACCGAGCAATGCCGTGAACAGCGCTAGACAGAATACTAATTTAGAAATTGCTTTGCCCATAAACCCGCTTTTATAAAACGATTGCCACCACATTCGAATTCTAATCGCAACCGGTCAGACGACACCAGAATTATTCTCATGCCGCGCAAGGCGGGGATGAGGGATTAATGCTGCTGAATCCATTCAATCAGGGCATCCTGTGCGCGTTGTCCGGCCAAAGCATTGGGGTGATTAATAAAAAACACCAGAATCCACTGCTTGCCACTGCGCGAGTGCACGTATCCGGCAATGGCTTTAACTCCCTCCAGGGAGCCGGTTTTAATGTGGGCATGACTGCTTGACGCGCTGTCACGCAGTCTTTTCTTGAGTGTTCCGTCGACACCGAGCAGGGGTAGGGAAGCTTCAAACTCCGGTTGCAGCGGGTTGTTGTATGCGGCTTGTAACAGCAGTGACATACTGTGCGGACTGATCCGCTCTGCACGAGACAATCCGGCCCCGTTTTCAAGTGTCAATTCCGGAAAATTCAGCCCTTTTTTTGTCAGCCACTCACGCACGGCCTGTTCACTGTTTGCAATGGTTGCGGGTGCGGATGGGCTGGCACCCAAGCTGAGGAAGAGTTGTCGCGCCATGACATTATTGCTGAATTTGTTGATGTCACGAATCTGCTCTGACAGGGGGGCGGAACTGTGTGTTGCGTACAGAGTGGCACTTTCGGGCAATTTCCCCTCGCGCATCTCACCGGTGAGGGTGCCCCCAACTTCTTGCCAAAGCGCGCGCAACACGGCATTCAAGTATCGGGAGTGGGGCAGCAAACTGACATATTCGGCACGTTCACCGCACGAGACCGGGAAATTTCCCTGGATTTGGATAATAGTGCCGATCAATTGCGGAGAAACCGTATCGTCCCAATTGGCGCAATCTCCTTGCCCGACCGCGGTCAGGCGGTTATCCAGTGTGATGCCGGATAATGCAGGCTCGGCGTAGACAGTGATTTTTTCACCGTTTGGTATCAACTGCAGGTGGATGGAGTTGAAATTGAGTAACAATGCATCCGGACCCACGTTATATGCACGGGTCGGGTCGTGGTCGAATGCCGCCGGATCATGTGCGGACAACTGGAAGGCAGTACGGTCCAATATCACATCTCCATGAATCTCCCTCAGTCCGCGACCGCGCAATTCCCGCAACCACAGCCAGAATTGCTCAATAGTGAATTTCGGATCCCCGTAACCTTTCAGTATCAGGTTGCCCTGCAGCACGCCATCAGTCAACTTGCCATCAAGCCAGGCTTCGGTTTTCCATGTGTAGGCAGGGCCGAGCAGTTCCAGTCCTGCATAGGTGGTAAGCAATTTCATGGTTGACGCGGGGTTCATCGGCCTGTCTGAGTTAATGTCGATGAAGGGTTTCCGCGCATTTACTTCGCGCACCTCAACGCCGATATCGCCAGGCGGGATATTCGCTTGGCGCAGTGCGGATAAAACAGATGGAGGCAATTGCGCCGTGCGTGCGCAAGGTATCAGGCTGAAAATCAGCAGCAGGCTGAAGAAAATTTTTACATGCATTTGAATAGATTTTCGTGCATTTCGTGGACGGAAGAGGTTTTTAGGTTAACTCATCCTTCCATTACTTGCACACTAACTTCCAGCTCCTTCCATTGTCTGGCCTCATCCTGCAAAGCCGTTTCCGTCAGCGGATTCTGTGCGAGCCAGCCAGGAGTGAGAATAAGGTGGAATTTGGTTCCGCTAAAGCGGCCCTGCATGGAAGGCAATTCGGCATCACTGCGATTTCGGTAGAACAGGGAGGCAAGCCGCAGCGCCATAATGAGTGCTATGGCTTCCTGTGTATTGACCAGATCGCGCACTTTTTCCAATTTGCCGCGATGGGCCAATGTCAGCAGATTCAGACGGGCTTGCTCCTTTTTGGAGAATCCGGGCATATCGGCATTGGCGAGTATGTAAGCCGTGTGTTTATGATAACCGCTGTGCGCAACGCTGATGCCGATTTCGTGCATGCTTGCCGCCCAACCAAGCAGGCGGAGCGCTTCCTCGTCGGGTTGTCCCTCCATGAACTGGAGCGCGAGGCGCTCGGCCAATTGAGCCACGCGTTCGGCCTGGCGTATGTCCACATGGTAGCGCCGCATGAATTGACGGGTTGTGACATCGCGCATGTCGTTGTGATGGAAGCGTCCGAGCAAGTCGTAGAGGACGCCTTCGCGCAGTGCCCCAAGGGCCGGCTGCATTTGCTCGATGCCCAGTTCGCAAAATGCGGCATACATGATTGCGAAGCCGCCGGGAAACACCGGTATACGATCGGGGCGAAGACCGGCCAGATTGATGCGGCGAACATCTCCTGCCGAAAGCATTTGCGCACGTAATTGTTCCAGTCCGGCACGGGTTAGCCCTCCCGCGCTGTAGCCATTTTGTTCGAGCACATCGCAGAGCATCCGCGCGCTGCCCGATGAACCCAAAGCCACCTCCCAGTGACCGCGTGAAAATTCGGACTCAATGGTTTGCAATTCCGTGCAGGCAGCCAGTTCTGCTTGCTTGAGGTTTGATTTGTTGATTTTCCCATCCGGGAAATAGCGCTGGCTGTAGCTGACGCATCCCATGTACAGGCTTTCCAGACGCAGCGGTTGCAGTCCGTTGCCGATGATGAACTCGGTCGAGCCTCCGCCTATGTCCATTACCATACGCTTACCTTCGGACTGGGGAAGTCCATGAGCGACACCGAGGTAAATGAGGCGTGCTTCTTCGCGGCCTGCAATTACTTCAATTGGAAACCCGAGAGCGGCTTCGGCCTGCAGCAGAAACTCGGGAGCATTTTTTGCAACGCGCAGTGAATTGGTGCCCACTACCCGTACAGCTTCGCGCGGCAATTCGCGCAAGCGTTCACCGAAGCGCTGCAAACAGACCAGCGCTCTTTGCTGGGCAGCTTTGTCCAAGCGCTTGTCATCGCTCAGGCCGGCTGCAAGGCGCACCGGTTCGCGCAGGCTGTCCAGCATGTAAAGCTGGTCGTTTTCCACCCGCGCAATTTGCAGACGAAAACTATTGGATCCGAGATCAACTGCCGCTAGGATGGGTTGTTGTTGCACGAACTGTGGCGCTCCCATTATTTACCCTGAGCTTATTGTGTTGTCTGATTATTCGTGAGATATCCGCAAGGAACCGGATACGCAAAGCGCAACAGAATAGCATTCAAGTATTACATTTCCATGTCAGGTCAAGCTCGCGTGCCGCTTTTACGTCGTCCAGACGCCGTACCGGACGGGTATAGGGCGCACCTTTTACCAGAGCGGCATCATTATGCGCTTCGTCACGGATTTCTTTCATCGCACGCACGAAGCTGTCCAGCACTTCTTTGGATTCGGTCTCGGTCGGCTCGATCAGCAGGCATTCCGGCACCAGCATGGGGAAATAGGTGGTGGGTGAGTGAAAGCCTTTGTCCAGCAGACGTTTGGCAATATCCATGGCCGAAATTCCGGTAGCGTCTTTCAGTTCCTTGGCGGAGACAATAAACTCATGACTGGCGCGGCGTTGCGGAAAGGCGACGCTGTAGCCGACCTTCTGCAATTCGGCCATAAGATAATTGGCATTGAGTGTGGCGAAGTCGGCAACGCGGTGCATGCCTTCCGCCCCCAGCATCCGGGCATACACATAGGCACGCAGCAGCACACCCGCATTCCCCATCCATGCCGACAGACGTCCGATGGAGTGCGGAAGGTCTTTTTCGGCCAGCCAGCGATAAGAACTCCCTCCCCCGCTTGCGGGAGAGGGTTCCATGCCGACCACGGGAATAGGCAGGAACGGCAGCAAACGGGGGGCGACGCCCACCGCCCCCGCGCCCGGTCCGCCTCCGCCGTGCGGGGTGGAAAAGGTCTTGTGCAAGTTCATGTGGATTACGTCAAATCCCATGTCACCCGGTTTGACTTTGCCAAGAATTGCATTCAGGTTGGCGCCGTCGTAATAAAGCAGGCCGCCCGCGTCGTGCACGATCTTCTGAATGCTTTGTATTTGTTGCTCGAACACACCCAGAGTGGACGGATTGGTCAGCATCAAACCTGCGGTTTGGGGGCCTGCTGCCGCACGCAACGCATTGAGGTCAACATCCCCGTTGCGGTCGGTGGGAATCTCTTTTACGGTGTAGCCGCACATCACAGCGGTTGCAGGGTTGGTGCCGTGTGCTGCGTCCGGCACAATAATCTCGGTGCGTGCAGTGTCGCCGCGTGACACGTGGTAGGCGCGGATCATTGCAATACCGGCGAACTCACCCTGAGCACCCGCCATCGGCGTCAAACTTACGCCCGCCATGCCGGTCACGTCTTTTAATATTTCCTGCAAGTCATACAGGCATGCGAGAAAACCCTGTCCCGTACTTTCCGGCGCCAGCGGGTGGCGCGACAGAAAATTGGGCAACATGGCCAGCGAATTGCAGGCGCGCGGGTTGTATTTCATGGTGCAGGAGCCAAGCGGGTAAAAATTCGTGTCGATGGAAAAATTCTTCTGCGACAATCGGGTGTAATGACGCACGACATCCATCTCCGAAGCTTCGGGCAGAAGCGGGCGGTCCGTGCGCAAAAAAGAGGCGGGAAGGCCGGTTGTTAATGCGCTGACCGGTGCTTGTGCAGGATTGCGGCGACCGGGATGAGAGTGTTCGAAAATCAGCATGGTATATTCCTTAAAAACACGGTAGCCCGGATATAGCGCGGCGGGATACGGGAATTATCCGCATGTATATACGATCCCGAATTCCATTTCATTCTATCCGGGCTGCCGGTCGCGAGGCAGCTGATTATTTCAGCGCCGCCAACGCCGCATCGTAATTGGGCTCCTGGGTGATTTCACTGACCAATTCAGCATGAATTACCTTGTTGCTTTCATCCAGCACAATTACCGCGCGTGCGGTGACACCGGCGAGTCCGGTGTTGGTGATCTCAACGCCGTAGTTGCGCATGAAATCACGACCGCGCATCAGGGACAGGGTCGTCACGTTTTCCAATCCTTCCGCAACGCAGAAACGGCTCATTGCAAACGGCAGGTCGGCGGAAATAACCAATACTGCCGTGTTGTTCAGCTTGCTTGCCGACTCGTTAAACTTTCGTGTGGAAGTGGCGCATACGGCCGTGTCCAGACTGGGCACAATGTTCAGAACTTTGCGTTTGCCGGCAAAATCATTCAGCCCCACATCTTTCAGATCTTTGGCTACGAGAGAAAAATCGGGGCCAGTCTGGCCGACGCTTGGGAAGGTTCCGTTCAGGGTCACCGGGTTGCCTTTGAGGGTTACAGCAGTCATAGTTGTCTCCAATTGACGGTTGAAAAATACGAAGTTTAATCGAGCGCCCCACGCAATGCGTCAACAAAGCTTTGCAGATCAGCGCCGGTTTTGGTTTCAGTTGCGCATACCAGAACCGCGTTGCCCAACTGTGGGTAGCACTCGGTAAGATTGTAACCGCCAAGTACGCCTTTTGCTTTCATTTTTGCCAGCACTGGCAATACGGGTTTGTCCAGTTGGAGCACCACTTCGTGGAAATGCGGGCCGTGAAAAGCGGGCTTCACTCCATGGAGGCCTGCCGCGAGCACGGTGAGCGCGGCGGTGTTGGCGTGTGAGGCAGCGGCAACACGGCGCAAACCATCCGCACCCAGCAATGCCATATGTATCGTCGCGGCGGTCACCATCAGTCCCTGATTTGAACAGATGTTGGAGGTGGCCTTGGCGCGGCGTATATGCTGCTCGCGTGCTTGCAATGTCAGCGTATAGCCGATTTTTCCGTCAAGATCCACGGTGCGTCCGATGATGCGTCCCGGCATCTGCCGAACCAGTCCCTGTTTGCAACACATAAAACCGAAATAGGGGCCGCCGCTGGACAATGGTGCGCCCAGCGGTTGTCCTTCTCCTACCGTGATGTCTGCACCCTGAGTGCCCCAGTGTCCCGGTGCTTTCAGCAATGCAAGTGATAAAGGGTTGACCAGAGCGATGGTCAGTGCATTCTGCGCATGCGCCCAGTCAGTGAGGATATCAACATTCTCCAGCGCGCCAAAGAAATTCGGCTGCGGGACAACAAGGGCCGCGATATCTTTGCCGTCAAATTGTTCAAGCGCTTGTATATCAATTGTGCCGGTCGATTTATCGAAGGGAATTCCGATTAGTTCGATATCCTGCAATTGGACGATGCTCTGCACTACGCTGCGATAGATTGGCGAAACGGTCTCGGGCATTAGTACTTTGCGTGAAGTCTTATGGGCGCGCACTGCCATCAAAATCGCCTCGGCAAGGCCGGATGCGCCGTCGTACAGGCTGGCGTTGGACACGTCCATGCCGGTGAGCGAGGCCATCATGGTCTGGTATTCGTACAGCACTTGCAGTGTCCCCTGGCTGGCCTCAGCCTGGTAGGGCGTATAGGCGGTGTAAAACTCGCCGCGTGTGGCGATCTGCCAAACTGCCGCAGGTATGTGGTGCTCGTAAGCCCCCGCTCCAATGAAGTTGAGCAGAGGTTGATCCAGTGCGGCACGTTCACCCAGCAAGCGTGTAACCTGCATTTCATTCATGCCCTCGGGAACCCGGGTAAGCTTGCCGCAGCGCAGCGCCGCAGGAATTTCGTCAAACAACGCGTCTATGCCGGGAGCGCCTATGCTGGCAAGCATGGCGGCGATGTCGGCTTCAGTGTGGGGTATGAAGGGCATTTTAAAATCCGTGAAAGGTATAGCGTGAAAGGTGAAACGTAAAACGTGAAAGGTAACACCTTCCTCACATTTCACGTTTCACCGTTACACAGGTTCTCAGTGTGCTTCGCTATCCACGACAGCCTGATACGCTTCGGCATCGAGCAGTGCAGCCACGTCTGCCGCGTTGTCCGGCTTTAGCTTGAATATCCATGCGTCATAGGGTTCGCTGTTGATTTTTTCGGGCGCGCTGTCCAGCTCGCTGTTCGCAGCGATCACTTCGCCGGATACGGGTGCGTAAACATCGGCGGCGGCCTTGACCGATTCCACCACGGCGACTTCTTCCTTTGCCTTGATTTTTCGACCCACGGCGGGAGCCTCAACGAATACCATATCTCCCAGCAATTCCTGCGCGTGCTGAGTGATGCCTATGGTGATCGTGCCGTCATCCTCAGTCCTGACCCATTCGTGGGTGGCGACGTATTTAAGGTTGCTTGGGATGCTCATTCAATTCTCCTGGGTTATTAGTCGTTAGTTGGTAGTCGTTAATTGTTGTAGCAGCGCGGTCGTTAACTAACCGCTAACAACTAGAGGCTAACGACTGCCTTGCCATTGCGCGCGAACGGATATTTCACCACCTTCGCGGCCAGCATTTTATCCCGAATCGCGACTTGAACGGTGTCGCCGATTTGCACCTCTTTGGGCACGCGTGCCAAAGCGATAGATTTTTCCAAAGTGGGCGAGAAGCTGCCGCTGGTGATTTCGCCTATACCATGCACGGTATGCACCGGCTGATGCCCGCGCAACACCCCGCGATCCATCAATATCAAACCAACCAGCTTGCGCGTGGGTGGATTTGCCAGCAACGCGGATTTGCCGATGAAGTCGCGCTCGCTTTTTAAGTCCACTGTCCAGGCAAGTCCGGCTTCCAGCGGGGATAGGGTTTCGTCCATGTCCTGGCCGTAAAGATTCATGCCTGCTTCCAGTCGAAGAGTATCGCGCGCACCCAGTCCGATCGGTTTCACGCCTGCTTTGTTTAGCTCATACCAAAATGTCTCGACTTGCTCTTTGGGTAACATCACCTCAAAGCCATCCTCGCCGGTATAGCCGGTTCGCGCCACAAAATACGTGCCGCAGTCAGCGGCCTGGAAATTCTGCAATCCTTCGGTTGAGACTTTGGTTTGCGGCAAAACCTGCCATACCTTGCTACGTGCATTCGGCCCCTGTACCGCGACCATCGCCAAATCGTCGCGGGAGGTGATGGCGAGTTGCGGCGCATGCGTGGATGCCTGCTGTTTCATCCATGCGATGTCTTTGTCCGCGGTGCCCGCATTGACCACGACGCGGAACCATTGCTCGGTCATGAAATAGATGATGAGATCATCGATTACGCCGCCTTCCGGTCGCAGCATGGTGGAATAGAGTGCTTTGCCGGACTGGGTCAGTTTGTCGGCATTGTTGGTCAGCAGGTAACGTAAAAAAGACCGTACGCCATCGCCTTTCACATCCACCACACGCATGTGGCTCACATCAAACATGCCGCAGTCGTTACGCACCTGATGATGTTCGTCGATCTGCGAGCCGTAATTTACCGGCATGTCCCAGCCGCCGAAATCGACCATTCTGGCACCCATGGCGCGGTGAGCGGAATTCAAAGGAGTTTGTTTGAGTGTCATATCTGCTTTCTGAGAACAACAAAGGCGCGGCACGAAATCGTGCCGCGCCCCATCTGTCCTTGGTACCTGAGAGATTACAACTCGCGTTGCGTGCCCCTTCGGTGGTCAAAATCCCTATTCTCATCCCCCTCGCATTAATGGGCGAGGGAGACTAAACTCGCTACGCGGGCAAGTGATCTTGGCGCTCTCCAGATTTGCCTGATTCAACGGTTCTTGAGCCTGAGCGGTTGCGGGTGTTGCGCCTTCGGCGGTGCTTGGTAGCACGCTCTCCCATTGGTCTAAACGGCAGATGATACTATACCGAAGACAGGGACGGGCGGCAAGCTGGCCGGTGGAGCGCTCATCCGCCACTCGATGGACGGCGCGCAACACGCAAACGTGTAAGTGATGTAAGCTATCCATCCACAAGATCGGCTAATTTATTCGCCCATCTCAGTCGCCCGGATACGAAAGGAGATATCATGAAAATCAAAATTCTGTCAGTCGCTATTTTGCTGGCGGTATTTTCTCTGCCGGTTATGGCGCAAAATACCGCTTCTGCGCTAAAAAAAGAAGTCAGCTTCAAAACGGATGTGCGTTCTATCCTCGACGATTATTGCATGGGTTGCCACGTACCCGGCGGCAAGGGATATGAGAAAAGCGGTCTGGATTTGCGCACTTACCAGAGCCTGATGAAAGGCACGAAATTCGGCCCGGTCATCACGCCCGGTTCCAGCCTGACCAGCACTTTGAATGTACTGGTCAGCGGACACGCCGATCCCGCTATCAGTATGCCGTTCGGCATCAAAGGCGGCTTGCCCAAAGACAAAGTCGACCTGCTGAATAAATGGGTTAACCAAGGGGCAAAAAATAACTGAGACGTGCCGCAGTTAAGTACTGCACTAGCCGCTGTTTCTCAACCCCGTCGCGATGCCGTTAATCGTCAAATGAATCGCGCGTTTAACCAGTTCGTTGTTGTCGCCCGCACGATGGCGGTGCAGCAGTGCCACTTGCAAATGGTTGAGCGGATCAATGTAGGGCGTGCGGGTTAGCAGGCTGCGTGCAATCGTCGGGTTATCCTGCAGCAAGGTGCTATTGCCGGTGACGGCAAACAGCATTTCCACGGTGATTTCCCATTCGCCGTTGATCGCGCCGAAAATTCGTTCGCGCAGCTCGATATCTTCCACCAGCTCCGCATAGCGCCATGCGATACCCATGTCCGTCTTGGACAACACCATGTCCATATTGGACATCAGGCCGCGGAAAAATGCCCAGTGTTTATACATGCCCTGCAGTTGCGCAAGCCCCGATTCGCCTTCCCTTGCAATGAATTGTTTCACCGCACTGCCGAACCCAAACCAGCCCGGCAACAGGGTGCGGTTCAGCCCCCAGCTGAATACCCATGGAATGGCGCGTAAATCTTCGATTTTGTCGGAAGCTTTGCGCGAGGACGGACGGCTGCCGATATTGAGTTCCGCAATTTCACGTATCGGCGTGGAGGTAAAAAAGTAGTCGGTAAAACCGGGAGTTTCATACACCAGCTTGCGATAAACGTCATACGCACCCCTGCTCAGCGCTTCCATGATGCGGTGATATTCGGGCATGGTGCTATCCGCGCCATGATGATGCAGCAGTGTCGCTTCCATGGTCGCGGCGATAAATGTTTCCAGATTGCGCCGCCCGATTTCCGGGTTGGAAAATTTACTGGAAATGACTTCGCCCTGTTCGGTAATGCGAATTTGCCCGTTCACACTTCCCGGGGGTTGCGCGAGAATAGCATCGTAGCTGGGACCGCCCCCCCGCCCAACCGTACCCCCGCGACCATGAAACAAGCGCAGTTCGACGCCGTGTTTTTCAAACACCTTTACCAGCTCGACCTCGGCTTTGTAGAGTTCCCAGTTGGCGGTGATGTAACCGCCATCTTTATTGCTGTCGGAATAGCCGAGCATCACTTCCTGGACATTGCCACGGCTGCCCAGCAGCTTGCGATACCATGCAATGGAGAAGAGTTCATCCATGATGACCCCGCAGCCGCGCAGATCTTCGATGGTCTCAAACAGCGGGATGATATTGACGTGCAGAACCGGATTCTCGCCGCCTTCCAGCAGCTTGACCTGTTGCAGCATTAACGCGAGCTCCAGCATGTCGCTCACCGCATCGGTTTTTGAAATAATGTGATTGGGCAGGGCGGCACGGCCAAAACGCTGGTGGATATGGGCTGCGGCCTGCATGATGCGCAATTCGCTTTGTACCGCATCCGAATATTTTTCGACGTTGCCCAGCATGGATTTGCCGATGCTCAATGTGTCCAGCAGCAACTCGCGGCGCGCGGCCTCGTCAAGATTTTTGTAATTGTCTTTTCCGCATCCCAACGCGAGCAGTTCGCTCACGGTTTGTTCGTGGATGGCGCTGTGCTGGCGCATGTCGAGCGGCGCGAGATGGAAGCCAAACACTTCCACGGCCCGGCGCAAATGCGCGACGCGCCCGTGCGCGAGATAGACCGCACCGTGCTTGTTCAGGGAGTCGATTATGACATCCAGATCATCGATGAACTCCTGCGGCGTGGCATAAGACAGGGCCGTTTTATCCATCGGCGGCAAATGCGAAATTTCATGGCCGAGTTGCCTGGAGGTGGCGGAAAGTCGCGAATAAATATAGATCAGTGCACGCCGGTAGGGTTCGTCATTGCGGCTGACGGCTTTGTCCAGCGAAGCATCGGATAGCGCACGCAGTTCATCGCTGACTTCAACCAGGCGATCCGTCAGGCTCAGACGGGTACCGAGAATATGGGTTTCGTTCAGATAATACTCAAAGGCCAGCGTTGATTGCTGCCGCACGGCATCGCGCATCACTTCATGGGTAACAAAAGGGTTGCCGTCGCGGTCGCCGCCGATCCAGCTGCCCACGCGCAACAGCGGGGGAATGCGAATATCCTTGTCGAACCGTTCTGCCAGCTGCCTTTCCAAATACGCATAAATTTTCGGGATTTCCGTGAGAAAGGTATAACGGTAAAACTCCAGGCCATTTTTTATTTCGTCGTAAACGGTCAGCTTGGCGGTGCGCAACATGCGCGTTTGCCACAAAATGAGTACGAACCGATGCAATAAATCCTCATTTTCGGCCAGTTCTTCGGGTGTCATGTCCATGCGGCTACGCTCGGACAGTAACCTCGACAGGATTAAATGGCAATCAAGTATGCTTTTGCGCTGTACCTCGGTGGGATGCGCGGTCAGAACGGGAGAAATAAGGGCATTGTTCAAAAACTCTTGCAGGGTCTCTGAGCTGATATGTTTTTCCTCGAGGCGATTAAGTGCCAATTCCAGGCTGCCGTTTTTGAGCTCGGCGCCCACCTTGAGCAGGGCCCGGTGCAGACGGTTTTGATGCAGGTCTTCGGCTATATTGGAAAGTTGCGAGAAATAACTGAAGGCTCGCACCACAGCCAGTGTTTCGCTCGGGGAGAGCGAATCCAGCATTTTCTCCAGCTGTTCGCCGTCGCGTTCATCCTGGGTTTTGCGGAAACGTACTGCAGCACGACGAACGTTTTCGACCAGATGAAATGCTTCCTCGCCCTCCTGTTCGCGCAGTGTTTCGCCAAGAATACGACCCAGCAGGCGTACGTCCTCGCGATGGGGCAAGTCCTTGCTGGAGATGTCGGATGGGGCTGGTAATAAATTCATTGCAATATTCTCAAGAACGTCGGCGCAAAAGCTCTGCGCACCCTATGTTAGAATGAGGCCTATTTTCAATTACTGAATTGCAGGAAATCAGATGAGTCAATCACCCCAAACCGCACCGTCCCGTTTAGTGATCGCTTCGCGTGAAAGCGCGCTGGCCATGTGGCAGGCAGAACATATCCGGGACAGGCTGCGTGCATTATATCCTCAAACCCAAGTAAGTATCTTGGGTATGACCACCCAGGGCGACCAGATTCTGGATGTCACCTTATCCAAAATAGGTGGCAAGGGGCTGTTTGTTAAGGAGTTGGAGACGGCGCTGGAAAACGGGGGTGCCGATATCGCCGTGCATTCGCTGAAAGACGTGCCGATGAATTTGCCGGATGGTTTTATGCTGGCCTGCATAGGTGAGCGCGAAGATCCCCGCGATGCATTTGTATCAAACAACTTTGCCAATCTTGCCGCATTGCCTGCCGGCAGTGTGGTTGGAACTTCAAGTTTGCGCCGTGAAAGCCAGTTGCGTGCGCGCTTTCCGCATTTGGTTATACAACCGTTGCGCGGCAACGTGCAAACCCGTTTGCGCAAGCTGGATGAAGGACAATATGCCGCCATTATTCTGGCTGCCGCCGGCTTGAAAAGACTGGGGTTGGGAGCGCGCATTCGTGACATTATCAGCAGTGAAGACAGTCTGCCCGCCGTCGGGCAGGGAGCGCTGGGTATCGAGTGTCGCTCCGACCGGACTGATCTGGTTAATGTGCTTGCCCCCCTGCATCACGCTCCTACTGCAGCCAGTGTACAGGCTGAACGAGCGATGAGTCGTGCATTGTCGGGCAGTTGCCAGGTTCCACTGGGCGGCTTTGCGGAAGTAAGCGGTAACCAACTGCGTATGCGCGGCTTCGTCGCCACGCCTGACGGTTCTCGCCTGCTGCGTGCCGAACAGACCGGCAGCGTAAACGATCCTGAAGCATTGGGGCTTGCTGTAGCGCAAGCGCTGCTGGCACAAGGCGCGGGTGAGATTCTTGCGGCACTGGCCCTGTAATTACTTTGGGCAGGGATTTATCGCATTTCTCGAACCGTTTCATATTGTTGTCTGTTCGAGAGCATTTTGTTAACCGGGGTTTACTTGTTCATTACGTATGCGTTTCCAGCTTCTGAATGACCTCTAAACTTCCTCTTTCCGGATTGAATATTGTAGTGACGCGCCCGCATGAGCAAGCGCTTCAATTGGCACAGCGCATCGGTCAGGCCGGTGGAAAAGCGGTGCTGTTTCCGTTGCTGGAAATCAGCCCGCCGGAGAATCCCCACCCCTTGCGGGAAGTTGTTTCTCGCCTTCAAGAGTTTGAGCTTGCCATCTTTATCAGCCCCAATGCGGTGCGTTACGGTATTGAAGCCATCCACGCGGAAGGAGAGATGCCCGCACATCTGAAAATTGCCACTGTAGGGCAAGGCAGTGCCAAGGCCTTGCAGAATATGGGGGTGCGTAAAATTATTGCCCCCGAGGACCGCTACGACAGCGAGGCTCTGCTTTCTCTGCCGCAACTGCAAAACGTGGCTGGCTGGCACGTGGTCATTTTTCGCGGCGATGGAGGCCGTGAATTATTGGGCGACATGTTGAAAGCGCGCGGAGCAATTGTGGAGTATGCTGAATGCTACCGGCGTTCCAAACCCCAACAATCTGTTTCAGTGTTGTTCGATGCATCCATCGACGCCATCACCGTCACCAGCAGCGAAGCCCTAAAGTATTTATGGGAGATGCTCGAAGAGTCGGGGAGGGGGCGGCTTGCCTCTGCTCCGCTGTTTGTTCCCCACAAACGTATTGCCGAGGCAGCGCAACAAATGGGCTGGCAAAATGTTATTGAAACTGCCGGGGGGGATGACGGTTTACTCTCTGGTTTGGTAGGATGGGCGGAAAATCGGAAATCATTATGAACGAGCAAACATCACCCGCAGATTCAAATAAACCAGCCGGTAGCGGGAGCGGGGTGTCCGCACCCGCTACCGTCGCACCCCACAACAACCCGGTGGCGAACCTCATTGCACGCATGAGCATTGCGCAAATGACGATGGCGGTAGTATTGATCGTGTTTCTGTGGCAATGGTTCGATACCCATCGCCAGATTGGCAACATGCAGCAGGAATTGTCACGCAGCCTGGCGGAGATGGAAGGCAATAACAAGGCCAGCCAGCTGCTGGTTGCGCAAGGCCAGGAATCAACCCGCGAACTTTCCGCGAAGGTTGCCCTGCTGGAGGCGCATTATGCCGAGGCCCAAAATCAGCGCGCCGCGTTGGAAACGCTATATCAGGAACTCTCCAGCAGTCGCGATGAAACCGTGCTCGCGCAAGTTGAGCAAATGCTACTGATCGCGGGACAGCAACTGCAACTTTCCGCGAATGTGAAAGCGGCCCTGATCGCCATGCAGCAAGCCGACGACTACCTCAAGCGCATGGATCGCGCTTCATTGAACGGTTTGCGCAAATCCATAGCCCGTGATATGGACAAGCTGCGTGCGCTTCCCAATGTTGACGTGCCGGGTATCAATCTTCGTCTCGACAATCTGATTACGTCAGTGGATGCACTTCCGCTTGCTCAGGATATCCGTCTCACCCAGGAAGCCGGCATCTCCGCAACCGCGGCATCACCGGATGTAGGCTGGCAGAAATTACTGCATGAAATATGGGATGACGCGAAACATCTCGTGCGTATTGAGAACATGCAAAAACAGGAACTCCCCCTGCTTTCGCCCACGCAGACTTTCTTTCTGCGCGAAAACCTGAAACTGCGATTGCTATCCGCCCGGCTGGCGCTGCTGGCCCGTGATGAAGCCAGTTTCAAACATGACCTGCAAGCGGGGCAAGAATGGGTGAAACTATATTTTGATACAAAATCTGCAGAGGGTGCGCAGGCGTCCATCAGCCTGCAAACATTGCGCGCATCCAACATCAGCATCGAACTGCCCGATGTCAGCGCAAGTCTGGAAGCAGTGCGCAATTATCGTGTGGCCCGCGAGTCCCCGCGGGAAAAGCAGGCGCGATGAAGTTCCTGTTCTGGCTCCTTGGACTGTTTGCGCTGGCCGTTGCGCTGACTTTGGCCGCGCACAATCCCGGTTACGTGCTTTTGGTTTATCCCCCGTACCGTATTGAGCTATCGCTCTCACTGTTTGTAGTTGGACTGGTGAGCGCATTGGTGCTCGCCCATTTGTCGCTGCGGCTGATATCCGCCGCATTGAATTTGCCGGTCTACGTGCGCAGATTCCGGAGTGAACGGGCACTTGCCCAAAGACGCACGGCGCTGATGGATGCCCTGGGGGCATTCTTTGAAGGTCGCTATGCGGCTTCGGAAAAGGCGGCGGCACGAGCAATCGATCTGGGTGAAAATTCCGGCATTACGCCCATTCTTGCCGCCCGGGCGGCCCATGAACTGCAAAGGTTTGAGCAGCGCGACGCTTATCTGGAAGCGGCCAAGGGCAGTACGGAGAGCGAAACCACTATGCGCCTGATAGCCATGGCCAAATTCAATCTGGACCAGCACCAGCCTCTGGCCGCACTGGACACGCTGAAGGCGCTACGCGAGGCAGGCGGACGTGGCCACATTGGAGTGCTGTATCTGGAACTCAAGGCCCTGCGGCTGGCCGGTAATTGGGACGGCGTGCTGGATGCGGTTAATCAATTGGAAAGGCGCGAATCAATCAATGCAACCTATGCGGCGCAGATGCGTCAACAGGCCTGGCTGGAGAAAATCCGCACACACGCCCATAATGCTTCGGAACTCCAGACTGTATGGCGTAGTGTCCCTCGCGAATTTCAACTGCGCACCAAAATCGCCACTGTCGCAGCAAGCGCCTTCATACAATTGGGCGACTGCAAAGTCTCTCACCAAATAATCACCGACAGTCTTGATCTGCACTGGGATGGTGACCTGATAAAATTGTACGGTGATTGCCTGTCGGGGGATGTAATCGTGCTGATTGAACAGGCCGAGCGCTGGCTAAAGCTGCATATCGACGATGCCGGTTTGCTGCTGGCATTGGGTAAGCTTTGTCTGCATCAACGATTGTGGGGGAAAGCCCAAAGTTATCTGGAGGCCAGTGTTAGTATAGCCCCCAGCCGTGCTGCCTATACGATGCTCGGGCAATTGGCTGAAAAAATGCAGAAACCCGATGAAGCATTATCCTATTTGCAGAAGGTGGTTGCTCTGGCCAGTGGCATGAAGGATGGGGAACGCCGGGTCGGTAGCACTGATTAGGACAAATTATTATCCGGAATCCTTGAACGCAAAATCGGAACCAGAATTGACGAGTCTATTTGGAGGAACACATTCATGTTTAGTTTGGATAGCCTGATCTTTGAATTTGACAAAGGCTTGCGCACCCTGTGCTGCAAGGCGCAAAGTGTAAGACCTTACCCCGATGCCACTTTGCCCGAGGCGTCAATGAGTGAGGATGAAAAGAAAGTCGCGGCAGCGCTGATGCGGGTTAATCACAGCGGGGAGATTTGCGCCCAGGCTTTATATCAGGGGCAGGCTTTGACGGCGCGCGATCCTGTTGTGCAAGAAAAGTTGCAGCAGGCAGCGCAGGAGGAAACCGAACATCTGGCGTGGACCTCCCGCAGGGTGCATGAAATGGGCGGGCATCTGAGTGTTTTGAATCCTTTGTTATACGGCAGCTCGCTGGCGCTCGGCGCATTTGCCGGTCTGTTGGGGGACAAATGGAATTTGGGATTTCTGGCAGAAACTGAAAGACAGGTTGGCGCTCACCTTCAAAGCCACCTTGCACGCCTACCGCCGCAGGATGAAAAGAGCCGTGCTGTAGTTCAGCAAATGTATGTGGATGAAACCCGGCATTCGGATATGGCGGTTGAATTGGGGGGGGCGGACTTGCCGTTGCCGGTAAAGTTAGCGATGAAGCTTAGTTCGAAAGTAATGACCAATACCGCATATTGGGTTTAAATTATCCCGCTCCGGCCCTGCCAGACCATCGCAGGGGGCTGAACATTGTTATGCAGTACAAAGCTTTCTAAGGTGATCCTGGATTTTCTGGTAATCCTGCGGGCTGGGAAATTGGCCCTTGTGAAAAACAAACTGCAATCGTTGCCCTGTAAGATCTATTCCTGTCAGCCCGAACGTCCGTCCCGCGTAGTCCGAATAAAATTTCAGCTCCTTAGACATCTCGACTTGTTTGCCATTGCGCAAGATCAGACGAGTCGATGATTTTTCGATTTCAATCGAAACCGGTGCGGAGGGCAAGATCATAAGCCGGGTTTTCAACACTCTGTTTGTGCCCGCTATACTAAAGAAACTCGCCAGAAAGACCAGCAAATAGGCCAGATTGGCATCGTCGCCATACCAGAATTTGGCAGCCATCGACAACAACGCCACCACCGTGGGTATATACAACAGCAGATCCCACATCATTCCTTTGCGGTCCTGCGACAAATCAAAACGTGCCTGACTCATAATTGATTAACTCGCGCGTTTATACGATTCAGATTTGAGTATTGCCTTGATCCCGAATTCCATTTCCCCATACAGCATCCGACCCGCACGCGATTGGCGAACGATACCTTGATCGTCAATGAAAAATGTCCAAGGGTCTCCCATCACCCGGTAAGCTTTGAATGCTTGCGGATTTTGATATTGGTCCATATGCAAAAAAAGCACCTGATCCTGGTATTTCTCCAGCAGTGCTTTAACGGCCTGCAATTGTTCATCGCATACCGTGCAATGTCCCGGCGTGGCAAACTCCAGCACGATAGGCTTACCCATTGTCAGAGCCTTGTCCAACGAATATTGGTACATGCGTGCATCGGGCTGGCGGTAGGTCGTGATCCTGCTCATATCCCCACCGACATCAGCCAGGGTCTTCGTGGGTAGTTTGGGAGCAAGTGAACCTGTTGTAAGTCCTGAAGCATACTGCTCACCACATCCCGCCAAGCTTAAAATCAAGCTGGCGGCAACAATGCGTAGCAACAAAACCGTCATTATCTTTTGTCCCATCCGGCGCAGGTACGGAAAATGTTGTACCCCCAAATTATATTCGCGAGCAACACCAAGCTGCCGAAAATGCCTGACAGTGCCATAAAGTGTGCTGCGGTATGATCATTAATATCGTCTGAGTTAATAATTCCGGCTATGCCTGCAGCGGTAAAGAATACGACCACCCCCAGCAATCCGAGGTTATGCGTCCAGAAATGCACCTTAACAAGGCGCAAGCTATAAATAGGGCGACGCACCAATCTCGGCACCAGGTAGTAAACAGCCCCGAATATGGCCATTTCCACCCAGCCCAGCAAATTGATATGGGTATGAGCCAGAACGATCCGGTGTCCGTTCGCGCCGTAGTTATCAACAATTCCCCTGAACGCGGGAAGGCCTCCCATCAGCGCACCCCAGGAAAATCCGATTATGCTGTATATGATACATGCGTAGATAAACCACAACGTATATTTGGTGTACTCTTTATCCTGCACCCAAGGTTCATTTAGCTCTTGGTTCGTCATGCTTGCCCTCTTTTGCATTTGAATTTGCTTCTTCACGAATGTCTTTATATTCGGACTTCCAGTTATCCGGTGCCCATACCTTGACCATTTCATCGATAAACCCGGATCGCCCTTCAACGGGTAGACGGGCGACGGCCGATCCCTGGTCGGCATGCAATTCGGACAGAAATACCGCAATCGCTTCCAGATCGCTCGCCGGCAATTCTGCCACATATGATGCGGCCTTGGGAGAGGGGCCGTGATCTATGGTTTTGGCCGCATAGGTTGCCTCGGGATTCTTCAGAAAATTGCGCAAATATTCCAGAGTGCGTTTGGAGCCTATACCATCCAGATCAACCCCGGAACTCGTGCCATTCTGTATTGCACGGTGGCATTGGGTGCATTCGGCTTTGCGAAAAATATTCGAACCCCGCAACCCTTCGGCAGAAAAGTCGTAATGGATATGGCTGGGATACATCGGTTTGTCCATGCGCGCCCGGACTATTTCCAGCATGATAAAACTGGCCACAGCAAAAACGCCTATCAGTGCGACAACTCCAAACAGAATTTTTTCGCCGCGTTTCAAACCACTCGATGCCATACTTCATTACCCTTCAAATGATACTGATTTGCTTCCTGAAAATAGAAACCCCGCGCCCGGTAACGCGGCGCGGGGATTGCTGACTAAAATTGCAACTGTTTGACTATTGAAGCCAGTATTATTTTGATACTGCATGCAACAAAGTTGAATTGTCAGGAGCTGTGTCGCCGGCTCCCTTTACTGGGGATGCAGAAGACAAATACGCTGCAACATTCAGAATGTCCTCATCGCTAAGGCTCTTTGCGATATTCCGCATTATGCCGCCCTGGGGGTCATTCGTCCTTGCAACTGCGCCCGCTGCGACATCCGATGCATTTGCACGCCAATTATGCAATTGATTTACGAGGTACACATATTTTTGCTGGCCGATCCTTGGGAATACGGGATCTGCACCGCGGCCGTTATATTCGTGGCAGGATGAGCAGGCTGAAACCTTGCTGGTACCGTGCTGGGCGATCTCGGCCCCTTTGTACTCTTCACCGACTGCGACTCCCCCAGCCTTAAGTTCTTTCAGGTTCGACAACTCCGGCGCGGTAGCCAAGGTGTTCACATAAGCCGAAACATCGCGGCGATCCTGCTCACTCAGTGCTTTGGCAAATCCTGGCATCACAGCGCCTACTCCGCCCGGTGTGCGCTTGTCCTGAGCAAAGTTAGTTAGCTGTTTAACTATATAGCCGTAGCCAAGGGTAGCCAAACGGGGGGCGCCCATTGCATCGTTGCCCTGTGCCTTGTCACCGTGACAAGTTTGGCAAGGTTGTGCTTCACCCTTGCCTTGAGTAAAGATTGTTTGACCATTGGCAGCATTTGGAGCGCTACCTGCAGCCTGAACGGAAGATATTCCAGAAACCAAAACAGTGACGACCACCGTAAGCCATGACGACAACTTGAATTTAGACATGCGCATTTCCCTCACCCCTATATGAGCTCTTAACAAATTTAAGATTTCCCTTAAATACCTGGTAAATACCTGGTTGCCGGTTCTTAATTGCCATCTGCCTATTGCAATTATACACCAGACAAACAACACCTGCCACGCGCGGCACGCAGCCCGGATTTTTACGAATTCTTTTTAAGTAAGATTGCAGCCAAACCAAAAAAGAATGCAAATACAAATACGTACATCAAAATAACTTGGCTGGTAGTTACATCTGGCTCGAGCATAATATTTCCTCCCTATCCGAACTGCATGTTAAAAAAATGATATTGTTACTATTGTTGTTATTCGTCCTCGGTGATTCTACCACTGCAATTATTTGCCTTGCAAGGTCTTTTTTGGCCAATGAATTCGGTGCCTGCATACGCCTTCATAATAACTAATATGACCCGAACTCGAAAAACCTTGCCGATTATTACTTCATGTTCACAGTAATTAAATCTCCCGCCCTGTCCTAACTCTGTTTACAACCGAAATGTAGCCGGCAATTCTTTTAAGTGCTTGCAAGAAAAATTTCCGCACTCCACCGTTAGTGCCTGTATCGCACTAATCAAACTTTAGCCCGGTACAAATTTGATATCCATTCCAGAATAATGGATAAAATTAATGATAACAGATTTTTATTCTCCGCCATACATGCGCATTAAATCCATCATTCCTGAAGCTTTGTCCAAGGTCTCCTGATACTCGCCTTCGGCGTCAGAATCCGCCACAATCCCCCCTCCAGCCCAGCAATATATCTCGTTATCCGAATGCACCAGAGTTCGGATAACAATATTGCTATCCAAATTTCCGTCAAAGCCCGCATAGCCGATCGTGCCACAGTAAATTCCACGGCATTGCGGCTCCAGTTCCGCAATTATTTGCATGGCTCTCACTTTGGGGGCTCCGGTCACTGACCCTCCCGGGAAGCAGTCGCAAAGCACTTGCAATGCATCGCATCCTTTCACCATTTGTCCTTCAATAGTGCTGACCAGATGATGGACATTTGCAAAACTTTCCACCTCAAATAATTTCGGGACTCGCACCGTTCCAGGCGCACAACACTTGCCAAGATCGTTGCGCAACAAATCCACAATCATCAGATTCTCGGCTCGATCCTTGGGATGTATAGCCAATTCGAGGGCAAGCCGGCTGTCAATCCGGACATCATTACTTCGCGGACGTGTACCTTTGATAGGCCTGGTTTCTACCCTTCCGTTATCCACCTTCAAAAAACATTCTGGCGACGCACATAGTATCTGCGCTTGCGGTAAATTGATAAAGGCTGAATAGGGAGCCGGACTCAGGCTTCGGAGTGTAAGGTACGCTTCGAAGGCATTACCCGAAGCCTGCGCGCTGAATTGCTGCGCCAGATTGACCTGATAACAATCGCCTGATTGCAAATATTCTTTGACCGCATGAAATGCGGTTTCATATTCTGAACGGGTATAGTTGGTGCGAATTTTGCCGTGAACCTTGAATGCCTCTACTCCGGCACGGATGTCCTTGCTACATAGCTCTCCATTTGTTGTTTTTCCGGCGGAAACGGCATTTTGCAGTCGCAAAAGAATTTGCGGCAACTGCTCTTTGGTATTCGGGTCATGCAACTGAGAGACCAGTTGAGCCGATTGTTGTTTATGGTCGAGAATCAGAGCCCAGTCATAAATACCTATTGCCATGTCCGGCAACTGCCTTGCGTCCGGAGAGTGTTCTGTCAATTTCAGGCTGCGGTGTCCCAGATCGTAACCCCAATATCCCAAGGCGCCTCCCGCAAATGGAATATCAGGAATGGCTGTGTCGGCGGCAGCCAACTCCCGACGCAACAATTCAAACGGGTCATTATTTGAAATGGATACCCCGTTTGCATCGCCGATTTCCGTATGCATACCATGCGTAACCAGAGTTCTGACCGGCTGCGCACAAAGAATATCGTACCGTCCCAATCTTGCGCTATCTAGCCACGCAGCCCAGGGAAGATCCATGATGGCTGCGAAATAAGCAGTGGCATCGCTATAGTAAGGGAGCGGAGAACTAAAAAGCACGGGCCAAGTTGACTCACTGAAAGGGGGGGCACATAGTTTATGCGATTGTCTGGAATACTCCTAAAGATCGCAACCAATGGAAATAAATATAGTCTTTCCAGCGTAGATTAAGCTGGAAACGCAATCTCGCGAAATGGCATAAATATATTATTATTCAATATCTTTTATTATTCAATATGTTGAAATGCATTTCAGGAATTGCGCCGACAATGCCCCGCATCAATCGCGCAATAACGTTGAAGTAAAAAATCCACAGCCCGGCCGGCGCGGGCAATAAAATGAGCGCACACGAAAAAAACCGCGTGCGCCCAGCAAAACAACCCGAACTGTGGGAAGCCTCTAAATAATTCAAATTTCAGAGGCCGTCTCCACAGCCATCAACCCCATCAGTTCGGCTTGCTGATGCCTGGCGTCGGGAAAGGCCAGGTTGTAGCCGGACGCACAGGTGCCGGTGCAGAGGGAGCCGGAGCTGCTGCTGCCGGTGCCGCAGGCTTGCTGGCTACTGCAGCCGGTTTTTTAGCCGGTGCCGCCTTTTTGGCGGCCGGTTTTACTGCTGCCTTCTTGGCAGGTGCCGCTGCTTTAGCCGGTGCTGCCTTCTTGGCAGGTGCCGCTGCTTTAGCCGGTGCTGCCTTCTTGGCAGGTGCCGCTTTCTTGGCTGCCGGTTTTGCTGCTGCCTTCTTGGCAGGTGCCGCTTTTTTGGCTACCGGTTTTGCTGCTGCTTTTTTAGCAGGTGCCGCTTTTTTGGCTGCCGGTTTTGCTGCTGCCTTCTTGGCAGGCGCCGCTTTTTTGGCTACCGGTTTTGCTGCTGCTTTTTTAGCAGGTGCCGCTTTTTTGGCTGCCGGTTTTGCTGCTGCCTTCTTGGCCGGTGCCGCTTTCTTGGCTACCGGTTTTGCTGCTGCCTTTTTAGCCGGTGCTGCTTTTTTGGCTGCCGGTTTTGCTGCTGCCTTTTTGGCCGGTGCCGCTTTTTTTGCCTCTGGTTTAGCTTTCTTTGCTACTGCCATTTGAACCCCCTTATTAAAGTTAAGTTTAAGAACAAAACACCACTACACCCCCATCACACCGCACAGCGGCATGAACTGAAGCTCTTTAGCAGCTACGCCAGCAAATTCCAAGGTCAATTTGCCAAAAAATGACCAATGCTGCAGGCGCTCCTGCTCCGAAAACGAATGCCTATTCTGAAATGCACCCTGACAATCTTGCCACACAGAAATTTATCTCGGGCGTTCTATGAAGCGTTCCCGACTCCCGCATGAGCAATGAAATTCAAGGCATCCTGAACTCCGGAATACATGCGGGAATTTAAATCTCTCAGCAACAGTCGGCCTCCGGATTATTCAGAATCAGAAATAGGAAACTTAATGGGGGGGATTCACTGTATGCCCTGAAAAGGGATGCCGACAACTTCAGTTGCATGAATTTGCAATCATGAGAACTTGCCGTGTATTTTTGCAATTTGGGGGCACCCCTTAATTACACTACAGTTAGTTGTACGGAATGAATAATGCAACTACATATAGTGTTTGAAGTTATCACTAAAATACGGTTGCAGTCAAATACTTTTTTTGAATAAGCAAAATATTTCTGCATATTTGCTAATGCACCTGCGGCGGGCTAACGCAACCGGGAAGGAAACTTTTGAACAGCAACGCAATGTGAACTTGCGGACTATGTCAAATTTGTGCCCAAGCAGACATTCTGAGGCCTAATGACTGCAAAAAATCCGGCAGAAAATTCATCTGTGACTCAATGCCCCGAACACCAGAAGTCAATGGAACCCCCTAACGCGTGAAGAACGGAAAACAATACGACAGCGTTGCTGCACGCACCCGCAAGTCATATCCGGGGCATACGCCCAACGCAGCCATATGAAGAGTTCCGGACAGAAGGATTCAAATTGAGCCAGTGCGTGCCATGCTTAAATTACTGGAGGATATAAGGTTAATTTTGCGGGAGAGAAGATTTTCCGGCCCCGGAAGCACTCAGGTTTTTGCATCATAAAATATATACGAATTGCGGCCCGCTTCTTTGGCCTGATACATCGCAGTATCGGCCCATTTGATTACATCTTCCGTACAGGCTTCGTGGTTGATAAACAGAACCACACCGATACTTGACGTGCAATGGTGCTCAATTGTGTTTCCCGCAGAGCCATTTTTCAGGACTCTCAGCGCATAAGGTTCGGCCAGCGTGGCGCGAATCTTTTCGGCTACGCTGCTGGCCTGTTTGACAGATTCCGACTTATCAACATCCAGTTCACTCAGCACCACCACAAACTCATCTCCGCCAAAACGCGCGACGGTATCCGTTTCCCGCACACAACTGCTAATGCGGTGCGCCGCCTCCCGCAGCAACAAATCACCCACGTCGTGTCCATGCAGGTCATTTAGCGGTTTGAAGTTATCCAAGTCCATAAATATCAGCGCACCATATTGGCCACTGCGCTTGCTTGCCGCCATGGCTTGCCCAAGGCGGTCATTTAACAGGCGCCGATTGGGCAGGTTGGTTAAAGGATCATAATTGGCTTGCCAAAAAATAAGTTCATCCTTCTGCTTCTTTTCGGTAATATCGGAGAACTGTGCCACGTAGCGATACACCGTACCATCCGTGCGCCGAAGGACCGTTATATGAGAGTATTTTGCGTATACCCCCCCGTCCTTGCGTTTATCCCAAATTTCACCCTGCCAACATCCTTCATTAAGAATGGATTGCCACATCTGCCGGTAGAATTCCTTGTCATGCCGTCCGGATTTCAAAATCTTTGGATCTTTGCCTCTAATCTCTTCCAGCGTATAACCCGTAATTCGTGTGAAAGCGGGATTAATATCCACAACATGGTTACTTTCATCTGTCACTACGATGGCATCGGCATTTGTTTGATAAATCAATGCAGACAAGCGCAATGATTTTTCGGACTCGCACAAAGTTACAGACATATGGTTGAACGCTTCAGTCAGTTTTCCGAATTCGTCCAAACTTCCCGTTTTTAATTGCAGCGGGACAAATTGTTCCATGCTGCCCCTGAGCTTCATCGATTCCATCGTGGATTGCAGCTTTAGAATCGGATTCATGAATCTGCGTATCAGCCAATGAACCGAAAAAAACAACACAATTTGCAATGCAATCTGACCTGTCAGCAGTCTTACCCGGGTGCGATTGATGGTCGCGAATTCCTCGCTCATATCGACAATAACGCTTGCCGCACCATTGACCGAACCAACCTCAACGTGATGGCACATCAGGCAATTTGTTCCGCGAAAATTTGTGCTCACAATAAACGGCACCACTGTGCGAAGCGTGGGGGCTAATTTATCTTCGTCCAGCAGAAATTGCGGGGTTTTTGACTCCATGGCGCGCCTGTCCATATCGTCTCTGGCTTGCTCTTCAGGCAAACCGGCGCCAAACTGATCTTGCACCTGTTTGGCCCGGATGATGCGTAATTCCTTGACGTTTTCAGACGCTCCCATCTTGGCGATGAACAGGCGCCGGTTTTCAGGGACGGAAATCATGCCGGTAACCATCAGCATGTTCATGCCGTTGATTACTCCGTCAGCCGATACGATTGCACTCCGTTCAGCGCCCTCAAGGATATCCCGTTTGATGTGCTCGATTACCCATAAGTGCGCAAGTGACAAAACAATCACCAGCATCACCTGAATAGGGATGTTCAGTTTTGTACCGATACCGAGAGTTTTCCACCAACTTTGCATGAGTCATGCTCAATCTTTTGTCAGCTATGCAGTTTAGCATCATCGGCTGCAATGTGCTGCGAGTCTAAACGCAAACATGGCAATAGCACCAACTGAGCTGCAGGCGAGAACTTCGCGGCGCCTCATAAAATCCCTGAATTTCAGTTTAGAATGCTAGTCCCAGGAAAGTGCGCCGCCAGTCTGATATTCGGTAACGCGCGTTTCGAAGAAATTTTTCTCCTTCTTCAGATCAATCATTTCCGCCATCCAGGGGAAAGGGTTGCTCGCGCCAGGATACAGGATTTCAATACCAATTTGCTGGCAGCGGCGATTGGCAATAAAACGCAGGTATTCCTTGAACATTCCGGCGTTAAGCCCGAGCACCCCGCGCGGCATCGTGTCTTCCGCGTAGGCATACTCCAGTTCTACTGCCTTGCGGAAAATTCCTTCGATTTCCCGTTTGAATGCATCGGTCCACAGATGCGGATTTTCGGCTTTGAGTTGATTGATCATGTCCACGCCAAAATTCAGGTGCATGGATTCGTCGCGCAAAATATATTGATACTGCTCGGCAGCGCCGGGCATTTTGTTTTGACGCCCCAAGGCCAGAATCTGCACAAAGCCCACATAGAAAAACAGCCCTTCCATGATGCAGGCAAACACGATCAGGCTCTTAAGCAGCTTCTGATCATTTTCCGGCGTGCCTGTCTTGAACTCCGGGTTGGTCAGTGTATCAATGAACGGAATCAGAAATTCATCCTTGTCGCGGATGCTGGGAACCTCGTGGTACATATTAAAAATTTCGCCGTCATCCAGCCCGAGGCTTTCGACAATGTACTGGTAGGCATGCGTGTGGATCGCTTCTTCAAAAGCCTGCCGCAACATGTATTGGCGGCATTCCGGCGAGGTGATGTGGCGATAGGTTCCCAACACGATATTATTCGCGGCCAGGCTGTCGGCAGTACTGAAGAACCCCAGATTGCGCTTGACCAACTTCTGTTCGTCTTCCGATAGCTTTCCCGTTTTCCACTGGGCAATATCTGCCGTCATGTTTATTTCTTGCGGCATCCAGTGATTGGCACAGGCGGCAAGATATTTCTCCCACGCCCATTTATGCTTGAATGGAACCAACTGATTTACATCCGCGCGCGAATTGATAATCGCCTTGTCTTCCACGCGTATGCGTTTGGTATTGGTGGCGGCAACGGTATAGGTATGTTCTTCCAAATCATCCGCATTGGCTACCCCGGCGCCAAAGGAATTCCCAAAATGCAAGCCGGTTGGCAATGCGGGCGATGCAACTTCATCGTCAAATGTCAGCATATTTGTCCCCATTTCCTTCTTTCAATTCGATTTGTATTGCAGGCCGGCGGTGAGGCACGATTCCCGGCATGTTCGAGATCAACAAAAGCCGGGGTTCGCATTGCTCACCGCCAGCCTACGTACTGAATCCTGCCTATTGACAGGCCTCGCATTCAGGGTTGTCAATCGAACAAAACTTTGCTTCTTCGACAGCTCCCACGCCATTTGCCCCCCCGCCGCTGTTGGACACCGCATTCAGTGCGCCCGTACGCGAGGTGGATTTCTCGGCCGAGGTCGCCCCCATGGTGCGCAAGTAATAAGTCGTCTTCAAGCCGCGCAACCAGGCCAGCTTGTAGGTTTCGTCGAGCTTGCGCCCCGACACGCCGGCCATATAGATGTTCAGCGACTGCGCCTGATCTATCCATTTCTGGCGACGCGATGCCGCTTCAATCAGCCATTGCGGCTCCACTTCAAATGCGGTGGCATACAGGCTGCGCAACTCGGCCGGAATGCGATCAATCTTGGACAGGCTGCCGTCAAAATATTTCAGGTCGGATACCATGACCTCATCCCACAATCTCATCTGTTTCAGGTCGTTCACCAGATGATCGTTGATCATGGTGAATTCCCCGGACAAATTCGATTTGACGAACAGATTCTGGTAAGTGGGTTCAACACTGGCCGACACCCCGACAATATTGGAGATAGTCGCCGTGGGCGCGATGGCCACGCAATTCGAGTTGCGCATACCGTGCTGCCTGATGCGCGCGCGCAAAGCATCCCAATTCATGCTGACCGAGCTATCCACTTCGACAAAGCCGCCGCGCGACTCGCGCAGCAATTCCAGCGTATCCTGCGGCAGGATGCCTTGGTCCCACAAACTGCCACGATAGCTGGCATAGCGACCGCGCTCCTCGGCCAGTTCAGTGGATGCCCAGTAGGCGTAGTAGCAAACCGCTTCCATGGAGCGGTCTGCGAATTCGACCGCCGCTTCCGATGAATAAGGCACGCGCAATTCATGCAGGCAATCCTGGAAACCCATGATTCCCATGCCCACCGGACGATGCTTGAGGTTCGCGTTGCGCGCCTTGTCCACGGCGTAGTAGTTGATATCGATCACGTTATCCAGCATGCGCATCGCGGTGGTAATGGTGCGCTTGAGTTTTTCCTGATCCATCTGGCCGAATTTCTCATGCCCTTTGGGATACAGGTGCGCGGCCAGATTCACCGACCCCAGGTTGCACACGGCAATCTCGGATTCCGACGTGTTCAGGGTAATTTCCGTGCACAGATTGGAACTATGCACCACGCCGACATGTTGCTGCGGTGAACGCACATTGCAGGGATCCTTGAATGCAATCCACGGATGGCCGGTTTCAAACAGCATGGTCAGCATCTTGCGCCACAAACCGGCGGCCTGGACTTTCTTGAAGAGTTTGAGTTCGCCACTGGCCACCTTTGCTTCGTAGGCCAGGTAGGCACGCTCAAAATCGGTACCGAATTTCTCGTGCAAGTCTGGGCAGGTGGCCGGTGAAAACAGCGTCCACTCGCCACCTTCCATTACCCGCTTCATGAACAGGTCGGGTATCCAATTTGCCGTGTTCATGTCATGCGTGCGGCGGCGGTCATCGCCTGTGTTCTTGCGCAATTCGAGGAACTCCTCGATGTCCATGTGCCAGGTTTCGAGGTAGGCGCACACCGCGCCTTTGCGTTTGCCGCCTTGATTGACTGCCACGGCAGTGTCGTTTACCACTTTCAGGAAAGGCACGACACCCTGCGATTTACCATTGGTGCCTTTGATATGACTGCCCATGGCACGCACCGAGGTCCAGTCGTTGCCCAAACCGCCCGCATACTTGGCAAGCAATGCATTTTCCTTGATTGCCTCGAAAATACCGTCCAGATCATCCGGCACGGTGGTCAAATAGCAGGAAGACAACTGCGAACGGATGGTGCCAGAATTGAACAGGGTCGGGGTCGAACTCATGAAATCAAAGCTGGACAACAGGCGGTAAAACTCGATTGCGCGCGCCTCGCGGTCTATCTCCCTGAGTGCAAGCCCCATCGCCACGCGCATGAAGAATGCCTGCGGCAATTCGATACGCGTTTCGTCGATATGCAAGAAATAACGGTCATACAAGGTTTGCAAACCGAGATAGCCAAACTGCATGTCGCGGCTCGCATCCAGCTCCTTGGCCAAGCGCGGCAAATCGAAAGTTGCCAACTCTTCATCCAGCAGTTCCGCCTTGATGCCACGCTTGATGAAAGAGGGAAAATACTCGGCATAATGTGCGCTCATATCCGACTGCAACACTTCTTTGCCCAGCACCTCGCAGCAAATATTATTCAACAACAGGCGCGCAGTCACAAAACCGTAGGCCGGGTCCTGCTCCAACAGGGAGCGCGCAGACAGGATAGTACATTTGCGTACTTCTTCTATTGGCACGCCGTCATACAAATCTTTCAGCGTGAACTTGAGAATCTGGTCGGCATCTACCGCTTCGCCCAACCCCGCGCAAGAAGCCCTGATCAGTGCAGCCAAGCCGTCCACGTCCAGCGGGCGGGATACCCCATTTTCCTTCACGTTCAAAACATGGGCCGCTTCCTGCGGCTTCTTTGATTTGGCACGCTCGCGTGTGCGCTCTTCGCGGTACAGCACATAGGATCGGGCCACATCGTGCTCACCTGAGCGCATCAGGGATAATTCAACCTGATCCTGAATATCCTCTATGTGCAAGGTACCGCCATGTGGCTGACGCCGAACCAGCGCACTGACAACCCCTTCAGTCAATTGCTCAACCATCTCGCGCACGCGCGCCGAAGCTGCCCCCTGCCCGCCATTTACGGCGATAAACGCCTTGGTCATGGCTATGGTAATTTTCGCCGGCTCAAAAGGAACCACAGAACCATTACGGCGAACTACCTTGTATTGGTCAAATGGCAAGTTATTTGAGGGAGTGGAGAACTCGGATGTCTCATGAACGGAAACCAAGGAAGACGACAAAACACTTTCTGTAGCTTGCAACATAAACTCCCCTTTTATCTATCTTATATAGTGTCAATTTCGCCCGCGCGGGGCTATTGACTAAAAAACTCAAAACCACTATATGTAGTAGTTTATCCCCTGAATTTCGCTAATTCTAGTGCATATATAATTTTATGCAAGCAAAATTTCAGCTAAATTTTGCCTATCCAATTCAGATATTTTCACAAGCAAAAAAGTGGGCAGAAAATTTGCTTTTCAGGGTGAATTGAGGTATCGCGGCCAGTCAAAACAGGGGCCGGGGTCGGTCTTGCGCCCCGGTGCGATGTCGGAATGCCCGACCAGGGCGCAAATCGGGTAGTTTCGCTGCAAAAATCGCGTCAAACGGGCCAAAGATACATATTGTTTATCCTCAAACGGGACAAAATCACTTCCCTCTAATTCAATTCCGATGGAAAAATCGTTGCAGGCAGAACGGCCGTTCCATAATGATGCGCCGGCATGCCATGCGCGCTTGCCACAGGACACGAACTGAACAATGCCACCATCACGCCGGATCAGAAAATGGGCCGAAACTTTCAGCCCGGCAAGCTGATTATAGTATTCATTTTCTTCTATATTCAATGTATTAGTAAATAATTGTGCGATTGCCCCGCCGCCAAACTCTCCTGGCGGCAAACTGATGTTATGGATAACCAGCAACGTAACCTCTGTCCGGGGGGGGCGAGCATCACAGTTCGGGGAAGGAATCCGGCACACCCCGCTAAGCCAGCCATTTAGCTTGAGTTTCAATTTTGCTCCTATTTAATCTAAAAACCGTAATTCAAGCCACAGAGTTCACAGAGAAAAGACAAGGTTTCCATTGTTTCACGGAATCACCCAAAAGGCGCGCTGCATTTTTATTGCAACCGCCTGTTTTTACTCGGTGATCTCTGTGTTCTCTGGGCCAACCGGGATTTTTAGGTTTAATCCTGTTGGTTTATTTCGTGGAGCCGCAGGGCGTATGGCATACGCCTTCCGGTACCCGGTGATAGAGCATGCCAAAAGGGCGCATTCCTACGCCCTTACTTGTGTTTCTGATCATACTGCCTAGGATTATTCCTCATCTTCGCTGGTAATCCCCAGCCGTCCCATGCGATACCGCAAAGCGCGAAACGTGACGCCCAACACTTTGGAGGCTGCCGTACGATTGAAACCCGTTTGGTTCAAGGCTTCCAGGATGGCTTCACGCTCAACCCTGTTAAGATAGTCGGGCAGCGGGAATTTGGCTTCCGAATCCCGCTTGGCCGCAATGGACAATACTCCCGGCTCTTCCGCCATAATTTGGTTTTCTTCCGCGAACGGAGCAAGCTGCAAATCGACCGGCCTGATCATGCCATCCGAGCACAATGCCAGCGCACGCTCAATCACATTTTCCAATTCACGCACATTACCGGGAAAATCGTACTGGCGCAGTGCCTCCAAGGCCGGAGATGAAAACTCAACCGCCTCATTACCGCGCAATCGTACTAATAACTGTCCGGCAACTTCCGCAATATCGTCCCTCATCTCGCGAAGCGGGGGCATGGGCAGAGCAATCACATTCAAGCGATAGTACAAATCCTGTCGGAAATTGCCCTGCTGCACTCTTTCCGCCAGCGCATGATGAGTGGCACTGATAATGCGCACGTCCACCCCCTCTTCCTGCGTGGAGCCAACTTTACGCACTTTCTTTTCCTGAATGACGCGCAACAATTTCACTTGCATGGATAGCGGCAGATCAGCCACTTCGTCGAGAAACAGGGTGCCGCCATTGGCTGCCTGAAAGAAGCCGTCGCGGTCCTTCTCTGCGCCGGTGAAAGCTCCCTTGCGATACCCAAAAAATTCACTTTCCATCAGTGTTTCAGGGATGGCCCCGCAATTCACTGCCACAAACGCCTGATCACGCCGGGCACTTTTCTCCACAATAAGACGTGCGGCCAATTCCTTGCCACTACCTGATTCACCGCTGATATGCACCGGAGCCTGGCTGCGTGCAACGCGTTCGATAAGGTCGCGAACCTTGGCCATGGCGGGAGATTCTCCCAGCAGCCTGCGTACGCCCACGCGAACTTCAGCAGAGGCCTGGGGCAATTTGAGTGCTGCCTTTACCAGAGCCCGCAATTGTTCCAGTGCAACAGGTTTGGAAAGGTAATCGAAAGCACCCGCCTTAAGAACTGAAACGGCATTTTCCATATTCCCATGGGCAGTAATCACTGCAACCGGCACACCGGCATGGTGTGCGGAAATATGCCGTACCACTTCAACACCTTCCCCGTCGGGTAAACGCATATCCGTCAAACACAGGTTGTATATCCTGTTGTCCAAATGCCTCAATGCTTCGGACACATTTGTGGCGCGATCAACCTCCAACCCCATGCGCAACAAGGCAATTTCAAGCAACTCCAATATGTCCGGTTCGTCATCCACCACCAGCACACGCGCTGTTGCAGTTTGCTTCTCAGCGTTCATCTTTTCCTCCAAACACAACCCGAAAGCGTGCCCCGCCCGTAGTCTGCGGAACATACTCAAGTTCCGCACCGTTAGCTTCGCACAATTCGCGCGCAATATATAAACCCAAACCGGTACCACTGGCTGCGGTAGTAAAAAATGGCTCAAATAATTGTTGCACCGCATCGGGAGCAACGCCGGGGCCGTCATCGGCAATCTCCAATTCTACCCGTCCCTCGGGAAACTGCCGAACCCGCAATTGCACACTTCCCGGCTGGCTCCTGCAATAGCGCAAAGCGTTGCAACACAAGTTCCACAGCACTTGGTCAAAATGCCCGCGATCAAATTGAATCACGCAAGCCGGGAAGGTTTCAATCTGAAAAATTTCCTGGGCAACATGTTCAGCTTGGCACAAACCTGCCACAAATGGTGACAAGACATCCGAAAGAATCAAGGTTTCAGAATTAACGCGATCACGTTGGTTTAATTTCAAAACATCCTGGACAATACGGCTCAGCCGCGCAGTATTGTCCAGAATGATTTGAAACAGCCGTGCTTGCGCCGGATCATGCACACCCTCTTGCAAAAGTTCGGCGGCATAACTGATGGAGGTCAGCGGATTGCGCACCTCATGGGCAATATTCGCAGTCAACCTTCCCAGCGCCGCAAGTTTGATTTGCTGGGCCTGAGCCTGCACACGTTGCATATCTTCGAGAAAAACAACAGCCCCCCAGAACTCTTCACGCTGCACCGGAAGAAAGCGAATGCGTGCACGATGGTGCGTGCCGGGCAAACGCAATACTCCGGATTTGTGGGCCGGGTTTTGCTTCCATGTGGCAAATTGTCCGGCCAATAAGGCAGAACACTCATTCAATGTAACACTGCCAACCACAGGAAAAACAAATCCCAACAAACGTTCCGCGCTGGGATTGTACTGTCTCACCAAGCCGCTATCGTCAACGACCAGCACCCCGTCGGGCATATCCTGAATCACCAGCCGATTAGCCTCGGCCATATTGGCCAAGTCCACGCCGCGCAGAGCAGCCAGCTTTTCACTTGCAGTAGCATATTTTGCGAGGTAATGCGCCACCCAGGCAATCACAAAATAGGCCACGCTTAGCAAGCCAGCCTGCAAATACTGGGCTACGGCCGCATCCTGGGTAAGTACCGCATAGGAATGTTGTAACAGCACGGCAATGCTGGCCAATGCGGCAAAAAACAAGGTTGTCTTGCCGCGACTGATCAATCCCGCCGCCGCAAGCGACATTAACAGTAACATCCCCAAACCGCTCGGCATCCCCCCGCTGGCATGCGACAGCACGGTGATGCAGACAATATCCGTGCCCACCTGGAATGCCAGCTGTAGACTGAAGCGGGGCTGGCGTAATTTGATTGCCAGCTGCGAAATCAATACCAGTACTACATAAACAATGCTGGCATGAAAAAATAACGGCTGATTGCTGGTACCCAAAGACAAGGTGTTTCCAAACGTCCCCACCAGAAACACGGACAGGGAAGAAAGAACCAGCCTGTACAAATTAAACAGGGAAATTGAGCGCCACAGTTCATCGGGCAAAGGGATAGTATCAGCGTGAAGCTGGAACGGCTTCCAGACAAACGAGAACAAATTACTCAGCATGAATTTTTACCGAAGACTATATCATGCTAGTTGAGATGCGCATTGCGATGCGCTTCGCTGCAATAATTCGCTCCATTCGCCTGAACGCTTTCGCTCTTGGGCAAATGCACACCGCAATGCGCGCAGAGAACCATATCTTCCGTTTGCTCGGGTACGGATTCGTCTGCCGGCAAACGGGATCGGTAAGATTTGAGCAGCCAATAAACGACGGCCGCGATTAAAACGAGAAATAACAATCGGCTCACGCACCCACCCCGCAGAATTCGCCTGTCGGCAATTTAGCGCGTTGAATAAATTATCCGGCACATTGCCGTCCTGAAATAACAAGGAAACTCCAATGTAAATTTCAAATGAAGTTGAGTCTAAAACGCGGAAAAAGCATATCACAAAACCGGGCACGGTTTTTGTATGCAAACTATTTCAGGTCGGCCCGTGATGCCCCCCCTTTTTTTTCTTTTCCTTTTCTTTTTCCTTCCCCTTTTCTTTTTTGGCCATCGCTATAATTTGCAAATTATCTTCATGAAGCTGCTTCAAACCCATAAGAATGGCCAGATTATCCGCGTGAAGTTCCTTTACAACCGGATCCATAGCAATTGCAACAGCGGTTTCCATTTCCTCACTGCTGGATGGCGCTGCATTCGCGCCGTTGATCCCGCACGTCGACACAAGCAGAATGATATATAAAATTCTTTTCATTAATCTGTGCTCCTTTGCGCATTATTCAAAGCTTATGACGTTAATATTTGCTGACTTCCCCCGGAACTTCCACCTTGCTTTTAAAATAGGCTGTCTGTCACATTTTTCGCATCTAAATGCGGTTATATTTTATCCGGATAAACCAATTCAGTGCGTGAAGAAATCCCGGACTCGTTAAGTCTGGCATTGAATCTTTGAACGACCCCGGGATTATTCTGGCATAGGGAATAATTTTTATCGATCTTTTAATGTATGGCGCTGATAGGGTGGGGTTTATTGCTCCTCGCATGCTCCACTTTTTTCGCCCGACAGGCGCCAATCATGTATGATACGTTATCTGTTTAAAGCCTATATCTTTAATGTTTGCCTAAATTTATTGTCGCTTTGAAGTATCAAGCCAAAGTTATCTCCATGAGGGGGAACGGTGTTAACCAATGCTAACATGTCATCTGATCAATTTTCTCAGATGGATCCAACCGGCGAGGTTTGTCTTGCCGACCCCGTCATGGTCGAAAAGGCAATTCAATCGATCCTGTTCCGGATGTTTGGGGAGAACTTTGACGCTGCATTGCTCGCAAATGCTATCAATGATTTGGTGTTGGCCTATCGCGGGGATTTTCCCGGACTGCTTCGTTGTGACACCCTTTACCATGACTTGCGCCATGCACTTGAAACCGGCCTGACCACCGCACGTCTGCTGGATGGACATGTTAAATCCTTTGCTTCCGGCAAGGAAACGGAAATCATTGATGCCGAACATGCGCTGCTGACGGTAGTGCTCGCTTTGTTTCACGATATCGGGATGCTAAGGCGCGAATCCGAGGCGCATCTGTGGGGGCCGGTGCTTACGCCTATACATGAGGAGCGCGGGGTTGAGTTTATGAAAACTTACCTCGCGCGTACCTCTCTCGCCCGGCTTGCCGAAAAGTCCATTTTGATTATGCCCACCAAGCTTATATTCAATATCCCGGCCACATGGAACCCTGAGGATCGAAGATTGGCCAGTATTGTGGCAACTGCTGACTTGATCAGTCAGTTGTCCGATCGCTACTATCTGGAAAAATGCAGGGATTTCCTTTTTATGGAGTTCGGGGCGTTCGGATTGGCCGGAAAAGTGGACAGCCCATATCCGGATCGGGAAACCTTGCTGGCTAAAACCCCCGCTTTCTATAGCGGGATAATTCAGAGGCGGTTGGAGCAGGAGTTTCAAGGTGTGCACCGGCTTCTGGAAGTCCATACCGGCGGGAGTAATCCGTGGGAAGAGGCAATTAAGCGAAATCTGGATTTCTTGGAAGGGATTCTGTCCACCAATGATTTTTCGCGTCTTCAGCGGCATCCCAAAACATTTATCTGACAGAGAGAGGCAGTACATAATTCGCAATTACAATGCACTCTCACCGCCCGAATGAGTATTTGAATTGCCCCCGTAAATGTCTGGAGCGATGACTGGAGTTGCATAAAATTACTGCGGGGAATTTCCCCAATTTTAACGACTGGAGAAAACGTGAAATTTATTATCGTGAATTTGGTTGCATGCGCGGGTCTGATTTTGTCCGGGGGGGCCATGGCGATAGATATGCCCGCAGCGGGAAAAAGCAGGTGCGGCCCATGCCATGGAGTCGACAAAAAGCTCCTGGGGCCTTCGTTCATGGATGTGTCCCTGAAATACAAAGGCGACAAAGATGCAGCCCGTAAAATTTCGTCCAACGTAATTAAGGGCGGCACGTTCGGTTGGAAGCTTGGCAATCAAAGCATGCCGCCCAGAGGGATGGGAGCGAGCGATGCAGAAATAAAATTGATGTCAGAATTTATTGCCGGTTTGGCAAAGTAGCAGCCAAACACGTTCCTGCGGAAAATTATCTAGGCATATACATCAACGGTATTACCCAAGGCCGTGCCGGATGAACGCGCTGAAGCAGACACGCTATTCGAAGGCGCGCCTGCCGGGCTTGCCTGTGCGCCGGCAGGACTGCCCGAAGTCGTCATTTCCAATTGGGCAATTTGTGCCTCGATCTGGGTAATCTCGGCGGTAAGTTGTTGAATTTGCAACTCAGTCGCCTTGCTCGAGGTGCTCTTCTGAACTTGCTCCAATTTCTTTTCGTCACTTGCAAGTTGCTTTTCTAATGCTGCAATTTGCGTACTGTTGCTACTAGTAGCAACAGATATATTGCCTGTTGAGGAACCGATTGCAGATAACATGATTAATGACCACCATCTTTTGCATATTGCCCGAGATAAATTCTTGTGAACCCCCATCGGAAATACACCATGCTTATTTATCGGCATGGATCGGCAAAAACTTATAGAGACGGCCATCAAATAGTTTTGTAGGCCGGTGGTGAGCTTGCGAACCCC
>Ga0265327_10000558_pt1 | contig 63673 bp, 92 predicted proteins | sample 41621metaG_FD_202089 | JGI IMG/M metagenome (GOLD analysis project Ga0265327, IMG submission 202089) | Rhizosphere microbial communities from Carex aquatilis grown in University of Washington, Seatle, WA, United States - 4-16-21 metaG | ecosystem: Host-associated > Plants > Roots > Rhizosphere...
CCGCCGGCTGCGTGAGCCGCGCCACAGCGGCCCGATGCCGGTCAACCAGCGACGACGCCTCGGCCTGCGCCTTTGCTGCCGCTTCCTTGGCCTTGTCGGCCTGCTTGCGCATGCCCGTGCTGCCGCCGAGCTCGCGGATGCGGGTCATGAGTTCGCCGGCTGCGTTGGTCAGCGCCTCGACGCTCTCTTCGCTGACCGGATCGGCCTTCGCGTCGATCAGCTTTTCCATTTGCTTGACGATTTTTTCCAGCCGGTCCGCTTCTTCCGGCACATCGCCGGCCGGCTTCACGAGCAGTCCGCCGATGACTTCGTCGTCGAGGATCTTGTCAGGATCGAGCAACTGGAAACGCGCGACCTTGACCAGCCCATCGAACGGCGGGTAGTCGAGCGCTTCTTTCGACGCCTTCTGCGCCTTCTGCGCAGCGACCACCTTGTTGCACAGCTCCATGCCGTTGACATGGGTGAGCAACCCGAGCTTGATCGCAGTGCGCAGCTTGCTGACCTGCTGCTTCGCGCTGGCTTGCGGCTTCCAGCCCACGCCCTGCGTCATGGCGACCTGCTTGGAATAGCGATCGAAGATGTCTTCCGCATCGGGCGCGTCGATCACGCGCTTGCACGCGGCTTCGCACGTCACGAGGAACAGGCCCGGCCGCGAGTTGTCGCCCAGCCCTTCGGCCTTGCCCAAGCTCGCGATGCGAGCGTGGAAGCTGCGCTTCGTGAGAGCGCCGTCTTCGATGTTGTCGGTCGGCGAAGTGTCGACCATCGCAACGATCATACCGTCCATGTGTTACCTCTTTGGGTTCGAGTGTTATGCGCGAGCCAGACAGAAGCTCACCCGCACGCGCCAGAAGCGGATGAACGTGATCCCGCCGACCTTGCGAGCGGCGAAGCGGATTGGATTGAACATGTGTGTTACCTCTTGAAGTTCGCGGCCAGTTCGGCCAGCATGGAAGCCATGACGGTGCTGGACGCCTTCCGAGGTCCGCTCTTGATAAGCGTAACCTTGCCGACGTTTTGCGACCATGCCGCCTTGACCAGCGACGGCCGAATGGTCACGCTCTTGAACTCGACGCAGCTAGTCGGCGCCGCCGACATGCCACCTTTGGAGCGGCGAAGCGTGATAAGCCCTACGGCATGGCGCGTAGGGAGCACCGTGAACGTCGACATGTGTTACCTCATAGGGTTTCAAAGGCGCACCTATCCATGATGCGACTATGAAACCCCCCGCCTTGCGACGGGGGTTTCTCGTCTTGTCGTAGGGCGCACGCTTTGTCTGCGTCGTGCTGCCGAACTCAATCGGTCTTATGCCCCTCCGCGCCGCCGGTCTTGCCGTGAGCGATACGTCCCCGTATCGTCGTGCTGCGAGCGCCCCGTAGGTTGTAAGCCTACCTCTTTCGACGGTCCGACATTCGGTCGGTTTGTTGCGGGCTCCGGGTGCCCTACGTCCGCTTGAAGCTGCGGCTCAACTACAGCAATTCGTCCGAGACCCCACCGGGTAAATGGACAGGCCGCCCGGCCCCGCGGATTTTGCTTCATCGGGTTGAAATATATTGAACCAAAAATCTCACTTATTCCCATTGACAAGACACGGCTCAAGTGTTACATACCCCCATGTCACGCTCCTCGGCAATCGCTCCTTCCGACTTGGTCCCCACGGCTGAGCCGGTTGAGCCCAAAGGTAACCCGGGCTTGGTCGGGGAGCGTGGCACCCATCAAAACGTTCAAAGGTAACACATGCCATTTTGGGTCCATGCGCTGATCTACGGTTACGTTGTCATAGTCGGTTGGCTGATGTTCGGGGTGTCCGCGGGAATTTGGAGGTAACACATGGCATTCAGTTCAGGAGACGGAGACGGAGACGGAGACGGAGACGGAGACGGGGAGATCGGCTCTCGGCTCGAAGTCATTGTGTTGCCGTTTGGCAACATAGGCGTGTTCACATACGTAAATCTGGAACATTCGAAAAACGAAGAAGGCAGCGGCATCGCGTTCAGAATCGAGAAGTCTGGATTTTTCGAGGAAGTTTTTCTAAGCCGTCAGGAGCTCGAGGCGCTTCGTGATTTCCTCGTGAACTCTCTGCCGTGAATTACTTCATCATAGCGCTCGCCCGCTGGCACATGGACGCGCCGCCCGAGCCCGACTACATGTACTGGTGCGGATACACGCCGCAGGGCAAGACGCACGCATGGCTCCGCGGCACCAACGGCTTCAGGCAGGCAGGCAGGCAGGCAGGCAGGCAGGCAGGCAGGCAGGCAGGCAGGCAGTGCGCTTCGTCCGTCGCGTCGACGCCGTGCAGTCCGGCGTGTCGGGCCCCAACGTGCCGAACATCCACCCCAACGATCAGCCGCAGTTCAAGCCCGATCGCGGCGTGCAGGTGCTCGAAATCCCTGCCGACTGAAAAATCAACATTACCCGTTGACAACGTAGCGGCCGCCAACTAAATACACGCCATGACTGACGAAAGCATGTTCGCTCAAGCGCTCGCAAAATTGAGCAAGGACGATCAGGATCGTGTTCAGATGGACTTGGCCCTATTCGGCACGGCGATGATCGAGCATCGTGCCGACGGCACAGTGCGCTTGCTCAATTTCGAAGAAGTGCTCATTGCCGACGTCGTGCCGCAGAGACACTCTGGTGAGCTATGACCGGCCTCGGACTTTTCCTCGTGATCGTCGCCTGCATCTGGGCGATGAACAGCAACTCGAACGGATGGCGCGACCCGTGAACGACTTCGAGATGATAGCCCTCTGGCTCCCTCTCGGTGTCGTCGCCGTGCTCCTCATTTTCGGCAGGTGATTTTTTGACTGAACAGCCGCGAAACAAAGACGTCGAGAAGCAGCTCTCCAACGAAACCCGTCTGGGCCTCGTCGTTGCCGACATCGAGCAGCGCCTGATGAAGGTGCCGGTCAACATCGCGTTCGGCGCTCTGGCTACCCTCGCAGGCCGCCTGATCACCATGTCGCACAAGGACGAGGACAAGCGTCGGCACAACCGCTTCCAGTTCGACCACACCGTCACGACGGTGATGCGCATGGAGGAGGAGAAAGTGGCTGCCGAAGCCCTCATCCGGCGCGAAATCGACAGGGAGGTTGAGCGACAGCAGCGTGCCGATCCACTCGTCGACGTCAATCGCAAGGCGGTCGAGCTCGACGTGCGCGCTCGCGTTCGCCAGAAGGCGGTCAAGGATGCCCACTAGGGACAGCAACGTCGGCCCGCAGACGCAGGCGGAGTATCCGAAGTTCTTCTGGAGCACCGTCGGCGTGTCGCCCAGCATCGTGAAGCAGCTCTCCCCTGCCGACATGGAGGCGCTGATCAACGCGTTCCATGTGCTCACTGGTGCCGATCCGCTGGGTGCCGAGAAGAGCCCGGGCCTCATGTGGGAGGAATGGAAGCGCTCGCGCGAGGGTCGGGTGCACGGCTCGCGCGCCGCGGCTGCGGCGGAGTGCGCGAGAAAGTAGATGCAACGTCCTCCGACCATTCCCCAGTCTGCCGGTGTCTTCGCCCTGCTCCACGCCAAGAGCAGGCAGGCGTACGTCAACGTTGCCGGCAACCTGCGCCAACGGGCGACGATCTGGGCCCATCACCTCAACGCGTCCGATCGCGACCCGACCCACAGCATGCGTGTGCGCAACTGGCCACGTTTTCCGTCGGACGAGTGGGAGTTCTGGATGATGGAGCATCTCACGCCGCCGCTCGTGATCGAGGCGATCAAGAAATCGTTCGTATCGCAGGGCTGGTCGCTGATCAGCGGCCGCTCGCCCAAGCGGGTAGCGCATGTCGTGCAGGGCGTGTCGGACACGCTGCTGGGTCACTGCCGCCGCCTAGGCATCAAGGGCTGGGCGGGTGTCTACAAGCGGGTCGAGCGGGGCGAGACGGCAGCGCAGGCGCTGGGCGTCGACGAACGTTCCAACCTCGACCCGCGCGAGCGCATGATCGCCCAGATGCGGGTCAAGATCAGCACCGACGACGGCGAGGGGTTCCTCACGTTCGACGAGGCCATCACGATGCGGCCGGCGCTGGGCGACGTGCGGGCCAAGATCCGCAAGATGCTCAAGAAGCAGCCCGGCATGACGTCGGTGAAGCTGTCCGAAATCGTCGTCTGACCTTGAGAGGTAACACATGGCAAACGATTTTGGCTGGGCGCTGAACGAGCTTCGTGCCGGTATGCGTGCCTGTCGCGCTGGCTGGAACGGCAAGGGAATGTGGTTGGTCATCGTCCACCCGCCACAAAAATACATCCAGTTCGCCTTTGGCAAGACGATCGAGCCGGGCCATGAATTGCTGCCTTACGTCGGCATGAAGACAGTCGACAACAAATTCGTGCCGTGGCTATGCAGCCAAACCGATATGCTCGCCGAAGACTGGGAGCTCGCAGAGTGAGCGACGACAAAGTCATCGGGCTGGACGGAAAGCCGGCCGTCATTCCCGAGTTCAACGTGCGCCCCGAAGTCGTGCGCCTGCTCGAGACGTTGCTCGCCGAAGCGAAGGCCGGACGGCTGTGCAGTCTCCTCGCGTGCTACACGACGCCCGAGCCCGACGGCCAGTTCCTCTACAAGACGGAGTGGAACGGTTCACAGATTACGCTGCTCGGCGCCGTCAATCGCGCCAGCTATGCGCTCAATCGCGGGCTCGACAATCAGGACAAGGGATGGATCGGCAACGATGCCTGAAGACAACATCTATACGCTCGATGGCAAGCTGGTGCCGGTCGCGCCCAAGACCAACCCGGTCATCATCGAAATGCTCGAAGAGGCGTTGGCGTGCGCCAAGGCGGGACAGATGATGGCGTGCGCCATCGCCACCGTGATGGCCGACGCGCGGCTCGCCGGCACTGTGTTCCACTCGGAAGCGGGCTACCACACCGACTTGCTGGGAACAGCTCTCATACTTCAACACCGCATGCTCGACATGGTCGATAAGGGGTAACACATGGACAACGAAGCCAAGCGCCGCTTCATCCCGCAGTGGGGCACGCCGACCGTTCCGGTCGAAATTCAGGAAGGCGAGATCGCCAAAATGCTCCAGCTCGTCGACAGCCTGCGGACCGCCGTTGAAGAGGGTACGGTGGCAGCGCTGTCCATCGTGCTGCTGCGCTCCAACTTCGTGCCGGAACATGCTATCTCCTGCGTGCCGTACTCCGCGGCGATCCTGTTGGCCGGCATGGACATGGCGATGGACGATCTCAAGGCGCATGCCCGTCAAGTGATCATGGTAAAACCGGACGCGGGGCAGGCATCTTCGGACGGGCTGAAGAACTAGGTCCACGCGCCCGGGGGCATGTATGTCGCCTTCCGGGCGACTGGCCGCATCCGCTGATTGATGTAGCCCAGCAGGCCACTCTGGGCGCCGAGGGCGCCGCACTGCACGGCGTCCATGACGTGACTGTATTCGTTCTTCAGCGGCTTCGGCTTCGTCTCGCCCTGCACCGTGGCGTTGGCCGAGCGGACGTTCTCGTAGCGGTAGCCCATCTTCATGCCGGCGATGATCGTTGGGCAGCGCTTGCGGTCGATCACCATGCCGGGGCCGGTGCCGCGGGCCGACAGCAGCCAACTCTCCACCGCCCGCAGGCGAGGGTCGATATCGTTGGTCGACGCCGGGAAGGCGTGGAAGCCTTTGGAGCGCAGGAAGTCGAACGACGTCATCTCGAACACGGTGTTCTTCGCCACGCCCGCGGGGTCGCCGATCACGGCGATCGGCAGCCCGGCGTAGCGCGGGTTCATCAGCAGCGGCTTCAGCATCGTGTTGATGTGCAGCTCGAGACCCATGTGGCGCGAAATCACCTCGTCCAGCACCAGCAGGCGGCCCATCTGGTCGACCTGCATCAAGGCGGCGCACGGATCGCGGCCGAAGTCCTGCCCGATGATCAGGGTCATGCCGTACACTGGCTGCAGGTCGTCGGCGACGTGCCACGGATGGCCGTAGGCATCCCGCTCCCTGAAGATCGAGCCGAACACTGCCCGGCCGGATGGGTCGATGCCGTACTCCGCCATGACATAGCGGCGGATGTACGCCTCCGAATGGCCCTGCGCGAGCCGGGTGTAGTACGTCCGCCCCTGTTCGATGCGGCGAGGATCGTCGACGGGGAGCTTGAGCGTCTCTACGGTCTGGTTGAGGTACGGCAGGTTTTCGGCAAACGGGCTGAGGCCGCTGGGCTGCTTGAAAATCTGCCAGCCGGCCGGCGGCTCTTCCATGAGTTTGTACCAAGGCGAGCCGTCCTCAGGCATGTTGGTGTCCGCGATGATGAACGAGTGCGTGCAGCCGCCCATGTTGGCGCCGGGATAGCGGCCGCAACGGCCTGAGATGTCGGCGACGAGGGCGCTCTCGATCTCGATGCACTCGGACAGCCACGCGCCGGTGAGCTGCGACGACAGGAGGCGGCGACGATCCTCGCTGTCTTCCATTGGCAGCAAGATCCACTCGGACTTGATGTCGCCTACTTCGACGAAGATCGTGCTCTCCGACACTCGCCACGTGGCAAAGCCTTGGAGCCACTGCAGGATGTCCTTCAGCACGGTCATCTTCAACTGCTGCAGGGTCTGGCGCAGGATGGCAAAACGGGTGTACCGATAGCCGTCATGCGACGGTGCCTGCTCGGCAGCCCGGCGGAACAGCTCGAGCACGCAAGCGGTCGTCTTGCCCGAGCCGACTGGTCCGGCGATCAGGCGAACGAACGCATCCGACACCATGAAGTTCGCGCATGTCGTCGGTGCGATATAGTCGATGGTCGCCATCAATTTGCCTGCGAAGGTAACACTTGGTCATAGCTGACCGAGGAGGCTGTCTTGTCGATGATGATCGGCTCCTGTCGCCCCGCGGCGCTGAGGTTGATGTTGACGACAACCCGGTCGCCCGGCGCCACGCCCTGCTGCACCTTGTCCTTGTCGAGCCCGGCGACCCGGGCGATCAGCTTCATCATGTCGTTCTTGGCCGACATGGGCTGGCCCTGCTCGTGAAACAGCCGGTTGGCTTCCTCGAGCCATTGCTCGAACAGGACGCCCGCCTTGAGCACCGACCGCTCGTTCGAGTTGCTCGCCGAGTGCCATGCGGAGTAGGCTTCGGAGTAGAGCGCCCGGAAGCGGGGGTGCGACAGGATGTGATCGCGGAAGAAGTGCGCATCGACCTTGAACTGGTGTAGCACGTCCTCGAGCGGGTAGATGTCGCGGGCGATCTCGTTGGCGAGGCGGCTGAGATCGCTGTCGGACATCTGCAGGGGCGCCGGCGGCGCGAGCGGTGACGGGCCCGTAGGCACTGCCATTTGACTTCCTCTCGGAAAAAGTTACTAGATATGCTATAGCGACGACTATCCATAGTCGAGGCCCTCTCCATGGCGAATAAAATCTGATGGCTGCCCTGCCAATCTCTGTTTCGGGCGCTCCGCCCCAGATGGGGCAGCGACCCGGTGGCGTGCTGCAGGCCATGAGCCTGAAGGACATGGATGCCGCGGAGAGCAAGGCGCGGGAGGCCGTGCAGGCCAGCCAGAACGTCACGCCGCTCGAGGAGACTGGCCTCGCTGGCATTATCCGCCGCGACTGGGACATCTTCCAGCGCCACCGCAACACCAACGCCGGCTGGTCGCGACGCCTGTTGTCGGCGCTGCGCCAGTTCAACGGCCAATACGACCCGGAGAAGCTGTCCGAGATCTCCCAGTTCGGCGGTTCGACGATCTACGCCCGCCTCACCGCCATGAAATGCCGCGGTGCGAGTTCGCTGCTGCGGGATGTCTACCTCACCGAGGATCGTCCGTGGGGGCTCGAGCCGCCGGCGGACCCGGAGATCCCGATCCAAGTCTTCACCGACATCAGCACGACGGTGCAGGGCGAGATCAAGAACGTCGCCGCGGGCGGCGTCGACCCCTTGCCGAGCAAAGAAGACGTTCGCGATCGCATGATGGTGCTGATCGAGGCGGCTCGCAACGCCGCCAAGGTCAAGGCGCAGGAGCGGGTCGATATCGCCGAGGATAAGATCCAGACGCTGCTGACGGAGGGCGGTTTCTACGACGCGCTGGCCGAGTTTCTGACCGACCTGCCGATATTTCCGTTTGCTGTGCTCAAGGGTCCGGTAGTGAAAATGATCCCTGTCGTGCGTTGGCGCAACGGGACGCCGTATTCCGACACCGTGCCCCGTCTGGTCTGGACCCGTGTTTCACCGTTTGATGTGTGGTTCACGCCCGGCGTCGCTGACATCGCCAACGCCACCGTGATCGAGCGCCTGCGTCTCACGCGCGCCTCGCTCAACGACCTGCTCGACCTTCCGGGGTACGACCACGATAACGTGCGCAACGTGCTGCGCGAATACGGCCGAGGCTACACCGAGGCGCCGGACTTCACCGACAGCCAGCGGGCCGTGATGGAGAGCCGGGAGAACCCGGCGATGAACGAAAGTTGGCTGATCGACTGCCTCGAGTATCACGGCAACGTGCAGGGCGACGTGCTGCTGCAGGCGGGCATGAACAAGAAGCTGATCCCCGACCCGCTGCGGGATTACGCGGTGGAGGCGTGGTTGATCGGCCGCTACGTGATCAAACTGCAGCTTTCCCCGAGCCCGCGCAAGCGCCACCCATACTTCATCACGTCGTTCGAGAAGGTGCCGGGCACGCCTGTTGGCAACGCCCTGCCGGATATCATCGGCGACCTGCAGGATGCCGCCAATTCGGCGCTGCGTTCGCTGATCAACAACATGGGCATGAGCTCTGGGCCACAGGTTGTCGTGCATGACGACCGCCTGTCGGGCATGGAGAACGGCGAGCAGATCTACCCGTGGAAGCGCTGGCATGTGATCAGTGATCCACTTGGCACGCCGTCGTCTGCGTCTGTCCCGCCGATCGATTTCTTCCAGCCGCAGAGCAACATTCAGGAGCTGAGCGCCGTCTTCCAGATGATGTACGGCATGTCGGACGACGCCAGCGCCATCCCCCGTTACCTGCAGGGGTCAGGCCCGGGAGGCGGCGCGGGGCGCACGGCGTCCGGCCTCGCCATGCTCATGGGCAACGCGTCCAAGGTGCTCCAGACGGTGTGCGCCAACATCGACAATTACGTGATCACGCCGGCGATGCAGAACCTGCTCGATATCGTGCTGCTCACCGACACGACGGACGTGCTCGACGGCACCGAGAAGATCAACGTCAAAGGCGTGCAGGTTGCGATGCAGCGCGAGACGATGCGCAGCCGGCAGCTCGAGCTGCTGCAGGTCACGGCCAACCCGATCGACGCGCAGATCATGGGGCCGCGCGGCCGGGCGGATCTGTTGCGGGAAGTGGCCAAGGGTGTCGGCATGCCGGGCGTCCAGATCGTCCCGACCGACGACGAGCTCAAGGCGCAGGAAGCTGCCGCCAAGAAGCTCGCCGCGGCCCAAGGAATGCCGGGTCACGCCATGACGCCGCCCGAGCCGGGCGCGCCGGGAAGCACCCCTGCCGGGCAGGCGCAGGGCAACCAGCCGGGCGCGCCCAGTCAGGACATGGGGCCGCGCACCAACCTGATCCCTCCGCGTATCGCTGGCGGGGTTGGCTGATCGGGCGTATGCTTCACGTGAAACAATTTCTCAGGAGAGAGCCATGAAGGACGACAAGCCCGGCAAGATCGAGTTCATCAAGGGCGGCAACGGCCACATGTTCGGCAAGAGCGGTGCGACCCCGCAGAAGCCGGGCCAGACGTCGAAGTCGCAGGATGGGCAGGGCGGCAAGTTCATCGACGGCGGCCACGGCAACCACATGATTGCCCGCAACGGTGCCACGCCCGCGGTCGCCGGCGACACGGCCAAGGTCGAGAAGGGGCAGGGCGGCAAGTTCGCTCAGGGCGGCAGCGGCCACATGTTCGGTCGGCGCGGCTCGCAGACCCGCTCGCCCGGCTCGACCGGGGGCATGTGACGTGAAGCCGACGGTCGGCCGCATCGTCCATTTCTACGGCAAGAACGTTGCGCCTGTGGTCGGCGAGGGACCGTTTGCTGCGGTCGTCACTCTCGTGCGCGACGACATGCGTGTCGATCTTGGCGTATTCGCGCCGTATGCTTCCAACGTCCTGATCGCTACCGATGTGCCGTTCAAGGAAGCACCGACATCCGGCGGCGATTATTGGACGTGGCCGCCGCGCGAATAACCCCAAGAGGTAACACTTGGCAAAGATCCCCTCAGGACCCAAGCGACCGGCGTTCGCCAAGACGCCGTTCGGCGGCGTGCCGACCAAAAGCAAGCCGGGGCCGCTGAACATGTTGCCCGGGCGGGCGGCGTTGGATCAACTCACCAAGGGTAACCCATCGCAGCGCAGCATCTTGGAGTTCGGCAGCAAGACACCGATCGGTTCCGGCGCACCGAACAGCAAGGTGATCAAAAACAGTTTCTGAGGGTTCATGTCTACCGCTATCCATAAGCAACAGATCGCGCTGATCAAGGCGCTCGACAGCATCAAGAAGTTGCAGCCGGTTCACTGGGAGACGCTCTCCCGAGGACTGCACGAGCTGCTCGACCCCGAGCTTCGCCACGTCATTCGGTGTCCGCCCGCTCTCCTGCCGACGGCGCAGGGTCGAGCCCAGATCTCCGACGAAGTCCTGCAGTTGCTCGACAAGTGTTCGGAGTTGGGCGACGAGTTGCGTATACAGGAAGCAAAGCAGCAGAAACCTGCCGCTGGCAATGCCCAAAGCGCGTCGAGTGCAGCACCGATTTTTTCGTGAACGAGGGTTGATAAATGGCAAGACATCCCGACGCAGATCGCCCAATCGACACGAGCGTGCGCATGCCGAGCGCAGTGACTTCTGCAGGCTCGCGCGCAGACGCGCTCATGGCGCAGGCTCGTGGCGAAGTTCCGCCCGGCACCGTCGTGCCGCCTGCTCCCCAGCCGCCGGGCAAGGAGGTGACGCCGCCAGCGCCGCAGCCCGCGCCGGTCGTTGCCCAGCCCCCTGCCGAACCGCCACCCCACGACCCGGCGCCCCAGAACCCGACGCCTGCAACGCCGCCGCTCAACTCCGACGAGAGTTGGGAGATGCGCTATCGCTCGATGAAGGGGCGACACGACGTTTTCGTCGAACAGTCGAACCGGGCGATCGCAGACCTCAACGCTCGGCTCGACGCGTTGCAGGCGGCGTCTCCGCCAGTTCCTGCGACGCCAGCCGGCCCGACCCCGACCGATTTCGATGAGGAAGACGACAACACGTGGGGTCCTGATTTCAAGCTCGCCGTGCAGCGCCGCATCGACGCTGCGGTGAAAGCTGCGTTGGGGCAGGTCAACGGCATCGTCGCTAAGGTCGAACAGCACACTGATGAGCAGCGCAAGGCGGCGATGGATCAGGCGCTCAATCAGGCGCTCCCGGGCGGCAACGGCTCGCCGAGCTGGATTGACCTGAACGCCGACCCACAATTTCTGGGATGGTTGGAGTTGCGCGATCCCCTATCTGGTGCTAAAAGGCTCGACATGCTGAGAAAGGCATACGGTGAGTTCGACGCTCAACGTGTGTACAATTTCTTTGCTAGCTTCATCTCTGAGGCGGGTTCGGCTCCTGTTGGAGGCCAGCCCGGTCAGCCGGCACCGGCCCCGAACGGGGAACTACCGCCGCCGTCCAACCGGATCTCACTGGCTTCTCTGGCAGCACCGGGCCCGACCAGACCCGCGGCTTCAGCTCCTCCGTTGGCCCCGCAGGCGAAGCGCACTTGGACACACTCCGAGATCGGAGCGTTCTTCAATGCGAAGTCGCGCGGGCAATACGAAGCAACACCAGAACTTCGAGCCATGTGCGCCGCCTACGAAGCCGACATCTTCGCAGCGCAGGCAGAGAACCGCACCGTTCCGGGGTAATTAAACCCTAACGCACCTCGAACGGTGCTGGAGCGATGACATGGACTTCAAGGACCCGCGGGTAGCCGCCCACTTCTCCGTGGGCGCTGCCACCTTCTTCGGTAGCGAGATCGACCCCGGCCTGTTGCCGGCCCATCCGGTCGAGATTTCCAAGAACGTCGCGTTCGCCAACGCAGGTCAGTTCGGCCTCGCAGGCTCCGGCACGACGCCGCCGATCTTCCCGACGGGCTCTTCGCAGCCGTCGATCGCCTACTCGGGCACGTTCATTCCCGAGATCTGGTCGGGCAAGCTGATCGAGAAGTTCTACGCGGCCACCGTGCTCGCGGCGATCTCGAACACCGACTATGAAGGCGAGATCAAGGCGTACGGCGACACCGTGCACATCCGCACGATCCCGACCATCACCGTCTCCGATTACCTGTCTGGCGGCAATCTCGCCGTGCAGCGCCCGTCGGCGCCGATCGTCGATCTGCTGATCAACAACGGCAAATACTTCAACACGATCCTCGACGACGTGATGAAGATCCAGTCCGACATCAATCAGATGGCCCTCTGGTCGGACGATGCCGGCCAGCAGATGAAGATCTCTGTCGATACCGCCGTCCTGCAGGGCATCCTGCACGCCGCGGCAGCGACCACCAACCGCGGCGTCGCCGCTGGCGTGATCTCGGCCAACATCAATCTCGGCGTCACTGGCACGCCGTTGTCCGTCGTGGCCAACGCGCCCGGCGTCGGGCAGGTCGACGTGGTCGACGTCGTGACCCGGCTCGGGCAGGTGCTGGACGAGCAGAACATCCCCGAGATCGGCCGTTGGCTGGTGATCCCGACTTGGTTCGGCACGCTGATCAAGCGCTCCGAGCTGCGCGAAGTCTTCCTGTCGGGCGATCAGGTCACCATGCTGCGCAACGGCAAGCTGGGCATGATTGACCGCTTCACGGTCTACGTGTCCAACCTGCTTCCGAACGGCACCGCGGGCACGCTCGCCGCCGGCGAGTTTGTGGTCTACGCCGGCCACGCACACGCGCTGACCTTCGCCAGCCAGTTCACCAACGTCGAGACGCTGCGCTCCGAGTTCACGTTCGGCACGTTGCTGCGCGGCCTGCAGGTCTACGGCTACAAGGTGGTCGACCCGAAGGCGCTCGCCGAGGCGATCGTTACTCAGGGCTCCTAAGAGGTAGCAGTCGGGCGCGGGAGCTGGCAGAGTAGCGTAGCCAGCCCCGTTTCTCGGAGTAACATATGGCGTTTGTCACCGTTGGTCAGTTGATCACTCAGGTCCGGGTTCTTCTGCAGGACACCGACGCGCTGGGTTATCGTTATGACGAGGCCAGCATCTATCAGGCGCTGAACGAAGGGCTGCTCGAGACGATCCGTACCCGGCCCGACTTCTACCGCGGCCAGACGACCGTACCGCAGTATTCGACGCCGGCTGACGTCAACACGACGCTGGTATATCCTGATGCCTACAAGCCGGCGCTGGTCGATTATGTTTGTGGGCGAGTACAGCTTCGCGATGATGAAGCCACGACGGATCAACGCGCGGGTGTGTTCATCACTTCATTCCGGCGCTTGCTTTCGTCTGGCTAACCTCTACAGGTAACACATGGCATTGTCGGCCTCCTTCCAGCGCTTTTATGACAACGCTGCGCCGCAGGTGGCCGGAGCACTGCCTAGCGCCATTCAGGCCGCGTTGTTCGAGACGCTGCGCGACTTCATGAAGGCGACGAACATCTGGCAGACCGACATCGAGATCGCGATGTCGAGCGCAACCAACGTGTACCCTTTCGCTGTTCCCGTGGGCGAGTTCGAGAACGACGTTGTGCCGCCCATCATGGCGACGATCGCGGGAGGCGACCCGACAGGTTTGTCGGGGCCGATCGACATCGGCGAGAACAACGTGGCGACCCGCCTGACCCTGCCGTCGACGTGGACCGGGATCGACATCACTTTTCAGGTGAGTTCGGACGGCGGAGCAACCTATCACGAGCTGCTCGACGACATCGACAGCCCGGTCTTCGTGAATGTCGGCCCTGACTACAGCATCGCGCTCACACCCAGCATCTGGCAGGGCATCCGCTATTTCAAGATCCGCAGCGGCACGTCTGGCGCTCCAATCACGCAGGTCGGAAGCCGCAGCATCGCCGTCACGACGGCCAACAGCACGTTGCCCAACCTTGCGACAGGGAGCCGGTCCGTATCGACGGCGACCATCAGCGCCGGGCAGGCGCTTTCCGGGCCGGTCGATCTCGGCGTGAATTTCGATGCCGTGCGGATCTCGATGCCGTCGGCATGGGACGGTACCTCGATCACGTTCATGACCAGTGCCGATGGCGTGACCTACCAAGAACTGCGCGACGACATCGGCGTCCCGGTCTTCTTCAACGTGATTGCCAATTCAAGAGTTACGTTGGACCCTGACGTGTGGCGTGGCGTGCGCTACCTCATGGTGCGCAGCGGCATTTCCGCGGCACCTGTCCCGCAGAGCGCCGGACGCATCATCACCATCACGACGGCGACGGAATACGACCAGACGCGCATTCTCGGGGACCGCACAACCATCGTGCCGACGATGCTGAATGGCGAAGCGCTGTCCGACGTCATTGATCTGGGCAAGAACTACATGGCTGCCCGGATCGTATTGCCGACCGGTTGGGTCGGCGGTTCGCTCACGTTCCAGACCAGCGTCGACGGTGTGGCATTCGACGAGCTGCGCGACGACATTGGCGTCCCAGTCCGCATTGACATGGGCGCTGGATACAGCGTCGCCTTGATCATGCAGTTCTGGCAAGGCGTGCGTTTTCTCAAGGTGCGGAGCGGCCTCGAGAATGCTCCGGTCCCGCAGACGAACGATCAGGACATCACGATCATCATCGTCCCCCTGCCGATCGTTACGAGCGGCACGGCGGTCAACCGGCTGATGAACCTCTACAACGCTGATGACACGATCTGCAAACGCTGGTTCTGGCCTGCTGAGCTGCGCCTGCCGAATACGATCGTGCTTCAGCGAACCCTCAATCAGAGCTACACGCTGATTGCCACACTGGCGCTGTTCCCGCTCGATCCGGTCGACAGCTACGGCAACCCGATCTTTCCGAACTGGATACTCGACAACTATTTCGACACCCTGTTCAGCGGCACGCTGTACCGGCTCTACGTGCAGCCACAAAAGCCGTGGTCAAATGCGGCGCTCGCGGCGACCTACTACAAGCTTTACATGAAGGGCCGCGGCATCGCTGCCGCTGACGTGCTGCGCCAGAACATCTACAACAACCAGAGTTGGTGCTTCCCGCCGGGCGGTATCACCTATGGAAGGCAGCGCGGCGTATGACCCTCTTGATCAGCCATCGTTTCGCGAGCGGTAAATCGGACAGCTCCGATCCAACACTGGTGCAGCCGTCGAATTGGAACGACGGCCACGACATGAGCACGGCGGCTGGCAAGCTCGTCGGTTCGGACACGACGGGCCCAACGACCGTGCAGGAACTTCCCGGCGCGTTCGACGCCAACGGCAACTTCGCGTTGACGGCGGCGGCTGGTTACTTTCTCGGTGCCAAGGGTGTGACCGGCGATCGCCCTGTCGCTGGTGTCGCTTCCGGCATGGAGCGCTTCAACACCACGACGACCAAGAAGGAGTTCTACGACGGCACCGGCTGGCAGAACATCGCCACTGAAGCCTACGTCACGGCGGCGATCGCCGCGACTGGCGGTGTGCCGACAACGACGATCATCACCGCGACAGGCAGCAGCACGATCGTTATCGGCGCCGGCGTGAAGTTCGCCAAGATCCGCTTCGTGGGTGCTGGCGGGGGCGCCGGCGGGTGCGGCGCGACGGCAGGTCCAGCCGGTGCTGCCGGAGGTGACACGACCGTTGACGGTGTCGTTGCTAAAGGCGGAGCGGCTGGTGCTGGAAACACAACAGGTACACCTATTGCTGGATTTGGCGGCCCGGGCGGCACGGGCGGCACGGGAACCGCTTCGTTGCGCATACCGGGCTGGTCTGGCGGCAATGACTCTGACAGCGCCGTTGGCAAGGGCATGGGCGGAGCGAGCGGCATGGGCATGCCCGGCGCACCTCGTTCGGTTGGTGCTGCCGGTGTTGCATCCAACGGTATTTCTGCGCCGACGAACACAGGTGGTGGCGGCGGCCCGGCGAGTTCGCAAGGCACTACGTCGCCGGGAACGGCGGGCGGTGGCGGCGAGTATTGCGAGATCTGGCGCGGCCCCGGCACATACAACTACACTCTCGGCGCGGGCGGCGCGGGCGGTGTAGGCACGGGGGGCGGCGCTGCCACCGGCGGCGCGGGCGCTGACGCGCTGATAGTCATCGAGAGTTATTTGGCGTAGTATGCGGCTGCCCACCTGCACCCCACTGCAGGTGGTAACGAAACACAAGGAGCTGAATGATGGGCGTTCAAAAGTTCGACAGCTTGGCGACCAAGCATCTCAAGCTGATCCCGATGGCCGCCGGCATCGTGCCGAACAACGGCTTGTATGTGGACAATGCCGGTAACCTTGGCTTCGCCGTCGCCGGTGTGAAAGTCTTTGGTTCGCCGGGCGCACCGACCCCATTGTCGGTTAACGGTGCAATCCCGGTTCGCCCATCGACCAACTACGTCATCACCAAGGGCAGCATTCTGGCGGACACGCTGGCGGCTCCGACGGCTGGCACGGACGACGCCGTGACGATCCAAGTGATCTCGAGCACTGCGTTTGCGCATACGATCACGGCGACGGGCCTGCTCCAGACGGGTAGCGCCAATGTCAACGTGGCGACCTTCGCGGCGTTCGCTGGTGCCGGCCTGACCCTGCGAGCCTACAACGGCAAGTGGATGGTTGTGGCGTCGACCGGCATCACGTTCAGCTAAGCGGCGCTTACCCGCGGAGGTAACACATGCGTAAAATCGTTTTTGCGCTTCTGGCGTTTCTGTTTGTGGGCACAGAAGCGCTGGCGCAACAGAACTCGCGCCCGATCTACGACGACACACCGCAAGGCGGCGTGTACGCTCAGCCAGTCGACAGCGGCGGACATCCACTGCCAGTGTCGATTTTGGGCTTTGGTGCCGGCACGACGACGTACACCAAGACGACGCTCACTCTCAACGGAGCGTCGCAGGTCATGCTGGCTGCCAGCACGACCCGCAACGCGATGACAGTCTACAACCCGTCGACCAATGACGTCGTATGGGTCGATATTTCGGGCGGCACTGTTGCCGCCGAAGGAGGGACTGCCGTCCTGCCGGGCTTTACGTTGGCCATCACAGGCCCTTCAGTTCCTCGGACAGCAATTACGATCGTTGGCACGAGCGCGCAAAGCGTCATCGTGCAGGAGGGACACTAATGCGCGTTGTCGTCCGACTTCTCGCTGCGCTAACAGCACTCATCTGCGCTTCCGTAGCGCATGCACAGGGCTTCAGCCTGCAAGGCAGCGCTGTCGTCCTCGGTGCCCCGATTACTGGCGGTGCGACGCCGGGACAGTGCTTGGCGGTTGGTGGTGACGGCAAGTTGGCGCAAGTTGTCTGCAGTGCAGGCAGTTCGTTTCAGAGCGACCCAACTACTCAACACATGGGGTTTGCCCGGGCGCCTACGGGCTTCTGGATGGATTTCAACGAATGGTACACGGATATCCCGACATCTGGAGACGAGGGTGGTGCCCTCATGTTCTTCCACATGTACGGCGAGGCGCGTCACGCGAGCCTCAACCCGATGGGGGTGCTTGACGGCTTTTACGCTCATCTCGATGGCAACATCGGCACGATGGTGAGCGGTATCACGCTCAACGAATTGTATTCGTTCCGAGGCAACGCCACGTGGAACCCGGCCGGACATGTCGGTCAAATCGCGGGAGCCTACAACACTGGTCGAGTGCAGGGTAACGGTTCTGCAAGCACTGCCTACGGTTCACGAAATGCCGTGGCCAACGAAAGCACGACTGGCGGCACCATTACGACAGGCATTGGTGTCTTCAGCAGCGTCGCAGTGACTTCGCCGCAAACGATGCCCACGTCGATGACGTTTCGGGGGCAGACGGAGATCAACAGCACAGGCGGTATCACTGACGCTTACGGTGCGTACTTCAATATCGTTGGCGACGCGAGCCTGATCAATCTTTACCGAGCTGTCTACGCCGACAGCACCATCACTGCGGCAAGCAACCACTACGTGTTGTATGCTTCGTCGCCGGCGCATTCTTATCATAATGGCGCGTTTGCTATCGGGCCAAGCACCAGCAGCTCGTCCAGTAAATTCTACGTCGAGGACAACACGATATCGTCGACGACGTCGGCTGGCCTGTTCAACATGTCGGGCGCCAGTTACACTGGCGCTGTCGTCCGCATGTTGACGACTGCTGCCGCGGCAACGACGTTCAATTTCTGGACTGCCGAGCCCAACGGTGCTGTCGTTGCTTCTCTGCGAGGTGACGGCTTGCTGCTTGCGAGTGGCGTGCAGGGCACGTTCTCGATGCCCAACGCCTTCAACACGACCCAGTATAGCGTGTTGGGAACGTCTTCCTACGTTACCGGCACGCCGGGCGCTTTAGCCAATGCGATCGGTGTTGGCGGCCTTGTGAACCATGGTGGTTCCGCTGCTCTGCCGAGTGCGATGGGGTTGCGAAGCAACTACACTGTGACGAGCACCGGCCACGTGACGACTGGCTACGGCATTTTCGTCGGCATCAGCAGCGGCGCTAGTCTGATCGACGCTTACTACGGATTGTATCTGGATACGTCGATCACGAGCGGCTCAACCCATTGGGCTCTTTATTCGCCAACTCAGGCCCACTCCTACCACAATGGGTCGTTGGCGGTTGGATCGACATCGTCGTCGAGCTCGGCGAAATTGTACGTTGAGGACAACACGGCTTCGGCGACTACCAGCGCTGGCCAGTTCAATATGAGCGGTGCTTCCTACACCGGCACTGTCCTTACCATGGTGGCCGCCACTGCGGCGGCAAGCACGTACAATTTTTCAACCATGACCGCCAACGCAGTGACGCAGATTATTTTGCGTGGGGATGGTGGCGTTCTGTCGGCAGGTTCGGGTGGCATCGGCTATTCGACTGGCGCCGGCGGTGCCGTTACGCAGCTCACTGACAAAACGACGGGTGTCACGCTCAACAAGGTTTCGGGTCGGGTCACAACGGCTAATTCAGCGCTCGCTTCTGCTGCGAAGTCGACATTTACGATCACGAACTCGGCAGTCACTTCGACGGACGGTGCGTTCGTCTGGATTGTCGGGGGTTCTGGCACTGCGAACGCTTACCGTGTTTCCGTTGCTGCCGTGACCGCTGGTTCGTTGGCTGTCACGATTGAAAATATCAGCGGTGGCTCGTTGTCTGAGGCACCCATCATCGGATTTGCTATCTTCCGCGCCGTGTCGTCTGAACTACGGGGTGTTCCCGCCAATGACAACAACGCGATAATCGAGACGATGGCAGCTTAGTTTACGCTGGAGAGGGTTATGAAGAAGTTTCTGATCGCTGCGATGTCTATGCTTGTGTGTGCGGCTGCCTCCGCTCAACAGCCGCTTTCCAAACCTGACCCTGCCGTTACGGTGTGTCGGCAGATCCTCGACGAAGCCAACGGTCGGGTACTCGCCATGGGCGGTGCGGCCGAGACGCTTGGCGCCAAGGTCAAGGAATTGGAAGCTGAACTGTCGAAACTCAAGGGCGAGAAGGCGGGCACGCCGAAAACAGGAGCGCCTGTCGACAAGTAGTCTTTGGTGGTAGGGCAATGGGAGATGGCGTGGACGGAAACGAAGATCGGGCACCGGATTTTTCGGCCGTCCGAGCCAACGCGAGGCTCGAATTGCACGAAGCTGTCTGCGCCGAACGATGGAAGGCTATCCTCTCCGAGGTGGTAGCCCTACATGCTCGCATGAGCGCCATGTCCAACCGGATGTGGGCGGTGGCCGGCGCCATGATCTTGTTATGTGTGACGGGCATCGCAGCGCTTGTTGTCCTGATCCTGACCCACGGCTTGAAGACTTGACCTATTTTTTCTGCTAAGAGGGTAGACATGAACAAGGAACAGATCTTCGGGTTGCTCCGCACTCTCGGCGTCTCGCTCATGACGTACCTCGTGACGAAGGGGACGCTCACCAGCGATCAAGCGACGGCGATGACCAACTTCGCCGCCGAGTACGGCCCCGGCCTCGTCGCCGCCGGGCTGGCCGCCTACGGCTTCTGGAAGAAGCGCGACGCTGGCATGGTCAAGTCCGCCGGCAAAGTCGACGGCGCCGTTGTCGTGGTGAACCCCGACACTGCGTCGAAGTCCGTGGTCGCTGCCGCGGCAACTGCTCCGAACAACGAAGTGCAGCTCGGCAAACTGTAGGAGGTATTCATGCTTGCTCGCCGCACCGTCCTCGCCGCCCCGCTCGTCCTCGCCGCGTGCGGCGGTGGCGCGCCCTCACAAACCCTTACGACGGTCGTGCAGGACGTGCAGACCATCGCGATGGGGCTGTCCAAGACGCTGACGCAACTCTCGATGCTCAACCTCCCGGGCTTGACGCCGGCCATTCTGGATATCTGCCAGACGGCTTTGGCGGGCATCCAGACTGTCGGCCAAGCCTTGCTGGGAGTCAGCTCAACGACTGATGCCCAGCCGTTGGTGCAGCGGGTGGAGGGCTACGTGAACGCGTTCGTAGGAGCTCTTGCGTTTCTCCCGCTGCCCGGCCCCATCCAACTGGCGCTCGTTGCTGCTACGATCCTCCTGCCGATCATCGAGAGCGCTGTGAACCTCGTTGTGACAGCCAAGACGGTCATGCCCGTGACCGTTTCGTCAGGAGCTGCCAGCATCACCGTCCTGACCCCTGCCCCTTCGGCAGCGGCTCCTGTGATGACGCCGGCGCAGGCGCGGGCTACACTGACCCAGTAGCCTGCAACGTGTTCTCGGCTATGACGTTGCGTAACCATCAACCTTTGGAGGCCACGATGCTCGACGAAAACGACCCAGAATACGTCCGTCCGACCGAAGCGTCGCTCGCCTCGTTCGACGATCTCACCATTTCCTCTGCTGATCTCCAGAGCGAGGAGATGGCTCGCCGTGAAGTGTTCGACCGAGCTATCGCCAAGCGGCGCGCGCTCGAGGTTTCCCTGCGCAACGAGGCACAGCTCGCCCAGCTTCGCGAGCACGACGCGAAGATCCGGGACGGCGTCATTCCGCCCTCGACCCCCACGCCGACGGCGATGCCGTCCGAGCGCCACGCGGAGATTGCCAAGGAAGCCGTCGCTCGCCACATGGAGATCCCGGAAGGCGTCGACCTGCGCGACGCGGGACATCCGGGCGATCCGTCTCCCTATGTCCGCGGCCCGCTAGCGCCGGAAGTTGCCCCGCTCCCGACCGACCCCGTGCTCGATCAGCCGAAGACGATCGAGCCACTTTCGCCCGAAACTCAGAAGGAGATGCAGGCAGGCGAGAAGGCCGAGGAGGCGAAGCAGCCTGTCCCGACGTCCGACGGTTTCGGCTCGACGACGTCTGCTCCCCCGCCTCCCCCACCGGCACCGGCGCCCACCGTCATCGACCCGACCAAAGTCTGAGGTAGTCCGTGGACGACAAGGAACTCGACATCAGGCTGCAGGGGCTGCTCGACCCCTCTGCAGTCTCGCCGCCCCCGGTCGAAGATCCCAATGCCGTCGTAGGCATGATCATCGCGGAGCCCGTTGCGGCTCCCGCCGTGCCGCCTGAATTTCACGTGCCGACGCCAGACGAACTGCGCGGTTTCCCGCCGCCCCCGCCGATCGCCCCGCCGCCCGCGCCGCCCGCGCCGCCCAAGGGCGCCGTGTTCCCGCAGGCGACTGTCATGGTCGACAAGAGCATGCACTCTGGCCTTGTGGTCGGGCATGTTGTCGAGCAGCCTGCCGTCATCGCCGATCCACCGCCCCCGCCGCCCAAGGAAGTTCGCTTCGACGACTTGCCGGAGAAGACCAAGGACGAGATACGCGGCGGCTGGCTGCGTACACACGGCACGATGGACGGTTTCCACTTCGGCGAGAACAACACGCCTCCGATGGTGCAGCGCGGCGACCCTGTCTTCGATCCGCGACCCGTCGAACTGCCGCCCGAGATCGACATGTCCAAGCTGTCGGCCAAGACGCGGGCGGAACTCGAGGGCGGTGCGCGCCGCCTCGCCCAGAGGAACTCCGATTACCGGGCAGTCCTCGACAGGGTGAACGCCAGCAACGCCGCCAAGCATGACGTCGGAGGATCTCCGGTCCCGTCCAACATGGACTACGCCAAGGGGGGCTGATCCCCCTTACCCTTGGAGGCAACTCTTGCCGCATAAAGATATCGAGAAGCGGCGCGAGGCTGGGCGTAGGAGCAGAAATGTCAGCGGTTAAATTGATGGGCTTCGGAGGCATGCTGCCGGCGATCGACCCGCGCCTCCTGCCCGACGACAGTGCTGCCGACGCGCAGAACGTCTGGTTCTATAACGGCGGCCTCGAAGGCATCCGGGTTCCGACGACGATCAACGTGCCGACGCCGGGCACTCGTGCGATATTCCGGGTTCCCAAGGCGGCGACCGATCTCGACAACATCACCAACAGCTATTGGCTCGAATTCACTACTCTCGACATCAGCATCGTGAAGACGCCGATCGCGGAGAGCGCGGACCCGACATATTACTGGGCCAGCGGCACGGGAGTGCCGGGGTACACGTCGTTCTCACGTATCGCCGCCGGCTCCCCGCCACTCGTGCTGGGCATTCCCTCTCCGGCGATCGCTCCGGGCGTGACGCCGGCTGGCGGTGTTGGCACGACGGAAACCAGAGCATACGTGTATACGTGGGTGAGCAGCTACGGCGAGGAAGGCCAGCCCAGCCCGCCGACTGTGGTGACAGGCAAGGTCGACGATACGTGGTCGATCACGATGACGGCGCCGTCGGTCCCCGACACGACCAACCGGGTTCTCCAATCCACCAATATCTACCGCACCGTGACGTCGTCGGCTGGTGTCGCTAGCTACTATTTCGTCGCGCAGCTCCCGATCGGCACGCTGACATACGACGACACGCTGGCGGACGACGCCGTGATCAATGCGGGCGTCCTCCAGAGCACCGACTATGCTCCTCCACCCGCGGGCTTGCAGGGGCTTGCAGCTCTTCCCAACGGCATGCTCTGCGGTTGGCTGGGCAGCGAGATCTGGTTCTGCGAGCCCTACAAGCCGCACGCGTGGCCGGCGAAATACCAGATCGCTACCGAGTATGACATCGTCGCCATGGTTGGTGCCGGCGCGACATTGGTCATTGGCACACAGGCATTTCCGTATTTCGCGACGGGCATCAGTCCGGACAGCATGACCCTCCAGCGCATTCCGGCGGCGGAGCCATGCTTGTCCCGCGGCTCCATGGTGGGCTCGGCTCTAGGTGCCTTCTACGCGTCGCCCAACGGGCTGATTTTTGTGAGCGCGCTCGGGCAGATCCAGAACACCACCCGTGAGACTGTGAGCAAGGCAGCTTGGCAGACGCTCCTCGATCTTCGCGAGTTGCGCGCTGCTCTCTTGAACGGCGCCTATTTCGTTTATTCCGGCATCACCGAGGCGGCGTTCGAGCCGACGGCGTTCGAGCCGACGGCGTTCGTGACGGTCGGCGACGGCGGCACCCGTCAAGGCGCGCTGATCGAGCTGCAGGACACTCGTGTCGGTTTCTCTCGTCTGCTGGCGCCGATGTCGATCTTCAATGTGCAGCAGGATACGTGGACAGGCGAAGTCCTGATCCTGAGCGAGGCGAAAGTCGAGGTGCTCAACCTGAGCGGCCCCGACATGATGCACTACACGTGGCTGTCCAAGATCTTCCCGCTGGCCTACCCGGATAATCTGGCGGCCATGAAAATCACATGGGAGCCCCCCGTGGGGGAAGACGCTTCGGTGGGGACGGTCACTGTGTTTGCCGACGGCAGGCAGCGCCTTTCGCGCCCCATTCCCCCCAGCGACACCGTGTTCATGTTGCCCTCCGGCTACAAAGCCAACGCCTATCAGTTCGGCGTGACCGGCAATCTCGTGATCAAGTCGATCCAGATCGCCTCGTCGATAGAAGAGCTCCGGCAGGTGTAACACATGGTCGCCAACAAGCTCGTCTATCAGGATGTACCGTCGCCGAAAGAAGACGACCCCGCATCCCTGATCACTGCGATCAACGCTCTGCGCCAGAACGTGCAGGCGTTGACCGGCGGGCTCGCGAAAGCCAACCCGGAGAGCGTGTCGGCAACGACAGGGGCGGTCAGCCGCACGTGGTGCTTCCGCAAGACGAACACGAGCGACGCTCCTCCTGTCGGCTTGGCCGATGGTGACTTGTGGCTGCAGCCGCCGCTCGCGCCCGGTGATAGCTGGATCAAGCAGGTCTGGTTTCGGGGGCAGTGGATCGAATTTCCGTGATCCATCTCGACGATGCCGATCACGGGCAAGCGATCGCAGATCTGTTGGGCAAGCGCTTCGTGCCCCAGTTCGATCGGGCCGTCTCGATAACCTCGGCAGGTAAGCTGCTTGGCGGTGTCATCTACACCGACTACATGAAGCGTTCGATCCAGATGCACGCAGCGGCATGGAGCCCACACTGGCTGACCCGAGACATCCTGTGGACGATGTTCACGTATCCGTTCGACAATCTGGGCGTCGAGATGTGCATCGCGCCGGTGGCTTCGACGAACGCCCGGTCGGCCGCGCTGTGTTTTGGCCTCGGCTTCCGGCTGCATGCCACCATTCAAGATGTTGTGCCTGATGGCCACTTGATGATACTGTCCATGCGCCGTGAGCATTGTCGGTGGCTGAAGTGGCGGCCACGTTACCTCGAGACGGCGATCCTCTCGGAGGAGAAAGGCGCATAAGATGAAGGGCGGCGGGGCACCGGCGGCGCCAAATTACTCCGGGCTGATTGGCGCCGCGACTGATCAGGCGAACAAGTACAACGCCTTGATGCAGCAAGAGTTGGATTTCGCCAAGGGCGCCTACAACGATCAGCTCCCATACACCCAGAAAATTCAGGCGCTCAACCTCGATACGGCCCAGAACGCCAGCGATTTCGCCAAGAGCCAGCAGGCGCAGTATCAGCAGCTCTATCAGCCCCTGCAGGCTAAATTCGTCCAGCAGGCGCAGGACTACAACAGCCCTGATGAAGTGGCGAAGGCCCGCGGCGCAGCGATGGGCACCGTCGGTCAGCAGTTCGACGCTGCCGGCGACGCTGCCAAGCGCAGTCTCGAAAGCTACGGCATCGACCCGTCGGCGACCCGCTTCGCGGCGCTCGACGTCGGAACGCGCACGGCGAAGGCTGCGGCTACTGCGGCGGCCGGCACGCAGTCGGACGTGCAGCGCCAGCTCACGGGACTGGGGCTCGAAGGACAGGCACTCAACATCGGCAACGGCCTGCCGGGACAGATCGCTGCTGGACAGAACACGAGCACCGCTGCCGGCGCGGCGGGCAACGCGGCTGGCAACAGCACGTACAGCACATACTCCGGCGCGCTCGGCAACCCGACAGCGTTCGGCGCGCTCGGCAACCAGTCGCTCGGGCTCGCTGGTCAGCTCACGGGCCAGCAGTATCAGGGCCAGCTTGGCCAGTTCAACGCCAACCAAAGTGCGTCGTCTGGTATTGGATCGCTGCTCGGCGCTGGTCTTGGCGCCGCAGGATCTATTTTCGGTGGCCCCATCGGCGGTTTTTTGGGAAGCGCATTGGGCAACATCGGTGGGAGTGCGTTGGGCGGTGGCAGCGGTATTACTTTCGCCGACGGCGGCGCCGTGCCGGTCGCTGGCTCTGCCGTGCCAACGGACATGTCGCCAAGCGGCGGTGCGCAGACGGACGACGTGTCGGCGCAAGTCGGCCCGGCACTTCCCGGCGCGCCGGCCCCGCAAGCGAAGATCAACGCCGGCGAGTTCATCTTCCCGAAGGACGTCGCCAACTGGCTCGGCGAAGAGAAGCTGCAGAAGATGATCGTCAAGGCCCGCGAGGCCAAGGCGCAGGCCGGTGCCAAGCCGCAGCAGGCGCCGGCTCCGAGCGCGCCGTCTTCGCAGGCGCTTCAGATCGGCGGCCCGCACATGGCCGCTGGCGGCGTCGTCCCTGCGCCCGCTCGACCTCCGATGGTTGCTGCCGTCTCGCCGGCGTCGTCAGGCGCGCATCAAGACATGGCGCTCCCGGTGCGCGGCCCGGCGTTGAGCAACCGTTCGGTGCCTACGGCCCACGTGCCTCGCGCTGGCATCCCGCACGCGAACGTGCCTCGCATCGTCGTGGCAGCGCCGGGCGCTGGCGGCGGTGCCGGCCACATCAGCGCACTGCCTGTCGGCCGCCGGCGCATGCCCGCGCCTTATCCGGGCGGCTCCGGCGCTGGAGCTGTCCGCTCCGCCATTCCGGGAGTGTGACATGGCCCTCGGCCGAGAGATCCAAGACTTCCTCAACGCTTACGGCGCTGTCGACAAGTTGGCGACCAATGCCTCGAAGCGGGCGTACTACGCCAACAAGGGTACGGCTGGCGTGCCGACGAACGCTCAGCTTGCCGGCATCAGCCCGCCCGGCTGGCTCGGCGGTGCTGGTCAGCAGCCCGGCTTGCTGCGCCGGGTCGGCAACGCAATCGGCGTGACGGCTCCTGCTGCGCCGGCTGTGGCGCCGGCCGGTTCGTTCGGCTCGGGCAACATGGGCGCCGGCGGCGCGCTGAACCTCGTGCCGCCCGTGTCGGCTCCTGCCGGTCAGGGTGGCGCGTACGATCCTGACGATCCCGACAACGACCTGGATCTCACCCAGACGTATGCCGGTGGCGGCGAAGTCGAAGTGCCAGCACTTCCGCCTCCCATGCAGTATGACGAGAACGGCCAGCCGGTCGGCTGGGGCGCGCCCGCGCAGGCGGACGTCAACACGAGCGAGCCGCCGATCCCCATGCCGCCCGCGCCGGGCGCGGCCGCTCCAGCTGCACTGCCGCCGTACGAAAACTATCCCGGCCGTGACGCCGTTCTCTCGCCAGCACCTGCGACTGCTCCCGTCATGCAGGGCGCTTTACCGATTACCCGCAAGGGTACTGCTCCCGCGGCGCCGGCCAAGCGCAAGGCGCTGAACGATCAGACCCGCACGGAAGCGTACGACCCCGAGCTCGATGGCCCGACGGAGGCGCTGCCGGTCGGGCGGCCGAATGGCGTAGCGGCGCCTGCTGTACCTGCTGGTGCGCCTGCCGCGGGCGCAACGCCGCAGACCGGCGACATGGCAGGCAACCCGGCGGCTGGCCTGTCGACCAACAACGCCCGCAGCGATCTCGAAAACGCGATCGATGGCGGCCTCAAGTTCGCCCAGCGGGTGTTTCATCTCGACGGCTCCAACGTGGCCGTCGGTGAAGATCCGCACAAGAAAGGCGGCACGGAAGCTCTGATGACCGGCGTGGGCGCGGCGACGCCCGACATGGTCAGGGCGATGGACGGCAAGATCAACTCGGGTGTGCCGCAAGGGCCGAACCAGCAGCAGATCTACGCCATCCGCCGGCTCGAAGCGATCTACCGCTGGAAGTCGATGAACGGCGACAAGGCTGGTGCGGACAAGGCGGCGTTCGAGCTCCTGCAGTTCAGCGCCGGTGTTGCGTCGCAGTTCGGTGGACAGGCCGTGCAGCAGTACAAGGCCGGCGATGTGCCCGGCGCGGTGCGCTCGATCCAAGCGGGCTACAACCAGATCCCTGACGGGCGGCACATGGACGTGCAGGGCAGCACGGCGACGATCGTCGATACTCGCACCGGCCAGCCCGTGCAGCAAATCCAGTTCACGCCGCAGGAAGTCTTCAACGCTGCCATGGGTCTGCACAACCGCAGCCTCTACTGGCAGGTGCTGGCGCAGCGCGTCTCGCCGCAGCCCAAGGCGTCGAACCGGACGGAAGCGCAGGAAGATCTCGATCGCGCTCGGGCAGCGCTCGCCCGGGCCCGTGCCGGCAATGTCGGCAAGGGACGTGGAGGCGGCGGAGGCGCGCCGGCCAGTGTCGCCGCTCCGCTGATCGACAAGGTCAACTCATTGCCGCGTCCTGCCGGCACCGCGCCGACCCAGCCGGCCACGCCTCCACAGGGCGGCGGCGAAGAGCCCCCTCCTGTCGAGCCTGAGCCTGCTGAGCCGGAAGGAGAAACGTTTCTCGAGGCTCCTCCTGATCTCAAGGGCGACGCTGCGCCTCCTGACAGTGTGTTGCGACTGAAGCGGGCGGGTGTTGCTCCGGCGGGGCCTAACCCTCCCCCGGCGAGCGCGCCTGCTGCTGTCGGGGCGCCGGCTCCCAGTTTGGCGGCCGGGGGCCGGCAGTCCGCTGACGAACCGGGGCCGGGCAAACCCGGTAAAATCGCTGCCGAGCCCGCACCAGACCCCGATGCCGTGCCCGATCAGGAAGTCTTCCGCAACGGCGATCGGTATGCTCCGACGCCAGCACCGGGCACGCCAAAAGCGTTCGACGAGCCTGCGCCGACTGGCGTGCCGAAGGAGCTGCTCGACGCGCAAGCGGAAGCAGCGAAGCTCACTGCCAAGCAGGGTGGCCCGGCTGCCCGCTCGCTGATCGCCAGCCGCATCAAGGAGTGGAACGACTACAACAAGAGTTACGCTTCGCGTAAGAAGGCGTTCGAGGCTGGCGAAGCGAAGCGGGTCCAGCAGGAGGCCAAGCAGGCCCAGACGGAACGCAGGGAAGCAGCGAAGGAAGCGCACGGCTACAATCTGCGCCCGCAGGACGTGCAGGCGATCGACGACAAGGTGAGCGAAGTCTACAACACGCAGGCGGAGAAGTTCCCCGACGCAGTGAAGCAGCTCGGTGACCCTGTGCGTGTCCGCGGCATCGCCACCGACATTGCCCAGCGCAACAAGCTGAGTGCCGAACAGGCGCTCCGTTTCGTCGACAAGATCACGACGACCAATACCGACACACCGAACCAGCGCCCCTACAAGGCATGGGGCCGCGACCCGCTCGGCAACGTCATCGTCACGATGGAAGGAGCGCCGCCGCTGCATCTCTCCCCGCATATCTTCAAGGCTGTGACGGAAGTCGCGAAGGCTCGGCAGGCAGCTATCGCGAAGACCGTAGAGGCGCCTAAGCCGTCGAAGCTCGAGCCGATCGCGACTGGTGTTGGACAAGTGATCGACAACGCCAAGCGAGATCTGTCGCCGCTCGCGCCGCCATATTTCGGCTATGACCGTTCCAAGTTTGCCGACCCGGTGACGGGCCGCAATCCGGTTAATCCGGCGAAGCAGCGCGGGCCGCGGGCAACGCCCCGGGTCATCGAGTAACCTATGGCGGTAACTCCCAGCATTTTCGGCGAACCGTCGGAGCCTCCAGAGGGACCGGCTCCGGGTGTATTCGAGACGATCGGCGACGTCGGCAAAGCAGCCGCGGCCGGCACGGCGGATGTAGCCGCGCAAGGTGTCGGACTGCTGTCCGACAGTTTTCATGCGCCGCCGGGCAGCGGCCCGCGCGAGCTGCAGGACCGGCTGAACGAAGTCGGCGACACGATCAAGGAATACATCGCGCCGGCCAACCGGAAGGCGATGGAAGCTGACATCATCCCGCAGGACGGCCAGCCGTCGGCGCTGAAAACGCCGGTGCGGTCGGGGTTGATGAAGCTCGGCTCGATGACGCCACAGCTTCTGGGCGCTCTGTTCCTGCCGGAGGGGTTGGCCGGCGTCGTATCCGGCTCTGCCCTGTTCGGCGCGCAGGGGGCTGGCCAGCTCCTGAACGACAGCCGCAAGCAGATCATGGGACTGACTGATGAAGAGTTGTCGGAGCGCTCGCCCCTGTATCGCGGCTTGCGCAACGACAACGACGAGACGACGGCCCGACAGAAGCTGATGGACGCCGGCAGCGACGCGCTGTCGGTCATTCTGGCTGCCGGCTCCAACGCGGCCGCGGGCGGCGCGATGGCCCATGCGCTCAAGGCGCAGGCTGCCAAGGGCGTGTTGCCTGCCATCGGTGTCGGCACGGGCGACGCGCTGGCTGGCGGCTTCGTGCAGGGGGCAGGCTCGGAAGCCGGGCGGCAGAACGCCGACGTCAACATGGGCACGAGCGACGGCCTCGACGTCGGCAAGGACGTGCTGGCGGGTCTGAACAGCGCCCTGATGTTCGCTCCTCTTGGCGCCGCAGCCGGTGTCGCCCGCGGGGTTGGCGCGCGCCGCGCCTCCCGGGCCGAGCGTGAAAAGGCGAACGGCACGGCGGTCGATCCCAACGGGCCGAGCCCGGCGCAAACCGCAGCGATCGACGGCACGCTGAACCCGGTAGCCGACGGCGACACGCCGACGCCTCCCTCAGAACCCCCTGCCGCGCCGCCCCCGGTGCCCGCTGGAGCGCCTCCTGCCCCGGCCGGCACATTGTCTGTCCGGGTCGACGCAGAGCGTGCACGGCGCGCCGCGCTGCCTCCTGAGACGCCTGTAGCTCCTCCCCCCGGAGCTGGAGTGCCACTGCGACCGCGACCCATTCATGAAGAACCACTACCCGACCTGCCGGCGCAACCTCCTCCGCGCCCGCGCGAGCCGCTCGTCGAGCCTGTAGTCGAACCGCCGGCCCCGTTACCCGTTACCCCGGAGGGTAAGAAGCCGCTAAATGCGGCCGAGGTGAAGGCGGCGGTCGAGACGATGCCGCAGAAGAAAGCTCCTGCCGAGCCGCCCCCCGCGACAGTCGCTGATCCGTTGGATGAACTAAACACTTCTCTTGAGCGCATCACTGATCCTGCCAAAGCCGCGCTTCGCGAGCGGATGGCTACGGACGGTAAGTTTTTCATCAACGAGCTGGATGGATCGTTCACCGCTCACAATGGGAAGCTAGGCAACGATGTACCGCTCGAGCCCACGGCAGCAGAACGCAAGGCAGCCGCTCGAGCGAAAGCAAACATTGATCTGGCTGACACGCCTGAAGAAAGAGCCGCTGCAAAGGCAGAGCTAAATGCTGCTCTCCATCCAGCCGTTCTTCGAGCGCTAAACAAAGAACAGCCTGCCGCGCCGCTGGTCGAGAAGCCTGTCGCGGCGCTGGTCGAGAAGCCTGCCGGCACGCTATCGCTCAAACGCAAGAACCCGATCACGGAGCTGCGCGAAGCTGCCAACGCCGAAGCCAAGCCGCGCGTCCTGAAGGCGAAGGTCGAACCGGAAGTCGTGGCGCTGCGTGACGCCAAGGCCGAAGCCGAGGCCGAAGCCGAGAGCGAAGTGCTGCGGGAGGCTGCCCGCAAGTCGGCCGACGCCGAGCGTAAGCGACAGGATCGCCTCACGAAGCAGACCCTGCCGAACGAGGAGAAGGCGGCCAAGGTCGTGCAAGCGTCCCATCCCGAGAAGGGATCGGAGGCTGAAGCGGACCTGCAGACGATCGAGCAGGCAGCGCTGGGCAGCGGCACCGTGCCGGGCACCGTCAACGCTCGCGAGCTGCTGCGCGGTCGCGGCAATGAGCTGGTCGCCGCTGCCGAGAACGCTGGCGTGCGCATCCCGCGTCGCACGACGTCTTCCCGAGAGCTGCCGCCTGAACAGCGCAACCCGACGCCGTTCACGTCTCGCCTCACTGAGATCAAGCGCTTCGACGGACTGGTGAAAGTCGCCGAGCGCATCCCCGAGCCGTCTCGTCGGGAAGCTCGCCTGCGGCAGCTCTACCAGCACTACGTCATGACGGAGCGGGCGCTGCGCGCCGGCGATCTCGAGACGGCAGCCGAGCGTCGCATCCGGGCGAACGAGGAGCGCACTGAAAAGTTCCGCAACGTCGAGCTGGCCAAGCTGGAGAAGGAACAGCGCGCCGACCAGACCGACGAGAAGGCGAACAGTCTGAAGGTTGAAGAGAGCGACGCAAGAGTTACCCGCAAGGGTAAGGTTGATCACTATGCCGTCGACGAGACGAAAGGCGTGCGGCACTCCGACGTAGAGACTGAGCTGGGTCAGCTGGCTCACGAATTTGGCCGGATGAAAGATCCGCGGGCGAAGTTGCTTACTCACATCATGCGGAAGATCGCAGACAAGGTTGGCAACACGCCGATGCACTTCGTGCACGATCCTGACATGAAGGCGTCCATCGGACTGACGCCCGATCGACCCGGTGTGTTTCGGTTCCTGAAAGAAGGCGCAGTCGGTTCGCATCGTGGCGAAATCTTCATCGACAATGACATCGTGCACGACGTGCGTGGCGCACAGGCTATCTTGCACGAAGCCATCCATCCGGCGATCAACCATGCGATCGACCACAATCCGCAACTGCATGCCGACTTGATGCAGGTACGACGCATCGCCGAACAGACGCTCCGTTACGCCGGCAAAGATCCCGCCGACGAGTATGCTTTCACAGCCACTCGCAAGGCTCCCGAATACATGCGTGACATGCCGGCGGCGAAACACGGCGTCACCGACGTGCGCGAGTTCGTTGCCGAAGCGATCGCCAAGCCGTCGCTGCGCAAGCACATGATCCAAACCAAGGCGCCCGGCTGGATGGTGCAGCAGTGGCACCTTAACAACGGTGCGTCGCTGTGGCGGGCGTTCGTCGCCCGCATCACGCAGGCGATGGGGCTGGGCGACAAGCACGTAACTCTTATGGATGCGCTGCTGCACCATGTCGACAAGGCATTGGAGTACGAGCCGCCGGATACTGGGCTGTCTCTGAAGGATCTGCGCAGCCCCGCACATGAAGTCGTGACGTCGGCGATCCACGTGCCGACCAAGGATGAAGTTCGCGAAGCCGCGCCAATCTACGCCGGCTCGATCAGGAACCGTGTCCGCGGGGCGCTGAACAAAATCGCCACATTCGATCAGATCGCGCAGGGCGCCAACAAGTTGTTCGGCGAAGGCGATCTGCCGACCAAGCTGTCTCGCACCATGGCGCGCATGGCGCACGAGAAGTCGCGCATTCTCGAGGAGAGCGGCGCCAACGCGCTGGTCGACCGCACGGCCAAGATGGTGCGCAAGTACACGGCATCAAAGCAGGCCGAAGCGTACGGCAACTTCCTGCTCGACGAGACGGGCGCCGGCGTGTTCGCCGACAAGCCGCTCGCAGGACAGAAGGGCGTTACCACGCAAGGTAAGGCCCGGCATGCAGAGCTCGCCGCGGTGTACAACAGGCTGCCGGAAGAGCTGAAACGCCACCGGGCGGACGCACAGGCATACCTCAAGAAGACGCAGGATGAGGCCAGCCTCGCGCAACTGCGCAACATCGTGCGGGTGATCAACGACGGCGTGCCGGACGATGCGCTGGCCGAGCGCATCTTCCACAAGAACTACGTCGACGAAGTCGAGAAGGACGTCGTCGAGCGTGACGGTGTGATCAAGGCGATCAACAACGCCCGGGCGCTGCAGGTGAAGAAGGGCCCCTACTTCCCGATGATGCGGCATGGAGATCATGTCGTGTCGGGCGTCTACAAGATCGAGACGCCGCACGGTGCTGAGCGGCTCAACGATGAAGGCAAGCCCGACCCCAAGGGCAACGTCTTCCAGTTCAGGACAAAGGCGGAGGCCCGCAAATTCGCCGGCGATGCGACACTGCATGTGCTCAAGGAGCAGCACTTCTACGTCGACAAGGACACCGGCTCCCGTTGGGATGTCGAGGAGGACGGCACTCGCCACCGCCTCACCAAGGAAGACTGGGCAGCCAACGACGCCGACGAAGTCTGGCGTGTGAAGCTGCAGGATCGCCACCTTGAGTTCTTCGATACGGAGGTGTATGCACGGCAACGCCATGCCGAGTTGTCTGGCCGACCCGACCTGACGTTGGACGGTGTAACGCCGGTGAAGTGGCAGCCGACCGGCCAGAACGCCACATTCCTCTCGCACGAGTTCGATCGCACCCTCAACAGCCTGCGTCAGCGCGCGGGCTTCAAGGCGCTGCCGGAGGAAGCCCGGCGCGAAATGGAGAGCCATCTCAGGGACGCGTTCCTCTCTGCGCTCGGCCCGACCCGCGCGCAGAGCCGCCGGCTGCCCCGCTCCTACGTCGCCGGTGCGAGCAACGATATCTTCAAGAGCCTGCGCCAGTACGCGTCATCCATGTCGGGCTACATCGCCCGGCAGAAGCACCAGCCGCAGGTCGACGCGCTGATGAAGCAGCTCAACGACTACAACGAGGCGCACCGTTACGAAGACACCAGCCGGACTTACCCGCGCGGGCAAGCCCTGAAGGAAATCCAGCAGCGTGTCTTCTCGCAGGGCGAGCCGGAACCGACCGGGATTTTCCACAAGGGCGTGAGCCGGCTGCTGCAACTCTCGATGCTCGACAAGCTGGCGAGCCCCGCCTATCACGTGATCAACTCGTCGGAGCCGTTCACGATCAGCCTGCCAGTGCTTGCCGGCCGGCACGGTGTTGGCAAGAGCCTGTTCGAGATCAACAGGGCGTACCGCGATATCGGTGCGGCGTCCGTCATCAAGCAGGGCGCCACGAATACCGTCCGAGCCTTCAAGAACGACATCCGGGAAGCGGACTACCTCAAGCCGATCTACGACCGGGTGAAGAAGGCTGCCGACGGTAAGCACCTGCAGGACATGATGACGGAGCTGCACGACATCGGCGTCGTGTCGAAGGATGCCGGCATGGAGATCGGGCGCATGTCCGACCCCAACGCCGGCATGCTGGGCCGCGGCCTCGACCGTGCCGACCTGATGGCCCGGCAACTCGGCACAGCGGTGGAGAGCGTCAACCGGCTGGTCACGGCGATCGCGGCGTACCGCCTCGAGTTCGACAAGACGAAGGACCATCAGAAGGCCAAGGACTACGCCGTGCAGCAGACCATCGACACGATGGGCGATTACTCGGGCTGGAATGCGCCGGCGGCGTTCAATCATCCGCTCGGCCGGCTGGCGCTGCAGTTCAAGAAGTACGCCCAGAAGACCTACTACCTGTTGGGCAAGACGGCGCTGGCCAGTCTCAAGGGCGACCGGGAGGCGATGAAGCAGTTCGGTGGCATCATGGCCACGCACGCACTTCTGGCTGGCGCGCTCGGCCTTCCGCTCGAAGCGGTGAAGGCAGCTTTTCTGGGAGCTGGCCTCGTCGGCGCGACGAACTCCAACTATGGCGACTTCGAGCAATATGTGCGGCGGCAGGCGGCTGGGCTGCTGGGCAACGTCGGCGGTGAGATCGCGACCCGCGGGCTGCCGCGCTATCTGGGTGTCGACCTGTCGAGCCGTGTCGGCCTCGAAAACCTGATCCTGCCGTTCGGCGACCCCAAGAGCATGAAGCCGCAGGACTTGCTGGCCTACGCAGCGCAGGCGTTCGCCGGTGCGCCGATCTCGATGATCGCCGAGTATCCCAAGGGCATGAAGGCGCTAGTCGACGGGAACATCGTCGAAGCAGCCCGTATCCTCGTGCCTCTCAAGGTCTTCGCCGACACGATGCAGGCCGCTCAGCGCATGACCGTCGGCAAGCAGACCCCGTCGGGTAAGACCAGCATGACGCCCTATTCGATCGGCGAAGCAGCAACCAAGGCGCTGGGTTTCACTCCGGGCCGGGACGCCGAGACGAGCGAGATGCGGGCAGCGACGCAGGGCGACCTGAACCGCTTCCATGCCGATCGCTCCAAGTTGGTCAGCGGCTGGGTGACGGCAGCCCCCAACGACAAGACGACGGCGTGGCACAAGGTTCAGGAATGGAACGCTGGACAATCTGCCAATGCGAAGATCACAATGGCCGAGCTGTCGCGAGGCGTCCAACGACGCAAGCGCGAGGAAGCCAGCCCCGACAATGCCGATGCGATCAGGACAACCAACCGCGATCGGCATATACGAGCCGACAACTCGTTCTACGTGCGATAACCTGCAAGGGTAACAACAGGAGGTAACTCATGGCCAAGAAAACATTCAAGGCGTTCGAGAAGTCGAAGTTCGACAACGATAAGGGCGTGAAGGAGGGCTCGGCCGCGGACAAGAAACGCGACAAGCCCCAGTTCGCCAAGTTCAAAAAGTCGAAGTAACACATGGCCCGGAAACCAATGGAGCTGCACCTCAAGAAGGGTGCACTCCACCGGGACACCGGCACGCCGATGGGGCAGAAAATCCCGGAGGCGAAGATCCAAGCGAAATTGAACTCGTCCAATCCGCTCGAGCGGAAGCGGGCTCAGTTCGCCGAGAACGCTAAGCACTGGGCTCGCAAGGACCAAGGCCACTGATTGCGGCCGCCGACTACAGGAGATCGTCATGGACAAGAACTGCAAGATCGCTGGCGACATGAAGGTCAGCGTGCCGAACAAGGGGTCGGTCCAGAAGGACTGGCCTGCGGCGACATCCGACAAGGTCGACAGCGCCATGATCGGCGGTGTCGCCAACGGCCGCCCTCTTACGAGGAACGGCGAGAAGAAGGGCGCGTAAGGGAGGCGATCATACCTAGATCTGGGAAACATACTTATGGACCGTACGAGCGGGCCCACCGACATGAAACCGACGAGCGCGTGGAGGCGAGAAGGTTCATGGAGAAAAAGCTGGGGCACGAAATTCCGGCCGGTGTTGATGTGGACCACCGCAAGAGTATCAAAGCCGGCGGAGGCAATGACCCCAAAAACTTACGCTTGCGCAGCGCTCACGCAAATCGTGCGGACAAAAACTACTACGATTAACCCAACGAGGTAACACATGGGCATTATAGGCATCGTGCTGATCGTTTTCCTCGTGCTGATCCTCGTCGGAGGCGGCATGGGATACGGCGGTGGCTACGGCTACGGCTACGGCCATCTCGGCATGGGCATCCCGGGCATCCTGCTCGTGCTGCTGGTGTTGTTCCTGTTGTTCGGGCGTGGCCTCTGATGGACGCCACGACGGTCCAGTTCCTGACCGCCCTGTGCAGTCTGGCCGCGGCGATCATCAGCACGATCAGCATGTTGCGGCTGGGCAAGACGAACGACAACGTCCTGAAGATCGAGGTTGCCACGAACTCGATGAAGGACGCCCTGATCAAGTCGACGGCGATGGCGTCTCACGCCGAGGGCAAAGCCGAGGGCAACGTCGAAGGCAGGGCTGCCGAGTTTGCAGAGGCGTCGAAGCGCCCGAACGTGTGAGCCCGCAAGAGCCTGTTGCCCTTGGTCCTGAGATCCATCTGCACCTGAATGCAGTACAGGCCGTTGTAGTTCTGGCGGTTTTCCGACGGCGTCGCCCAGCGCAGGTTGTCTCGACGACAGTCCAGCGTGTTGCCGCTCTTGTGGTCAGACATGATGTGCGACGGTGACGGTGGCATGCCGTGCGCTCGCAGGCAGATCGCCTTATGCAGATAGATGCTGATGAAGCGTCCGGCGTAGCGCCCCGTGCGCCGCACGTAGAGCTTCTTCTTGTTCTTCGTCGGGTTGATGCCCCACCGCCACTGCGACGCCCAAAGATAGTCTTCCTCGTCGATGACGATCTGCAGCTCGGCATGAGTGCCGACGTAGAACGGCAGGTAGGGGAGCTTGGAGTGGGCCGCCTCGGGCTCGTCGTCCTCGAGCCCCCATGGAATGTCGAACGCCATAAGTGTTACCTCTGCGGGTCAACAGTTGTTGGCATTTCGTACGGTATGCCGCGCATGTTACCAGTGTTGCGTTTCGGTTCGTTTGGGGCCGGCTCCCAAATACAACGACCGCCGTCGTAGTCGTGACTGAGGACGTAACGAACAGGACCATCGGTCCATGCGAAAATGACGGGCGAACACACTTGGAAGGAGAACATGAGGAGCAAGGTCATCACACCAGTCCTCTGTTCACCGCCAGCCACTCCGGCATCGTGACCGTCAGGTTCTCCATGGGGTCCGGCCGCTCCGGGTCGAGCTGGATCTGAGACAACGGCAGGAGCAGCTCCTTGCCTTCAGCGTCCTCGATCACGATCGAAGCGCCGGCACGCCTGACGTATGTGCAGTTGACTTCGACCGGGTCGTTGTTTCTAGCCATGTGTTACCTCACGAGGTTAAGTGATCCCAGATTTTGATTTCGGTGCGTCGGATCGGCATACTGCCTACTTCTGGATAGAGAGCTATGGGGTACGAAGTCCAGAACCTATGCGGCGTACCTACTCTCGGGCGGCTGTCAGGTGCAAACCGATAGTCCTTCGGCGTAGGATGCGTAAGTGCCAAGCCGTCGAGATTGCGTCGCCACCATTTCTTGTCCTCGCTCATAATTCGAGCATCCCTTGAAACACCGGATCGCCGTAATTGAATTCGAGACACGGCTCCGATGCCGTGACCATCAGCGTGCCGGCACCCAGCCTGCTGCGCACTTCGACAACCCTGAACTGCTCGGCGAGCTGCTTGAAGATCAGCGGCGGTGTGAGGCCGCGCTCCTGCAGCCACTCCTCGAACGGCGCCTTGATCAGGCGCACCCAATGATCGTCCTCGCCGACGTGTATCCTGACCGCCCGCATGCGGGTGATATCGCCTTTGAACACGATGCCCCCCTGCAGCGCGCCGACACCTGCCGGCTGCATGACGGGCCTGCCGGCCCCGCGGTGCATGATGTTGGTCACCAGCGTGTACCCTTGGCGATGCTCGTTGAGGTAGCGGGACATGATGCCGATGACGTTGAGATCTTCGTGAATGTCCACCGTCGTCGTCTTGCGCTGGAAGCGCATCGACTGGAAGCGCTCGACGAGAAACGTGCCGAGCGCCGGCGCGTTGATGTCGGTGAGGCCGAGCTCGTTGGCGTAGTGCGCACCACATATCAGCGTCGCCATGAGCGCCAACCAGAAACGTTCGTCGGCTTGAACCTTGTACTGCTGCTCGAGCCGACGCGACAGATCGGCGACGTCCTTGGCGATGCGTGTATGGTTCGCTCCGAGAAACTGCGCGTACTGCAGGCCGGCAAATCCGTAGTTGTCATCGAGCGCGCCAATGATCGTCGCCGCGGCGGTGGGTTCGATCTGGCCGGTTACCCCCTTGGGTACCTCGTATTCAAACACACGGTAGAGCCCCGCTGCCGTCGTCTTTGTCTGACCGAGAATGTGGGCCAGCACGCTGCTGTTCGACGTGCTGCACAGCAGGGTCTGCCATGTGCCCGGCTCCCTGTAGCTGGTGTCGGCCGCGAGCCGCGACTTCTCTTTGCCGCTCGAAAGCTGGAACGCCAACTTCATGAATTTTTGGGTGTCCTCGTCGGTCTTCAACTCGTCCCAGAAGAGCGGCAGGTTCTTGATGTCACCGATCTTCTTCATCACGGAATTTTGCGTATCGTCGAGCTGCTGGACAGCCCGCTGCGGGTGCCCCCAGACAGCCTGCGCAACCTTTAGCGCTGTTGTTTTTCCAATTCCAGAGTGTGTCGAATAGGTACTTAGGTACAACCCCGTCTGACCAGTAAACCTGACCAGAGGCGCCGCGAACGAAGCGGCGAGTATTGCGTCTAGTGCAGGGCGCTGTTGCGACGTGATGAGCTTCGACGCGGCCAGCCATGGGGCAATGTCTCCCGAAGGTTTGTACTGATTACTGAGCATTGGATCGGGATTGGCGCTCGGCCGCGGCACTGCCGTGCTCCACATGTGTCCGGCGTAGACGAAGCCCTCGAGCTTGCCGCCTTTGGTCGACCAGCCGAACGGCATCGAGTTGACGACGTTCTTGCTGTCGGCTCGCATCTTCTCGATCCATGCCACGAAGAAATCTCCTAGATCCTGAAGCCCCTGCCGGCCGGGCAGCATACCTTGCCGGGCGATCATCTTGCCGAACGCATTTTTGTCCACGATGCTTTCGTAGGGCACCCGGATCTGGCGTTCGTAGCCTTGGTGGGTGTGGGTCGAGAAGTTGAGCACTGGCGGCTCCTGCTGGAGCCACGGCTTCTCGATGACGAATGTCGTGATCGGCAGAAGCGTCTGCACGCCCTGATCGTCGGTTTCGACGCGGCTGATCAGGTTGTTGGCATCGTATTGGTAGTTCGATGGCAGGTCCGCCAGAGGTGTCGCGGTAGCAGGCGCCACCTGAAGTGCGCTCGCTGGAGCGCCCGGCGAAACATTACTTGCGACAACGGCTCCATGGGCGTGCGCTTGAGATGGCGCCGCCACTTGTAGGCGAGCAAGAGGAGAGCTCCCGAGCGATAGCCGCGGGCAAGTTGCGCACTGAGGGGCGCCATAGGAAGCGATCGTCTGACAACGCGGCCATCCAAGATCACGCGCTCGCTGTGTCCCCTGCTGGCGATCATAGAATGCGTCAACGTCCGCGGCGCTGTAATTGGGGTGGCCTTGGCAAAGTTTGTGTGCAGTCGCCCGGCCACCTTGAGTAAACAAGCTGATGTTGATCGTCTGCAGCCATATCGGGTTGCTATTGTTGCTCGCTCCTCCAGTCGCGAGAGTATCGGCGAGGAATGGGCAGCCATTGGCGATCTCCTCGATTGTCGGAAGAAGGATCTCCATACCGGCCGCCAGCCCATCGGACAGACCCGGCAAGGTAACACTTGAAAACACCGCGGCAGGCGTCCCGAGCGTCGATCTGGTGACCGTGACAGCCTTGGGGACTGATGCCGAGTACATGCCGAAATACGGCGCCAGCGGCCCTTCGAGAGCTTCGATGAACTGGTCGCCGTGGGTCTGACCTAGTTGGGTAACTGGTCGAGGTGGATCAGATTTATGGTTCCACGTTCCCGGCACACGGAGCAATCGCACGCCGTCGACGATGCACTGAGTGTCGCCTCTAAATCCTTGCCCCACAAACGCAGCACAGAGAGCACCTGCCAGTCGGGCCCAACGATCATGGTCGATCGGGTCGACGAGTGTCCAATGCGCGTGAAAACCACCAGACCCGGAACTGATCGCGAAGGAGTGCAGCGGAAGGCGGAGGGCTTCACGGATGCGAACAAATTCGCTGACGGCCTCTTCTCGAGTGGCATATCCATGCTTGGGGTCCTCCGGCTTGACGTCGACGTCGATGTAGAGCGACTTGTGACGGGCGATGTTGGTCTGCCCACGGATCGCAGCGTAATACTTGCGGTTTTTCTTGGAGAGCTTTTCCTCGGCAGTCCGCTGCGAGCTCATGCACACATACACGTCGGTGCTGAGCGTGTTCGCCCACTCGATCGTGCGGGCTGCCTCTTCCGGTGAGCGACAGGCTCGGCCGGGCACCGCGACTGCCTGCTTGCCGTTTGGCCTCAGGAGCGGCTTGCCGGTCGTCTTGTCCGTCAGCCGGATGACGTAATGCACATTGACGTAGCTCGGCTGTTCGCCTTCTTGTGGCCACGGCAGCGCCCGAGCGAGAAACTCGCGCATTCAACCCCCTGAAGTCCTCCTTGGAAGAAAAGACGCAGCGCACGCAAACCCTAGTCGGTCTACATGCGCTGCGCCACACTCTCGGCTGGGGGGATCAGCCGAGCAGCTTGCCGAGCTTGTCGTCGAGCGATGCCAGTGCGGCATCGTTCGAGGGGGCAGCACCAGCCGGCGGGGGCGGAGGAACGGGCGCCGTTACCTGCGCGGGTGCTGGCGGCGCGGCCGGGACGGGCACGGCTTCGAGGGTAGGAGCCGGCGACGGTGGGGCAGCCACGGCGCCCGTACGGCGACCGCGAGTGGCCTTTGGCGGGGCCTGCTGTGCCGCAAGATGCTCCACGAGCTTCGGCATGTAGTCCGCCATCTGCTCCGGCGTGAGCGCGCTCATTTCGGCAGGAGTGAGCTGCTTGAACGGCACTCGCACCAGACCTGCCGGGATCGGCCCCGGATCGGCCCCAGCGTCCGTGTTCATCTGCAGCGGCAGCGACGGCACGGGGGGAGCAGTCTGAACGACAGCAGGCGCAGGCGGCGGGGCGACAGGTGTGGGCGGTGCGGGCGGAGCCGCTACCACGACGGGCGCCGGCGGCTGCTTGACGAACATCTTGCCAGCCGTCATGAGCTGCTCGTCCGTCCAGCCGGACGCGAGGAACTGCTCGCGGGTGAACGTCTCGCCGGCCGCCATCTGGTATTCGGGTGCTGGCGGGGCGGCAGGCACTGTCGAGGTGGGAGCGGGCGGAGTCGTGGGGACTGTCGGAGCCGCCGGTGTAGCAGCGGGCACAGCCACGCCCGCAGGGCCGCCGGCCACTGCACCGGCCGCGCTACCTGCGTGGGTAAGCGGCGCCGGCACCTCCGCCCTCACCTGATCGACCGCCTCCGACAAGATGCGCTTGGTGCGGGGGTCGTTCTGGATCTCGATCACCTTCTCGGCCTCGCCCGGGCTGAGAGCTCGCACCGCGGCCCAAGTGATCTTGGGGTAGGCCGACTGCATGTCGAAGCCGATCTGGGTGCGCACGGTATAGAACGCGTGACCGAACTGCTGCAGATCGGAATTGTACTTGCCCATGTCCTGTAGCGATGCCGGTGGCACTCGCAGCAGCATCGGGCCGCCGAACATCTCGTTGCCCATGTCGTCGGCCGGCACGACCACGAGACGCTTGCTGTCCTGACACGCCTTGCCCGGCTTGCCATTGGACAGCGTCTTGGAGCCCCAGACTGCCTTGGGACAGGTGGCGCACAGCTCGGACTGCTTGTGCGGCGACGCCGGATCGGGCGCCAGACCGTTGACGCTGAAGCAGTCGGGCGCTTCGCTGTCGCCCTCGGAATACTGACCCTCGTAGTAGATCTTGGCGACGGCGGGCGACGCGTGAGCGATGACGACGTCGATCGTCGGGCGCGGCTGCGGATGTCCGCCCGGTACGGTCGGCGGGATCACGAGATCGGTTTCGTCGCCGCGATACTTGATACGCCACACCTTGCCGCGCAGGGTGAGGATGGGGAAGCTGCCGCCGATGCCCTCGTTCAGGACCCCTGCCGGGACCTGCGACTGGTGGAAGACGGGTGCGGCCGCCCCGAGATGTGCCAGCGCATTCATGTTGCTCTGCGTGGTTGGTAGGTTGCTCAAGACGTTCTCCTGTTGTTGACGGACTGGTTACCTTATCAGGTCGTTGTTAAAGCGCCGACGAGTTCTTCCATTGAAATGCAAATTTGAGAAGCGAGTAGCGCCATCAGCTCTGGTTCTTCCCCGTCCCGCGTGAGGATGATCGTTCGCTTGCCGGCGCCTGCCATCCAACCCAATTCGAGATGGGCGGACCGCCCGCACGGCAGGAGGAGGACGCCGACATCGGCCCACTTCATGCCGTCGAAGTCGCTGTTGAAGCCGCGTTGCGCCAGTGGCTTAGCGAGCATCGACCGATACGTCGCGCTATCCCATGCCTCCCAGTTCGGGTCTAGCTCGGACCAACGAAAACCGTCTTTGATCCCGCCCGGCGGATTGCGGAAATCATAGACTTCATGTCCTGCCTGCCGAAGCGCTTCGACGGCCGCAGGCTGTTGCTGGTTACGCCAGCTCGACGCGAGATAGATCTTGCTCATGATCTAGGTCGCGCTCGGTCGGCGAACGCTGATCGTCTGCATGACGGTGAACTTGATGCCGGGCGGGAGCTGCTGGTTGGCGTCCGCCCATGCCCGCACCGCCGGTGCGTTGGCCCGCAGGTCGGCAAGGTCCCAGTCGCCCATGTTGACGACGTGTGCGCGGAACGCCTCCATGTCGGACACCGTCGCCGACGCCCGTTCGGTGGCAGTGATCGTGCCGCCCTCGGTCTTCATGGACTTGACGTTGGCTTTTTGCAACACGTCGGCGAAGATGCCATCGAGCATCTGTCGAGCCTCGCGGTAAGGCTTGAGCTCTTCCTCGTGCTTCTTCTCGAGTTCCTTGATCTTGTCGCGGAGATCGACATATTGCTTCGCTCTCTTCGCTACATCGACGTCTGACATAATCCAACCTTTCCTAGAAGGTAACACTTAGATAATGGGTAATGTAACACTTGTCAAGGGGTTAATTTATCAACTGATAGATGACGCAGCCTTTATACGGCCCCCTAATAGCGCGCTCGCGCCATACTTTGCACCACCACACATAGCGGCCGGTACCCATAGCGCCGAGGCGCACTGGATACCATGCGAACCAGAAATCCGTCTTGAAACAATCGTTATAGCTCAACATGTGTTACGCCTCCCCCGGATAGGCATCCCGAGCGGCGAGCTTGGCAAACTTCTCGTACAGCTCTGCCTTGCACCACGCTTCGTAGAATAGCGGCATGAGTTTTTGACAGCGCTCGGCCTCCCATCCGGCGTAGCGGGTCGGAGTGCCCTTCTCTTCAAAGAAGTAAATCACCATTCGGACGAAACCTTCATCGTCCGCGTTCTTGTAGACTGCCATGTGTTACTCCCTGAACATGTCCAGTAATTCCGTCTGCATGTTCTGGCTGTTGATCAGCAGACTGTAGATCCGCTTCTCAGCGGCCGTCGACTGCAGATGGATGTACTGTTGCTTGCGCGTCTGCCCGACACGTCGGATGCGCGCGTTCGCTTGATCATAGATCTCGAGCGACGTGATCGGCCCGAACCAGACAATCGTGTCGGCAGCAGTCAACGTAAGTCCATGCGCCATCACTTGAGGATGGGCGTTGATGATCTCGTACTGCGGCGTGTTCTGGAACGCGTGAAAGATCTCGCCACGTTTACCTGCCGAGGTATCGCCCGACACGGACACGACGTCATAGCCGCCTTTCTTCATGGCGGCCTCGAGCCCGGCGAGCGCATGCTTGAACGCCGAGAACACAATTACCTTGCCTTGCTTGGCGGCAAGTATGTCCATCAACGCCTGCAGGCGGGCATCGTTGTCGAGCTGCACGACAGTGCCCTTGTTGTCGTAGACGTAGCCGAGCGAGATCTGCAGGAGCTTGTTCAGCGCAGCGCCGGCGTTGGCCGCCGTGATCGCCTGTCCGTTGACCATACCGAAACAGTGCTTGCGCATCTCTTCATAGATCGTCTTCTGGCGCGCGCCCATGTCGACGTCGATGCGCCGGGAGATGTATTGCGGCAGCTCCGTGACGTCCTCCAGCGCGAACCGCACGCTGGGCTGCAGCACCTTGTACGCCTGTTCGTTTGCATCCGGCCGCGGCACCCACTTGAACGCCGTGACCTTGTACATGAGCTGCTCACGGAACCGGCCGAAGCGCATCGGCACGGTGTGCGGCGTCACGATCTTGGCCTGCCCGTACACGTCGGTCGGCGCGTGCGGTGTCGGGGCGCCGGTCAGCCCGTACACTCTTTCGCGGGTGTCGGCGAGTTTCTTCATGAGCTTCGATCGGTCGGTGGCGTTGCGATAGACAGCTAGCTCGTCTAGGCACAACACGTCGATGTCGGGCCGCTTCGTCAGCTCCTCGTATATGGTTCCGACGCCGTCATGGTTGATGATGTAGATGTCGGCGTCGCGCGCCAGCGCTTCGAGGCGCTTGGCTCGGGTGCCGTAAACGACCTCGCATTTGAGGTGCGGCACAAAATCAAACGCTTCGCGCAGCCATGTGAATTTGAGCGTGGACAAAGGTGCCACGATCAACATTTTGTTGGCCTGCTTCAGTCGTTTAAGCGCATCGAACGCCCACAACATGCAGACGCTTTTTCCGACCCCCATGCCAGACAATACATAGGCACGCTTGTTTTCAGTGAGAAGTTCGACTGTTTCTTTTTGTACCTCAAACGGTGGCTTACCTTCTGGGTGCGGAAAATTGTAGTACAATGTGACAGGCGACGGCGCGTCAATGCCGAGATTGCGCAGCATAATTACGCTACCGAGATCGTGTTTGATCGTACCTACGTCTGCGCCAGTCGACTTAAAATCGGGAAATAGGTTAATAATATCGGAGCGTGCTGGCACAGAGAGGTAGTGTTCTGCTTCGATCATGGTAGGTGTTTCCAGCGGAGGCGGTTGCGGATTTTATGTATCGTTCCGCGCGATACATTGTACTGTGGTGCGAGTATTGTATCCGATCGCCCATCTGCTCGAATGGCAAGGACTTGCGCCTCTGTCAGTTTAGCATACGTGCAGCGGGCGCCGTATTGATGGCGATCTTTCTGAATTTTGTCTTGCATGTTGGCGGAGACATCTCCAAGCCAGAGATGCTTCGGGTTGACACAGCGCGGATTGTCGCCCATCGGACAGTCGTGCAACACTTGTTTGCCTGCAGGGACAGAACCATGATGGAGGGTCCACGACACACGATGCGCAAATTCCCAACCGCGTCCGCGTGGGCCGATCCCCAGCTTGCCGTAGCCTTTCTTGTCAACGGCTGCGCGCCAAGGCCAACAGTCGTTTGGAGCGCCGCGCGTGACCTTGTTCCAGAAACGAACGTCAAGGGGGGCAGTGTGTCCCATGTGTTACCTAGCAAGGTACGCGAGCACTAGCACGAGCAAGCCAGCGACGTAGAGCTTCAAGGCTACTCGGCCCGCAGACCACAAATACGGCTGCGCCGCTCGCCAGCATGCGGAGCGCGCACTCGCGCTGTCTTGGGGTAAGATGTTCATTGCTACTCGCTTTCGTCTCGATGTAGAGCGCGTGACCTGCCACGCAGCAGTTGAAGTCGAGCCCTGATTTGCCGAAGCCGCTCGGGACCGGCATGTCATAGTACGTCATCGGCGTCGCGTTCAGCAGCGTCTTGACCTTGGCTTTGATCTTTCCCTCGGGGGTCATTTTCATCTTTCAAATGAAAAATTGAATAAAGTGTGAGCGCTCATACACATGCCGACGGTGAAGAGAAATATGCCTAGCATGCTGTCTCCCTGCGGTAGTGGATCAAACGAGTTCAACACTTCAGCCGCAAAAAAGCCTGTTGTTAGGCCACCAACCGCGCAAGTGTATCGGTTGGAATGTTCGACAGTCATCGCGGCGACCCCTTTCCATGAAACGCGCAGCTCGTGACAGGACACCAGCTCTTGCACAATCCGCTCGGCTTCGCAGGAAACGTGAACGTCGTGCAGGCGTGCTCGTACTGCTCAAGCTCGGGCCACAGATGGTTCCACAGCAACACGATGTCGGCGCGGGTGAACATGATGTCGGTCTGGGCATGATTGCCGAGCCAGACGTAGCGGGTCGCGACTTTCTGCACCTGCGGATACGCAGCAAACACCCACGCCGCCATCAAGCCGAGCTGAGTAGCGTCTTCTACGATTTTACCCGTTTTGTAGTCGATGGCGATGGCAGCGTCGCCCAACACTTTAACGACGTCGCACTTGGCTCGATACCAGACGCCTTTGTCAAAATAGTCGCACGCCGAGAAATCACGCCGCAGCGCCGCCTTCTGCTCAACCAGCAGGATCGTGCCGGGCGGCACGTAGGCTAGGATCTTCAACGCTTCTGGCTCGAAATGAGCGATCGCGGGCGGCAGGGGCACGCCCTTACTAACGCGCAGTTCCATCGCCTTGTGCACTTCGTTACCGAACTTGAGGGCTTCGCCTTCTTCCTCGGAAAAGTTTTTCGCAAGATCCACTTCGTAGTGTTTCTTCGGACAGTTGCGGTAGTTCTTCAAGCGAGAGTAAGACCAAGTAAACGGCTTCGCCTGCGCGGCCTGACCGTTCGCGTATGTGGTTGTCGTCTTGAACGGCAAAGCCATGAGAGTTACCTACGCAGGTGTCGGCGGGTTCGCCGGTTAAGGATCTTGTTGTACTGGCTCATGATCTCGTCGATCGGCCCGACCAACAGCCGGAACGATGCGACGAGAGTTGTCGACGGAAACTCCTCTTGATCGTCCTCCAGCGCCCCGATCTCGCCGGTGCGCCGGTCCGTCCAGCCAACATAGACCTTTCGATTTGCCGGGTCGATGTGAAGCTGGATGTCGTACAGGGGAAAGTCGTGATGTTCCCGCACGAAGCGATCCCAGCCCATGTGAGCGAAAAACCTCTCCAGAGGCCGAGGAGTGGAGATGTTGATCGTCACTAGGTCGATCACTTTTTCGCGGTTGTCTTCCGTGCCCAGCCGCGCCGCTTGACCTGCGCGACGAGCTTGGGGATCAACACGACCATCGCCTTGCCGCGCTTGATCTGCTGGCGAAACCTACTCGTGCACGACACGCAATCGCAACCGATGTACGACTTCATGGTCATTGCCGCGTTGGTTCCCCAGTGAGCTCTGGCTCTCGTCGGCGTGAACCAACGGCAACCGGAGTAGACCACGAAACCTTCCGGATTGTACTTGGTCGGTTTTTGCCTGACGGCGTAAATCGGATAGCCGTAGTCTTCCTTGCGGATGATGACGTCTTTGTCTTCCGCCACCTGTTTTCTCTTGAAGCGATACAAATAAAGCTCAACCGCATCGCGATGTAAATACTTCATATAACCCTCCTGTTGATCAGCCTTTCGTCTTGCCGTAACACTTGCCGATGCCCACTTCGCAGTTCAAGGGGATCGTCGGCATCCACACTGGCGGCTTGCGCATTTCCTGCTCGAGCAGCAGCTTTACCGTCGGCGCGCACTCGTCCGGGCAGACATAAGCCAACTCGTCGTGCGCTTGAAGCGCCAACCTCGCTAGGTAATTAGCCGCCAGCACGTCCTTCAGTCTAAGGGCAACGTCCATCGTGATGATCCGGGCCAGTGCCTGCACAATGTTTTCGAGCAGCTTGCCGCCGTAGAGGCGCTTGATGCGGTTGCCGTACAGGAAGATCCATTCGCCTGTGAGGGCGGAGCGATGTAAATTGCGGTAATGAAGGCACAGCCCGCTGGGCAGCACGATCTTCTCGAACATGATCCGCACGGGGCCGAGCATGAAGTCCGTGCTCGGGTTGGTCATGGCCGGGATGACGACGTTCAACAAGTAAGGCCACATGCCGGAGATTTTGTGCTTGTCGCTGCGGTAGATGTTCACGTGGCGCATGGCGTCGGCGTTGCTCAACACGATCTGCACGCCAGCCTGCTCCATAGACAGATGCTTGACGCTGGCTTGGTATTTGCGCCAGCCCACTTGAAACTGGCAGCTCAGCATGCCGGTCTTGCCGCAGAAGCGTTCGCCCACGGTCGCTCTCGTCACAGGATAGCCGAACCACTTTGTCGCCTGCGTAGAATACGGATCGCCACCGAGCCGCAGTTCTTCCAGCAGGTCGAGCTGACCGCACAGCTCCGCGCACACTCGGAGCTCGATCTGGGCTTCATCGCCGGCCACGATCGATTTACCTGCCGGGGCAACGATGCTCTCGCGCAGCATGGCCCGCGGGCGCTTCCTAGAGGGCCGGGAGAGGTTCTGCTGGTTCCATTTCCAGTCGCCCGACAGGCGATGCGTGTGGGCCCCGGAGGGCTTCAGGGCCACGGGAAACACGTTGTCGCCCCAAGCCGGGTAGTGCAGCCCAGCCGCATTGATGAACCGCTCCGTACGGGTTTCCTCGATCGTCGACTTGATGCCCAGCCGGGCCGCCGTGATGGTCTGAACCGCCAGATCAGGATGGTCGAGCAGCTCTTTCATCCCTTCGTCCGTCTTGGCGAACGCCCATGTGACTTGTTGCGTCTGCAAGGATATCTTTGTCGGCGGCGTGACGCCCATGCCTTGCAGGATTTCGGCAAATTTGTCGTTCGACATGAGCGAGCCGATCGACTGGGCCTTCATCTCAGGAGTCGACACGTCGAGGCCGGCAGCCTGCAGCACCTGATCCTTCTCCAGCTTCACCTGCAGCAGATGCTCGCGCAGCACCGGCACGTCGAGCTTGAACTGCGGCTCGAGCGCCATGCGGTGCACCATGTCGTTGAGGTGCAACTCCGATGCCGGCATGGAGGGAAGCAGTTTCAGAAGGCTGCCCCAGCAGAGCTCGGCGTCTTGGCAACTGTACGCGGCGTATTCATCGTAGAAGCCGGCGTTGATGATGTCCTGCCGCCGCATGTTGGCGACCTTGTGTATGGTACTGCCCTTGCGCCCGACGCCGAGGTAATTGGCCATGCTGTCGAGATCGTGCCGCGGCAGCACGTGGCCCAGAAGGGCCCGGGACAGCGCCAGCGTGTCGATGTAGAAGCCGAACACGGCACCGTGCCGGAACGATGCGATGCCGCCGTCAAAGAGCACGTTGTGGGCGATGAAGCAGATCTTCTTCAGGTCACCCAGCGAGGTAATGAACCGGCCGATGTCGGGGCCGTCGATCCAGAATGTCTTCTCGCCGTTGATCTTCCACGCTGCGCCGATCTCCTCGAAGCGGGGATCTAGGATATAGGACGGCGGGTCCATTACTCGCAGAGAATACTTCTCCTTCGGGGAGTAGTAACTTTCCCAGTCGCCGATGACGTACGTCCAGTTGCTCATCGGCGTGCCTCGAGTTCTTTCTCCAACTTCTCTATGCGTCGCAATGCGCCCCCAATAACATACATGTGCGCCACCTGCATGGTGACCAACCAAACGATAATTATTATCCACCCACCGTTCATGAGCGCATCTCGCGCAACCTGACAATCTTGAAGCCCTTGCCGAAACTGCGGCGATACTCTTCAGCCAGCTCGCGTGTTGAGAAAAACGGGCCGTCGCCATAGTCGCCGCTGCCGTGGATCGAGCGCATTTGCTCGTGCATGATCACATAGACTTCCAACACTTTAGGTCGTGTAGGTGCTGCAGGTCCGCAGTTCATGTAGCACGGCCCTTTCCCACAATCGAAACAGTCAACTTGATCGCTCATGACCGCATCATCCCCAACAACCGTGTCTTGATGATCTTCTTCACCATCACGTCGTCGACCTGCCCAAAGTGAAAGCCGATGTCGAGTGTGCTCCCGTCGCCAAACAGGGCTGTCACGATCTTGTGCCTGCCGCCGTTGAACCATCGGATCTCGATGGCCCCAGCTTCAAGCAAAGCCCGCTTGGCAGCCTGTTTGGCTTTGCGGGACATCACACGACGCTTACGACGACGCTGGTCGCGGGCTTGCGCCGGGTCGGCAGCGCGCCGACGAAGCGCCGGAGCAGCTCGGCCCGGCTTAGCTGCATGCGGTCGCAGTAAGCGTCGAACTTCTTCGCCGTGCTCGTGCGCATGCGGAACGACCGGATGATGTCGAAGTCCCCAGCCGTGCGACGGCGCAGCGGCATCTTGCCTCGACCCTTTTCCTTAGCCATGAATTACCTCTCGTGTTTACCTGTTCAGGTGACAAGTGTTACCTAATGTAGGTATTGTTTATGGGCCTGTCAATAGGGAACGTGGCAGTATTTGCCAGTCCCAAATACGTATCTCTTGGCGGCGTGTCGGGAAGCTCTGCCTTGGGTACAGACGGCACGGCTGACTTACGAACAACATGCTTAGTCTAGTGTTGAGTAGGTCCGGGAAAAAACTTTCCTCTTCGACCACACCGTCTAAAAAATACTTACCGTGACCGGCATACCAATATCCGACACGCCAACACACTAATTGCGTAGCCATCCGACCCTCTTCGGCTTGGCCGATGTGGCGTTCAAATCCAGCACCGCTCGCACCCGCTGCACGCTGGCGAGCGCCTTCACTTGGGCCTGCAGCGCGCCCTCACGTAGCTCCGCCGCACTCTCTCGGGCGGACACATTGGCCTCCCGCTCGGCCACGGCATGCTCGCGGGCAGAGACTTCCTCCGCGGCACGCTCGAGAAAGTCGCCGATCTTGGCTGTTTCGGCGGGGCTGATCTGCCGGAACTGGACGCGCAGGATGGCGTCAATGGCATCGCGAATTTCTGACATCATTCGTCCTCCGTCAATTCAACGTCGAGATTACTGTCGACAGACAGTGTGACTGCGGGAGAGATCGACACATCCGGCAGATCGGGGTCGTCGAAGCTACAGTCGCTGATCGTGATGTCGTCGAACTCTCCGTCAGGCAGTTCGGCTGTGCCGCCATCCATCGCACGCCATAAGGTACGTGCCTCTTCAACGGACGAAGCCTTGATGTAAGCCGTCGCCTCGATGGTGATCTCGGCTCGGTAAAGTTTCTTCTCTGGCATGTGTTACTCCTCTGTGATGCCGGCCGCTTCGGCATCGGCTATAGCTATGTTGACTTGGTCAAGAAGCGAAACGCCGGTCGTGACCGACGATCCTGTTGATTGGACACGCACTAGAGCTAAAGTCGCGTGGGGATTTTTCACTACTTCCTTCAACGCTTTGAGCATAGCGCGCGCAGCGTAAGGGGCGAGCGGAGCGAGTGTAGGCATAAGCGTTACCTCTTCGGGTTTGTCGCGCACTCCGCAGCGAAGATGCTGCGCGCGACTGGTTAAATATCAACGATCGGATCGAAGCGCTGCGGCCAGTCCGAGTAGCTAACTTGCTTGACGTCAGCCAGCATCATGCTCACCGCCGCGTTCTGCTTGGGTGCGTCGGGAAGCATGAGCCCTTCCGATATGATCTGGTTGGCACGCTGGATGCCGGGGAGCATTTCCTCCGGCACCGGCCGGCGCGAGGCCGACGACGGTTTGGCAAGTCTGCGTGCCAGCGCTGGATCGTACTTGCTGATCAGCGGCACGAGACCAGGCAGCAGGCTCCTCGCATGCAGCCTGTCGCCCTTGTCGCAGAACTCGTTGATCCAGTTGAACACGGCGCGCACGAGGCCGTAGTTGGTGGCGCTCACCATCCACTCGCGAATATTCTCGTGGATCTGATCGACGAGCTTCGGACAAACATCGTCGTGCAGCTTGGGACTGTTGCCGGCCCATCGGGGGAAGCGGCCGACTTGGTTATCCAGCCAACCGAACACTACAGATGCGTTACTGCCGCCGAACTCATACAGCGGACTGTCGGACGATGCTTGCCATCGCTGCTTGGGAAGGTCGATGCGGCAAACATAGGAGGAAGAGTACATGCGGCCGCCGTAATGCCGCTCCACCTGCAGTGACAGTTCCCGCTGATCCGGTGGCAGGATCGTTCGCCGCCACTGGCCGATGTCGATATCGGTCTTGCGGATCAGGTTGTTGTGCTTCATGGCGAGCTTGGCGATCTGAAGTCGGATCGCTTCGCTGTCCAGACCGTTGAATGCTGTCGTGTACTTCGGACCGTGACTTGACATATGTGTTACCTCGTTGGGTCAATCGTTTGTATATTGGTCCCAGATGGGGACTTCCTCCCGGCGGAAGAACTCCGGCGGGGTAGCTGTTCTCTCGAGTTGCGCCGACCATGCGCCATAGCGCTTTTTCACTTGTTCCGCCTCGGCAAGAAAGCTGTTCAGTCTGTCGATCATGTAAAAGATTGTTGATCCGTCGCAAATGTGCGCATCGACCTGCACGAGTTGCCAGCCGCAGATATCACGCCACATGCACGGTCTGTAAATCGCAACCCAGCAGGTAGCACGGTACTGCATGTGTTACCTGCGGAGGTTTAGTGGAATGAAATCCCAAATTTGGATTTCAGTCATTGTGTCTGGCGGTTGAAGAGGGGCTGGCAGCGATATATAGAACACACCGTCGCTATCCGCAGACGATATATCGAGCAAGCGTGTCGGTTGCCAACTATTGCGAGGTTCAACGTAAGCTCTCGTGCCGTCGCGATAGTACACGCAACGTCGCCAGCCTTCAGGCACTGCCATGTGTTACCTCTCAAGGTGATCCCAGATAGGAATTTCGATGCTGCGAACTGGTGTTTCGCCTAAGCACGTAGGTCGAGACATATATCTCACGCTACCGCAGCGCAGCGGCTCATCGTAAAATTTCAAAAGCCCCATTCCCCTCACTGTGTGGGAAATCACAGTGCGTTTGCCGTGCTTATCGTACCCAACCCGGCACCACTTCTCAGGCGCTGCCATCGTTCGGCACCTGCACGACTTTGCCCCACGGGTACTTCTTCGGCTCGCCGCTGATGTCACCCCAAATCACAGGGTAATCCGTCGGCTCGCGCGACGGGAACGTGCCGTCACCGTCGGTGAGGTAGACCAGCGCGTCGACGTTCTCGAGGCCCATCTCCTTGATCATCTTGAACACGGGCTTGAAACTCGTGCCGCCGCCGCCCTTGGCGCCCTTGCAGTAGGCCGTGTGCAGGTCTGTCGGGTCCTCGATGTCGTCGACACGGTGGACCTTGGCATCGCACCACATGAGCACGATGCGCCGCGGCCGCAGATCCTCGAGGATGCCGCCCACTTCACTGAAGAAGCGCTCGATCAATTTCGGCACGGCGTATATGGAACCGGAAGTATCGGCTCCTATCACGATCGTGCCGGCGCCTTTGCCGCTCTTGCCCGGCGCGCCGATGCCTCGGGTGATCAATCGGCGGTCGAGCCGGCGATAGTCGTAGGAGCTGCCGCCGACGTGCCGTGCGAACAACGCCTCGATATGGTCGGTCCAGTGCACCTTGGGCTTGAGCAGCTCCTCGAACATCTTCTCGAGCGCTTCGGGCAGCTTTCCTGCCGAGCGGGCCACCGTCATGGCGCCGATGACTGCCTGCTGCCACTGCTGCGGGTTGGGCTGCGCCTCCGTGCTGTCGGGGTCCTGACCGGAGCTTGCCCCGGGAGGTAAGTGCTCGTCGAACTGGCCTTGAGCGAAGCGCGAACCGGCTCCTGTTTGGTCGGGTTTGTCTCCTCCGCTGCCTTCGCCAGCGTCCGAACCTTCGCCCTTTCCACCGCCTCCCTTCTTGGCCTCCTCGAAGATCCGATGGTACGCCTCCTGCCAGCTCGTATTGCCGTCGGCGATCTTGGGATCGAGCAGCCAGCCCTTCTTGCACTCGCCGATCTTGGCTTCGACCAGCATGGCGTTGATGACGAAGTCCTGCGCGAAGTTGGCGATCAGCGGATGGTACGGCAGGCTCTTGCCGCCCCACAGCACGGGGAGCTGGCCGCGCACATGCGCATGTCTCTGCGCCAGATGCAGATGCATGGCGTGGGCGATCTCGTGACAGCAGCAAAACACCTGCTGCTGCAGGGTCAAGCCGAAGAAGAACTCCGGGTTGGCCATGATGCGCTTGCCGTCGGTCGCCATGGTTGGGTTGGGTCTGCCCGACGGTAGTTCCGTCGTGAAGTAGATCACGTTGTCGGTGTCGTCCGGGTTCATCATACGATGAAGGAGGTACGAAAAAGCGGGGACAGACCAAATTAGTTTGGACTTACATTCGTTCCATTTCTGCAATTGTGCAGGTGTAAGAGCTATCGACTTCATGTGTTACCTCTGCAGGTTAAGTGATCCCAGATGGGGATTTCGGTACGACGAATGGGAAGATTTTCTCTTCGAGGATAAAGCACCTCCGGCCACGAATACCAATCTCCGAATTGGTCAGGAGATCTAGCATGAAAATGAAACTGACTAACCGGACCAAAGCTGTTCGGCAAGCCAGTCTTCTTAACCGTAAGAACATCTCCACCAATACATGTGTTACCTCTCAAGGTGATCCCAGATGGGGATCTCCACAATGTCGTTCATGTAGAACGGGGCTTGTCGTGCGAAGCGGACACTGCCGCTCCACACGCGGTGGTGATTATCGACTGTCAAAACAGGACTACGATATGTTCCTGCTCTGATGTCGAACATGAACCGCGCAGCTCCTCCACCGGATTTGCTGAGGAAATAGCATGCGAGTATCCAGTCGCCCGCATCGGCAATGCCGACTTGGATCTGCTCACGCCTCGCTTTTGTCGCGCGTCTCCTTATCCTCCAGATCAAGATCCTCCTTGCCGGCGACGAAGTCGTCGGAGTAGAGATGCAAGTCGGGCTTGGGCGAGCCGGGGTCCATGGCACCGTGAGCCAGATGGGCCGCGCCCCAGACGTCGCGGGCGCTGTTGCGCACGACTTCGAGGATCGTCTTCTGGAGTTCCTCGTTGCTAGTGTCGAAGCCGACGACGAGGTGGTATTCCTTCTTCATGTGTTACCTTTCGGGGTTGTTTGTATATGGTCCCAGATCGGGACTTCAGTTCGACGCCTCGGGAGACAATCCTCCCGAGGATAGAGTTTCATAGGGAACGAGCACCACGTGTAAGTTTGGCCAACGGTGAGCTCGATCATCGTGTTTCTTTTTTCAGGGCCGCTACTTACTAGAGCCAAACCGCCTCCCCGATTATAGACCCAACGCCACCACTTACCTGTATAGGTCTTCACTGCCCCCTCTTATTGAGATATCAAAGCAATCAAACCTGCGTTCTTCGGCGTGAACTTCTTGAGGAACGCCGGATGTGATAGCAGTCGGAAGTTGCGCTTGATGGCTGCGGCCCCAAAGGTTACCTGAAAGTCGGGCGGCAGCCGCAGGGCATAGTCGATCACCTTGTCGGCCGTCTCCGGCGTGATGCGGTGGGCACAGTCGTACGCTACCAACATCTTGCCGTCCGGCTTGGACGGGATCTCCGTGCCGGCAGGGTCCTTGACGATCGTCTCGAAGTCGGGAACCTCCGTCTTCATGCGGCACCACGTCAGGAAGTGGTCAGCGGCCGCGGCGCCGATCAGGCCAGACGCCATCTCCGTCATCATCGAAAGCTGCCTCTCGTCGCCGACCGGGAGCGCGCCGCTGGCATCCTGCATCTTGCTGAAGAGATGCGAGAGCATGACCAGCGTCCGCGGCGTGCAGTATGGCCCCTGCTTGTCCGGCACCTTCCCGCTGAACACGACGTCGATGTTGCGCTTGGCGAACGCCGTGTAGAGCGGGTCGATGTTGTTGCGCACGGCCCAGTCTTCCCACGCGTTGACGTCGGGCAGGATGTGCACCTCGGCCCGCCGGTTGATGATGAAGTCGTACTCCTTCGTCGAGCCCGAGCGGTCTTCCGCCCGGTTGGCGGCGGTCATGATGCCGATGCCGTCGTGGACGAACCAGTTGCCGGCTACGCCCTTGAGGATGACCTGCGCCAGCGCCCGCTTGGTGTCGGGGTCGACCTTGTCCCACTCGTCGAAGAAGACGATACCGCGCTTGTAGCTGTTCATCGGCTTGCCTTGACTGGACATCATCCACGGTGGCATGGTGAACTCGCTGATGGCGACTTCCTCGGTGTCACCGTCGGAGGTAACCATCGAGCGCTTGCCCGGCACGAGGTAGCCCAGCACGTCGGGCGGCGTGAGCGCGGCCGCCATGATGGTGCACAGGCCCCACTCGAAGCCGTCCTGCTGCTTGTACTTCTCGACCAATCCCTCGACCGTCTCGGACTTGCCGAGTCCGGGCGCCGATACGAGCTGCACGGTGATGCGGGCATCAAGATAGTGACGGGCGACGTTGGCGAATTGCGTGAGGTTCATGTGTTACTTCTCCTGTGTTGCCTATGAGAGGCAGTTACCCGTCTAGGTGATCCCAGATAGGAATTTCGATGCGTCGAACGGGCAGGCTCGCCTTCGTCGGGTAGAGCGCCACGGGAAAATACGCTACGCCAAAGTAACGCGCGGTGCTCACGAGCTCCGCACCGTGCCCGGCGAGAGTACTGTATTTCCGCGGCTGCCAATTAGGCTTCTCTCCCAAAGGCAAGTGCACGCGCCACCACTTCCCTTGACTTGGCCGTAACTGCCCTCGCCTGCTCATGTGTTACCTCTCAAGGTGATCCCAGATAGAAATTTCGATGCGGCGTGTTGGTAGGGAGGCGAGGTCGGGATAGAGCTTCATCGGCATGGGGGAGTGCCGGATGAAGCCAAAATCCTGATGCCTTATGAAGGGTTGGCAGCTCGTGTGCGTGACATATCGTGTGCTCCCGAGCACTGTGTGACACTGAGATGTCTTGCCTCTGTATGTCAAACTAGACACCCAGCGGAAACACCACCATTCATACTTCGCCACGGAGCACCTCGTATATGCGCGACAGCGCGTCGTGCCAGTCGATGATGCGCTCGAAGCCGGTGAACAGCGGCGCGTCGCCGAAGAGGTAGGCCACCTGCACTTCGTCGAGCGCGAACAATTCGGTCAGCGCGTCGAACCCGGCGATCGTGTATGGTACGCCGGCCCGGTAGCGCTGCAGCATGATCGCCCCCTGCCGATTACCTGCGTAAGTGCCGGACTGCACGACGAGGCCGAGCGCTTGGAAGTGCGGATCGTGTGCGGCCCAACCGGCAACACAGCCGAACGTCCCGCATGGATGCCAGAACACACTCATGTCGAGCGCGCTGTCGGCGTCGATGCGCTGACGCACCACTTCGGCAAGGTGCTCGAGCAGGGCAATGTCAGGCATTAGAAGCCTTGTTGAGTAAAATTACCATGGTGCGCGCGAACCGGATTAGCTCGACCTCCGTCATCGTGAGACTGTACTTCAACAGGATGACGTAGGGCACCGTGCCCTTGTAGATCGTGAAGCGTTCCTGTCCAGTGCCGAGTGAGTACATGAGTTACCTCCAAACCACATGTTACCATCATAGGTAACACTTGTCAATGGGAAAGAACAAGGGGCGGCACGGCATATCCCAGCGCGTGCCCATGATAGCAGCATATGCTGATATCATGCAGTCTCTCCGCGGAGAGAGCTGACCCCCGTCGGCAATCGGATGTTTGTTTCCCGAGTGCCTATTCGATGATGCGCGGATCGTCGGAGATTTTCTCCGTGACCCGCACGCTGGCAGGCAAGCCGTCGGCGTCGATCGGCCCTCGATAGAGCACGCGGTTGCGGCCGTTGCCGTGCCAGTTGATCATCTCGACCACGGCATGGACGTTGTCGTTGGCGTCCTTGCTGAGATTGATGGCAATGCCGCCGTGCCAGCTCGCGGCAACGACCCGCATGCCCCAGTGCCCGAGTCGATGCGCTTCGCCGCGCTCACCCTGACACGATCCGTAAAACTCTGCCATGTGTTACCCTCCAAGATCAGAAAACAAACTACGATCGCAGAACCATGTATAGCGATGTTGCCACCGTTCCTCAAAATTTATGGAGTGGCTGGCAGTGACGTCGTAAGCAGCAGCCAGCTCGTTGACGATGCTGATCTGTTCGGGAGTAGCTTCGTGCACATGCACACAGACGAACAATTCGTCGCCCAAATCCGAGAACTGGACGATGTCTGGCAGCGCCATCGTCAAGGCAGCCCGCAGCTCCAGCCACTTCGGCATGAGTTACCTCTTGTGGTCAATCGCACTGTTGAGGAGAGACACGATGCGGTGCGCTAGCGCATCCATCTCCGTCGGACTGAACTCTCCGACGCTGTTGCGGACGCTCGTCGAGAGCACTGCGATGGGCTTACCGTTGAGGCAGAGAAGCCTGCCGGCCTCCAGTGTCCAAATGTCTTTCATTCGTCGAACGCCCTGAAGTCGAGCTGGTCGACAGTGTATTCCTCGCCGTCGTTGGCAAGGTAAACGACCCACTTCTCGATGGCGCCGAGCTTACGCACGCGCTCTTGCGTCTGTGATCCATCCCAGAACAACTCAGTCCCGCCCTGCCATTCCCAGTCAACGCCGTTGTCCATGCTGCCTTCGGCAGCGATCTCGCCGCCCTTCATGAAGTAGGCGATCTCGGCACGAGCCGGCACCATCTCGTACGTTCCGAGGATCTCGGAGCCGTTGGGAGCGAACGCGCTGTATCGCTTGCCCGCTTCGAGCTCGTTGTATTTTGACATGTGTTACCTTTCGGAGTTAAGAGTCAGCGAGTGCGGTCCGGCAGGGATGCCGGAGAAGCGCATGACGGGAATTTTAAAGTAGATGAACGCCGGAGCGTCAGCGCGTTGCACTCGCCATAGTTTGTAACCGTCGAGCACAGAGCGCACCATCGGCTCGTCCTGAAAGCGAAAGTTGAGCCTGATGTAGCCCGACCTAGTGCCAACGCTCCTGCGTAACCACGTTACCTTGATGGGTATCTGCAACAACGTGAGGCTGGCAACGAACTCCTGCCACGGCACATGGTAGACGTCCTCGCTCATGCGCCGATACGCCAGCGAATGAAGTCGGCATCGATGCCGCGCTCCTCGCACAGCCGCTCGAAGCGGTCGGGCCAGCGGCGGGCGTACCAGCGAAGGAATATGTTGCGCAGCATGTGTTACCTCTTGAGGTTAGTAGCTCCACGTCGGCTTCTTGAGCGAACAGAACCTTGCCTCCGCACGAATGAGAGCGCGCAGCTCCTTGCTCATGACCTTGCGGGCGTGCGCGTACGCCGGCGCCTGCACGTAGTCCGGCCGGCGCTGGATGCTCGTGCCCGGCCATTGTATATGGTACCCACGCTTGTGCATCTCCGCTTCATAGAGCGCGGCAGCATGCCGGCCCCGCTCGTACGCCACGGCGATGCCAGTGCGGCAGCGCTCGTACTTGGGCGGCGTCGGCAGGGACAGGAGCCTGTCCTGCCAGCCTGCATTGAAGGCGTGGGAAATGCTCATGCCTGCCACCGTGTGCCGTTAAGCTGGATCGCTTCGGCGTGCATAGGTGAGATCTGCTGCCGGCGCACGTAATCCTCCGCTTCCTCGTCGGTCTTGAAGGGCGGCATCAGTTGGGAAAAGTTGCGATCGTAGCGCCATACAGCATCATCGTAGCGCTGTATCTCATAGAGGCCGTCGTCACGCTGCGACAGCACCCAGCCTTCGTAACGGGCTTGATGGTCTTTGTAGTGTTTCAATCGAACCTCCGCAGGTAAGAGCGTATGGCGTGGGTGACCAGCCACAGCGTGCAGCCGATGAGCAGCAGGACGAACGCCAGCCAGAGCGTGCTACTCGTCGCGTCGGCAACTGTTGTCATGTGTTATCTCCTAAGGTCCGCCGTACTTTATGATGAACGGATCCCAGCGCAGCACCTCGATGCGGTGCGCCTTGTTTCTTGTCATTGACATGCCGGCACGAGCAGCACTGGTAAGCGCGCGCCACTCGCGCAGCTTGCCGACGTCTTCCATGAGCGACTTTAGGTGTTTGCTCAGCGGCTTGCGGCTATGCTTGTGCGCCGGCTCCACTCCCTTGCGCCACGGACGATTGTGAATGCACTCGCACAACGTCTGCACGTAGAAGCCTGTGTATGGTTCCGGCGGCATGGCGGGCAAGTCGTAGGCGCGGCAGACTTCCACGTAGATCTCCCACTTGTCGCGGGTTACCTCCGCAGGCACGAGGTAGAGCCACTTCGTACCCCACTCAAGCGTTACGTCGGGATCGGCCAGCTTGGCCGTGGCTTGGAACTCTTGATAGTCGATCATCAATCGTGCCAACCGTTCGAGTTGCTGTTCATCGCCCAGATGCAGGCAATGATGACGAGTATCATGCCGAGACTGCTCATGTGTTACCTTTCAGAGTCAAGCGTGGTATGAATTGTGACACGACCTGCTGCAGAACAGGCCACGGTGCTCGTCGATGCGGCCGCCGTCACTTTCCGTGCGGTACTGGTACAGATGAAACATACCAGCCTTCGTCTTGCGCACGCCGCCACACCAGCCGCACGCCTGCGACACGACCTCTACAGTCTTGCGATGTGTCTCGCTGCGAGCGAACGGATCGCGTGAGATATAAGCCATGTGTTACCCCTTCAGGTGTTCTTCGATCTGACGGATCAATACTCGAGCCTGACCTTTGGTCGAGCCGTCCCAGTTGTCGGCCTTGCCCGACACCCAGTGCCGCAGCATGGCGAGCGCATCAATCAGGAGCTCGCGTTCGTGGTCGGTCATGTGTTACCTCCGTGGGTTGACTTGTAGTGCGGATCGTTGCCGACACCGCTAGATGGGCGCCGTCGGATCAGGCAAGTCGAGCGCCTCCTGCACGCTGTGTATGGTACGGGCCTCGTGCTTCGGCGGGTAGCCCAGCGGCTGTTCGGTCAGCCACTCGGCATAGAGCTCCTGTATCGCCGCAGGCGATGGGTTCATGTTGCGCGGGTTGCTGAACTGCATGGACCTGTAGAGGTAAAGAGCGAACGGTACCGCGGTAGAGCTGGCCGCTTTCAGGCGGCGCGCATCTATCCGCCGCTCATGAGGCGGCTGCTTGTCGTAGCGCGGACCGGGCTGCACACCTAGCTTGATGCCGAGATAGCGCAACGGTGACACGCCTCGTGGTCCCCAAGGATACTGCGGATTAGTCAACGGCTTGCGCCGCACCTTGTCGAAGGGTGTGTTGAGCAGCAGCGCCGGCATTTGTGCCTGCATCATGAGGATGATGTTGTACTCCGGCCGGTTGTGCGGCTTGGCATTGCGAGTGAACACGGCAGGGCGATCAGTGCTGACCACCTTGTATTGCCAGTCATCCACGTTGCGTCCCTGATCCACCAACAGGTGAAGCACTGACGCAGGCGGCTTATAGGTCGCCCGATGGGTGCGGATGGCGTGTGACCAGTTGGTCAGGCGCTTGCGTAGGTTGTCCGTCGAGCCCACGTAGACCTTGCCCGTCGGCTTATGCCGGAGCAAATAGGTGCCGTAGGTTTCGGGGAGGGCTTTGAGAGTGCCGGTGAGATGGTGCCAGATAGGTTCCATGCGGAGATATTACTCACAATAAGGGATGATGTAAAGGAATAAATATAATCGCTTGTTAAAATTTATCGTAATGACAGCGCGACTAATGCACATTGGCTTGAGTTATCATGTCCTTGAAAATAGCGCGACAAAAGCCAGACTAGAGAACGCTGGTTTACGTATATGGTTCCGTTACCGGAATAGTTACCAAAGCTGAACCATCGGCTCTCAAACACAGCTCCTCAAACTTGTGTTATATCCTATATATTTTTAATAAGTTAATAAATATAAGTAAATGCGCTGTTATCTCTGCGGTCTCGGATGCTCTAAATTATTGACAAACTTACACTAGAACAAGTTCTCCTGCTTTTCGTGCCGTTATTGTAAAAACACAGCACTCCCAGTTATCATGTAATAACTGGGTTATTGTCTGTTGTTACCTGTGCAGGTCTCTCCGTGCCGGCTAAACTACGCCGCCGCCGGCTGCGTGAGCCGCGCCACAGCGGCCCGATGCCGGTCAACCAGCGACGACGCCTCGGCCTGCGCCTTTGCTGCCGCTTCCTTGGCCTTGTCGGCCTGCTTGCGCATGCCCGTGCTGCCGCCCAGCTCACGGATGCGGGTCATGAGCGAGCCCGCCGCTTCGGTCAGCGCCTCGATGCTCTCCTCCGAGACTGGATCGTCCTTGGCGTCGATCAGTTTTTCCATCTGCTTGACCACTTTCTCTAAGCGATCCGCCTCTTCCGGCACATCGCCCGCCGGCTTGAGCAGCAGCCCGCCGATCACATCGTCGTCGAGGATCTTGTCGGGTTGCTGCAACTGAAAACGCGCAACCTTGACGAGCCCATCGAACGGCGAGTAGTCGAGTCCATCGTTGGCGAGCTTCAACGCCTTCTGCGCCTCGACCACCTTGTTGCACAATTCCATGCCGTTGACGTGTGTCAACAGCCCGAGCTTGATGGCGGTCCGCAGCTTGCTCACCTGCTGCTTGGCGCTGGCCTGCGGCTTCCAGCCTACGCCTTGCGTCATGGCGACCTGTTTGGAGTAGCGGTCGAAGATGTCTTCCGCTTCGTCCGGACTCTCGACGACACGCTTGCGATGCACCGCGCTGGCATTGCCGCCGCATGACGCCTCGCATGTCACGAGGAACAATCCCGGCCTGCTGTTGTCGCCGAGTCCTTCGGCCTTGCCAAGGCTGGCAATGCGCGCGTGAAAGCTACGCTTCGTAGGCGCGCCGTCTTCGATATTGTCGCTCGGAGAAGTGTCGACCATTGAAACAATCATTCCGTCCATGTGTTACCTCTTAAGGTTCAAGTGTTACGCGCTAGGCAGAAGCTCACTCGCACGCGCCAGAAGCGAATGAACATGATCCCGCCGACCTTGCGAGCGGCGAAGTTAATCGGGTTCAACATGTGTTACTTTCCCTTGACCAGAACATTGACCCGCGAGGCGCGATAGATCCATGTGGCTTGAACGATTTTCGCCGCGCCTTTCGTGGTTTGGTACGCTGGCGCTATCGTATCCAGCGTCTCGCGCATCCCATACATCGCCTTGCGCTTGACCTTGTAGATGCCTCGCGCCGTGCGTGTCGGACACACTTGAAACGTTGACATGTGTTACTCCTCGATCTCGCTGCGATCGCGCACCAGAACGATGCCAGCGCCGAAGCATGCGCCAGCGATGAAGAAACCGGCAAAGAAGAACCAGATCATGTGTTACCTCATGAGGTTTCGTATTCGTGAACCTACACGGTGGCATAGGTTCACGAATACGGGGGCAGCGCGTCCGAATTGACGGCTGGCGCCTTTCGCCCCTGTAGTCGGTGATCCATCGTCTCGCGCGACCTAGCTTTAGGCTACAGTCTAGGCTTGTCAGGCCGTGTGATCCTCGCGCTCAAACCGAGTGGATCTTTGTCCGTGCTGCGCTTGTTAGGTGCTCGGTGGCCCGCGCTCCGTAGGGGAGGCATTGTTTCATCCGATGGCAACTACAGCAATTCGTCCATGACCCCCGGGGGTAACTGGACAGGGGGGCGGCCGCCCGGGATTTTGTTTCATCGGGTTGAAATATAGAAAACCTAAAATCCCAAATATTCCCATTGACATTACACGTCCCAAGTGTT
>Ga0265327_10000559_pt1 | contig 63553 bp, 61 predicted proteins | sample 41621metaG_FD_202089 | JGI IMG/M metagenome (GOLD analysis project Ga0265327, IMG submission 202089) | Rhizosphere microbial communities from Carex aquatilis grown in University of Washington, Seatle, WA, United States - 4-16-21 metaG | ecosystem: Host-associated > Plants > Roots > Rhizosphere...
GTGAAGCTGATGCCAGTCAGCACGTCGGAGAACTGGTTGGTGCTGGAGGTGACATTCACGCCATTGACCGATGCAGCCGCGTCTGCGGCCGACTTGGCCAGCGTTGTGCCAGGCGTGCCGCCAGCGGGGTCATAGGCCAGTGCCGACAGGCCGGCGTCATCGGTGTTGTTGCCATCGCCCGTGTCGTTGACCGACACCTTGAAGGCGTTGGCGGCACCGGTGGCGCTGGATGTCATCACCAGGCGGGCACCTTTGGAATCCTTGACGATGGACGCGGTGACACCGGCGGCCGCGTCATTGATCTTGTCGCGGATGGCTTCCAGCGTATCGGATGACGCGATGCTGATGTTGGTTGTCTTGCTGGAGGTCAGCGTCGAGCCGCTCAGGGTGCCCAGGTCGATCGTCAGCGTGCCGCTGCCGAGGGTGGACGTGCTGGAGGCCAGGGCGGTGTTGGTGACCACGGACTGGCTGGACGCCAGGGAGGACACCGACACGCTGTAGCTGCCTGTTGCCGCGCCGGACGAGGTGGTGAAGCTGACGACGTTGCTGTCCGAGGACGAGGAGGTCGTGCTGTACCAGATATCGGGGTTGGCCAGCTTTTGCGCGGCATCGCGCAGCGTGGACAGATTGGACTGGACCTGACCGAAAGCCGAGATCTTGGACTGGATCTTGTCGGCTTCGGTCTGAAGCGTGGTGATGGGCTGGCGCTCCAGCGCCACCAGCTTGGTCACAATGGCATTGGCGTCCAGGCCGCTGCCAACGCCCAGTGAGCTGATGGTCCCGGATGTCGAAGAGGTGGAGGTCATCGTGGTCTTCCTTCAGCGCCGCTCATGCCAGATCGGGCATGACATGCCGATGTCCGGTCAAGGCCGGACACCGTGTACTTCGGCACGAAGCGTCAGGACTTGAGCGCCCGGCTGGATAACCATTCATCCAGGGAGGTCATCAACCCAGGAGCTTGAGCACGGTCTGCGGCAGCTGGTTGGCTTGCGCCACCATCGCGTTACCGGCCTGCTGCAGGATCTGGGCACGCGACAGGTTGGCCGTTTCTGCAGCGAAGTCGGCGTCCATGATCCGGCTGCGGGCAGCGGTCTGGTTCTCGGCGGCCACCTGCAGGTTGGAGATGATGGCGTCGAAGCGGCTTTGCGTCGCACCGTAGACCGCGCGTTCGGAGTTGACCTTGTCCAGCGCACCGTCGATCGAGTCGATCACCGTCTTGAGCGCGGCCGTGTTGGCATCGCTGGCGATGGACACGGTGTTGGCGGTGACGGCCGTGATGCTGGCATCGGCGAGCATGTTGGCGGTCGAGATGGTGATCAGGTCGTTGGCCGTGGTGTTGGCACCGATCTGGAAGTCCAGCGCGCCAGCTCCGGAGGCCAGGATGTCCTTGCCGTTGAAGGTGGTGGCGCCCAGAACCCGGGTGATTTCCATCGACAGCTGCTTGAACTCCTTGTTCAGGGAGTCCTTGTCGCTGGAGCTGTTGGAGGCGTTGCGGGCCTGCACTGTCAACTCACGCATGCGTTGCAGCGCGTCGCTGACCTTGCCCAGCGCGCCTTCAGCGGTCTGCGCCAGAGAGATGCCGTCGTTGGCGTTGCGAGCCGCGACGTTCATGCCCTTGACCTGCGCGTTCATCCGCTCGGCGATGGCCAGACCGGCCGCATCGTCCTTGGCGGAGTTCACACGCAAGCCGGAGGACAGCCGCTGCATCGACACGGACAGAGACATCTGCGACGTGTTGAGGTTGCGCTGAGCGTTCAGCGAGTTCAAGTTGGTATTGATCGTCTGAGGCATAACGCACTCCTAAAGATTCGTCAGACTTGCGGCGATGGCGCCGAACTTCAGCTTGTCGCCGAAGGAGTCCAAAAAAATTCCTTCAGCCAGTGGTATGGATATTCGGAGTTTTCTCGAGAACCAAAAGTGCGAATAAAGGGCCCATCGCCGCCCAATTCCAGGCCGTAAAAGAAAAAGCCGCCCGAAGGCGGCTTGTTGGGGCTGGCTGAGTGAAATCAGCCGGCTTTTGGCGTATCAGCGCAGCAGAGACAGGACCTGCTGGGGCAGCTGGTTGGCCTGGGCGATCATCGCGTTGCCAGCCTGTTGCAGGATCTGGGCACGTGACAGGTTGGCCGTTTCCGCCGCGAAGTCGGTGTCCATGATGCGGCTGCGAGCAGCAGTCTGGTTCTCGACCGAGACTTGCAGGTTCGAGATCACCGAGTCAAAGCGGCTCTGAGTGGCACCGTACATGGCGCGCTCGGAGTTGACCTTGTCGATGGCGCCGTCGATGTTGTCGATCACCGTCTTGATGGCCGTCGCGTTTTGCTGGCTGTCAATCTTGGAGGCGGCACCCGTCACAGCGCTGATGCTGACGTCGTTGTTCATGTTCGACGTGGTGACGGTGATCACGTCGTTGCTGGTGGTGTTGGCGCCGACCTGGAAGGCCTTGCCGCCAGCGTTGGAGCCGATGATGGTCTGACCGTTGAAGGTCGTGCCACCGATCACACGCTTGATTTCAGACGACAGCTGCTGGAATTCCTTGTTCAGGGAGTCCTTGTCGCTGGAGCTGTTCGAAGCGTTACGGGCTTGCACAGCCAGTTCACGCATACGTTGCAGGGCGTCCGAGACCTTGCCCAGCGCGCCTTCAGCGGTTTGTGCCAGCGAGATGCCGTCGTTGGCATTGCGCACCGCGACGTTCATGCCACGCACCTGGGCGTTCATGCGTTCTGCGATGGCCAGGCCGGCGGCGTCGTCCTTGGCAGAGTTGATGCGCAGACCTGAAGACAGGCGTTGCATCGAAGTAGACAGCGAAGCTTGCGAGACGCTGGTGTTGCGCTGTGCGTTCAAAGACAGCAAGTTGGTATTGATGATTGAAGGCATGGTGCTCTCCTATGGTTGCAAAACTCCCGGCAGATAGCGCCGGCATGTAAACGCGGTGATACAGCTACCGCACTGCCAGACCGTCGCTAGTCAACCGCATTGCCCAAAGTGGCGTCTTGCCACCAGAACCTCGGCCGGCTAACCGGACCACGGAACTTTCTTGAAGACCGTTGCTTTGCATATCGGCGTCCATTTGTGTGGACTTGAGAGATTTACAAAGCTCGGATTCGTGAAATAGTGTCGAGAGAAATGACATTGCTTTGCTGCGCATCTCCGACTCCCATGGGAATCGCTGATGTCTAGACTGATGGCACCTCTTCCTTATGAAATGGGTGTCATCCGCCATGCAAACCTCGACACAAGCTGTTTTCGGCCAACAAGCACGGCTTCTGAAGCAGGCGCATCAACATTGGGAACATGGCCTGGCCATGTCCAAGAAGGCGCAATGGCGCGCGGCGGTCAAGGAGTTCGACAAAGCCTGCAAGGCGGCACCGGCTGACACCCTGTTCAGGTTGAACCTGGCCCGCGCCCTGTTGAGGTCAGAGCAGGCCGAGCGCGCCATTGAAGAGACGCGTTGCATCCTGGAGCAGGAGCCCGCCAACTTGCTGGCCCGCCAGTTCATGGGGGAGTGCCTGACACAGGTGGGGCGCCACAGCGAAGCCGCCAGCTTCATGCTGGAAGTGCCGCCCGGCATGAAACCCAGCACCGAATACCTGCAGATCCTGGGCAATACCTTGTTCAGTGCACAGCGCTACAAGGAAGGCATCCAGGTCTTGTTTGATGCGCTTTCACAAGATGTGACGCACGCGATGAGCCATTACCGGTTGGGCATCTGCTTCAATGCGGTGGGCATGAAGGCCGAGGCCATCGAGTGCCTGACCACGGCATTGGCCGTGGGCCTGGATGGCGGCGAGCTGGCTGCGCAAAGCCTGCGCGTGTTCATCAGCCGCGAGCTGTGCCGTTGGGATGAAGCCGCCCTGGAGATGGAAGAGGTCAACCAGTTGCTGGATGCCTTGACGCCCGAGTCGGTCAACTGGTCGTCGGTGTTTGCCGCCGTCACCCTCAGCGGGGACGTTGGCCGGCAACTTCGTTCTGCACAGGCCTGCGCCAATTTCTATGCGCATGGGGTGAAGCCCTTTGCCCCGCGCACACCCCGACCCTTGTCGCAACGCCTGCGTGTGGGCATGGTGTCGTGCGATTTCCACCACCACGCCACCACGATCTTGCTGGCCGAGGTGCTGGAAAAGCTCGATCCACAGCGCTTCGAGCTGCACCTGTATTCACACGGCCCGGATGAAGACAGCCCGATGCGCCGTCGCATCAAGGCCGTTGCCCAACAGTTCGTGGAAGTGGGCGAATGGAGTGACCAGCAGGTAGCGCAGAAGATCCGTGATGACGACATCGACGTGCTGATCGACCTCAAGGGCCACACGGTCAACGGGCGACTGGGCATCTTTGCCTACCGCGCCGCGCCGGTGCAGGCGACCTATCTGGGCTTCCCCGGCACCAGCGGCGCCACCTACATCGACTACATGATCGGCGACGCCGTGGTCAGCCCCTTGAGCGAAGCGGCGCACTACACCGAGAAGCTGGCCTTGCTGCCGCACTGCTATCAGCCCAATGACCGCAAGCGCCCCTTGCCCCAGCCCGACAGCCGTGCCGCGCATGGCCTGCCGGAGGATGCCGTGGTGCTGTGTGGCTTCAACCAGCCGTTCAAGCTCTCACCTGAGGTGTTCGATGTCTGGTGTGATTTGCTCAAGCGCACGCCCAATTCGGTGCTCTGGTTGCTCAACTGGCTGGGTGATGCCGAAGAGGTCTTGCGCCATGAAGCGGCCAAGCGAGGCGTCGACCCGCAGCGCCTGGTCTTTGCCCGCAAGGTGCACATCAGCGAGCACATCAGCCGCTTTGCCCTGGCCGATGTCTATCTGGACAGCTGGCCTTGCAACGGCCACACCACGGCCAGCGACGCCTTGTGGGCGGGTGTGCCGGTGGTGACTCATGCCGGCCACAGCTTTGCGCAACGTGTGGCGTCCAGCCTGTTGCACAACGTGGGCCTGCCTGATCTAATTTGCCAGGACCTGGACACCTACAAGGCCAAGGTGCTGGAGCTGGCCGCGGATGCCGACAAGCGTCAGGCCTTGCGCGAGCACCTGCACCGCGCGCGCGACGAAGCTCCCTTGTTCGACAGCGACGCCTATGCAAGCGATTTTGGTGATCTCCTGTGGCGCATGGCCGAGCGCCAGGCCCAGGGGCTGGCACCTGACCACTTGAGCTGAAGGGGCATGAGCATGATGTCCTTGATCCCTTCCCCTAACGGAAACCGGAGTGCTGTCATGACTGAACTGCCCCGCATCCACCTGAGCATCGTGCAGCCCAAGGGCTACGTGCATTCGCTGGGTTTTCTTGATCAGGCGCGCTACTTCCGGCACCAGTTCCGGCGCATGGGGGTCGAGGTCACCATCGGCAAGAACCGCCTGCGTCACGATGCCGTCAATTTCGTGTTCGGCGCGCACCTGGGCTTCGAGGCCGATCTGCGCCAGCGCTACAGCTGCATCTTCGTGAACCTGGAGCAACTGGGGCAGGGCGGGGCGGCCGTGTCGCGCGACTACCTGGCCTTGCTCAAGACATCCGCCGTGGTGGACTACGACCAGGACAACATCCAGGCCTACTCGGCGCACCCCGATGAGGTGATGGTGGTGCCCTTCCTGTATGCCCCTTATCTGCAGCAGGCCGAGCCCATCCCCCTTGAGCAGCGCCCCATCGACCTGCTGTTCATCGGCAGCATGAACGAGCGCCGTCAGGCCATGATCCAGCGCATCGAATCCACCGGTGTGCAAGTCAGCGTGTTCGATGGTGCGCTGTACGGCCCCGAGCGTGACGCCTACATCGTGCAGGCCAAGGCCGTCTTCAATGCCCATTTCTACGAGAGCAGCCGCTTCGAGCAGGCCCGCGCCTCGCACTGCCTGTCGCTGGGCACGCCGGTGATTTCCGAGCGCCGTCCCCAGACGCGTCCGCACGAAGCGTTCGAGGACAGCGTGTTGTGGCTGACAGAGGACCAACTGGAGGCCTATTTCAGCCAGCAGTTCGGCACGCCCGCTTTTTACGAGCAGGCCCGCGCCGCCTTGCATGCGTTCGAGAAGGCCGACCCGATCGAGCCCTATGCCGACCTGCTGGCTTTCGCCGCGGGCTTCGGCCGCACGCACCAGGCGCACCGCCCTCAGGCGCCTTGGCAGCCCACCCGCGTGCACCTGGGATCTGGCAATGACTACCTGCCCGGCTGGCTCAACATCGATGCCAACGACCAGATGCAGCCGGACCTGCATGGCGATTTTGCCCAGCCCGTCTTCCTGCCTTTTGCAGGCGATACACCGCTGACCGGCCCGATCGAGATCCAGCCCGGCAGCGTCGAGATGATTTACGCCAGCGCTGCGCTGGAGCAGGCCTCCGACCTGCCCATGTTGATGGGCAACTGCCTGGCCATGCTGGAGCCACAGGGCAAGCTGATCGTGCAGGTGGCGCACGAGATGGCCATGAAGACCTGGCAGGATCCCACGCACCGCCGTGCCTTCAACGAAAAGACCTGGCTGGCCTTCACCGAGCAGTTCTGGCAACTGGGTTGGTTTGAACACCGTTTCGAGGTCGAGCGCTTTGAATACATGAACGACAAGAACGAGGTGTGCGAGCGCGCACAGGCCTGCACCATGAGCCTGCTGCTGCGCAAGGTAGAGACCACGGCCCAGGAGCGCACGCTGGCGCGCACCATGCAGGCTGATTTCTCCATCCCCGACGACCTGCCCGAGCAGGCGCCGCAACCCTCGGCCAGGCTGGCCGCCTGAGTTGCATCATGGTGCGCCGCTTCCTGGTCTTTTCTGGGCACAACGACCGTGCCGTCGTGGCCCTGTGCCGCTTTTTTGACCAGGCCGGTTTGCCCTTTGTCATCGTGGCTGCGGGGCAGGGCGATGCCATTCACCGCACGCGCTGGCGCGACCATGTCATCTTCAACCGCCTGGATGCGGTGGTGACGGTGTCCTGGCTGCGTGAGCTGGCGGGCAGCCAGGAGGGCGGCCTGGTGTATTGCCCCACCACCGAGTTCATCAACCATTTCCTGCTGGCGCACCGCGATGCGCTGGCTGGTTGCGGGCTGGAGATCGGCTTGCCCGATCAGGCTATCTACGAGGCGCTCACGGGCAAGCACAGCAGCCAGGCGCTGATGCGCGCGCTGTGCCCTGATCTGCACTTGCCTGCCACCCAGCCGGATGGCCATTGGCACGCGCCCTGTGTGCTCAAGCCCCGGGCCAATGTGGCCCATGGCCGGGTGCTGTACCCGATCTTGTGCCGTTCATCGGCCGAGCTGGATCAGGCCCTGACAGGCCTGGACCGAGGCGCCTATTTCGCACAGGACTTCATCGTGGGGCAGAGCCACTACCTGTGCGCCTACCTGAGCAGAGAGGGGCAGGCCGCCTCCTTCTGGCAACTCAACCTGATGCAGCAGCCCGGCGGCAAGTCCATCGTGCTGGCCCGCCCCACGGGCAACCCAGGCCTGGACGAAGCGCGCCTGTTCAAGGGGCTGCACGCGCAGGGTTACCACGGCGCCTTCATGCTGGAAGTCATCGAGTCCGGTGGCCAGTTGTTCTACATCGAGGTCAACCCGCGCTTTTGGGGGCCGCTGCAACTGGCACTGGACGTGTGCCCCGACATCCTCCGGCTGTTTGCCCATGATCAAGGCTTTGACACCCCTGGTCTGCCGGCGCTGAGCCCGGACAAGGCCGCCTATGCCTGGGCTTATGGCGCGAACCAGCCAGGCTGCGTGGTGCATCCTGCGGGTCAGGCCCTGATGCCTGCGGAGCTGGACCACCTGCTGTACACCCACGACGTCTATGCCCGGGATGACACCCAGGCATTGCACGCCTGCCACTGAATTTCTCACACGGACGTGATCAACATGCCCACCAACAAGCCTTCACTCAAGGACCTGTACCTTCAGCGCAGCAAGCATGCGAACTACCAGCTGGTTCACCCGCTGGTGGCGCAACTGCTGGGCGACACCAGCGATCTGCCCGCCGGCAAGCTGGAGGTCGAGCGCCAGGCCTACTTTGACCGTGCCTTGCCTTTGCTGGGTGCCAAGGTGCTGGACATCGGCTCCAACACGGGCTATTTCAGCTTCGGGGCCCTGCAGGGTGGTGCCCGCCATGTGACCTGTTATGAAGGCAACCAGGAGCACGCGGCGTTTGTGGCCCATTGCGTAGAGCAGGCTGGCCTGACGGACCGCTTGCAGATGAACGCCTGTTACTTCGACTTCATGGCGCCGGTGACGCAGACGTATGACGTCGCCTTCTGCCTCAATGTGCTGCACCACCTGGGCGATGACTTTGGTGACCGCAGCCTGGGCATGGACGCCGCACGTGCCCAGATGCTGGAAGGCTTGCGCCACATGGCCAGCCTGACCCGCGTGCTGGTGCTGCAACTGGGCTTCAACTGGAAGGGCGATGTGGCCTGCCCCTTGTTCGAAGGTGGCGAGAAGGCCGCTTTGATCGACTTCGTGGCGCAAGGCGTGGGCGACAGCTGGACCATCGAAGAGGTGACCGTGCCCAACCCGGTGACGCGTGCCTATGAGCCCATCAGCGAGGACAACCTGCCGCGCAACAACGCGATCGGTGAGTTCATGAACCGTCCCTTGTTCAAGATGCGCAGCCGGGTGCTGGCCTGAACACAGGCGGCGCCGCACCATGAAAAAAGGTCCGCACATCGCGGACCTTTTTGTTTGAGGGCGTCAGCCCCACTCAAGCGTGCTGCGGCTCGGCGTGCGGGGTTTTATCAGCCTGGCTCTGGGCCGTGGCCGCGGCGGGTTTCCAGAACACGAAGAAGGGCTCGCGCGCATTACAGCCATAGTCGGCCGGCAGCACCTTGGGCAGCAGGGCTTCGTGCTTGAGCAGATCGCCTTGCAGCCCTGCGGCGTGGAAGTAGTCGACGATGTCGTCACCAAACAGCCGCACGTGGTCGGCTTGCCCGAACAGCAGGTGGGCGGTCTGGGCATCGGGCACGGTCTTGGTCTCGAAGGTGTGCTTGAGGCAAGGCGCATACGGGGTCTGCGCGACCACGATGCCACCGGGCTTGAGCGCGCGGTGGATCTCTGACAGCGCCTTGTCGGGGTGGTAGACGTGTTCCAGGATGTGGTTGCAGATGACCAGATCCAGGCTGTTGTCATCAAACGGCAGGGCTTCCAGGTTGATGCGCTCGTGGTGGGCCTGCGTGGGGTGCAGGTCGCCGCGGATGTAATGCGCTGGCTGGCAGGCGCCGATCAGGCGCTCCAGATGCGGCTCGGGCGCCATGTGCAGCACGGTGGCACCCGGCAATTGCGCCGTGATGCCGGCCGCGTTCATGTACAGCCACAGATGGCGGTCACGGTCGGAGCAATGGCAGGAAGGGCACAGGTACATCGACAGGTCGGAGCCCACGGTGTCCAGCAGGCGCATCAGCGGGCTGCGTTGCTCGGCGTGGGGGTGGGGTAGCCAGGCCGGGACGGTCTGGTCGCATACACAGCAATAGGGCATGGATTTATCCTTGCGATCAGGCGGAGGTGCCGGCGTGATGGGCCTGCGTGGAGGCCGTCATCGGTGCAGGGCTGGCCACGGGCAGTTGAGGGTTGCGGATGAGCTCAGACACGCGGGTCACCTCATCGTCGCTGAGCGCCGGGTAGATGGGCAGGCAGATGACCTTGGACGACGTCGCCTTGGCCACGGGCAGCAGGTTCGCGCTGGCCGAAGGCAGGCCCCGGTACATCGGGAAGTCCGAGATCAGCGGGTAGAAGTAGCGGCGGCCATTGATGCCGGCGTCTTTCATCTGCTGATACAGCACATCGCGGGCGAGCGGGTAGTCGGGCTCGACCAGGATGGGGAAGTAGGAGCAGTTGACGTCGGTGTCGGCTGCGGGCTCCAGCAGGCGGATGCCTTGGACATCGCCCAGCAGCGAGCGGTAGAGCGCATCGATCTCCTTGCGGCGTGCGATGGCCTTGCCCACATGCTTGAGTTGCAGCAGGCCCAGCGCGGCATTGAGCTCGCTCATCTTGCCGTTGATGCCGGTGGCCACCACGGTGGTCTCGTTGACGAAACCGAAGTTCTTGAGGTGGTCGATGTGCTGCTTGGTGCGCGCATCGGGGCTGATGATGGCGCCGCCCTCGAAGGTGTTGAACACCTTGGTGGCGTGGAAGCTGAGGATGGACAGGTCACCGTGCTGCAGCACGCTCTGGCCGTGTTGCTTCACGCCAAAGGCATGGGCGGCGTCGTAGATGACCTTGAGGTTGTAGTCGTCGGCGATGCGCTGGATGGCCTCCACATCGCATGGGCGGCCATAGCAGTGCACCGGCATGATGGCCGTGGTCTGCGGGGTGATGGCCGCTTCGATGCAGGCAGGGTCGAGGTTGAAGGTCTGCGGGTCGATGTCCACGAAAACGGGTTTGATGCCGTTCCACAGCAGGGAATGCGCCGTGGCCACGAAGGAGTAGGGCGTTGTGATCACCTCGCCGCTGATGCGCAGCGACTGCAGGGCCGTCACCAGCGCGATGGTGGCGTTGGTGAACAGCGAGATGTGTTTGACCCCGAGGAACTCGGCCAGCTCGGCTTCCAGTTGCTTGTGGAAGGGGCCGCCGTTGGTCAGGATCTTGCTGTCCCAGATCTGCTGCAGGTAGGGCATGAACTCCTCCAGCGGCGGCAGATCCGGCTGGGTCACATAGATGGGTGGCTTGGTGTTCATGATCGGTCCTGATCAGATCGTGTGGTCTGCCTGCTTGGCTTGCTCGGGCTGCTCGGTGGTGCTGGCCTTGGCCGGAGGCGTTGCCTGCGGAGCCGGGGAGGTGCCTGGGTTGCTGGCCAGCAGGTTCAGCCAGAAATCGCGGAAGGCGACATACAACTGGTCCAGAGAGGCGGCCTTGTTGTCCAGGATGTCGAAGTAGCCCGCGACGACCGGGTCGTCGCTGAAGTGGTGCACCACGCGCTGCGTGGCCGTGCCGATGGCGCTGACCGCGGTTTGCGGGCTGATGTGACCGTCCCGCCATGCTGCCAGGGCATAGGCCACCCAGACCAGGAAGCCCACACGGCCGCCATGGCTGTGGGTGCTGTGGGTGGTCTGCTGCTCATTCTGGCGGAACACGCTCAGGTACTCGCGGATGATGGTCACTGGCAGGTGCTGGCTGGCGTTGAGCACGAAGCCGATGTCCAGCAGGCCGTAGTAGCTCAGGTCATCTGAAGGCGGGCGGGGGTAGAGCGCGGCGCCTTCGCTGGAGAGCACCATGTTGCTGAGCTCGCCCAGCCAGTTCTGGCAAGTGCCCACCGTGCTGTTGAACAGCTCCTCGGTGGTCGGTTGCAGCACATGGCCATTGCTCTCTTGCACGAAGTCCGGCAGGGGCAAGGTCCAGGCGGGCACGCCATCGTCATGGCTCAGCCAGCGCTGGCTGACCGTGGCGCAGCAAGGCGCGGCCAGGTGGGCGGCCACGTGCGTGCGGTAGAACTCGGGGTAGATGATGTCGTCATCGAGGTTGAAGTGCACCAGCGGGGTCTGGCCGCCCCACAGGTCCAGCAGCTGCTCGTGGTTGCGGCGGGCGTTTTGCGGGCCGCGCACCACGGTGATGTTGAGCTCGGCGGTCAGCTTGCCCCAGTGCTGGTTGCGGATCATGTCGGTGATGACGCCGCCGGGGCTGTCGTCCGACACGATGACCTTGAAGTCCTTGAAGCTCTGGCGGCGCAAAGCCAGGAACAGATCGCCCAGGTATTCCTTCTTGTAGGCGGGGATCAGCGTGGTGATCTGGGTCATGCTCAGTTGCTCCTGGTGGTCCGGTGTTGGGCCACGAAGCCCTGATCGATGACGCCGCACAGCGAGTGGATGGTGCTGAAGGCCTGGTGCTTTTGCAGGATGTACTCGGCCGAGTCGTAGAAGGACGCCGGCAGCTGCCAGCCGCTTTGCGTGTTGTGGTACAGGGGCAGGCGCACGATGCGCGGGAAGACGCGGTGCGTGCAGATCGCGCTCAGGCACAGGTCGGTGGCCCACAGGTGCCAGCCGATCTGCGGGTCGATACGGTGGATGGAGTCTTTCGAGATCACCAGGGCCAGCTCGTCGATCGACACGGCCGCGTCGGATGCAGGGTGGTCGGCGCTGTTGACGCGGTCGATCACGAAGCCGGCGGGCTCGGGCTGTTCGGTCTGGCGGTTGATGCCCATGCCGATGAAACCCAGCAAGGTTTTGGGGCGGTCTTCGGCAGAGATGGTGGCCAGCAGGGCGTTGAGGCGTTGGCCAAAGCCCTTGGGGAAGTAGACGTCCTGGTGGCACAGCAGCACCCAGTCGCTTTGCACATGGGCCAGCGAGGCCTCCAGTGCCTCAGCCGGCGTGGCGGCCTGGCGGTAGGAAATGATGCGCGCCTGGACTTCCTTCAGGCCAGGCGACTGCTCGACGTTCACGCGCAGCTGCTGCTCCTTGGTGGTGGGCACCACCACGTCGAACAGCGGCAGGGTGGCATCGGGCTGCACGTCATCAAACTGGCGAAGGCCACGGATCACGAAGTGCTTCATGCGGTGCACGCGGTCGGCGCAGCCGGCGGGCACGCCCAGGGCGTCGCCCATGTAGCGCACGGCGGCGGCCACCTTGTCGTCCATGGGCTGATCGGGTTGGTGGTCCACCAGGGTCGGGGTCCAGCCGGCGTCCAGGAGCAGCTTGTAGATGGTCGAGTGCGATTGGTAGCGGGGGTGCGCCAGCTCCTGGCTGAGCGTGTCATGGGCCGAGGCGGCATGGCCTGTGGAGGGATCGGCCTCGATCAGGTGCGCCAGGGTGGACAGGCAGGCATGGTTCTCGGCCAGCACGAACAGTTGGCCTTGGGGCGCCAGCAGCGGGCCCAGCTCGGCCAGTGCCTTGGCGGCGTGCGGCAGGTGCTCCAGGCGGTTGACCACGATCAGGTCAAAGGCCCCGTTGTCGACGGGCAGGGCGGTGGTATGGGGGTTCAGTGCCAACCACTGCGCCTGCGGGTGGCGGCGCTGGTAGGCCTGGGCCAGCTCACCCTGGCCACAACCCAGCTCCAGCACTTGCGAGGCGGCGGGCAGGGCGGCCAGCAGGCGCTGCAAGGCGGGGTCCGCTGCGCGGGCGGCGCGCTCGTGGCTGGCAGGGGCTGGCGAGCCGCCGCCGATCACGATCAGGGCGGGGGCCGGCGCGTTGAAGGTGGCGGGTGCATTCATACCACCATGATGGGCTTTTCACCCTGAAGCGATCGGCCAATGAGGCGCCGGAACAGTGCATTAATTCCGGCGTAGGCGGGGTGGCGGCCTTCAGATGGCGGCCATGGTGCCGAGCAGCAATTTCAGGTTGTGGCGGGCCAGGTGGCTGCCGCGCCCGTGCACGGCGCCTTCCAGCTTGGGGTTCTCGCCGATGGCCAGGCATTGGCGCCAGGCGTTCTCGATCATGGGCAGGATGTCGGCGGCTTGCTCGGGCAGGGCGGTGGCCAGGTCCAGCAGCACATCGCCCAGCACGAAGAAGAAATCGGGCGAGTCGGGCCAGTTGGCCATCTCGGCTTCTGCCAGCTGGATGGCCTGCTCCACCTGGCCGTCCGCCTTGAGGGCATACAGGCTGCGCAGGATCAGGTCATGCCGCCAGGGCGGTTCCCGGCCTGCTTGGGGGCCCAGCAGGTTCAGGGCTTGCTCGTAGGCCCGCCAGGCTTCATCGAAGCGGTCGTTGACCTCGTGGTCCTTGCCCAGCTGGTAGCGCAGGTAGGCATCCTGCGGGCGCTCGGCCACGGCGGCTTCCAGCAGCTTGCGGTTGCGCGCGCCTTTGGTCCGCATCTGTTCGGGCAGGTAGCCGTCGTGCAATACGGTGATGGCCAGGTCCTTGCGGGGCAGACTGGACACCGGTTGTTCGTGGATGCGGCCTTCGTAGCGCACACCGGCTGGCAGCACGCGCGGCAGCCAGCTGGAGGCGTCTTGCTGGTGGGGCTGGCCATTGGCCTGGAAGGCGCTGCGCACGTCCACGCGGCCGATGAAGTCAGGCGTTTGATGGCGCAGTGCCGCGATCAGCTCGCCGCCATCGCTCAGGATCTCATCGGCATCGAGCACCAGGTTCCAGTCGGCCTGGCTCAGGCCCAGCGCGGCATTGCGCGCTGCAGCAAAGTCCTGGACCCAGGTGAAGTGGTGCACCTGTGCGCCTTCGGCTTGTGCCAGGGCCACGGTGTTGTCGGTCGAGCCCGTGTCCAGCACGATCATCTCGTCCACCCAGGGGCGCGCACTGCGCAGGCAGCGCACGATGCAACGTGCCTCGTCGCGGACGATCATCACCAGTGCGATGCGGGACATGGGGTTCACAAATCCATACAGATCTATACAGATGCTCGGCAGTGTGCGGGGCAAACTTGAGCCGCAAACCCCGAAACAGGGTGTGGGTTAACACCCAAATAGCGTGCTTAGGTGGCCGTTACTGATGGCATCCCCCGGGATAACGTCATTGCAGAATCAAAGCACGGCAATAAGCTGAACCCAGGTCCAAGCAGGAGACCCACCATGCGCATTCAACTCATCTTGATGTTGGCGATGACGTCGATCATGACGGCAGCGCGTGCGCAGGACGCCGAGCCCGAGGTGGTTCAGCAGCTCAGCACGACCCAGGCCCATCTTCGTGAGATGTCGCCCTCATCGGGCAAGCCGGCTTCGGCCACCCCCTTGCTGGCGCGCCTGGTGGGCAAGATGCTGTCCGAGCAGTTCAAGGATGTGCGCATTGATCTGGAATCCGATGCGGGCCCGGTCAACCCGGCGATAGCGCCCGCGCAAGGTGCCTTGCATCTGAACCGCCGCGCCGAAATCTGTTTTGACAACTACCGTGTGGGCCTCAAGCGCGATGGCGTGGTCATGCGCTACGAACTGACGTTCTGAGCAGGTTCAGCGGGGTGCGATCCCCGGCATCACCAGGATGTTGTCGAACATGTGCGACTTGTTGTTCACGCAGTCGCCCTGCACCCACGTGAGCGTTTTCAGGTTGTAGAACGCCGAGGGAAACACCACCCGTTGCCAGCCTGGCTTGCCATCAAGCAAGGCATTCATGCGCACGGGCGTGCCGTCTGTCTTGGTGCCGATGAACTCGACGGTGGCGGGGGCGTCCGCATTGGCTTCGGCCAGGTCCAGGGCGAGCACCGAGAAGGGCTTGCCGGATTGGGCGCTGAGTGTCGTGCTGGCGTTGCAGCTGTTGGCCAGCATGGCGGTGCTGCCACCCACATTGGGCGACCACAGTTTGCCAATGGCGTGAAAGCCCACTGGGTGGTCGTCGTCCGCAGCGGGGGCATAACGCAGCGTGTAGCCCTTGCTTGAATAAGCCGAGCCCACATTGCAGATGGGCTGGGTTCTGGCGCAGCTCAGGTCTTCGAAGTCCAGCACCACGGCCTGGGCTGTTTGCGCACACGCCAGGCAGGCCAGGGCAGCGAGCAGGTGAACGGCGAGGCGACGACGGAGCATGGTGGCAGGTGGGGCAGGTGTCAGCACAACAAGGTGAAAGGCCATTCTAGGCAGCTCACCCAGATCGTGGGGGCGAATCGCCCAGTGCCGCGCGGTAATTTTTCAGAAAATCTTGCGCCCCGTCAGGCGTTCGTGTTCCCGCACGGCGAAACGGTCGGTCATGCCGGCGATGTAATCGGCTACCGATCGGTGCAGGTCGTCGCGGCGGGCAAAGTCGGCGGGCATGGCCTCGGGCCGCCCCACATAGGCGTGAAACAGCTCGATCAGCACCTGCTTGGCCCGTGCCGTGGTCTCATTGACCTGCTCATGGCGGTACAGCTCCTTGAACAGGAAGCGTTTGAGCTGGGTGCTGGCCTCGCGCATGGGCTGGCTGAAACGGACCAGGGGCGGGCACTGGCGGGCTTCGTCGGCCGTCAAGGGCAGGTGCTCGGCCAGGTTGGCACGCGTGGCGTCGATCACGTCATACACCTGCTGCGACAGCATGCGGCGGATGCTGTCGAACAGCAGGCGCTTGCCGGTGGCCTGGGGGTGCTCGGACAGGGTCTCGTCACGAAAGCGGGTGAACAGCGGCACCGCTTCGAGCTGCTCCATGGTGATCAGGCCGGAGCGCACACCATCGTCGATGTCATGGGCGTTGTAGGCGATCTCGTCGGCCAGGTTGCACAGTTGCGCCTCCAGGCTGGGCTGCGTGCCTTTCAGAAAGCGCTGGCCGACCCCGCCGGGCTCCTGGGCCTCCAGCTGCTCGGCGTGCAGCTTCGAGCAGTGCTTGAGGATGCCCTCGCGGGTTTCAAAACTCAGGTTCAGGCCATCAAAGCCCGGGTAGCGCTCTTCGAGCTTGTCGACCACGCGCAGCGATTGCAGGTTGTGCTCGAAACCGCCATGGCCCTTCATGCACTCGTTGAGCGCGTCCTGGCCGGCGTGGCCGAACGGCGTGTGGCCCAGGTCATGGGCCAGGGCCACGGCCTCCACCAGGTCTTCGTTCAGGCCCAGCGAGCGGGAAATCGAGCGGCCCAGTTGGGCCACCTCCAGCGAGTGGGTCAGCCGCGTGCGGAACAGGTCGCCCTCGTGGTTGAGGAACACCTGGGTCTTGTAGACCAGGCGCCGGAACGCCGTGCTGTGCACGATGCGGTCGCGGTCGCGCTGGAAGTCACTGCGGGTCGGGGCGGGCGGCTCGGGGAAACGGCGCCCCTTGGTTTGCTCAGGTTGACTGGCGTAAGGGGCTAACCACATCGTCTCGTTTGACCTCGGGTACTTGGCTCAGCGGGTGTGGGCGGCAATCACATCGCGGACCAGGGCGTCAGGTGCGGGCCGCATGCTGGCTTGCCCCAGTGGCCCGACGACCACGAACTTGATCTCGCCGCCTTCGGCTTTCTTGTCCACCTGCATCAGCTCGATGTAGCGGTCCGCGCCCAGATCGGGGCCCTTGACGGGCAGGCCGGTGCGCTCGATCAGCGCCTGGATGCGCAGCGAGGTGGCTTCGTCGATCAGGCCCAATCGCGCAGACAGGTCGGCGGCCATGACCATGCCGCAACCCACGGCCTCGCCATGCAGCCATTCGCCATAGCCCATGCCGGACTCGATCGCGTGGCCGAAGGTGTGGCCGAAGTTCAGGATGGCGCGCAGGCCGGCTTCCTTTTCGTCCTGGCCCACCACCCAGGCCTTGATCTCGCACGAGCGCTTGATGGCGTGCATCAGCGCGGCACGGTCACGCGCCAGCAGCTTGTCCATATTGGCTTCCAGCCAGGACAGGAAGCCGACATCGGCGATGGGGCCGTATTTGATGACCTCAGCCAGGCCGGCCAGCAGCTCTTTTTGCGGCAGGGTGTCCAGCGTGTCGAGGTCGCAGATCACGCGTTGGGGCTGGTAGAAAGCCCCGATCATGTTCTTGCCGGCCGGGTGGTTGATGGCGGTCTTGCCACCCACCGAGGAGTCCACCTGCGACAACAGCGTGGTGGGCACCTGCACGAAGGGCACGCCGCGCATGTAGCAGGCGGCGGCAAAGCCGGTCATGTCGCCGACCACGCCGCCGCCCAGTGCGTACAACACGGTCTTGCGGTCAGCGGCTTCTTCCAGCAGTTTGGTGAAGATCTGGTTGAGGGCGGGCCAGTCTTTGTACTGCTCGCCATCGGGCAGTTCCACATCCAGCACGGTTTTGTGGTGCGGCGCCAGCGCGGCACGCAGCTTGGCCGTGTACAACGGGCCCACCGTGGTGTTGGTGACGATCAGGGCCTTGGACGACTTGGGCAGGCCGGCAAACGATGCGGCCTGGAGCAGGCCACCGCCGATCAGGATGTCGTAGCTGCGCTCGCCCAGGTCAATGCGGACCTGGGTGTTGCCGGAGGCTGGAGTGGATGCGGGCGGGAGGGGTGTTGATGCCATGAGCCAGAACGCGCCCCGAACTTCGCGGAAGTTCGGTCCCGGCCGCGACGCAGGGGGCATCAAAACAATGAATTGGGGTGACGAGCCTGAACCCCGGCACTGAAGGTAATCGGTTAGGGCTGCTTCGTTCCCGATCTGACCCGGTTGGCCGCACCCCCATGCGGGGAGGCCCGTCACCGACGATTGTAAGCCATGCCGAGGGGTCAGGCCGGAACTTGTTCAGCCAGCCAGCGTTGCACCAGGGTGATGTGCTGTTTCAACGCGCCCTGAAGTGCCAACAGGGCCCGGCCGATCTGGGCGTTGTCCTGGGTGAGCAGGGCATTTTCCAGCTCTCCCGCATGGTGCGACAACTGGCTCAGCCCCAGGTTGGCCGAGGTGCCCTTGAACATGTGCACGGCCCGGCGCGCCTGATCGGGGTCTTCTGCCAGGAATTGCTGGCAACGGCTCACAAAATCTGCTTGCTCGCCGATGAATCTGGCCATCAGCTTGCGCAGCAGGGCTTCTTTCCCGCCGCAACGCTTCAAGGCGCCCGCCATGTCGAGCGCGGTTTCAGGTGCGCCGGCTTCGGGTGTGGCAAGGGGCGCGCGCATCGGGCTGCTTTCTGTTGCGTCTTGCGAAACGCGAGCGGCCTCGCCGGCTTGGGCCGCACGGCGGCTGTGGCGCAGGATCAGGCGCACGACGTCATCGGAGTCAAAGGGCTTGGCCAGGTGGCCGACCATGCCGGCCTCGGTGCAACGTTGGCGCTCTTCGGTCATGGCGTGGGCGGTGAGGGCCACCACGGGCAGCCCGGGCTCTTGCATTTGCAGCAGCTGGGTGGCCTGCAGGCCGTTCATGACGGGCATCTGCACATCCATCAGCACCAGGTCGAAATACCCCGGGCCTTTTTCCTGGTGGATGGCCAGTGCTTGCCTGCCGTCTTCGGCGCAGTGCACCTCGGCTTGTTGCTGGGTGAGCAAGCCCAACAGGATCTCCCGGTTGATGTCCACATCGTCGGCGGCCAGCACGCGCAGGCCAGCCAGGCGGGGGGCATCGCCCAGGTCCACCCCAGGCGCTTGATCGTCTGCCGGGGCCAGTGTGGTGGCATCCGCCTCTTCCAGCGGCACGACCAGGGTGAAGGTGGCGCCGTCGCCCCAGGTGCTGTGCAGGGTGATGTCGCCGCCCATCAGCAGGGCCAGCTTGCGGCTGATGCTCAGGCCCAGGCCCGTGCCGCCAAAGCGCCGGGACGTGGAGCCGTCGGCCTGCTCGAAGGGCGAGAAGACACGCTCCTGCGCATCTGCCTGCATGCCGATGCCGGTGTCCTTGACCGCGAAATACAGGTGGCCGTGGCCCATCGACAAGGTCAGCGTCACGCCGCCTTGTTCGGTGAACTTCACGCCATTGCTCAGCAGGTTGATCAGGATCTGGCGAATGCGCAGGGGGTCGCCCATGATGGCGGCCGGTGTCTGCTCGCATTGCAGCGTCAGCTTCAAGCCCTTGGCGGCCGCACGCTCTTCGACCATGGCCACGGCGTCTTCGGCCAACTGGCGCGGGGCCAGCGGGCACTTGTCGATTGTGAGCTTGCCCGCATCGATCTTGGAAAAATCCAGGATGTCGTTGATCACGCCCAGCAGGTGGCGGCCCGAGCGCGTGATGCGCTCCAGGATGGCTTGAACCTGCGGGTCGCCAGGCGGCAGCTTCTGCCCCACCTGGGCCAGGCCCAGCACGCCGTGCAGCGGGGTGCGGATCTCGTGGCTCATGTTGGCCAGGAACTCCGTCTTGATGCTGGACAGCCGCTCGGCTTCCGTCTTGGCCGCTGTCAGCTCACGCTGCATGGCCTTCTGTTCGGAGATGTCCACCGACAGCGTCAGGATGGCTTCAGGCTGGCCGGCTGCATCCAGCAGGGGCACCTTGGTCACGAGGTGGTCGCGGCGGCCGCCATCACGGCGCATGCGGAAGTTCTCGTAGCGCACCATCTGGGTTCCGTTGAACAGCACGTTGTCGTGTTCGCGGATCTGCTCGGCCATCGCGGGTGGGAACAGGTCGTCGGCCGTACTGCCCAGCAGCCGCGCCTTGCTCAGGCCGGAGGCTTCTTCAAACACCTTGTTGCTCAACTGGTAGCGGCCCTGGCGATCCTTGATCGTCAGGCTCACGGGCAGGGCTTCGATCACCGTTTCCAACCGGTGTTGTTGCACCAGGGCTTCGGCGGTGCGCGCCCGGACCTGCTCTTCCAGGTGGGCGCGGTGATCGATCAGGGCCTGTTCGGCTTCCAGGCGCGTGGTGATGTCATGCCCGAACGACACGACGTAGGACACGTCATCGATGACGAGGTTGTCCAGCTTGATGGACCACCACACGTGCTTGCCGTTGTGTTTGACCGTGCGCCATTGCAGCTCCTGCGCGCCGTTGTCGCGTGTGCGGTGGATGTGCTTGAGCAACTTCTCTTCGGTGAATGACTCACCGGTGAAGAGATGTTGGTGTGCAATATCGCGTGTGATCTTGGCGCCATGGGCTTGCAGCGCGTGCTGGTTGACGTAGTGCAGGTGGCCCGTGTCCTTGTCGAAGATCAGCACCGACATCGGGGCGTGGTCCAGCAAGGTGGCCAGGCGTTGTTTGCTGTCGATGAGCTCGCGCTGGGTCTTCTCCTGCATCTCCACCTTGGTCTGCAGGTCCTGGCGCGCCTTCTCGATGGCGCCCATGGCATCCCAGAACAGGCGGCTGAAATGCGTGATCGTCGAGCCGATGACCATGAACACGATGATGAGCACCACCGCGTAGGAGGCCGCTGGTGGCTTGTTGTGCAGCTGGATGCCCGGGAGCCAGCCATGCCATTCCAGCGCCAGCAAGGTGAGCACACACGCCACAGACAGCCGTGTCATGAGCACGCCCATGCGTGGGCCGTGCACATAGCCCATCACCACGATGAGCGCGGCGGGCACGGCGCCGGATGAGGAGGAAATGCCCGTCCCCAGCGCCAGCGCGAGGCCGTAGTTCACGATCAGGGTGAAGGCCGCAAACGAGGTGGCGGCCACCTTGGCGCCCCAGCGCTTGTTGATCAGGATGGCCGCCAGGGCCAGCACGGCAAACAGGGCGCCGCTGGCCATGCGCAGGTTGCGGATGTGCGGGTCCTGATTGGGGATCTGCGTCAGGCCGATGGTCAGCAGGACGCCGCCCACGGCACCCAGCCGCATCGTCAGGTTGACGTTGCGCAGGATCGACAGGTCGATCTGCTCCCTGACCGCTTGCAGGGTCAGCGGCTCGCTGTGGGCCGCGTCGGTGCTCGGGCGTGCCATATCAGCCCTTGAGCTTGACGATGAGCTTGTTGAGGTGGGCTTCGATCTGGTTGCTGTGATCGAACACGCCCATGGCCTCGGCAATGTGGCGTCGCAAGGTATTGGACAGATGCTCTTCCTGCGACTCGCTCAGCCCCAGGTGGATGAACAGCTGCTCCACCTCGCTGTTCATGCGCTGGAACACCTGCCCCATCTGCATGCGGTTGGCGTGCTGTTGTGCCGAGATGTCCACCAGGGCTTCGCGGGTCATGCTCACCATCTTTTGCGAGTGCTCCAGATGGGATTTTTCTGTTTCGACATCCAGTGCCCGCATGCGCGAGACGATGCCCTCGGCGATCAAGGCGACGTTGTCTCGCACGCGTGCCAGGCGGTCGATGTCCTCCTGGCTGTGCTGCTCGGGGCTGGGGTTCATCGGCAGGTTGCGGATCAGCATCAGCACGTTGCCGTAGTTGAAGCTGGTGTTGTCGCCCACCGCCTGGATCGTGGGGCCACTGCTGTGCTCAAGGTGATCGAGGATGGAGTTGCCCAGCGCCGAGCATTCGCCCTGGCCCGAGCGGGAGGCTGTGCCTTGCCGGCCATGGAGTCGCAGGCAACCCGCGAAGCCCATCTTCTCCAGCGCCCCGAAGAAGGTGTTGGCGATGTCGGTGTAGTTGAAGCAGTTGCCAAGCTGGCGCTGCAACTCCAGCACGACACCCACCTCGCCGTACATGTCGGCGGTGGCCATGGCCATGTTCATGGCCTCTTCGAACTGGCTGTTGAGTTGCTGGTTGCGCGCGTGCTGCTCGACGGCCAGGTCGATCTTGGTGCTCAACTCGGCCACATCGAAGGGCTTGGTCAGGTAGTCGGTGCCACCCACCCGGTAGCCGCGCAGCCGCTCGTCGATGTTGACGCGGGCAGACAGGAACAAGACAGGCACGTTCGCCGTTTGCGACTCGGCCTTGAGGGTCGTGCAGGTTTCGTAGCCGTCCATCTCAGGCATGTCCACATCCAGCACGATGAGGTCAAAAGGTGCCTTTCGGGCTTTGTCGATGGCCTCCCGGCCGCTGTGGGCCAGGGTGACCTGATAACGATCCTGCAATGCCGCTTCGAGCATCTCCAGGGTCATGTCGTCATCGTCCGTGAGCAATACACGAGCCTGCGTCATAGTGCGTCCCTTGTTTATTCAGGCGACTCACCATGCCTGGCCGATGCCGCGCATGCAGGTAACTCAGGGCGCCTGATCCCTGTGGGTGGGATCGGCACAAACCCGTCGAATTTGAGGGCTGACTGCGTGGTGGAGGGCTGCGGCGTGCGCCAATCCGAGACGAAGGTCACGGATGGCCTGCGAGGGGTCTGTGCCGGCGTGGGCGATCAGGCCTTCAGGTGCGTGTGCAGGAAGCTGACGGTGCGATCCCAGGCTTGCTGGGCGCAGGTGGCGTCGTAGACCTCGGGCCGGGTCTGGTTGACGAAGGCGTGGTGCGCCTGGTAGCGGTGGATGTCGGGGTGCTGCCCGGCCTGCGCCATCGCGGCCTCCAGCTTGTCCACCAGGGCAGGTGTGCACCAGTCGTCCAGGCTGGCGAAGTGGCCCTGGAAGGGGATGCGGATGCGCGCCGGGTCAGCAAAGCCGGCAGGCGGGATGCCATAGAAGCAAACCGCGGCCGACAAGCCCGGTACATGCACGGCACTGGCCACGGTGAGCGCGCCGCCCATGCAGAAGCCCATCACGCCAATCTTGCCGCCGCGTTGCGCCAGGTACTGGGTGGCGCCGCGCAGGTCCTGGTGGGTGGCGTCGGCAAAGTCCAGGTTGGTCATCATGTGGCTGGCTTCGTCTGCCGAATGGGCCAGGCGGCCGCGGTACAGATCAGGGGCCAGGGTGGTGATGCCGGCTGCGGCCATGCGGTCCACCAGGCGCTGGATGTGCTCGTTGAGCCCCCACCACTCCTGGATCAGGATGACGCTGGGGGTGCCGGGGCCGGCCTCGGCCAGGTAGCCGCGGGTGCTGCCGCCATCGGGGCGCTGGAACGCGATCATCTGACCCATGTGGACTCCTCGGTTTGAGCAAACACAGACGATGCCGGCCTTTGATGGCGGGCTGGGTGGTATCAGCGCAGTTGCAACTCGTCTGCGCCGTACACCACGTTCAAGGGTTCGATCACGACCTGCTTGGGGCCGGCTTCGACACGGCCTGCCACCAGGGCCGGGATGCCCAGGCCTTGCGCGATCTCGACCACACGTTGTGCGTCGCCCGCAGCCACGTACAGGGCAAAGCCCGCGCCCATGTTCAGGGTGCCGTAGGCCTCGTGGTCATCCAGGCCGCATTCCTTCTGCATGAAGGCCAGCACGGGCGTCTTCTCCGGCAGGGCGGTGATGCGGTAGGTCAGGGCCTTGGGGTGGCGCAGCAGCTTGCGCCAGCCGTGGCCGGTCACGTTCGCGCAGTAATGCGGGTTGATGCCGGCTGCGGCCAGCGCTTCTGTCACGGGCGAGTACAGCGTGGTCGGGGCCAGGAGGGCTTCGCCGTAGGTCTGGCCATGGCCGATGTCGGTCAGGTAGCCCTTGGGCAGGCGCTCGGCCAGCTTGCGTGCCAGCGACAGGCCATTGGCATGGATGCCGCTGGAGGCCAGCAGCACGATGGCGTCGCCCGCCTCCATCTTGTCACCCACCGACAGGCGGGCTTTGGGGCTGATGATGCCGGTGCACGATGCAGCCAGGTCCACACGGCCATCGGCCACGATGCCGGCCAGTGCGGGCGTTTCGCCGCCGCCCCAGGCCACGTTGCAGACTTCGCAAGCCTTCTTCCAGCCGGCCACCAGGGCGTTGGCGCGGACCTTGTCACCGAACCAGTCGGAGCCGCCTGCGGCCCAGTAGGCCTGCACGACCAGGGGTGTGGCACCCACGGTGATCAGGTCATTGACGGCCATGGCGATGGTGTCCTGCGCGATGCTGTCGTAATAGCTCTTGCCGGTCAGCGTCGCCATTTCATCGGCCACCAGGGTCTTGGTGCCCAGGCATTCGACGATGGAGGCCAGGTACATCGGGCCCACATCCACCACATAGGCCGACTCGCCACGCGAAGCCAGCACCTCCGAGAAGCCATGGCTGGCCAGGTTCGCGCCGGTTTCCGCGGCGGCACGCTGCGCCGCGACCTTCAACGGGTCGATCAGGTCATAGTTGACACCGGCCTGGTCGTAGGTGAGGGGGGCGTTCGTGCCGTTGTTGGGGCTGGTGGGCGTGGTCATGGGCAAGCAAAGAGCTGGGTGATCGGGAAAACCGAGATTATCCCGTACCGCGGCCAGGCGCGGGGCAATTTGCATAGACTGCAGCCCATGATGAGCTTCTTTCAGTCCTTTCCGGTGCCGCTGCAGTCCGCGCTGTTGCTGGTCTTGTCCAATGTGTTCATGACCTTTGCCTGGTACGGGCACCTCAAGAACATGGCCAGCAAGCCCTGGTTCATCGCGGCCTTCGTGAGCTGGGGCATCGCCCTGTTCGAGTACCTGCTGCAGGTGCCCGCCAACCGCGTGGGGGCCCAGCAGATGACGGTGGGGCAGCTCAAGGTCATGCAGGAGGTGATCTCGCTGAGCGTGTTCGTGCCCTTTGCGGTGTTCTACCTGGGGCAGCCCTTCAAGCTGGACTACATCTGGGCCGCGCTGTGCCTGGTCGGCGCGGCGTACTTCATGTTCCGCGCCTGATTTTTTGCGATCAGAAATTCACTGGCTGATCTTGCGGGCCTCTTCGACCTGGTATTCGAAGTAGCGCTGGCCTGAGAACGCGATGGTGGACATCAGCACGGTGGCGCCCAGCATCAGCGCCAGGCCCACGCCGATCACGGCCGCCCAGCCGCTGGCCGGTGCATCGGGTGAGGCCGTCAGCGTGGGGTTGAAGCGGGCGTGCCATTTCTCGTCCGGCGTCAGGCCGTAGAGGATGGCCTGCAGCATCGTGTAGGCCACCATGAAGCCCAGGATGGGGAGCAGCAGCCAGGACAACTGGTCGTCCTGCCCCAGATCCTGCACCCGCTGGATGCCCCAGGCGCCCACCAGCGTCGGGATGGCGTGCAGCCAGCCCAGCCAGTCTCCCAGCCCGTAGAGGTAGAAGCGGTGTGCGCCCACAGGCCCACCCAGCAGGGCAGCCCAGGTGGCCAGGGTTTTGGACTTGTAGCCAGCGGGGATGGGTGTCATGGAGGGGTGTTCACACAAACGGTACGAACCGGACTATAATGCGCGGTTTCGTGGCCTGAGTCGGGTGTTTCCCATGCAGCAGTTTTTAACTGAAGTCTGGGGTCAGCATCTGGCGCGTATCTAAACGGGCCGTGAGATCCATTTACCTGGTTGGGCCAGATCATTTTTGATGAGATGTCTGACCAACCTTTGGTCGCCTGCCCCCGAGTGTCTCCCGGGAAGGGTGGCCGCCAAACCAATTTGAAGGACACATCATGGTCGTGATTCGACTCTCTCGCGGTGGCTCCAAGAAGCGCCCCTTCTACAACATCGTTGTGGCTGAACAAAAGAACCGCCGTGACGGCCGTTTCCTGGAGCGCGTGGGTTTCTACAACCCCCTGGCTTCCGGCAATGCCGAAACCCTGCGTCTGTCGCTGGACCGCGTGGCCCACTGGGTGGACAACGGCGCTCAGCCCTCTGACGCCGTGACCCGTCTGGTTCGCGATGCCAAGATCAAGGCTGCGCCTGCTGCCTGAGCATTGACTGCATGAACGATCGCGCCGAGACCTATGCCCCTGTTCTGGACGACGGTGTCGTCTGGCCACAAGACGCGATAGAGGTCGGGCGCATCGTTGACGCCTGGGGCGTGAAGGGCGGGATCAAGGTCCAGCCCTTCTCCTCCGACCCACAGGCGCTGTTCTGTACCAAGAAATGGTTTTTGCGCCCGAGCGAACCGGCTTCGGGTGCTTTGCCGCGTCCGTCTGCGAAAGCCGCGTCTGCCAACGCCGCGTCTGCCAAGCCTGCTTCGGCCGCTGCCAAGCCCGCTGCCGCGCCCCATGGTGTGGCGCGCCTGGCCAAGCCGCGCTTCCTGCAAGTCAAGCAGGCCCGCGAGCAGGGTGACATCGTGGTGGCCACGGCCGATGGCCTGGATGACCGCAATGCCGCCGAGGCGCTCAAGGGTGCCCGTGTGTATGTGTCGCGCTCGGCCTTCCCGACGCCCGACGAAGATGAGTTCTACTGGGTCGACCTGATCGGCCTGGACGTGCTCAACAAAGAGGGCGAGGCCCTGGGCAAGGTGGTTGACCTGCTGGACACCGGCCCGCAAAGCGTGCTGCGTTGTGAAGGCGAGCCTGGTGAAGATGGCAAGCCTGTTGAGCGCCTGATCCCCTTTGTGGCGGCCTACATTGTCAGCGTGAGCCTGGCTGATCGGCGCATCGTCGCCGATTGGGGCCTGGACTACTGATCCCTTTTTGAACGGGGGGCCAAACATGGCCGTGCGCTTCGACGTCATCACCCTGTTTCCCGAACTGTTTGCCCCGTTTCAAAGCATTGGCGTGACGCGCCGCGCTTTCGAAACGCAGGCCGTGGACGTGCGCCTGTGGCCGCTGCGTGACCACGCCGATGGCACCTACCGCCGTGTGGACGACCGCCCCTTTGGCGGCGGGCCGGGCATGGTCATGCTGGTCGAGCCTCTGGTGCGTTGCCTGTCGGCCATCCGCTCCGATCAGGCTGCGGCCGGTAGCGCGCGCCTGCCCGTGGTGCTCTTCAGCCCGGCTGGCAAGCCTTTGACCCAGCAACGCGTTCAGCAACTGGCCCAGGGGCCGGGGGCGGTGCTGCTGTGTGGCCGCTACGAAGGCATCGACCAGCGCTTCATCGATGCCCATGTGGACGAAGAAATCTCCATGGGCGACTACGTGCTGTCGGGGGGCGAGTTGCCTGCCCTGACCCTGATCGACGCCGTGGCCCGCCTGCAGCCTGGGGTGCTCAACGATGTGGCCTCGCACGAGCAGGACAGCTTCTCGGATGGGCTGCTGGATTGCCCGCACTACAGCCGCCCCGAGGTGCTGAGCCTGCCGGACCAGGGTGACCTGGCTGGCGTGGAGGCGGCCGTGCCCCCCGTGCTGATGTCTGGCCACCATGCCCACATCGCGCGCTGGCGCCGGGAGCAGCAACTGGCCATCACGGCCCGTCGTCGCCCCGAGTTGATCGAGGCGGCCAGGGCCCGCGGCGAGTTGTCCAAACAAGACGAACACTTTTTGGCGCAACTCGCGCTATAATCTGCGGTTTTCCGATCCTCTACCCGGCTTTTACCTCTGCGCAGGCCGATCAGAACCCTGGTTCGATCCGTGCAGGCTTTCAATTCCTGGCGCGGGCAAGATCATTTAGGAGCCTTTGATGTCCAACATCATTCAACAGCTCGAGCAAGAAGAAATTGCTCGTCTGAACAAAACAATCCCCGTCTTTGCCCCTGGCGACACCGTGATCGTGTCCGTCAACGTGGTTGAAGGTACCCGCAAGCGCGTTCAGGCTTACGAAGGCGTCGTGATCGCCAAGCGTAACCGCGGCCTGAACTCCAGCTTCATCGTGCGCAAGATCTCCAGCGGCGAAGGCGTGGAGCGTACGTTCCAGCTGTACAGCCCCCTGATCGCTGGCATCGAAGTCAAGCGTCGCGGTGATGTGCGTCGCGCCAAGCTGTACTACCTGCGTCAGCGCAGCGGCAAGTCGGCACGTATCAAAGAGAAGCTGGCTTAATCGCTCGCTTCCTTCAGTCGGGCATCACGGTGTGGTGCCCGCCCCAATAGCCGCCCTTGCGCAAGCACTGGCGGCTTTTGTTATGGTGGTGTCATGGCATTCACGATTGATCCCCGCGTGGCCGAGTTGTTGGGCCACGATACCCACCTGCCGGCCGTCGACCCGCAACGTTTCACGCGGGCCTCGCTCATCCAACGCTTTGAGCAGCCGCCCATCTGGCATCCGGACATCGAGGTCGAGAAGTGGTTCCGTGCCCCGGACCCCGTGCCCGCTTCGGTGCTCGTGCCCCTGGTGATGCGCGGCGAGCCCAGCGTGTTGTTGACGCAGCGCACCTCGCACCTCAAGAAGCACGCCGGCCAGATCAGCTTCCCCGGCGGGCGCAGCGAGCTCACAGACCCGGATGCCATCTACACGGCCTTGCGCGAGGCGCAGGAAGAGGTCGGGCTGGCCCCCTCGCGGGTGGACGTACTGGGCACCTTGCCCACCTACACCACGGGCACCGGCTTTGTGGTCACGCCTGTGGTGGGGCTCATCGAGCCGGGCTCACAGGAGCTGGAGCGCCTGCAACTGAATGCCGACCCCAGCGAGGTGGCCGAGATCTTCGAGGTGCCGCTGCACTTCCTGATGGACCCACGCTTTCACCAGCGCCGCGCCTTTGATGTGGCGGGCACGCGCCTGGAGTTCTTCTCCATGCCCTGGACATCGCAGTCCACCGACAAGGAGTACTTCATCTGGGGTGCGACGGCTGCGATGTTGCGAAATTTATACCGCTTCCTGTCTGCCTGAAACTTGGCCCCATTTCCCGGCCATTCCAGGGCGGGGCGGGGGCTATGATCCATCCATGAGCTTTTTTGCCGTGCTCTTCGCCCTGCTGGCGGAGCAGCTCAAGCCCCTGTCGAACCTCAACCCCATCCACCATGGACTGACTGGCTGGGTGCGTTGGGCTGGGCGCAACTTCGATGCTGGCGAAGACATGCATGCACGCGTGGTGTGGGGCATCACGGTGCTCGCACCCGCCGCCTTGACGGCCATCATCTATGTGTTCACCAACCGCTACAGCACCGTGCTGGCCTTGGGCCTGGATGTGGCGGTCTTGTATTTGACGCTGGGTTTCCGCCAGTTCAGCCACCACTTCACCGACATCCGTGATGCGCTGGAGGCGGGCCGTGAAGACCGCGCACGCGAGTTGCTGGCCCACTGGCAGAACCTGGATGCCAGCGAGTTGCCCCGCACCGAGATCCTGCGCCACGTGCTGGAGTACTCGCTGCTGGCGGCGCACCGCCATGTGTTCGGCGTGTTCTTCTGGTTCGTGGCCCTGTCATCGCTGGGCCTGGGGCCGGCTGGTGCCGTGCTCTACCGCATGGCCGAGTTCGCCAGCCGCTACTGGTCTTACCGCAGCCAGATCACGGGGGTGTCCACCCATGACCGCCTGATGAGCCTGTCGCAGACCTTGTTTGCCTTGGTCGACCACGTGCCCGCGCGCCTGACGGCCTTCGGCTTTGCGGTGGTGGGCAACTTTGAAGACGCGGTGGATGCCTGGCGGCGTCACGCCGTGCTGTGGGTGCGCCCGAACGAGGGCTCCATCTTGTCGGCGGCGTCGGGAGCACTGGGTGTGCGCCTGGGTGGCCAGGTGGCGCCCAGTACCGATGGTGCGCGGGATGTCAGCCGCACGATCACGCAAGGCGATGCGCCCGATGTGATCGAGGCGCAAGGCAGCACCACGGGGGCCGCGCCCCAGATGGCCCACCTGCGCAGTGTGGTGGGCCTGATCTGGCGCTCGGTCGTGCTGTGGATGCTGTTGCTGGCCTTGCTCTCGCTGGCCAACCTCATCGGCTGAGTCGCTCGCCGCTGATCACGCGGCCTTCACGTTCATCGTGATGCGCGCGGTAAACACCTTCTTGCCTTCGGTATCGAACACGTCCACCGGCACAACCTGATCGCCGGCCTGGGCCCAGTCGATGCCGCTGCCATCGGCCACCGCGCGGATGTCGGTCTTGACCTTGGCCAGGTATTCCACGCTCATGCCTTTGGGAATCCAGCGGTAGCCGGCCGGCAGCGAGGCATCGGTCATGGTGCCCGCTACCAGTTCGGCCGCGTTGCACAGCGCGATGGCATGCATGGTGCCCAGGTGGTTGGTGACCTCCTTGCGCAGCGGGACATTGGCCTCGGCATAGCCGGGGCGCAGCGCCGTGACGCTGGGCTGGATGGTGCTGAAGTAGGGTGCGATCTGGCAGATCATGGTGGTGAACTGCTCGGGCCCGACGCTGTTGAACAGGTTCAGAACTTGGCTCATGGGGATCTCCTCGGTGTCCTTGCTGGACTGTTGATAAGCAGCAGAATAATATTCTGGAATATGATTCGGTGTCAAATACGCAGCCATGAAGCAAGCAAGCAAGACCAATGAACCCAAGGCCGCACAGAAGGCCGAGGAGAAGGCCGCAGGCGTGCGGGGCGTGCTGGAGCGCGCCTACCCGGGCAGCCGTGCGCAGCTCAAGCGGCGCATGCTGGAGGGCGCGCTGGCCTGCTTCAATGAGCACGGCATCGAGCCCACGACCATCGAGATGATCCTGGTGCGTTGCGAGGCCAGTGTGGGCAACCTGTACCACCACTTCGGCAGCAAGGAGGGGCTGGTGGCGGCGCTGTTCTTCTGTGCCTTGCAGGATCAGGCTGCGCTGGTGGACGAAGAGCTGGCCCGGGCGCACACCATGCGCGAAGGCGTGGCGGCGCTGGTCTACGGCTATGTCGATTGGGTGAGTGCGCAGCCTGAACTGGCGCGTTTCATGTTCCAGGCGCGCTCGGCCGTGTCCAAGGGGCCGCATGCGGCCGAGTTGCAGCAACGCAACCGCCAGCGTGCCAAGCTGGTCATGAACTGGTTCACGCAAGCCGATCGGCCAGGGCGCATCAAGGACTGGCCAACCGAGTTGCTGCCCTCGCTGATCATCGGTGCGGCAGACAACCTCAGCCGCGCGTGGCTGTCAGGGCGGGTCAAGGCCATGCCCGCACAGTACCGCGAGCAACTGGCCGAGGCTGCCTGGTTGAGCGTGGCCGGGTCAGACTGACGCGCTGCTGTCGGCCAGGTCGTTGCCGGCGATGTAGCCGAAGGTCATGGCCGGGCCGATGGTCGAGCCCGCGCCTGCATAGCTGTGCCCCATCACCGAGGCGCTGTTGTTGCCTGCGGCATAAAGGCCTTCGATGACGCTGCCGTCGTCGCGCAGCACGCGCGCGCGTGCATCGGTGCGCAAGCCGCCCTTGGTGCCCAGGTCGCCCGGCTTGATCTTGAAGGCGTAGAAGGGGGCGTAGCGCAGCGCGGCCAGGCTGGAGCTGGGGCGCACGGCCGGGTCGGTGTAGTAGTGGTCGTAGGCGCTGTCGCCGCGTTGGAAGTCCAGGTCCTTGCCGGCATCGGCAAAGCCGTTGAAGCGTTGCACCGTGTTGCGCAAGGTGGCCGGGGGCACGCCCATCTTGGCGGCCAGGCCTTCCAGGGTCAGGTCCTTGACGACCACGCCGGCGTCATACCAGCGCTGCGGCAGGGGCAGGAAGGGCAGCGTTTCCTTGAACAGGTAGCGGTTGCGGAAGCGCTGGTCCACCACCATCCAGGCGGTGATGTCCTGGCTGACGAGGGCTTGCTTGTAGGTGGTGTGCACGAAGTCGGTATAAGGCGCGGCTTCGTTGACGAAACGCAGGCCCTGGCTGTTGACCATGATGCTGCCGGGCAGGGTGCGCTCGGCCAGCACGAAGTAGGGGCCTTCCGGCAAGGGGATGACCGGGCCCCACCAGGCGTCGTCCATCAGGTCCAGGGCCCCACCGGCACGTTGCCCGGCCAGGATGCCGTCACCCGTGTTGGTCTTGGTGCCCACCGTCCAGTCCGTGGTGATGGGGTGTTGCTGGTAGTCCAGGCGCATCTTCAGGTTGTGCTCGAAGCCGCCAGCGGCCATGACCACGCCCCGCGTGGCCTGGATCAAGGTGGGGGTGCCGTCCTTGCTGACGAGCGCACCGTTGACGCGCCCGCTGTGGTCGAACTGCAGGTCGATCAGGGGCGTGTTGAGCCACACGGGCACATTGGCCTGAAGCAGGCCGGCGCGCAAGCCTGCGGCCAGCGCCTGTCCCATGGTCAGCGGGATCTGGCCCTTGAGCATGGCTTCCACATAACGTGCCACGGCATTGGCGGCCACCAGGGCACCCTTGGCGGACACGGTGGCGAGGTTCAGCCACTTGTATTCGCCACCAAAGATCACCACGCCGGGTGGTGTGGCAAGGTAGGGCGGGTTCAGGTTGGCCAGCTCCCGGCCCAGCAGGTGGCCATCGAACTGATCAGGCTCGATGGAGGCGCCATTGGGTTTGCCGCCAGGCAGCTCGGGGTAGTAGTCCGAGTAGCCCTCCATCCAGCGAAAGCGCAGCGGGGTGTTGCGCAGGATGAACGAGATCATGGCCGGGCCTTGCTGCAGGTAGGCTGCCTTGCGCTCGGCCGGCACGATGGGGCCGACCACGGCGTCCAGGTAAGTGGCAGCTTGTTCAGGCGTATCAAGCACGCCGGCCTTTTGCAGCACCTCGTTGTTGCGGATCCAGATGCCGGCACCCGAGCGGGCCGTGGAGCCGCCGAACTTGTCGGCCTTCTCGATCACGACAACACGCAGGCCGCGTTTGGCGGCGCTCAACGCGGCCGTCATGCCTGCGGCGCCCGAGCCGATCACGATCACGTCGAACGTGTTTTCGGCGGCCTGGGCCGGGGTGGAGAAGCTTCCCATCACGCTGGTGGACAGCGCGGCGGATGCGGCGCCTTGAAGGACTTGTCGACGGGAAGGGGATACGGGCATGTGTGTCTGGAAAGCAGGGGTTGGTTGGCGGTTCATTCTCGGTTCAAATAGGGCACTACAAGTGAGGGGCCACTCATGTCGGTGGCCCTTGAAGCAAGGGGGTAGGCATGAAAGACAAGCTGTCAGGTTTGCGTGATGTGGGTGTGTCTTATCCGGTCATGCAGGCGGGGATGCCGGGCATTGCGGGGCCTGAGCTGGCTGCGGCCGTCAGCCTGGCCGGTGGCATTGGCACGCTGGGCATCACGGATGTGTCGCAGTGGGGCATGGCCCTGGCCTTGACACGGCGCCTGTGCCAGGGGCGGCCTTTCAACGCGAACTTGTTGTTGCCCTTCACGCGGGCGCGCCACATCGAGCTGGTGATCGCCCAGCAAGTGCCGATGGTGACCTTGTTCTGGGGCCGTGATGCGGCCTTGATCCAGCGCCTGAAACGGACCGGGATCTTCACCTTCCAGCAAGTGGGCAGCATGGACGAGGCGCGTTTTGCGCTGGATGCCGGCATCGATGCCTTGATCGTGCAGGGCCGGGAAGCGGGCGGGCATGTGCGTGGCACCAGCTTGCTCAAGTCCATTTTGCCGGCCATCGTGGACCAGTCGGGTCGCGTGCCGGTGTTCGCGGCTGGCGGCATGTACACCGAGCAAGATGCCCTGGCCGCGCGGCATATGGGGGCCAGCGGGGTGTCAACGGGGACGCGTTTCGTGGCCACGAATGAGAGCCGCGCGCACGATGCCTACAAGCGTGGTCTGGTCGAGGCCAACGACACGGTGGTGACCACCTTGTTCGGTTTGAACTGGGATGCCCCACACCGTGTGCTGCCCAATGAGGCGACGCGGCGCTGGTGTGATGAGCAAGGCCGTGCGCCCGCCTGGCTACGCGGCTTGCACAAGCTCACAGGCCTGGGGCGGCGTGTCACGCCGATGAAGGCAGAGCTCACGCACTGGCAACGGCCCGCCTTGCCTTTGTTCACCGGGGCGGCGCTGGAGGTGGGCATGCCGGCGCGCATGCAGGCCTGCACGGCCTTGTATGCGGGCGCCGAGGTCGGGCGCATCCGCTCGGTGATGCCGGCGGCCGAGGTGGTCAGGGAGTTGGCGGCGGCTTTTGATCAGCGCAGGAAGGCTGATCGGGCGGCGTGATGGCCCCGTGGGGCCCGGCTGGGCGCTGACGCGTGCTCAGGATGTGGGCAGGGCACGCGCCCTGGCCAGCCAGTCGGCCAACGCGCCCACCATGTCGGCCTGGCTGAACGAGCAGCTCTCTTCGGTGAACAGGGCGGCGCTTTCCAGTTGGTTGAGCAAGCGCTCCAGCACGTCCAGGTAGCGCTGTGGCAGCGCGGGCTCGTGGCTGTAGGCAGCATCGCGCCAGTCGCGGGCCAGGTCCGGGATGGACAGGGCGCCTTGGGCGAAGTCATTGAGGGTGGCGGCCAGGTTGGAGAGGCGATCGGTCATGGTCTTGATGTCGGGGCGTGAGGTGCGGTGAGGGTGCCGTGTCGTGGCTTGAGCCGGCTCACCAGCGTGGCTGGCTGAGCTCCTCATACAGGGCGGTGTACAGGCTCAGGCGGATGGGGCTGACCTCACCGCGTTCGACCGCCGCCTGCACCGCGCAGCCGGGTTCTTGGCGGTGCGTGCAGTTGTGGAAGCGGCAGTCGTTCATGTGCCGGGCGATGTCGGGCATCCAGCGCGCCAGTTCGGTGGGCGGGATGTGGTGCATGCCGAACTCCTGAAAGCCCGGCGAGTCGATCACGGCGCTGGTGCGGCTGTCATCCAGCCAGTACCAGAGGCTGGACGTGGTCGTGTGTTTGCCCGAGTTGAGCGCCTGCGAGATCTCCTGCGTTTCGGCGCGGGCGTTGGGCAGCAAGGTGTTGATCAGTGTGCTCTTGCCCGCACCAGAGGGCCCCAGCACCAGTGTGGCCTTGCCGTTCAGCAAGGGGGCTACCTGGGCGCGTGCGGCCTCGGTTTCCTTCTTCAACGACAGCTCGACCACCCTGTAGCCCATGGCGCGGTAAGGCGCGAGTCGATCGCGCGCGGCCTGTGCGCCAGGCAGGTCGATCTTGTTGAGCACGATGGTGGGCGGGATGCCGGCCGATTCGGCGGCGATCAGGGCGCGTGTGAGTTGGGATTCGCTGAACACGGGCTCCACGGCGATCCACATCAGCAGCTGGTCGAGGTTGGCGGCAAAGGATTTGCTGCGCCATTCGTCCTGCCGGTAGAGCAGGCTTTTGCGCTCTTCCACGGCCACGATCACGCCTTCGTCGCCGCCTTCCAGGGTGTGTTGCCACATGACGCGGTCACCGACCACGGCCTCACTCTTCTTGCCGCGCGGGTGGCAGATCAGGCGCTCACCCGCATCGTCTTCCACCACCACATGGCGGCCATGCGTGGCCACGACCAGGCCGCTCTGGCACTGGCTGGTGTCGGTGCTCTTGCTGCTGCGACGCGCGCCGCTGGGTTTGCCAGGCCGCTTCATGCGGACAGGGCGTCCACGCGGGCGGCGCAGATGAAGTCGTTGAGAGACAGGCCGCCCACGGAGTGCGTGGACCAGCGGATGGTGCAGTGTTTGTAGCTCACAGCCAGATCGGGGTGGTGGTCTTGTTCATGGGCGACCCAGGCTACCGCGTTGACGAAGGCCATGGTGCGGTGGAAGTCGGCCAGGGTGTAGGTTTTGGTGAGCGCGCCGCCCGGTGCTTCAGTGTCCACGCGCCAGCCTTGCAGCTGGCTCAGGAGCAGCAGTTGTTCATCGGGCGTGAGGGCGGGGCCACTCTGGTGGCTGCAGCGTTGTTGGTGCAGGGGCAGGGCATGGGCTGGTGTCATGGTCACCTCACTCAGTTGGCCGCCATGGCCGCCAGGCGTTCGGATGCCGGTGGGTGCGAGTAGTAAAAGCGCACGTACATCGGGTCTGGCGTCAGGGTGGACGAGTTGTCTTTGTACAGCTTGATCAGTGCCATGGCCAGGTCCTTGCCGCTGGACTGCTTGCAGGCATAGGCGTCGGCCTGGTATTCGTCACGGCGCGAGAAGTACGAGAACACGGGCGAGACGAAGAACATGAAGGCGGGCAGGGCCAGCATGAACAGCAGCAGGGCCAGGGCGTCGTTGGGTGCCGTCAGGTTGGGCGAGACGCCCAGGCCGGTGTAGAAGGCCAGCTGACGCGACAGCCAGCCCAGCAGCGCAAAGCCGGCCAGGCTCATCACGAACATCATGATCATGCGCTTGAGCACGTGCTTGTGCTTGAAGTGGCCCAGCTCGTGGGCCAGCACGGCCTCGACCTCGCCGTGCGAGAGCTTGGTCAGCAAGGTGTCGAAGAACACCACGCGCTTGGATGAACCCAGGCCGGTGAAGTAGGCATTGGCGTGCGCCGAGCGGCGGCTGCCATCCATCACGAAAAAGCCCTTGGCCTTGAAGCCGCAGCGGGTCATCAGGTTGGTGACGCGCGAGGCCAGGGTGTCGTCCTGCAGGGGCTCGAACTTGTTGAACAGCGGTGCGATGAAGATGGGGAAGACCACCATCAGCAAGAGGCTGAAAGCGACCCAGGCACCCCAGGCCCACAACCACCAGGCCTGGCCGGCCGCGCCCATCAGCCACAGGATCAGCGCCGCAATGGGGGTGCCGATGACGATGCCCAGCAGCACCTGCTTGAGCTGGTCACCGATCCACATGCCCCAGGTCATGCGGTTGAAGCCGTGGCGCTGTTCGATGCGGAAGGTGTTCCAGGCGTCCATGGGCCACTCGATGAGCGCACCGATGGACGTGAACGAAGCCAGCAAGGCCAGTTGATAGGCCAGCCCCCCCCAGCGCGGGAAGACGGCATCGCGCACCAGGTGGTTGAGTGCGTCCAGTCCACCCAGCAAGGTCCAGCCCAGCAACACAACGGTGCTGATGGCCGTGTTGAGCAGGCCAAACCGCAGTTTGTCCAGGGTGTAGTCGGCCGCGCGCTGGTGGCTGGGCAGGGTCACTTCGTTGCTGAAGGTTGCCGGCACGGCACCGCGGTGGGAGGCCACGTGGCGGGCCTGGCGGCTGTCGAGCCAGAACTTGGTCAGCAGGGAGGCGGTCACGAAGACCGCGAAAAGCAGGGTGAGGTCACTGGGTTGCATGGGCGTCAGTGTACGTTTGCCTCACAATCGCCGCTTCGGGCTCGATGGCCATGACCCCACAAGCATGCTGACAGGGGGTGGCCGGGCCGCTGGATATTTCGCATGACAAGAGCCGGGCGATGGCCCGCGCAAGGACCCTGATCGATGAGCGACACGCTGCCCGCCACAGCCCCTACCCCGGCCGACACACCTGCCGTCCTGACCAAGAGTGACCAGAACCTGATCTGGATCGACCTGGAAATGACCGGCCTCAAGCCGGACAGCGACCGCATCATCGAGATCGCTGTGGTGGTGACCGACCCGCAGCTGAGCGTCCGGGTCGAGGGCCCCGTGTTTGCCATCCACCAGTCAGACGAGATGCTCAATGGCATGGACGCCTGGAACAAGGGCACGCATGGCAAGAGCGGCCTGATCGACCGCGTCAAGGCCTCCACGGTGGACGAGGACCAGGCGGCCAAGGCCCTGATCGACTTCCTCAAGCCCTATGTCGGCAACAACAAGTCGCCCATGTGCGGCAACTCGATCTGCCAGGACCGTCGCTTCCTGGCCCGCTACATGCCCACGCTGGAGGCCTACTTCCACTACCGCAACCTGGACGTCAGCACCTTGAAGGAGCTGGCCAAGCGCTGGAAGCCGGGCCTGGCCGAAGGCTTCAAGAAAGCGCAGAAGCACACGGCGCTGGCGGACATCCACGAGTCCATCGACGAGCTGGCTTATTACCGCGAGCACTTCCTGGTCAAGTGAGGGCGCGCCATGTCATCACACGCGTCTGACAAGCCGCGCATCGTTCGCCTCGATCAGCCCGCGCAGCCCGGTGTGGTCGATCACCCTCGGCCGGATCGGCTGGAGCAGGGCAACCCACGCCGTGAAACCTGGAGCTTGTACGAGTCGTCCGATGGGCAGATGACAGCGGGCATCTGGGCGTGTGAGGTGGGCCGCTGGCGCATCGTGTTTCCAGCCGGCAAGGACGAGTACTTTTTCGTGCTGGAAGGCCATGTGCGCCTGCACGACCGCGAGGGTGGTTTGGTGGATGTGCAGGCGGGGCAGGGCGGGGTGATCCCCGGCGGCTTTGAAGGCGCGTTCGAGGTGATCAGCCCGGTGCGCAAGCACTTTGTGGTGGTCGAGCGGCCCCAAAAGAGCTGAGGATGGGCTGAGGCCGGGTTGCCGTTGGGCGCTCTGTTCAGCGCTCAACTGGGCCGCGCAGCATGCGCCGCATCCCGATCACGGCCAGGCCCAGCAAACCCGCCAGCAGGCAGGCCTGGTGCAAGAGGCTCAGTGACACGATGTGCCACAGCGGGTTGACGTCCGTGAACGGTGCGAGGGGGCGGATGTCATCGTGCATGACGCTGTCCAGCACGATGTGGGAGTAGCTGCCCAGCGCGGCGCCCCAGGCGATCTGGCGACGCGTGAGGGCCTTCCAGTGCCACAGATCGGGCAGGTAGCGGGCCAGGCGGCTTGCCGTACCAAACAGCACCAGCGTGGCCACCATGATCAGCGTGGCGCCGATGAGGGTGTGGCAGAAGCGGTGCAGCGGAAACTGGTGGGTGAGCAGGTAGTAGCCCGGCTCGATGTCGATCAGCACATTGGCGGCGCCAAACGCCAGGAAGCTGATCTGGCCTGGGGCGGCCGCGTGCAGGGCCGCACCGGGGCCAAAATGAAATGGGGTGATGGGCATCTCTGGCTGACCCTTGGGCCAGCCGGAAGTTCAGCCGTGCGTTGAGCCGTGGGCGCGATCAGGGGGCGCTGGCCGGTGGTAAGGGTGGGGCAGCCGGTGCGACCGCTTTGCCGTCTGCCGCGGGCGCGGTTGGCGAGGCGGGTGCAGGCGAGGCGTTTGCGGCGGCCCCAGCCGAGGCCGCAGCCAGTTGCGGTGGTGGCGTCAACACACAGCCGTGTGACACCGCAAAGCCTTTGAGGAAGGCCCGGCGGATGGAGCCGGCTGTGATGGCCGCTGCCAGCTTTCTGGAATGGCGCTCGGCGCCGCTGAGCTTGCGCACCCAGCTTCTGAAGGGCACCAGGCCTTCGGCGGTGCGCTGAATGGCGCCGATGGCGGTGTTCTCGGCCATGTCTTCCCCACGGTCCAGCAGGGAGGGGGTGTCATCCGACGCGGGGGCGTCCAGATCGGCACCCAGCACGGCATCGAGTTGATGCACCTCGGTCACCACCACGGGGCAGGTGGCGTCGGTGGGAGGCTGGTAGGGCTGCTTGAGCGCGTTTTGCAGAACCTCGGGGATCTCGTCACGCACGAGGTTCAGGTCGCTCAGCGGCGTGGTGGCGGCCGAGGTCACGCGGGTCTGGGTCCTGGTGGCGCAGGCCGACAGCACCAGCAGCAGGGCCAGCGTGCCGATGTGGAGGGTGGTCTTGTAAACAGGGCTCACGGTCTTCATGCTTTCACTTTAACCGACACCCTCATAGGTGAGGCTTGGGCGGGCGTTTGTCAAGCGCCGCGCATGGGGCCGCTCGACAAAGCGGTGGTTCTTCACGGTTCCAGCAGCGGGGCTCATGGGGCCTGCGACGTCCAGCGCCTGACGGCCTGCGTCAGCCACTCGGCCACCGTGCCCTGTGGGGCGATGTCCAGGCCCAGGGCCTGCCCGGCCAGACGCAAGGCCTGCTGCGGCGAGGAGAGGTCCAGCGCCTGCGCCCCATTTTGCTTGGACAGCTTCTCGCCGTTGTCGCCCAGCACCAGCGGCGTGTGCAGATAACGGGGCGTGGGCAGGTTCAGCCATTGCTGCAACAGGATCTGGCGTGGCGTGTTGTCGCACAGGTCGGCGCCTCGCACGATGTCGGTCACGCCTTGCGCGGCGTCGTCCACCACCACGGCCAGCTGGTAGGCCCACAGGCCATCGGCGCGCTTGATGACGAAGTCGCCCACGGCGGTGGACAGGTGCTGGCACTGGCCGCCCAGCAGGCGGTCCTGCCAGGTGATCAGGTCATGCGGCGCATCGGGCACCTGCAGGCGCCAGGCCCTGGCGGGCTTGCCCTTGAGCCCGCCTCGCTCGGGGCGGCAGGTGCCGGGGTAGACGAGGTCGCCATGGCGAGGCTTGCTCAGGCCCAGTGCGGCATTGGCCTGGGCGATGTCGGCACGGGTGCAGCCGCACGGGTAGGCGTGGCCGGTGGCGATCAGCTGATCGAGCGCGCCTTGGTAGCGCGTGCCGCGCTGGCTCTGGTAAACCGGCGGCGTGTCGGGGACCAGGCCGCAGGCGGCCAGTTGCTGCAGGATGATCTGATCGGCGCCGGGTACACAGCGGGGCAGGTCCACGTCTTCGATGCGCACGAGCCAGGTGCCACCATGCGCGCGCGCATCCAGCCAGCTGGCCAGTGCGGCCACCAAAGAGCCTGCATGCAAAGGCCCGGTGGGGGACGGCGCGAACCTGCCCACGTAGCGGCCCAAGTAGCGGCCCATATCGCGCGCCATATGGCCGTTCGCGCCCACCAAGGCGCTCACAGGATCAGGCCCTCGTGCAGGTCCAGCAAGGCGCAGCGCGTGGCGGGGCTGGCCAACTGGTGCAGCCACCAGGTCAGGGCCATGCCGGGCTGGGCGCCGGTCTGGCGCCAGGCATAGTGTGTGCGCACGACACGGGGCGGGGTGTCCACTTCCTTTCTGACCAGGCGGCCCGTTGCGATGTGGGGCCGCACCATGGGCTCGGGCAGGAAGCCGCAACCCAGGCCGCGCAGCTGGGCCTCCAGCTTGGCCGACATCGAAGGCAGGGTCAGCACGTCCTGGCCGGGCAGGATGCCCACGGTGGCCGGTGCCAGGTCGCGCGCCGTGTCGGCCACCGCGACGATGCGGTGCTGCGCCAGCGTGGCGGTTGACAGCGGCTCGGGCGCCTTGGCCAGGGGGTGATGCGGTGCCACGGTCAGCACGAAGTGGTGCTCACCAATGGTCTCGAAGCGGATGTCCTGGCTGGACACGCGCTCGGCCGCGACCCCGATGGCCAGATCGGCCTGGCCCGATGACAAGGCTTCCCAGGTGCCCGTCATGACCTCGCTGCGCATGCGCAGGCGGGTGGGGGGCTTGAGGGCGTAGAAGGCCTCCATGAGGTCGAACACGGCATGCGGTGCAATGGCCTTGTCCACGGCCACGGTCAGCTCGGCCTCCCAGCCTGAGGCCACGCGGTGCACACGGTTGGCCACGGCGTTCATCTGTTGCAGCAGCAACTGGCCTTCGCGCAGCAGCTCTTCGCCCGCGGCGGTGAGCCTGGCCTGGCGGCTGCGGCGGTCAAACAGCAACACGTCGAGCGCGTCTTCCAGCTGGCGCACGCTGTAGGTCAGGGCAGAGGGTACCTTGCCCAGCTCCCGGGCGGCGGCGGCAAAGCTGCCTGTGCGGGCAATGGCCACCACCATTTCCAGGGCTTCGGGCGAGAGGGCGTGGCTGCGGTCCGTCATGCAGTGTCAATCCAGTGGGCGATTGTTCAAATTACTTGAATGATGCCATCACGGCGCCGCAGCGGCAAAGCGGGCGCCGGCCCCTACAGTGAAGCCATCGCAAGACACATTTGTACCGACACTGGAAGGAGCCGCACCATGCTGACACTGCGCCGATCTGATGAACGAGGCTTTGCCGACCACGGCTGGCTGCAGAGCTTTCACAGCTTTTCCTTTGCCGAGTACTTCGACCCCGCCCACATGGGCTACGGGCCGCTGCGCGTGATCAACGACGACGTGATCGCACCGGGGCGTGGTTTTGGCATGCACGGCCACCGCGACATGGAGATCGTGACCTATGTGCTGGAAGGCGAATTGGCCCACAAGGACAGCCTGGGCAATGGTGCGAGCATCCTGCCCGGTGACGTGCAACGCATGACGGCCGGCAAGGGCATCATGCACAGCGAGTTCAACCAGGCGCTGTACAAGCCGACGCACCTGCTGCAGATCTGGATCGAGCCAACCGAGAAGGGCCTGCGCCCGGGCTACGAGCAGAAGAACTTCAGTGCCGAAGACAAGCGTGGGCGCCTGCGCCTGGTGGCTTCACCCGATGGCCGAGATGGGTCGGTGACCATCCACTCGGATGCCAGCTTGTCCGTGGGCTTGTTTGATGGCGCGGAGTCTGCCGAGCTGGCACTGGCGCCGACGCGCAAGGGCTATGTGCACGTGGCCCGCGGCCAGGTGGTGGTCAATGGCCAGGCCTTGAACACGGGGGACGCGCTCAAGCTCGATGGGGAGCCGGCCTTGAGGATCGAGCAGGGCCAGCAGGCCGAAGTCTTGTTCTTCGACCTGGGCGCCTGATCGGGTTCGAAGCTCAGCCCGGCTCAGCTTTGTTGGGCTTCGAGCGTGTAGGCCGCGTGGTCGTCCTGCCCGATGGTGTCAACCAGCCAGGGCAGGGCTTCGGCCAGGCGGTCGTACAGGGTCCAGGGCGGGTTGATGATGAACATGCCGCTGCCGTACAGGCCCAGGCCGCCCTTTTCAGCAGCCTTGACGCGCAGCGTGGCATGCAGCCAGTCCACCTTGGGCAGCTCGGCGGCCAGGCGCTTGAGCTGGCCGGGCAACTGCTGCGATTCGCGGCGCGCCACCTCGGGGTACCAGATGGCGTAGGTGCCGGTCGGGAACTTGGTGATCGCATCCTTCAAGGTCTGCGTCACGCGGCGGTAGTCTTCCTTGAGTTCGTAGGGCGGGTCAACGTGGACCAGGCCGCGGCGAGGCGGGGGCGGCAGGCAGCCGCGCAAGCTGGCAAAACCATCGGCAGCCTGGATGCTGACGCCGCGCTTGACCGAGGCGAAATGCCCTTCCAGCAGCTTGACTTCGGTGGGGTGCAGCTCGAACAGGCGCAGATGGTCGCCCTCGCGCAGCATTTGCGCGGCCAGTTGAGGCGAGCCGGGATACCACTGCAGCGTGTCGCCATGGTTGAGTGCAGCCACCTGAGCCAGGTACTCCCTGACCGCCTCGGGTGTGGCTTTCTTATTGCGCAATGGCCACAGCGTGGTCACGCCGGTTTCTGCTTCGCCGCTCTTGGTGGCGTAGCTGCTGGTGAGGTCGTACAGGCCCCCGCCGGCGTGGGTGTCCACCACCCAGAAGGGTTTGTCTTTCTTGAGCATGTGCTCAAGCAATTGCACCAGGACCATGTGCTTGAGCACATCGGCGTGGTTGCCCGCGTGGAAGCCGTGTCTGTAACTGAACATCCGCCAAGGGTAGCGGTTTTATCGGCCCTTGCCCCGTGGGGGGCGTGACTTTTTTCTGGGCTGCGATCCGGGCGGGCCTCAGCGCTGCAATCAGTGAGGCAACGCGATGGCCTCGACCCAGGTCGGGCTGGTGCCGCAGGCCAGTTGGCTGTGAAGCCGCATGCGGCCAGCATCTGGATCAAAGGCCATGATGCTCAGTCGCCCCGTTTCCTGACTGGCCACAAACAGGGTCAGGCCGTCTGGCGACAGGGCAAAACTGCGGGGCAGCGCTTCGGTGGGCACGCAGTCAACCAGGGTGAGTTGGCCTGTGCCGGCATCGATGCGCAAGGCGCTCAAGGTGGCGGCCCGGCGGTCGCTGGCAAACAGCCACTGGCCATCCGCACTGATGCGCAACTCGGCCGACCAGGGGGCCATCTGCTGGTCGGGGGGCAGGATGCGTGCGTGGCTCAGCGGTCTGGGTGGGGTGTCGCCCTGACCCAGGGCCAGCCCGTCCACGCTGCCATCCAGCTCATTGACGGCAAACAGCCAGCGGCCATTGGGGTGAAAGGCCAGGTGCCGAGGGCCGCTTTGGGCTCGGCTCTGGTAGCCCATCACCGGCTGCGCAGACAGAGGCAAGGGCCCTGGGCCAAGGCGGTAGCACAGCAGTTGATCCGCACCCAGGCAACTGACCCAGACGTGCTGGCCATCGGGGGCCGGGCAGATGGCATGGGCTTGTTTTGGGGTGCCGAGCACCTGCAAGGTCGGGCCTGCCAGGCCATCGGCATCGATGGCGTTCACGGCGATGCGGTCTTCGCTGTAAGACGCGCTCAGCAGCCATTGCCCATCCAGGCTGGTGGACACGTAGACCATATTGCCTGCCAAAGGGCTGCTGCCCAGCAGGCTCAGGTGCCCGGTATGGGCATCCACCGCCAGGGTGTGAACGGCAAAGGGGGCGCTGCGGCCAATGGCATACAGGCGGTGCCGCCGGGGGCTGAAGGCCATGGGCATGATGGCGCCGCCCAGGGCGAGCCGCTGCACGGTGCGCCACTCGGGCTGGGGCGTGGTGCCTGGCGAGCCAGCACCCTCATCCGGGCTCAGCACATGGATGTCGCCACTGCCCGCAGCGGACACATAGACGGCCAAACGGCTGGATCGGGGCGCCGCGTGCATGGCGCGTGGCTCAGGACTTGGCGCGTGTCGCGCCACGGCGGCGGCGGGCCACGTTCAAGACGGTATCGGGCACCATGGCCTTGAACAGCGCGCGCGCCGCCGTGCCATTGAAGGCCCGATAGCGCCATGCGGCTTTGGTCAGCAAGCCGATGGCCAGCCGTGGGCGGTCTTCGGAGTTCGCGTAGGCCGCATCAATCGTGACTTCGGACAGCAGCTTGCGCAGCGCGGGGCCGCGTCTTCGCCTCAGCTCAGGGTCGCGTGCGGCAATGCGCTCGGCCACCGAGACCACGTCCACGCTGGCATTTTTGTTGTAGCGCTCGGACGAGATCTGCGTGCTGGAGCGCCGGTAGTTCAGCAAGGGGTGGTCGATGTAGGCAAAGTCGGTGACGCGGGCGGCGCGCACCAGCCAGTCCCAATCGGTGCTCAGGCGGGCCTTGGGATCGAAGCCCCCGATCTGGTCGATCAGCTCGGCGCGGAACAGCACCGTGGGCGGGTGCGCAAAGTTGCCGCAGGCCATGGTGTCGTAGACCGAGCCCAGGTAGACCGGCACGTTGACCGGCGCAGAGAGGGGGCCAGGCAGGCAGCTGGCCACATTCAGCGTGGTCTTGCGGGGGAATTGGGCTGCCGCACCACCGCGGTCGGCCGCGCACTGGGCGTAGTAATAAGGGCTGTAGCGCTCCGCAATCGGGCCCTGGTCGCTGAAGGCGCTGAACTCCGTGCAACACAGGCCGATTTCTGGATGCTGGTCCAGCAAGGCAATCTGCGCGGCAATGCGCTCGGGCATGCACAGGTCGTCGTGGTCCATCAGGGCAATGAATTCGCCCCTTGCGTGTTCGAGCCCGGTATTGCGCGCGGCCGGCACCCCACCATTGGCCTGGCGAACCGCCACGATGCGGTCACCATAGGATTGCAGCACCTGCCAGGTGTCGTCGGTGGAGCCATCGTCCACGATGATCAATTCCAGCGGGCGGTAGGTTTGCGCCAGCATGGTGTCGATGGTTTCACCGACGTGGCGGGCCGAGTTGTAGGCCCCGATGATGACGCTGACCAGTCTGGGGACGCGTGCCTGTTGCTGTTTGATGGGGTTGATCACCATGTACTCCCGATCAGCCCGGCGGGTACATACAGGTCTACCAGATCCAGGCAGCTCATGACGCCCAGGAGCAGCATGGCGGCCACGCTGCTGCGGTTGCGCATGGCGTTGACCCATTGCTTGCCGCTGCGCAAGCCTTCTTCCAGCCTGGGCAGGACGCCATCACGCTGGAACACGTGGGTACCTTGTGGCTCGCGGCCTGTGGCCAGCGAACTCTTGTAGCGGTAGTCGCCTGCGGTGAAGTCGTAGATGTGCTGCCCGGTCTGGGCGTTGTGTTCGATGGCCAGCGCGTGGCAGACCAGGCCTGGGCGATCTTGCTTGTCCAGCAGTCCTGTTCGGAAGCCCGATTGGTAGAACACCACGCGGCCACGGTGCACGAAGTTGTAGAGATAGCCCAGTTCGGTGTCCCCGACCAGGATGCGCAGCAACTGGATCTCTCCGCGGTCGAAAGCTTCGTTGATGACCAGATCATGGAACTGTTCGGCCACCTTGGAGTTGACGAAGGCCGACTCCTCTCCGCGCTCTTCCCATTTCTGGGCATGCAAGGCGCGCAGCGCATTCAGAAAGGCCTTGGCCTCTTGCGCAGAGCCGGCTTGTGTCAGGGTGACGTCACCGAGCTTGCGGTAACCGCTCAGGCTGCGCCTGACCTGGCTTCGGGTGTTGGCGCTGAGCAGCGGGATGTAGCCTTCGGCTTGCTGGCGTACTTCGTTCAGATCGACGATGTAGGACGCCAGCTCGGCCGTGCGCACCAGCACGCCACGTTGCTGATGTGCCGCGGCCAGTTCGGCAAAACGGGCTTCGGCCTTGGTGATCTCGAAACGACTCACGCCCGTCCTGGTCAACAGAAAATCGAGCATGGCGTCCTTGATGGGCACGGCCCGGCTTTCTTCTGCCAGAAAGCCGTTGTATTCGATGGTCAGGCTGTCGAACTCGACCTCGCCGGTGGCGTGCAGCCGCCAGCAGGGAACAGGTATCACACGAAGCAGGTGGGAGCGGCCCCTGATCACCAGGCCCAGGCCCACGATGATGTCGCCTTCGCGCGCAATCAGCAACTGAGGTTGCAGGTGCGAAGGCAGGATGTTCAGCCAGCAGCCGATCCATGACCACGATGTAAAAAAAGTGGCCGTGGCGCGGGACTCGAGCTCACGCCACCACGCTGCCAGCGTGCTTGGAGGCGGTGGGCTTTCCAGCGCGATGTTGAAGGCCATTGACGGTACTCCGTGTAATTGTTTTTTGTGCATGTCATGCCAAGGTGCCTGCCGCATCGTTGAATGCCCGGCATGGCGCCGATTGCCTGGCGGGATGGATCATGCGCCAACCGATGCGTGAGGACGCGGCGGGGGATGATGCTTGAATAAGAACGATTTCCGATCTTAATCAAACAACGGGCGCGCTGAGTCCGCCTGTATCGGGGGGCGTCGGGGCCTGGCTGTGCGAATTTGCAGATTTCTCTAGCAATATACGTGCTCGCGAGGCGGCTTGCATGTTGCCCGAAGTTGCCCCCCAGGCTCTTTATCACTGGATGTCCATGACCGCAAGTAATCTTTCCCGCCCAGTCAGGCTGCTGGCCATTTCTGGCAGCGCACGCCACGGCTCGCTCAACCGTCAACTGGTGGATTTGGCTGCACGCAAAGCCCAGGCGCTGGGGGCCGAAGTCACGCATGTTGATTTGCGCGAGCTGGGTATGCCGGTGTACGACGATGACTGGGCGGCCGCCCATGGCAAGCCTGAAGGCGCGCTCAAGCTGCGCGAGCTGTTTGCCAGCCACGATGGCCTGCTGCTGTCCTGTCCGGAATACAACGCCTTGCCGACGCCGCTGTTGATCAACAGCTTCGACTGGCTGTCCACCGTGTCTGCGCATGAAGGCCTGCCTTCCGGGACTGGCGCCACATCGGGCAAGCCCGTGGGTTTGATGGCGGCCTCGCCTGGGGCGCTGGGCGGGCTGCGCGCCTTGCCCATCGTGCGCACCTACCTGAGCACCAATTTCGCCATGGTGGTGGTGCCCGAGCAGCTGGGCCTGCCTTTGGCAGATCAGCAGTTTGACGAGGCCCATGGCCTCAAGAAGCCAGACCTGGACAAGGTGCTCGACCGACTGGTGGCATCCGTGCTGCGTCAGGCGCGCTGGCGCATCGCTGAAGAGGCCTGAGGGCCAGCTCCTCAGCTGCTGGCGACCAGGAAGGCCAGAAACACCTTCAGGGTCGCCTGCGGATTTTCTTCCTGAGGCAGGTGGCCCAGACCAGGGAAGGTCGTCAACTGGCAGCGCGGGATGTCTCTGCAGAACAGGTTGCCCTGGTCAGGCGAGATCATCTCGTCCTTCTCGCCCCACATGACCAGGGTGGGTTGCTGCACGCGGTGGATCAAGGCCGAGTTGCTGCCGAACTGGGCCTGGTCCATGCGCTGGAAGAGGGCGCGGCGGTTGCCCACACGCAGGTTCAGCTCGAAATAGCGGTCCACCTTGTCTTTGGTGGCCTGGGCCGGGTCGCCGAACACGCTGCGCACGCTGGCTTCAACCAGTGAGCGCGGCAGAATGCGTTCGGACACCCAGCGCAGCCCGCGCATGCTGGCAATCTGGAAAGCCAGCGGCATGGACAATACCGAGGGCTGGTAGCCGTCCGAGTCGATCAGCACCAGCTTGCGCACGCGCTCGGGTGCCAGCACGGCGGTCTGCCAGGCCACTTCGCCGCCCAGGGCGTTGCCCACCAGGATCACGCGCTTGACGTTGAGGGTGTCCAGAAAACGCAGCACGAAGCGCACATAGGCGTCGATGCGGTAATCGCCCTGCGGGCTGGGGCCCGTCAGGCCAAAGCCCGGCAGGTCCACGCTGATGACGCGGTGTTTGCCTTGCAGCGCGTTCTGCCAGCCTTCATAGGTGTGCAGGCTGGACGACATGCCGTGCAGCAGCACGATGGGCAGGTTGTCGTCACGCGGGCCCGTGTCCCGCATGTGCACCTGCATGCCGTCGAGTTCGACGAAGCTGGAGGGTTCGGGCGCCCAGCGCCCCACCAGTTGACCCAGTTGCCGGTCAGGCTCCCAGGTCGACCAGACAGCCACCGCCAGGCCGATACCCAGCAGGACGGCGCTCCACCAAAGTCGATTCAGCCACTTCATGCAGGCATCATGCCGCGCTTCGGGCTGGCTGGCGCGGCTTGTTCATCTTGCGCAACTGTTTCATCACCAGCACCTGGTAGGCCGAGCCGAACAGGCGGATCACCTTGTCCAGCTTCTTGGCGTCGTTGCCAACCAGCACGCGGCGCTCGTTGTTTTCCACAGCGCTGAGGATCTGCAGCGCAGCCGATTCGGCGGTGGTCACGTTGATCAGCTTGTTGGCGCGGCGCTTGTGGGCGTCCACGCTCTGGCCGGTGAGCTTTTCCATGACCGGGTCCACCTTGCCGGCGTTGGCGATGTTGGTGGCAATGCCGCCCGGGTGCACGCAGGTGGCGCTGACGCAAGCGCCTTCCATGTCCAGCTCCATGCGCAGGGCCTCGGTGAAGCCGCGCACGCCAAACTTGCTGGCGTTGTAGGCGCTTTGGGTGGGCACGGCCATCAGGCCGAACAGGCTGGAGGTGTTGATGACATGGCCTTCGCCCGAGGCCTTGAGGTGCGGCAGGAAGGCCTGGGTGCCATACACCACGCCCCAGAAATTGATGCCCATGATCCACTCGAAGTCGCTGATCTTCATGTGCTCGACGGGGGCGGTCAGGGCCACGCCAGCGTTGTTGAAGATCAGGTTGACCTTGCCGTGGTCGCGCACGACCTCGTCGGCCCAGGCATAGACCTCATCGCGCTTGGACACATCCAGCTTGCGCACGGTGACACGCACGCCATGCTGGCTGGCCAGCTCGGCGGTCTTGACCAGCTCGGCGTCGTTGACGTCGCTGATGGCCAGGTTGCAGCCGCGGCGCGCCAGCTCGACGGCCAGCGTGCGGCCCATGCCCGATGCGGCGCCGGTGATGGCGGCAACCTTGTTCTTGAATGACTTCATGGGTGTTCCTCAGGCAATCAGGTTAAGCGGTCACGCGGGCGATGAAGGCGCCGCATTCTTTCAAGGTCTGGCGTGCTTCAGGCAGCATCAGCATGGTGGGCCACACATGGGGCATCTTGGCCTTGAGGTGCAGCTCGCTCTGGACGCCTTGTTGCTGCGCGCGTTCGTGCAGACGGGTGGAGTCGGCCAGCAGGATCTCGTGCTTGCTGGCGTGGATCATCAAGGGCGGCAGGCCCTTCAGATCGGCGAACAGCGGGGAAGCCAGTGGCGTGTTGCTGGGCTTGCCATTGAGGTACAGCGCCGCGGCTTCAGGCAGGGATTCGGGGTTGAACATCACGTCCGCATCGGCCAGGGACTTCATGGTGTCACCTGAGCAGGACAGGTCGCTCCAGGGCGAGAACAGCACGGCGCCGGCGGGCATGGGCAGGCCCTGGTCACGCGAGGCCACCAGGCAGGCCAAGGCCAGGCCACCGCCAGCCGAGTCGCCACCGAAGACCACGCTCTTGGGGTCGATGCCTTTGTTCAAGAGCTCTTTCCACCAGGCCACGGCGTCGTCCACCGCAGCGGGGAAGACGTTCTCGGGGGCCATGCGGTAGTCCACCGACAGCACCTGGGCTTGGGCCGTGCGGGCCAGGTAGGCGCAGGTGGGGCGGTGCGTTTCCAGGCCGCAGAAGAAGTAGCCACCACCGTGGAAGTACAGCACCGTGCGCTTAGGCGCAGCCACGCTCAACCACTCGGCCGAGCACAAGGCGCTGGCCGGTTGTGCAGCCACAGGTGTGTGCTTGATTTCGGGTGGGGGCGCCGGGTAGCGCTTGGCCGCCTTGTTGACCATGTGGCGCGCCTTGTGCACGTTCAATGGCCCACGCCCTGCGCGCTTGAACTGATAACGCAGGACCATGTTGGCAATGACGGATTGAATGCTCATGCGCGCTCTGTGAAGTAAGGGTTGAGGTTGAAACGGCGGGTCTTCAAACGGTAGGCAAATGTAAACCCTGGCCACAGCGTCGTGTTGCGGCCCTTGTCATCGATGTACCAGCTCTTGCAGCCTGAGTTCCACACGGTCTTCTTGAGGTCAGCCTGCACATCGGCCACGAAGCGCTGCTGTGCCTGGGGTTTGACTTCCAGCGCCTTGATGCGGCGCTCCTTCATGGTCTTGAGTGCCGCGACGATGTAGTGCGCCTGCGACTCGATCATGAAGACCATGGAGTTGTGGCCCAGGCCGGTGTTGGGGCCCATCAGCATGAAGAAGTTGGGGAAGCCCGCCACCGTGATGCCCATATAGGCCTCGGCGCCTTGCTTCCAGACTTCGGACAGGTCTGCGCCGCCCTTGCCGAACACGGCCTTGGGCGGGATCGGGTCCTGCACCTTGAAGCCGGTGCCGAAGATGATGGCGTCTACCGCGTGTTCGCGGCCATCCTGGGTGCGCACGCCACGCGGGGTGATCTCCTGGATGCCTTCGGTGACGACCTCGACATTGGTGCGTGCCAGGGCAGGGTAGTAGTCGTTGGAGATCAGCAGGCGCTTGCAGCCGGGCGTGTAGTCGGGCGTGAGCTTGGCGCGCAGGGCCGGGTCTTTCACGGCCTGGGCGATCTTGTGCTTGCCCACCTTGGCCACCAGCTTCATCCACTCGGGCTTGAACTTGAAGGCCAGGAAGCGGGCCTCCAGCGTCCAATACAGCTTGGTGCGCGCGATCTTCTGGCGCCAGGGGTTGGCGGCGAAGTCGGCTTTTTCTTCAGGCTTGATGGGGCGGTCCATCTTGGGCACGACCCAGGGCGGCGTGCGCTGGAAATAGGTGAGGTGATCGACCTTGGGTGCAATGGCCGGTACGAACTGGATGGCGCTGGCGCCGCTGCCGATCACGGCCACACGCTTGCCTGTCAAGTCATAGTCATGGCGCCAGGTGGCGGAGTGGAAGGTGGTGCCCTCAAACGTGTCCAGGCCCTTGATGCCGGGTATGGCCGGGTTGCTCAGGCCGCCCATGCCGGAGACCAGCACATCGGCCTCGAACACGCGGCCGTCGTCGGCCTGCACCACCCAGACCTTGCGGGCCTCGTCATAGCGCGAGGCCGTGATGTTGGCACCAAAGCGGATGTGGCGCAGCAGGTCGTACTTGGTGGCAACGTGCTTGAGGTAAGCGTAGATTTCGGGCTGGGGCGCGTACATGCGCGACCAGTTCGGGTTGGGCTCGAACGAGAAGGAGTACAGGTGCGACTCCACATCGCAGGCGCAACCGGGGTAGGTGTTGTCACGCCAGGTGCCGCCCACGTCCTGGGCTCGCTCCAGCAGCACGAAGTCGTCCTCGCCGTTTTCGCGGAGCTTGACGCCCATGCACAGGCCTGAAAATCCCGTGCCGACGACGATGATGCGGTGCCGCTCCACCCCGGCGGCACCCTGGCCGGCGCCCACCGGCTGCTTGAATTCGTTCGGCTTCATACGGAGATCTTTCTGAAAGCGCATTGATTTTTGACAAGGATTATTGTCAGACTAACTTTGACAATGATTCATGTCAATATAGGGATCCCTATGGACGCAGCAATTTCCGACACATCCCCCCCGAACAAGCGCCGCTACGGTGGCGTCTTGCCAGAAGAGCGCCAGCGCCTGCGCCGAGCCAAGCTCATTGACGGCGCGCTGGAGGTTTTCGGGACCAAAGGTTTCCACGCCACGACGGTGCGCGAGGTGTGCGTGGCTGCGCACCTGACGGAGCGTTACTTCTACGAATCCTTCAAGACGCTGCCGCAGCTGTTTCTGGCGACCTATGCCGAGTTGCGCGAGCAGTTGATGGCCTTGACGATTGCCTCCATCAAGCAGGCCGAGCAGACCCCGCTGGGCATGCTGGAGCCCGCCATGCGCGTGTTCCTGGAGTTCATCCGTGACGACCCAAGGCGGGGGCGCGTGATGCTGGTGGATTCGCTGGGTGTGAACGACGAGGTGGCTGCGCTCAGTGGTGCCACGGCACGCGACTACTCGGCCATGATGCGCCAGCACCTGCATTTGCTCGTGCCCAAGGAAAGGGCCGCCGAGATCAATCTGGACCTGCTGGCCGACGGCATGATCGGCCTGAACGTGCTGCTGGCCTCGCGCTGGATGCAGGACGGCTTCAAGGAGCCGATCGATAAGGTCGTCAAGACCAACTTATTGCCGTATCAGGGCTTGCTGGCCCTGGTGGACCAGGCACCTCTTGTGCCCAAGGCGGACTGAGGCTGATAAGGTGGCGGCATGCTCGACACCATCCGCCAAGCCCTGACGCAGCGCTATGCCGAGCCCCATCGGGCCTATCACGGCATGGGGCACATCGAGGCTTTGCTGCAAGGGCAGTTCGCGCACCGCGATCTGATCCAGGACCAGCGGGCCGTGATGCTGGCGATCTGGTTTCACGATGCCATCTACGACACGCAGCAGGCCGACAACGAAGAGCGCAGTGCCGTGCTGGCCGGCGAGATGCTGAGCCAGGCGGGCGCCGAGCCCGCGCTGATCGAGTCGGTGCAGCGCAAGGTGCGCGCCACCCAGCGCCACGAATGGACCGATGGCGACCCGGACACCGCGGTGTTCCTGGACCTGGATCTGGGCATCCTGGCAGCCTCGCCCGAGGCCTATGACCGTTACGCCGGGCAGATCGCCCAGGAGTACAACTGGGTGCCCGAGCCGGCCTACAAGCAAGGCCGCGCCAAGATCCTGCAAGCCTTTCTGGACAGACCCCAGGTCTATTTCACGCCGGCCTTGCGGGCCTTGTGGGAAGACAAGGCCCGTGCCAATGTGCAGCGGGAACTGGCCGCGTTGAGGGCTTAAGCGGCTGCTTGCTCGGCCTTGTCACGCAGGCCGAAACGGCGCATCAGCATCGCGCGCTTGGCGGGCAGGAAGTTGATGCGGTCTGCATCACCGCCCACGGCCTTGATCACGCGCTTGTCCATGATGGCGAACCACACAGGCGGCACATACGCAGCCAGGAACATGCCGAAGTAGCCAGAAGGCAGGGTGGGCAGTTCGGGGAAGTTGCGCAGGGACTGGTAGCTGCGCGTCGGGTTGGCGTGGTGATCCGAGTGGCGTTGCAGGTGGAACACGATCAGGTTGGACACGATGTGGTTGCTGTTCCACGAGTGGTGCGGCTGGCAATGCTCGTAGCGGCCATCAGGCTTCTTCTGGCGCACCAGGCCGTAGTGCTCGATGTAGTTGGCCGATGTCAGCTGGAAGGCACCCCAGAAGGCCACGATGGCGAGGATGGGCACCATCTTCGGGCCGAAGGCCGCGATCAGGCCGCCGTACAGCAGGGCGGTGACCAGGCCCGCTTGCACGATCTCGTTGTCCAGGCTCCACACTGACTTGCCGACGCGGTCCAGGCGTTCGGTTTCCAGGTCCCAGGCGCGGAAGTAGGCGCCAGGCAGTTCACGGAACATGAAGCGGTAGATGCTCTCGCCCATCTTGGACGAGGCCGGGTCTTCCGGCGTGGCCACGTGACGGTGGTGGCCGCGGTTGTGCTCGATCGAGAAGTGGCCATAACCACCCAGCGCCGAGTTGAACAGGCCCATCTTGCGGCCGATCCAGTCCTTCTTGTGACCCAGCTCGTGGCTGAGGTTCAGGCCAAAGCCCAGCATGGAGCCGGTGATGATGACCGTGGCCAGCCATTCATACCAGGCCAGATCGTGCGTGGCCAGGAACACCACGTTGAACAACAGGCTGCCCCACAGCACGGGCACCACCAGGTAGTTGATCCAGCGGTAGTAGCCATCGGCCTCCAGGCGTGGCACGGCGCCTTCGGGCGGGTTGCTCAGGTCTTCGCCGAGCAGGTAATCCAGCAAGGGCACGCCCAGGTAGATCGCCAGCATGCTGGCGAAGAACCACAGCGGGTGGGTGTAGCCGTTCAGGTAGGCCACGGGGCCCACCACCACGGTAGCGGGCGCGATGACCGACAGCAACCACATGATCTTCTTGCGGTCGCGGTAGCTGGCGGGGTCTTGTTCTTGTGTGGGAAGCGGCAGGGCAGCAGGCATTGATGTGTCTCCTCAAGTTCCATGAACCATGACGAGACTGTGCGTTTTCCCGCCTGGACGCGACACCGTTTGCGCTGGCAGAATATCGTCATTTAGTGACATGCCCGCCCGGCACCCCAGATTGACATGCATGCGCCGGCCGATTGGTTGAAGCCCTCCCTGCACCCCGTTTACGCGCGCCTGATCTGCGCCGAGTTGCGACGTCGGGGCTTAAGTGAAGACGAGATCCTGCAGGGCACGCGGCTGAACTGGGCCGAGCTGCATGGCAGCAACCTGTTCCTGAGCTTCGAGCAGACCCGGCGCCTGGTCTTGCGGGCCCTGGCGCTGACGCAATGCCCCTGGCTGGGCTTGCAAGTGGGGCTGAGCACGCAGCTGTCCGCCCACGGCGCGCTGGGTTATGCGGCGATGGCCGCCGGCACGGTGGGCGAGGCCATGCTCCTGCTGCAGCGCTTCACCGATGTGCGCCTGCGCCTGGCCCGCATGGACGTGGACACGCAGGGCGGCTTTGCCCTGGTGTTGACCGAGGTGCTGTCTGCACCGGATGTGCGCGAGTACATCGTCGGGCACATCGCGGCGGCCATGTTGCGCATGTTTGAAACCATCGCCGGGCAGGACCTGCGGGCCCGCGTGCGCGTTCAGTGGCCCTTCCCGGAGCCGCCTTGGGGCCAGCACTACCGCGAGTTCTGCCCGCAAAGTGAATTCGGGGCCGCGCAACTGCGCATGGAGCTGCCACTGGATGTGTGGAGCAGCCCCGGTATCGCATCCGACCCCGAGGCCTTCCGCACCGCCCTGCGCGATTGCGAACGCCAGCTCACCCAGATCCAGATGGGCACGGTCACAACCCGTGTGCAACGCCGCCTGCTGGGCTGTGATGGCAGTTACCCGTCGCTGGAGCAGATGGCCGAGCTGGAGCACGTGTCCCCGCGCACGCTGATCCGTCATCTGCGCGAAGAGGGCATGACTTACCAGCGTCTGCTGGACGCCGTGCGGGAGGAGCTGGCCTGCTGGCTGCTGGTGCACACCGAGCTGAGCGTGGAGGCCGTCGCCGAGCGCCTGGGTTACCAGGACACCTCCAATTTCAGCCGCACATTTCGGCGCTGGCTGGGGGTGACACCCAGAATATTTCGTGACACTCGGGAAAAAGTGTGACTTATTCCCTGGTTCGCGGGGTTGTTCTCATGGGGCCTGTATCGGAACAATCTCGTGCCCAATCTGATTTTGGATGGGTTTAATCCGTTTTCAGGGAATTTCCATGTCATCAATTCGTTTTGCTGCACCACTGCTCGCAGCTTTGTCCATGGCTGCTGGCGCCGCACAAGCCGGTGTTCAACTGTTGACCGATCCTTCGCAAATGACGACCGATGTGTTGGTCGATTTCGAAAGCGGCATCCCGACCACTGGCCCCGTGACCTTCTCGCCTGCCGCACAGATCGGCCTGGCTGGGTCCTGGGCCGACAACGTGACGCCCTCCGGCTCCAACGGTTTGACCATTGCGCTTGAGAGCAGCCCGCTGGTCGCCACTTTCAGCCAACCCATGCAGGCCGTTGGTTTTTACTTCGGTAACGATGATTTTGGCCTGGCCTTCGATGTCACGATGTCTGCCTATGACGCCCATGGTCTGGTGGGGTCGGTGTCCTTGCCAGTCAATCGCAATGACCGGGCCGATCAGTTCATTGGTCTGATCAGCGACACGGCATTGAGCTACGTCGAGATTTCCTACCAGCGCCCACAAGCGCAGAGCCTGTCTGTCTACATCGACGACTTCCGCGCCACGACGGCCGTGCCAGAGCCTGGCTCGCTGCTGTTGGCCGGTTTCGGGCTGGCCACGCTGGCTTTGCTCAAGCGCCGTCGCGCCTGAGTCCAGGCATGAAGAGCACGGCGGGGCCCGTGCTCTCTCTACAATGCCGCCATGGCATTTGTACACCTGCGCTCCCACACTGAATTTTCGGTCGTTGACGGCACCGTCCGCATCGACGACCTGGTCTCTGCCGCCGCCAAGGACAAGCAGCCGGCCGTGGCCGTGACCGACCTGAGCAACCTGTTCGGGGCGCTCAAGCTGTACAAGGCCGCGCAGAAGAAGGGCGTTCAACCCATCATCGGGGCCGATGTGTGGCTGGAGCCCGAAGAAGCCGGCAAGGCGCCCACGCGCCTGCTGCTGCTGATCCAGAACCGCAAGGGCTATCTGCGCCTGTGCGAATTGCTGGGCGAGGCCTGGACAGCGCCGGGCCAGCGCACGCATGCCTGGGTGCACTGGGCCTCTCTGGCGGCCAACAACGAAGGGCTGATCTGCCTGTCCGGCGCCGAAATGGGTCTGGTGGGGCAGGCTTTGCTGATGGGCGATGTGGCCAAGGCCGAGGCCCAGGCCCGCAAGCTCGCCGAGACCTTCCCGAACCGCTTCTACATCGAGCTGCAGCGCGGCGGGCACAGCAGCAACGAGCCCTACATCCGTGACGCCGTGCCTCTGGCCGCGCGCCTGAAGCTGCCCGTGGTGGCCACCCACCCCATCCAGTTCCAGGAGCCGGACGATTTCCAGGCCCACGAGGCGCGCACCTGCATTGCCGAAGGCGAGACCCTGGGCAACCCCAAGCGCGTCAAGCGCTTCACGCGGGATCAGCATTTCAAGACCACGGCCGAAATGGAGGCCCTGTTTGCCGACATCCCCTCGGCGATCACCAACACGCTGGCCATTGCCCGCCGTTGTTCGCTGACCCTGGTGCTGGGCAAGCCACAACTGCCCAACTTCCCCACGCCCATCATGCCCAGTGGCGAGCCGCAGCCCATGGCGGACTTCTTCCGTGAGCTGTCGCATGCCGGCCTGGAGGAGCGCCTGGTGCACCTCTTCCCCAAGGAGGCCGAGCGCGAAGCCCAGCGGCCGCACTACGTCGAGCGCCTGGACTTCGAGATCAACACGATCTTGAACATGGGCTTCCCCGGCTACTTCCTGATCGTGCAGGACTTCATCAACTGGGCCAAGAACAACGGCTGCCCCGTGGGGCCGGGCCGGGGCTCCGGTGCCGGCTCGCTGGTGGCCTACGCCCTCAAGATCACCGACCTGGATCCGCTCAAGTACAACCTGCTGTTCGAGCGCTTCCTGAACCCCGAGCGGGTTTCGATGCCTGACTTCGACATCGACTTCTGTCAGGGCAACCGCGACCGCGTCATCGACTACGTGAAGGACCGCTATGGCCGCGAGGCCGTCTCGCAGATCGCCACCTTCGGCACCATGGCCGCCAAGGCCGCGCTGCGTGACGTGGGCCGTGTGCTGGGCATGGGCTATGGCCATGTGGACAGCATCGCCAAGCTGATCCCCGCACCACCGGGCAAGAGCGTGACGCTGGCCAGGGTGCCGGCCGAGCCCGATCCCGGCATCATCTATGCCCGCAAAGAGGCGCCCGAGCTGGAAGAGCGCGAGAAGGCCGAAGAAGAAGTGGCCTCGCTGCTTGAACTCGCCATGCGCGTGGAAGGCATGGTGCGCAACATCGGCATGCACGCGGGGGGCGTGCTGATTGCGCCGGGCAAGATCACCGACTTCTGCCCGCTGTACATGCAGCCCGGCAGTGACTCGGCCGTGAGCCAGTACGACAAGGACGACGTCGAAGCCATCGGCCTGGTGAAGTTCGACTTCCTGGGCCTGGCCACGCTGACCATTCTGGAGCTGGCCAAGGACTACATCGTCGCGCGCCACCCGGACCAGAAGGACTTCGATTTCGCCAAGATCCCGCTCGATGACGCGGCCGCTTACCGGCTGCTGTCAGAAGGCAAGACCGTGGCCGTGTTCCAGCTTGAATCCCGCGGGATGCAGGGCATGCTGCGAGACGCCAAGCCCAGCGTCTTCGAGGACATCATCGCGCTGGTGGCGCTGTACCGGCCAGGCCCGATGGACCTGATCCCCTCGTTCTGCGCGCGCAAGCACGGCCGCGAAGAGGTGGACTACCCGCACCCCTTGATGGAGTCCGTGCTCAAGGAGACCTACGGCATCATGGTCTACCAGGAGCAGGTGATGCAGGTGGCCCAGAAGGTGGGGGGCTACTCGCTCGGCGGCGCCGACATGCTGCGCCGCGCGATGGGCAAGAAGAAGGTCGAGGAGATGGCCGAGCACCGCTCGATCTTCGCGGCCGGTGCTGCCAAGAACGACATCAAGCCCGAGCTGGCAAACGAGATCTTCGACTTGATGGAGAAGTTCGCGGGCTACGGCTTCAACAAGTCGCACGCGGCGGCGTATGCCTTGCTGGCCTATCACACGGCCTGGCTGAAGGCGCACTACACCGCCGAATTCTTCTCAGGGAACATGAGCGTGTCGAGTGACGACACGGACAAGCTCAAGATCTTCCATGACGATGCCACGCAGAACTTCGGCATCACCTTCACGCCACCCGACGTGAACCAGGGCGAGTGGCGCTTCGTGCCCACCGGCAACAAGACGATCTGTTATGCGCTGGGTGCGGTCAAGGGCACGGGCCAGGGCGCCATTGAAGCCCTGGTGCGCGAGCGCAAGGAGAACGGGCCCTTCAAGAGCTTCTTTGATTTCTGCGCGCGTGTGGACCGCAAGCAGGTCAACAAGCGCGTGGTGGAAGCCCTGATCAAGGCCGGCGCCTTTGACTCGCTGGAGCCGCATCGTGCGGGCCTGCTGGCCAGCGTGGGCCTGGCCTTCGAATACGCCGACACGCTCGTGGCCAATGCCGACCAGGGCGGCCTGTTCGACTTTGGTGACAGCCATGCGGCGTCCACCAACGAGCCCGAGCTGGTGCCCACCGAGCCCTGGACGCTGAAAGAGCGCCTGTCGCTGGAAAAGACGGCCATTGGCTTTTACCTCTCGGGCCACTTGTTCGACGAGGCCGAGTCCGAGGTGCGCCGCTTTGCCAAGCAGCGCATCGGTGACCTGAAAGACAGCCGCGACCCGCAGGTGGTCTCGGGCATCATCAGCGAGTTGCGCGTCATCAATGGCACGCGGGGCCGTGTGGCCATTTTCAAGCTCGATGACAAGAGCGACGTGATCGAGGCCGTGGCCAACCAGGACACGCTGGACGCCAACAAGGACCTGCTCAAGGACGATGAACTCGTCATCATCACCGGCAAGGTGCAGACCGACCGCTTCTCGGGTGGCCTGCGCCTGAACGTGCAGCAGGTGATGAGCCTGCCGGCGGCGCGTTGCCGTTATGCCCGCTTCGTGCGTGTGCTGGCCAAGGACCAGAAGCTGCCCGTGGCCGACATCCTGCGCGAGTTCCCGGCGCGCCAGATTGAGGCGCCGCAGCCTGATCTGCCGCCCACCGTGCAGGGCCTGCCCATTCGCGTGGTGGTCGAGCGGCGCACGCCCGATGTCTCCGCGCGGGCCGAGGTGGAACTGGGCGACAAGGCCCGCATGTTCCCCAGCGACCAGGCCCTGCAGCGCTTCAAGGAGCTGATGCCGGAAGGCCAGGCCATGGTGGTGTACGGCGAGGGCTGATGCCAGTTGGTGGTGTCAGGGCGTGATGGCCGCGCCCTGGATCAAGCCCAGCGTGGCCGCGCACAGCAGGGTCACGGCATCCTCTTCGTCGAAGTCTTTCGACTCGTGCTGGGCCAGGCCGAACTCGATGCTCAAGGTCACCAGGCCTCTGGCGATCAGTTGCCGTTGTGCCAAAGGCATGTCCCGCCCCATCGGGATGGCGCCTGCAGCGGCGACCAGGTCCGCCTGTAGCGCATCCAGCATCTCGCGGGCATGGCGCCCCAGTTCGGACGCGGGCTTGTAGCGCTCCCCCAGGAACACCGTCAGCAAGGCGGCGTGCTGGCGAATGGCCCGCAGCGACAGCCGATAAGCCTCGCGTGAGGCCGCCATCAGGTCGCCGCCCTGGAGAAGGGGCGCACGGGCCGCGATCAAGGCGGCCCGGACCTCGGACACCGCTTGCGTGGCCAGATCGCGCAGCAAGGCTTCCATGCAATCGAAGTGCACATAGAAGGTGGGCTGGGCCACGCCGGCCGCACGGGTCACGCTGGACGTGGTCAAACCCTCCCGGCCTTCTTGCGACATGAGCACGAGCGCCGCCTGCATCAGGCGATGGCGTGTGAGCAGCTTGGCCTCGGCACGCGTGAGGGGGCGTTGTGATTGACTCATGTTCGGCAATGGATTTATTGGTAATTTAAATCAAGAAAATGCCGTGCGTGCCACCAGGCGGAATCAAGGAGCCCCGTTTTTTCATGGGCATCGTGGGCTCCGTTGACCTGGCGCAAACGCGCCGATGAGCGCCTTTCACAGAATCATTTCACCAATACATGTATTGCTGAAAGGATGACCATGACGAACCGCTATCTGGCGAGCATTCGGGAGATGCGTGGGATGGGCTTGGGCAAGTCCAATCTGTGGGACCACGCGCGCATGGTGTTTTGCGACATCCCGATCGACGAGCGCAAGGTGCGTGACTGGTTGCCCTTTCCCTTGCGTCTGGCGCGGCCCTACAAGGCCACCTTGTTCATCGCGGACTACCCCAAGACCACGTTTGGCTGTGTGTACAAGGAAGCAGCGATCCTGATCCACGCCAAGCTGTTCGGTCTGTTTCCGGTCCTGCATTGCCCGTGGATGGTGGTCGATTGCGATCAGGCCATGATCTGGGGTCGCGAGATGCTGGGTTATCCCAAGAAGATGGCGCAGATCACCTTCGAGGAATCCGCGGACGGGGGCTTCCGTGGGGCGGTGGCCCGTCGCGGCCATGAGGTGATGCGCTTTGAGGGCCAGGTGCGTGAGCGCTTGAGCGCGCCACCACCAGGCATCGGCCGCATGCAGGTCAATGTGCGCGGGCACCTGTCCTTTCTGCCTGGTCACTTGTTGACCGTGCGGCCCAGCGAGACCATCCACGATGCCAACGGCATGGACCTGAAGGTGCAGCTGAGCGATGCGCCGAATGACCCGATCGGCATCCAGGCCGGCCCGGCCACGCAGGCCACGATGCGCACTTGCGACATTGGCGGCGGCCTGTTCCCGCCACCCATGCGCATCTGGCCGGTGAGCTGGGCGCACATCATGCGTCTGGCCACCTTGCGGGCCAAGTAAGGAGCGCCTCATGCTCGACACGCCCGCCATGGCCCGCCCACCCTTGTCCTCGTCTTCGCCCTCGTTCATCGAGAGCCACATCTTCCATCACGGCGCCCATGAGAGCCTGGCTGACTGGTCGGCCAGCGTGGCCGCCATGAAGGAGCTGCCCGGCGGCATGCGCCGTGACGTGGCCCGTGCCATCGACCTGGCCCGGCGCTTCAACCGCGAGGTGGTCATGCCGCAGGCGCTGGCACTGGACGCGCGCATCGAGGACGATCCGCAGCACCTGCCGTGGGACTTCATTGCCGAGGCCAACCGCTGGGGCTTGTTCACCATGTGGCTGCCCAAGATGTTTGGCGGGCATGGCTGGAACATGCTGTCCATGTACGCCTTTGTGGAAGAGGTGTCGACCCAGTGCGTGGGCCTGGCCAATGTCGTGGGCGTGCACTACCTGGGTGTGGCCACGCTCATGGCGACCTGGAACCTGCGGCTGGCGCGGCAGATCTTCAAGGAGGTCTGCGAGGGCGAGCGCCAGGGCAAGCCCTGCCTGCTGTCATTGGCCATCACCGAGCCCGGCGCCGGCACGGACGTCGAGGAGACCGAGCTGGTGGACCGCGCCAGGCTGGGCACCGTGGCTACGCCTCAAGCAGGCGGTGCGTACGAGCTCAATGGCCGCAAGGTCTTCATCTCCAATGGGCATGTGTCGACCTGGCACGTGGTCATCGCCTATGAGGACCGGCGCAGGCCCGCTGACACCATGGTGGCGCTGGCGGTGCGCACGGGCGCGCCGGGCTTCTCGTTCGGGGCGCAGGAGCACAAGCTGGGGCAGAAGGCCTGTGTGGCTTCCGAGTTGGTGTTCGACCGCTGCCAGGTGCCTGCGCAGCAAGTGGCCCTGGCGCCCCGGCACACAGCCCGGCTGGGCCGGGCGCACCGCGAGGTGGCGCAGACCATGATCGACTATGTGGTGTCGTCCACCCGGGCGGGTGTGGGGGCCTTTGCCACCGGCGTGGCCCGCGGGGTGTTCGAGGCCACGCGAGACCGGGTGGCCGGCATGCGCTGCCAGCAGGGGCGCCTGATCGAGCAGCAATGGGTGCAGACCACCCTGGCCGACATGGGGCGGCACGCCGCAATGTCTCGCCTGGCCTATATGGAGTCGGCCATGGCCAACTGCCTGGGCGGCCTGTTTGCCTTGTTGTTCACGCTGCCCTTGTACCAGCTGGAGCGCTGGTTGCCACGTGGCCTGATGCGCGTGTGCAGCGCACCCTTGCTGGACAGCACGGCCTTCACCGACTGGGTTCAGCGCCGTTTGCTGGCGCACTACCCGGTGGCCTGGCAGAACCTCACGTCGGGCCTGGGCTCCATGGCCAAGGTGGCGTGCAGCGACCTGGCCATGCAGAACTGCGGCCTGGCGCTGAGCTTGCTGGGCATCGATGGCCTGGCCCATGACAGCGGCATTGAAAAGCGCCTGCGCGACGCCAAGCTGCTGCAGATCTATGAAGGCACCAACCAGCTCAACCGCATCAACCATTTCAAATGCCTGCTGCGGCCGGATGAGGGCGTGCACGTGTTCGTTCGGGAGGATGCACCATGATCGATTGGATGGACGAGGCGGCGGCCGAACTGATGGGCGTGGTCGAACAACTGCCGCAGGCCCCTTCCCCGCAGCAGATGCGGGACCTGGGCCTGATGGACTTGTGCCTGCCTGAAGCCGCAGGTGGCATCGGGATGGGGGCCGAGGCGCTGGCACGCGTGCTGGAAGCCCTGGCCCAACATGATGCAGGCAGTGCCGCGTGGCTGTACGGACATGGCGCGGCGCAGCTCGCCTGGTATGGGCGCGGTGTGCCTGATGGGAATGGTGATGGCGATGGCGAAGCGCCCTTGCCAGGGCAGCGCTGGGCCTGGCCAGGCTTTCACGATGTTGGTCGCCACGACTGGCCTTGCGTAGACCGCAAGGGGCTGGTGTCGGGCCGCCTGAGTGCCTGCTTGTTGGGGCAGACGGCAGATGCCGTGGTCACGCCGGTGCGGATGCCCGATGGGCAACTGGCTCTGTTCCGTTTCCAGGTGGCTCAGCCCGGTGTGGTGCGCCAGGCCGGTGCCCGCTTCATGGGCCTGCAGGCAGCCGGCATGGTCGATCTGCAACTGACGCAGGTGGGCGGCCAGCCTCAATGCGATCAGCTTGAAGCGCGACTTCAGGGGCTGGCATCGCAACTGGCGGCGTGTGTCATGGCGATGTTGTGTGGCTTGATGCACGGCAGCTTGCAGACCGCGCAGACCTACGCCACGGAACGTCACCAGGGCGGTGGCAATTTGCTGGGCTGGGGGGAAGTGCGCCGTTTGCTGGCCGTGCAACACGAGCGTCTGTCCATGGCGCAAGCGGCCTTGTCGTCGGCTCTGCGTGCGCTGGTCAGGCCGGCTGGCGATCAGGATGCCGCCTCACGCGTACAAGCCTTGCTGCTGCAGTGCGGCGAGGCCGCCACCGCACTGGCCACCGACGGTGTGCAGCTGCTGGGCGGCAATGGCTACATGAAGGACTATGGGCAAGCGCAGCGCTTGTGCGATGCCTGGCAGCTGCAAGGGCTCATGGGGCCGGCAGCGCAGCGGCGCCAGGATCTCCTGGCGCTGTGCCTGCAGGCCTGAAAGGCGGTGGTTGCCGCCAATGGCCTGGCGGATGCCTTACATTCGATG